>Ga0126372_10000420_pt1 | contig 14764 bp, 15 predicted proteins | sample PanSoiMetaPlot_6_FD_92762 | JGI IMG/M metagenome (GOLD analysis project Ga0126372, IMG submission 92762) | Tropical forest soil microbial communities from Panama - MetaG Plot_6 | ecosystem: Environmental > Terrestrial > Soil > Tropical forest > Bulk soil | place: Panama | collected 2016-02-17
ACGATGACGCTAGCGGGAAAACCAGCTTCACCTCCCGCCGGATCCGATGTTCTCCTGAAACTCGAATCCGACTTCGAGAAAGCCACCGCCGCAAGAGGCTGGGATGGGTTTGCTGAGTTCTTCGCCGATGACGCCGCCGATCTCCAGAATGGCGGCCCGATCGTCAATGGCAAGCAGGCAATCCGCGAGAACCTGGGCCAGTGGGCTCCGGGAATGAGCCTGACCTGGAAGCCCGTCAAAGCCGAGATGGCAGCTTCCGGTGATCTCGGTTATACGTATGGGACATTTGTATTCCAGACCAAGGACAAAGAGGGCAAGCCCGTTACGCACTCCGGAAAGTACGCCACCATCTGGAAAAAACAAAAAGACGGCTCCTGGAAAGTCGCAATGGATATGGGCAACGCGGGACAATAGCGCGTCCTGAGGTGATCTACCTCCGGAAGTGGCTGAGGATCGCCTCCGCCTGCGTTCGGGTCACCACCGCCGAAAGCGCCGCCGCATCCGCCTGTTTCACTGCCTGGACGCTGCCAAAGTGTTCCAGCAGGCGCCGCGTCGTACTCTGACCTACACCGGGGATTTCCAGAAGTTCAGTCGATCGGTCGCGCATCTGCCGGCGCTTGCGGTGAAACGTCACGGCAAAGCGATGCGCCTCATCGCGTATCAACTGCACCAGGTGGAGCACGGGCGAATGATGATCGAGCACGACCGGCTCGTTCTCCTGCCCGTAGATGTAGATAATCTCTTCCCGCTTGGCGATCGCGGCCAGCGGTTGATTGATGATCTCCAGCGACTCCAGTGCCTGTGCCGCCGCATGCAGTTGCCCCAGACCTCCATCGATCAGCACCAGGCTTGGCATTTTTTTCTTTTCTTCGCGCACCCGCTTGTAACGTCGAGTCACCACCTCGCGCATCGACGCGAAATCGTCCACGCCGTCCACTGTCTTGATGATGAACTTGCGGTAGTCGGACTTCTTCATTTGCCCGTCTTCCCACACCACCATCGATGCCACGGTTTCCGCGCCCTGAATGTGCGAAATGTCGAAACACTCGATGCGCGTCGGCAATTCCCCCAGCCCAAGCGCATCCTGCAGCGCATCCTGGATCATCCGCATGTTGGGCTTCATCACCCGGAAGCGCTGATCGTAGGATTGCTTCGCGTTGTTGCCGGCCAAATCAATCAGCGACCGCTTCTCGCCACGCTCGGGAACCGTGATATGCACGCGCGCCACGCGTCCCCCCGCCGCCGCGACCTGGTCAGAAAGAATCTCCTCCAAGGCGCTGGCATCTTCAAACGACACTGGCACATAAATGTTCCGTGGAACGTAAGGCTGTCCGATGTAAAGCTGCTTCAACAAACTCGCAAAGAATTCTCCCGGATTGAACTGTGACGCCGCCCCCGATTCACTCGCCACGTCTTCTGCCTCGCCATTGAACGTCGGCAGATCTTCCCAGAAGAATTCGCGCCGGTCGAGCACCCGCCCGCCCCGCATGTGAAACAGGTTCACCGCGAGCATCCCGTTCTCGTAGTGATAGCCGAAGACGTCCGCGTCATCGCCTTCGACCGACGCAATCCTCTGCTTCTCCTGCAACTGCTCCACCGTCGAGATCAGGTCGCGATACTTGGCCGCGCGCTCATACTCCTGATCCTCCGCCGCGGCTTCCATGCGTCGGTTCAGCGATCGGGACAAATCTGTCTGCCTGCCCTCGAGAAAGAGCTTCACGTCGCGGACCGCCTCCTGATACGCCTCAGGCGTGGTCAATCCTCGTACGCAGGGTCCCAGGCAGCGCCGAATGTAGTACTGCAGGCACGGCCGCGGATGGTAACGCGTCAAGTCCACTTTGCAGGATGGCACCAGAAAATGCCGGTGGATGAGGTCAACGATTCGATACGCCAGGCTGGCAGGGAAGTAAGGACCGTAATACGCGCTGCCGTCCTTCCGCAGCCTGCGCGTTACGTATACCCTCGGGTAGCGTTCCCCCAGAGTCAGTTTCACGTAAGGATAGGTCTTGTCATCCCTAAGCAGAATGTTGAACCGCGGCTTCTTCTGCTTGATCAGGTTGTTCTCGAGCGCCAGCGCTTCTTTCTCGTTGGCGACTACGATGTAGTCAACGTCAACCGCCTCCCGCACCAACGTGCCGGTCTTCGCATCCTCGGCTCGGCCCTCGTGAAAATACGAGCTGACGCGGTGGCGCAGGCTCTTCGCCTTGCCGACATAGATCACCTCGCCTTCCGCGTTCTTGTACAGGTAAACGCCCGCGGCGGTCGGCAAAGTCCGGATTTTCCCCTGCAAATCCATCGTCAGCGGTCACCAATTTGCTTTTCTTTCATCTTAATTGCAATCTCCTGTGCATACCTTGGCGGCCTGCGCCCAGCCTGAATCTCCGCCGAATACCCTAGACTCCCATCGGGGATAACCGTATAAAATTTCCATTCGGAATGTCCGGTTTACTACCGTTTCTGAGCTGAATCATTCCGACTCATCCTATCCTCGGCTTTTTAAGTTATTCATCTTCAATTGCTTACGGGGTGCCTCAAACTGCCTGCAACTTGGCATCCCCCTTGCTCAGGTAGAATGCGGGACGCGAAAGATCCCCAAGGACTCAAGCTTACGAAACACAAGAGAGAAGGAGCCCTCCTAATGAACCGCACTCCGCTAATCGGTCTTCTGGCTATGAGTATGCTGGTGAGCGTGGGTTGTGCCACGAAGAACTACACCCGCCAGCAGACGACGCCATTGATCAACAAGACCAACGAACTCGATGATCTCACCGCCAAGAACAGCAAGGACATCAAGGATGTAGATTCACGGGCTCAGGCGGGGATCCAGCAGGTACAGGCTAAGGCCGCCGAAGTCGACCAGAAGGCGCTCGCGGCCGGCAAGCAGGCTGACGAAGCCCAGACCCTGGCGAACACCGCCACTAAGCGCGTCGACGTTCTCACCACCACAGTGGCGAACCTCGATAACTATCGCGCCGTTGCCGAAACCTCGGTACTTTTTGGCTTTGACAAGGACAACCTGACGAAGAAAGACAAGGAAGCTCTTGATCAGCTCGCCACCGAGATCCCCAACGCGAAGGGTTACATCATCGCGGTGGAAGGTGGAACGGATTCCGTCGGCAGCTCCGAGTACAACTATGATCTGAGCCAGCGCCGTGCGAACTCCGTCATCCAGTACCTGGCGTCGGAGCACAACGTGCCCGCTCACAAGATTTATTTGATCGGTCTGGGCAAGGACAAGCCGGTCGAGTCGAACAGCACGTCTGATGGCCGCAAGAAGAATCGCCGCGTGGATGTTCGCCTGATGACCAACACCCAGGGCGACAACGCGACGCCGGCGCAGCCGACGGCTCCATCCGCGAGCACCACGACGCCGCCCGGACAAAACTAAATTTTCCCCTCCTCCCCGGAGGACTTCGCCAACCAGGCCGCTCCACCCCCATGGAGCGGCCTGTTTTTATTTGCTTCCAACTCATCCCATGCTCATCGGCTCGCGCGCTCTTTGCCAGGCCTCACACTATCGCGCGTGACCGAGAGGCCTCGGCTTGGGCTCACAAGTCGTCTCTCCCGGCAATGGACCGAACTCTTTCGGCAATGGACCGAACTCTTCTCCTCTGGGCGGTGCGACTTCCGCCGACGAGGGCTGAAAGATGCAGTCTGGCGATTGGCTCTCGGCCGCTGGGAACAAAGGCCCATCCTGCAGGCGCCAGCTGAACAGGCCGCGGTCGAAATCGAATCCGATTTCCTTGACACGGTCTCCGGAGACCCCGAACAGCCCGTCAAAGTTGCAGCAATGGCTCTCTACCAGGAAAGCCGAACCGGCTTCAAAGTTCTCCTTTCCCATCTGCATCCCGTCGACCTTCACTTCGAGAAGCGAGGCCGCTCCGATTACATTGTTTGATTCCCGCCGGCTCACCACGGGCAGATCACGTTGCCACTCGCCCATCCGGTTCTTGAACAGAATCAAACCGGCCGCTCCCGTGTCGATCAGGACCTTCAAGGGCTGGCTTCTGACTTGCATCGGGACTGTGACAAAGGGCGGGCCGCTTGCGAAGGGAACGCTGGGTGTGCCCGCCTCGATCGGGCCGAAGACGATCCGTCTCGACGCATAGTCTATCTTGAAGCTTTCGGGCGCGAATACACCGAGCCCTATGACCGCGTCGATGCGCACGCCGGCCTCCCGCTGAAACATGGAAAGATCCCACACTGCCGCCGGAATTCCCTCCCGATGGATAGGCCCAATCTCGAGACTGCTTAGGTTCACCAGGCGAGCCTCCACCTGCCCGCTCATGGCGTGCATCTCGCGGCGCGCATCCGGCAACTCCTTCAGACCCAGTTGCTGCGCCACCCGTTGGTCAATGGTGATCGGGTTGGTCCCCGTGTCCAGCAGGATGTTTCGTTTGCCTAATTTCCCCAGCGAGCCGCGCAAGACCACCAGGTATTGGTGATAAAGATCGAAGTGAATCTCCTTCTCATTCTTGCTGGAACGTCCTAGCGCGTTCGCGCTTAAGAGGAACAGTACACACATACAGGCGGAAATCGTTCTGTTACGGACCACGCCTCACCCCCTGCGACTTCAGTGCAGGGATGGACGAATGTTGCGCGGAGAAAGTGCCTCTACTACATATGGATTCTCGGTGGATTCGGCGTGGATAAACGGCTGCGCGCCTCATAACCGGAAATCGCTGTGCGCAAAAAAGATCGAACCAAATTGCGTGCACTTCCGTCCATAAGAAAAGGTTCCTGCCATGGACGTCTCGGATCCAGTTGGCCTCGTTCTCAAGTTTGACAACTTCGAAGTTGACACTTCGTCCGGAGAAGTTCGGCGCCACGGACGCCGCATCCACCTGCAACAGCAGCCCTTTCAGGTTTTGCTCGTGCTGCTGGAGAAGCCAGGAGAAGTTGTCACTCGCGAGCATTTGTGCCGCTTCGTGTGGCCCGCTGGCACATTTGTGGACTTTGATCACGCTCTGAATACAGCTATAAAGAAGATTCGCTCGGCGCTTGACGACGACGCCACCGTTCCTCATTACGTAGAAACCATTCCCAAGCGGGGATATCGCTTCATAGCGCCAGTTCACAAGACGCCTCACAGGACATCTGAACACCTTTCCTTATCGCTGAAGAATGTGATGTCTCGGGTTCGCCAGCATTCCTTGCCCTTGAGAGCCACGTTCCTCTTGGGATCATCTCTCTTGGTTCTCGCCTTCGCGGCTTATTCGTACTTCGGACACCATTCCCGCTCGCAGGCCTTCGCCGCCGGGCGTCGTGTCATGCTGGTCGTTCTGCCCTTCGAGAACCTGAGCTCCGATTCCGGACAACAATATTTCTGCGATGGAGTAAGCGAAGAATTGACCACGCAACTCAGCCGGCGCGATCCCGCCCGTCTGGGCGTTGCCGCGCGCACTACCGCTATGCTTTATCGCCACACGACGCGGAGCATCGCCGAAATTGGCCGCGATCTCAACGTCGATTACGTGATTGAAGGCAGCGTTCGGAGGGAGGCAGACCAGGTCCGCGTCACCGCCCAGCTTATTCGTGCCAGCGACCAAAGCCACGTGTGGGCGGCTGATTTTGACCGCACCGGAGAACAGTCCCTCGCCCTGCAGAGCGATATTGCCGGCGCCATTACTCAGGAGGTGATGGTGCAGCTGGTGCCTGCGGTCCCCGCCTCTTCGCGGTAAAATATCGGGGAATGTACCGATTTGTTTTTATTGTCCTGGTTTGTGCCTTTTCTTGTGCCTGGGCTCAGCAGCAGCCGTCGCAGGAGCCTGCCTCCGAACCTCCTCCGCCGTCAGAGGAGCCTGCTCCTGAACCTCCACGCACAAAGCTCCCTCCGCCCGATCGCGAGGGCCCGCCGCGGTCCGATAGGAGTTCCTCGCCTGAAAGCAGCTCGAGCAAAGACTCGAAAGTCGATCTCTCTCCACCCAAGGACGACGCAAAGAACCATCCGCTCAGCTCCGCGGAGGGAGATGAAGGTGAGCCGAGCGACGTTCAGACGTTTCACCCGTGGGATCCACACCGCGCGGCGAAGGACGTCGAGGTGGGCGACTATTACTTGAGGCGGAAAAACTATCGCGCTGCCGAAGACCGCTACCGCGAAGCCCTCCTGTACAAACCCAACGATGCCATTGCGACCTTTCGTCTCGCCGAGGCTTCGGAAAAACTTGGAAAATACGATGAAGCGCGCTCGGGCTTCGAAGCGTATCTGAAGATTTTGCCGGAGGGTCCGCTGTCCTCTCACGCGCACAAGGCGCTGGAACGCTTGAGCAAGCGCGAAGCGAAAGATGGCGCGAGCAAAGAAGAAACGACGGACAAATAGACGCGCTTTACTTTTCTACCCGAATAAAATCTCCGGTTGAAGCGTTGATCGCCACTTTGATTTTTGCATCGTCGCGGCTCGCGCCGTAAATCACGTGCCAGGTCAGCTCGTTGCTGGAGTGGTTCCAGTCGAGCACATAAACCACCGGTAGGTCCGGATTCTTCTCCAGAACCTTATCGCCCCCGTGTTTCTGCGCCGTCTCAAATGCTTTGTCCGAATCCACCTTCAGAAACAAATTGTCAAAAACCTGGGTGGAGGCGTTGCTCGCGCTATACGTGTCCTCCGTGCCCGGAGACACGCCGCGTGACGGCGCGTCGCTGGCATTTGTGCCCGACCATACGAACGGCTTCAAGGACCGCCTGCTCGGCGATGCAAACGCCGCTCGCCAGATCGCGGACTTGCCATCCCGCCCCTTGGAGTCGCTGTTGGTTTGCGACTCGAGCCGGAATGGTTGAGCATCCGGTGCCCACCCCCGCCCCGAGACAAACATTCTTTGGAACGCCGTCCGGCCGGTCGCCAGATCGGGTGCCTTCGGCTGCGGCTTCGCCGTTTGCACAGGATGGCTCGGCTCCGACGAACAGCCGCTCAGCATTGCCAGCAATAGCACTGCAATTCCCAATCGTTTCATGTTGTGCGTACCTGTCGTTGGTTTCCGGGGTTGGATTGCCGCGCTCATTCTAAACGAAGTAAGGCGCGCCCGGATTAGCCATCGCGTTACTCCCCGCATACCGACGTGGGCGCTTCGCGATTTGGGAAGATTTGACATTTCCCTGACAACTCGCGCTGAAGCTCGGCACTACTCTCTTCTGCATTCAGTGCGCTCAACGACGTCCGCGTCGCTGAACTTTATTCTCTCGTTGGGTGTGCCAGGGGTCCTGTTGCTTCGCGTCCTCAACCCGCCTGCCAAAGGCGCTGCATGAGGAGGCTCGAGTGATAAGGAGAAGCTGGGTTTTCGCCCTTCTGTTGTTGATGGTGGTCGCCGCGACCGCCGATTCCGATTCCGCTCTGTTCGAATTTCAACGCATGGCTGCCGTTACGGGTCCCTTCACGGGTACCGCGAATCCCATTCGTGGTGTCCCGGGTGCTGGACTCAACTGGCGGATCGCATCCGCCAACGCTGAGCTCTCCGGCAACGGCCAACTTGAGGTACGTGTCCGAGGACTGGTTCTCAACGACCCCCGTGCCGGAGCCCGCAATCACACCAACCCGTTACCCACTTTTCGCGCGATTCTCAACTGCCAGGTCATCGATTCCGTTGGCAATCCCGCTGTGGTCAACGTGAGCACAACTGATTTTCCCGCTACGTCCACCGGCGATGCTCGTATCGAACAAACTCTGATACTTCCCCACCGCTGCTTTGCGCCGATCCTTTTCGTGACAACCTCTACCGGAAGTTGGTTGGCGGTTGGCGGTTTTTAAGGCAGTTTGGTTCCCCAGGTTCGCGCGCCGTGGTGTTGGGCGCTAACCTGGGTTCACCAAACTCTACTCGCGCAACTTCGAAGGGACCCCCGACTTGCGTGCCTGTTCCTGCAAGTCCGCCAGTTGCTGCTTCGCCGCATCGACGGCTTTTTGTTTCGCAGCGATTTTCTCTTTGTACTGTGCGTCCTCTTTATCCCATTGCGCCGCGTTCCGCAGGCGGTAGCCCACGTCCGCGTACACTGCCGCCGCGCGCATGCGGTACTCGCCCTGCAACACATTCAGTTCGCGTGAAACCAGGTCTAGAGCCTGCTTCTGATCGCTGATCTTCTTCTGCCAGTCACCGTAGGCCTGCTGCCGCTGGTCCGGGCTATCTCCCGGAGTAGTCGATGTCTTCGCTGCGCTAGCAGCATCCGCCGCCTGGCCGGGTTCGGAGCCGTTCTTCGGATTGGTGTCGCTTGGCGGACTGGTACTGTCATGTGGATTGGCCTTCTGCGCCTTCTGATCGTTCGCACTCTGCTCGGAAGGTCCTACGATGCTGATGTGCTCCTCATGCGGCAGGTTATCGTTGTCATAGACCCGCTTGGTCGGTGCCTCGGCTTCTTTCTCTTTCTTGTGCTCCCGCGCGTACTCCCCCAGGTCGTGGTTCTGTGATTGCGCCAAGGCCGTTGGAACCATCAGCCCCGCTACCAGCAGACCTTTCAGCGCAATGTTCGTTGCCCGTTTCATGATGCTCCTTCCCCTTGAGTTCAGAATTCTTGTGACATCTGTACTTCGCACTGTCATCAATTTCCGGTTTCTACCCGTTCCCCGTGGCTGCGCCCGTCGCGTTAGCGCTCGCCAGGAAACCGCCAATCGTCGTGTACAGATGGTCGGCTTCGGCCGCGATGTCACGCGCAAGTTGCGCTGTCGTACCGGTGTCGCTCGGCACCATCAGTTTCTTGGCATTTCCGGAAATGGTGGCCAGCGAATTTCTCAGCTGCAGCGCCATTTCCGCCGACATCTCGCCGCGCAGCTCCTGCTTTCGCCGCATCTGCGCGATTTCGGTTTGATCATTGATCAGGCACGCTCCACCCAGTAGTTCGGCATTGCCTGCATATACCGGCGAGACTGTGACCTCGAGCACGCGCGTCTCTCCGGACGGCGTCGTGTAGTCCGACTCCAGCTGCCGGCGCGCGCCGGCATTGCACAAGGTGGTCTCCACCGCCTCGCCCAACGTCATCGCCCTGCCGTCTTTTGCGAAACCGTCTTTTCCGAAACCATGTACGGTCGCGTCGCGAAACAGCTCCCGGGAATTCATTCCCACTGGCGAAGCAAAACCAAGAATCTGCTTGGCCGCCGCGTTCGCCTGGCGCACCAACCCTGCCGTATTGAAGACCAGCACGCCAGACGACAAATTCGACAGCACCGCTCCACTCACCATCTCCGATGTCTGGGCGCGCCTGCGCTCCGCCCGCTGCTGCGATTGCAGTTCATGCTTCTGCTGCTTCAGTTGCTGAATCACTGCGGAATAGGTGTGCAATGGGAAAACTTCTGCCTTCGGATTGCCCTCTCCTAATGAGCTTTCCTCCTGCACGCTGCGCCGTAACTTCTTCATCAGCAGGACCCCGGTCACGAACGCGAACGCCGCGGCAATCAGCACGATTGCCATGCGGATGATGATCGGATGAGTGAGCAGCTTCACAGCAGCCCCCAGTACCAACGCAAAAACCGGTCGCCGAAGCAGAACGCAAGAAACGCCATGCTGCCCAAAAAAACCCCAAAAGGCATCTGGTAGTAGCGATACACCATGCGCGCCGATTGCCATGCGCGCCGTCTGGCCGCCGCGGCGTTGTCGTGATTCTTGGCCATCCGTCTCCGCGTCCTCTTCCACCAGACCATCAGCACCGTGCCGAGACCGAAAAATGAGCCCGCCAGCGTAGCGGCGAATAGCGTCAGCACCGTCAATCTCACGCCCAGAAAGGCGCCCACCATAGCCATGAGCTTCACATCGCCGAAGCCCATTCCCTCAATGCCCCGCCAGCGCATGTAGATCGCGCCCGCGCCGTAAATGAACGACGCTCCAACCGCCGCCCCCAGCATCGCGTCCACCAGGGACAGCAGATGCCAGGACAGGTTCGAACTGACGGGAAGGGAAATCACTCCCGACAGAACTTGCGACGCCAGGTCGTTTACCGGGACAACCAGGCTGAATATCAGGCCCAGCGCCAGACCCGGCAGAGTCAGCTTGTCGGGTAGCAGCTTCGTCTCCGCGTCGGTAAAGATCAGTCCCAGCAGCAGGAATCCGAGCACGCAGCACTTCAGCGCGATCAGCGCAATACCGAACTTCGCATAACACGCAAAAAACAGCAGCCCAACCAGCAGTTCGACGACGACGTACCGTCCGGAGATCGGCTGCTGGCATTGCCGGCATTTCCCGCGCAGCATGATCCAGCCAAGCACCGGAACGTTGTCGTAAAACTTGATCGGCGTGTCGCACTTCGGACACTTCGACCCCGGCCACACCACCGACATTCCGCGTGGCAGGCGGTAAATACACACGTTCAGGAAGCTGCCGAAAGCCAGCCCCAGGGCGAACATCGCCGATGCGAACAGCCAGTCCACCGTCTCCTTTTCCCCGTAAGTGACGGGGCCAGTCTTAGTTTGCTCGATTATAAGGCGGTTCGCGGAGAGGTCCTTAGGCACTGATAGCCGTGTACTTCCGGAAAAGCAAGGCTTAAAACCAGCCGGATCAATGGGATAAACTTTGGGTGGTTACTAACGGATTTCGCTGGCGCAGCGTGGAAGCCGCATCCCCGTGCTCTCGAGTGATTGATGGCGCTGGCCCGGCATTCTTCCGGGCCAGCCGCACGCGCTTCTACTTGGCTTGCAGTGACTCGATGTACTTGGTCAGGTTCGCGACCCGCATCTGCACCTCTGACGCGTGTCCTTGACTCATGCTCCAGAACACATTCCCCCAGATCGGCATTTCCTTGGAACCGTGGGCGGGCAGCGCCTCGTCCCCTCGGATCGTGTTAGCAACCCGATCGGCTGGGAACTTGCCGCCGTTCTTCTGGCTCAGAGCCGTAAGGTTTGACGGCGTCGTCTTCAGTGCTTCCGCCGCCGGGCCTGCGCCCTTGGCGTCTTTTCCATGACACACTGCGCAATACGTCTGGTACATTTCTTCGCCCGATGCCGGTGAAGTCGATGTCACCGGTACGTGCTTGATTTGCTTCTGCGCCGTCGCGAACAGCGTGCAACCTGCCATGATCGCTGTCAGCAACAGGATGTTGCGTGTAGACATACCTTCCTCCTATGACTGCCAACTGCTGGGCCCAACTAACATTCTCCCGTCAGTTTAGGAGGAAGTCTCGTGGTGTCACGGTGAGTGTCGTCACATCTGAATGTGATGGGTAACCACTTTGCTTCACGGCGGACGGACCCGGCGACCGCCCATAACAACAGATTCAGAAAAACAAAAGGACACGGAATCTCTCCGTGCCCCTTAGTTCTGCAGTTTGGTTTAGTTGTTTTCGATCTTGGGACGTCCCGCGTTCGGTCCATGGGTCGTCGGTACCACGGTGACCGGGCCTTGCAGCGTGAAGTTCAGCACGGTCTCAGATGCCAGCTTAATCTGCTGACCCTTGGTCGCTGCCTGTACGCCGCCTCCCAGTCCGCCACCTGCCGCTGCGCCGATAGCAGCCCCCTTACCGCCGCCCGCGATCGCACCGATGATCGCGCCGATGCCCGCGCCGGCGCCAACTTTCTCCGCCGTATTCTTGCCGCGGGAGGTTCCGCTGCGCTTGTACTGGTCAGTCTGGATGCTGTAGGACTTGCCCCCTACTGAAATGCGGTCAAGCTGCAGCACGACTAAAGACTGCCCCGCAAACTTGCCTGCGCTTTTCACATCCACCAAATGCCCCTCAACATCGTAGCCCGCTGGAACGGCTACTTCCCCGTCAACCGCCAGCGGTGAGTCGAGCGTCGCGTGGAAGGTTTGTCCGGGCTGGCTCTTCTCCGAGTCGATCGTGTCCACCAGGCGCACCGCTAACGTCGTTCCCGAAGGAATCGTGACCTTCTGCGGTGGCGGTGGTGGCGGAGGAGTCGAAGGCGCCGGTGCCGTCTGCATCTGCGCAGGCGGCGGTGCTACCGAAGCCGTTTCCATGGGCGCTGGTGCCGGCTTTACCGAAGTATGCGTTACCCGCTTGCGCGGTGCGCTCGCACGAAGCTTCGGTGCCGGTTGAGTTTCCTCCGGAGGCGGAGCCGCCGCGGTCTGGTCGGGAGGAGGTGCTACCTGAACGTTGTTGATCACTTGTTTGACGCCATCTACCGACGCCGCCTTGTTCGCGGCCGCATCGCGCTGCACTTGGTTTTCCACTGTGCCGGCGATCGTGACCACGCCATCGGCAGATTGCACTGTCAGCTGCTTGTCCTGTAGCCCTGAATCCTGGCTGAACTTGCTCTGTACCGCGTTGCTGATTTGCGTGTCTTTGTTCGCCTTGGACTGAACCTGGTTGCAGGCGATACCCGCTCCAAGCAAGAGCACAAGAAACACCGTCAAGAAAGAGAGAGACAGTCTCGCCTTCATAAAGTCACTCCTGTATTTTGGGCCGTTATGCTTAGTTTAGATGCAGCGGGAGGGTATTCACAAAATCAATTTTGGCGATGCGAACCTTCGATTTCCTTTCTGGTAACCCCCAGGAAAAGAATCGCTTGGCAGGAGACGCAGCCTTGCCTGTGCCTTGCCCAAAATGTGACATCAGCCGCTAACTCTGATGAATGAATTTGTAGTCGAGAATGGACGCTGCCAGCCCCACGCCGGCTTTCGTATCACGTACGTCTTTCGACCGGATGAGCCGCCCCTGGCAGACGACGCTGCTGTTCTTCTGTCCGGAAATCTCCTCCGGCATCTCGAACACCATCTCCACCAAGGCGTTCAGCGGCAGGTCATGTTCTCCATGAAAGAGAACGCCTGACTGGCTGATGTTTTCGATCTTGCCTTCACTCCACGCGCCCAGCCCTTTCACGCGATAACGCAGTGGCGTGTCCAGACGCAAGCGGCGGGCGCGAGGCACCCAGTTCTGTTTTGTGATGCGTGTGCGCCTCTTCACCGTGGTCACTTCTTCCGCGCGGACCTCAAGACGTTCCACCCGGCGCATCGTCTTCCAGTCATACTTGTATTCTGCGGCGCACAGCAGACAGACCTGATAGTAAGATCCGTCGGCTGCCCGTCGCGGCCAGGAGAACTCGTGTGCACAACGACCTAGCATGAGAACATCCAAAAGCTTCTGAGGCATAATCTGATACCGGGAGAGAAATCCGGACCAGGTTCATCATGTACCGCCCCGGACGAATTGGATAGGTTACTTTCGTGTATGAGCGGAGAGCTTCACTTCTGCTTCCTCGCTTGCTGCCACTACTGGATTGACAGTATCCCTCTTTACTGCCTCCAGCACGCGCTGCGTGTATCATGACCAGTGTGGAAGACGTCACCGCTTTCATCCTCGCCGGCGGAAAGAGCTCCCGCATGGGCGAGGACAAAGCCTTCCTCGAGCTAAAAGGCTCCACTCTGCTCAAGCGTTGCCTGGACCTCACGCGCTCGCTCACACCTGAAGCCATCATCGTCGGTGAGCGCTCAAAGTTCGCGCGCTTCGGTCCCGTGGTGGAAGATGTTTTTCGCGAGCGGGGCCCGCTTGGAGGGATTCATGCCGCGCTTGCTGCGACCGCAACTGATCTGAACCTGATGCTTGCGGTTGACCTGCCTTTCGTGAATGCCGCGTTCCTCAAATTTCTCGTGAAACAGGCGCGCACTACCGAAGCCGTTGTCATTCTGCCTCGATCGCGCGATGGCTGGCAGCCCCTTTGCGCCATCTATCGCAGGTCGTTTCTCACGGTTGCCGAAAGATCCCTGACCCAGGGCAAGAATAAAATCGATCCCCTGTTTGGCATCGTTCCCGTGCTCGCACTACAGGAGGACGATCTCGCGCGTCGCGGTTTTGCGCCCGCCTTGTTCCGCAACATAAATACTCCCGAGGAATTTGCCCAGGCCAAGCGGCAACGCTCACAGACGGTCAAGGCACATCGCACAACTCACTCGTGAACACGTTCAACATCCATGGCAAGCTGGTCGACAAGCCCGAAGGCGGGAGCACGCAGCCCTACATCGAGTTCAAGGATGTCAGCAAGGCGTTCGGTGACAACCGCGTGCTCGATCATGTCAGCTTCAACGTCATGCCCGGCGAAACCCTCTGTATTCTCGGACGCAGCGGCGTAGGCAAATCTGTTTCGCTCCACCACATCATGGGTTTCCTCAAGCCCGACTCCGGCCGCGTAATCGTCGCTTTTCAGGACATCACCGACTACACCGAGCCTGAACTGGAGCAGATCCGCAAGAAAGTCACCATGGTATTTCAGAACGGGGCGCTCTTTGATTCCCTCACCGTGGGTGAAAACGTTGCCTTCCCGTTGCGCGAGCGTCGTGACCTTTCGGAAGAGCAGATCTACCAGATCGTAGACGGCTTGCTCGACATGGTGGGCGTCAAGGAAATGCGCGACCTTCTACCTTCCGATCTTTCGACCGGCATGAAGCGCTCCGTCGCCATTGCGCGCGCGCTCGCCGCCCAGCCCGAATGCGTGTTGTACGACGAGCCCACGACCATGGTGGATCCCCTGATGGCCCAGTTGCTCGGCGATCTCATCAAGAAACTCAAATTCCAGTTGCGGCTCACCAGCGTGGTTGTTACCCACGACATGCGTCTCGCCGAGAAGCTCGGGGACCGCATCGTCTTCCTGCATGAAGCCAAAGTGCTCTTCTTCGGGACTTATCCGGAGATGGAAAAATGTACCGAGCCCATTGTGCAGGAGTTCCTTAAGCTCGACGAGGCCGGTCTGAAGGCCTGACGTTTCCATTTGTGGCGCTGGCTTCAGCCCAGCGCGTTCCCGATCGATCTGAGCAGAGTCGCCCGTGTGAAAGGCTTTTCCAGCAAGGCAATGCCGGCCTGGAGCGCTCCACTCTGCGAGGTCAACTCTCCAGTGAATCCTGACATATAA
>Ga0126372_10000421_pt1 | contig 14756 bp, 13 predicted proteins | sample PanSoiMetaPlot_6_FD_92762 | JGI IMG/M metagenome (GOLD analysis project Ga0126372, IMG submission 92762) | Tropical forest soil microbial communities from Panama - MetaG Plot_6 | ecosystem: Environmental > Terrestrial > Soil > Tropical forest > Bulk soil | place: Panama | collected 2016-02-17
CCGCCAGCTCGGCAACGTGCCCCAGGCGTTCTCCCACGTCTGCCTGGTCAACACGGCGCGGAACCTCGCCGCCGCTGCGGGCGCAGGCGGAGGAATAGGTGGGCGCGGAGGCGATGAGTTTGATCAGGCTGGGCCAGAAGAGCCTATGGGCGGACACGGAGGCCCGGAGATTTCCGACGAGGATATTCCCTTCTAGCCGGCTGGCCAGTGCCGGGAGCCGGGACCGCCAGTTAAGCGTACGGGCTGTTTGCTTTATAGCGCTTTTCAAATTCTTCGCGGGTGCAAATGGTTTTTGGGTCGGTCACGCGGTCCAGCGCCAGGATTCCATCCAAATGATCAATTTCGTGCTGAAGCAGCTCGGAGAGATTCCTCTCTTCTCCAGCCTGAACCTCATGGAATTGTCCTTGAAGATCCTGATACTGGACCGTGATGTCGCGGTGCCGTTCGACCCGCATGAAAATGGACAGAAAGCTGAGGCATCCATCCCAAACGACAATTCTTTCCGCACTACGCTCGATGATTTCCGGATTGATAAGAGGCCACGCTGCTTCGCCCGGTAAACGGAGGAAAATTACACGTTTGAGAATTCCAAGTTGGGGAGCGGCAATTCCCCGGCCATAGCCAGTCGCGGCCCGCCAATGGGCAAGAGTGTCTGACAAATCTTCAAAGAGCCCAGCAATTTCCCGTGACTGTGGTTGCGCAACCCTCGCAGACGGTTCCCTGAGCATGGGATTCCCCAGTTGCAGCACGTCCCGCACAGCCATGCTTTGTAGCCTCTTTTGGGAGCTTACAGGAATCCACAAACTTAGGGTTGGCCGTTACGCTTGCGCTCAGCGTCGAGTTTCTGCAAATAGGCTTCGTACTTGGGCAGCTGCTCCGGTGTGAGGAATGAACGGACCTTTTCTCTGGCCTGAGCGCGAGTGGCGTCGATTTGCGGCTGGCTTGCCTCGCGAATAGCCTTAAACTTCACCTGAGCCTCGCGAATGGCGGCGTCGAGCTGCGTTTGTTGATCGGCGGTAAGGTTGAGATCTCTGGTTAACACTGAGACCTTCTGTGAGCGGCGCTCGTCATCGGAGAGAGGCGGCCTGTTATCCGCATGGCTACGGGAAGCGAACATGTAGCCCGAAACGCTACCAAGAAGTGCGCCAAGAACAAAGACGACAGCAACCCAGACAGCGGCGCGCTGCTTGACGTTGCCGTTCGAACCGTTGGCCTCGATGCTCATCGCGTCTCCTCCCCAGGAATCACAAAGACCTCATCTTGCGTGGTGGAACTTGCAGCTGCAGCACTGTCCTCAAAAAGGCCGCCTTGAGTCGAAACGGAAGTCTGTCTTCCCGTATAAAGCCAGGTTCCGGCGACGACAAGGAGCAGAGCTGCAATGGCGGAAAGGCGCGAAGCAAAAGTAGGAACTGCGGCCCAAGCGCGGCTGCGCCGGGCGATTTCGGTTTCCTGCGCTGCAATTGCGGCCATGACGCGTTTGGCAAAGAACGGGCCGGGCTCACCGCGGCGAGACTCCAAGTCACGCAGCAGCGCCTGGACCTCAGGAGCGCCCGCGTCCTCATTGATTGGCTCGCTGCCACGAGCACGCCAGTTCCACATATTCAACCTCCCTACTTTCATCCCATCCGGGCCGCTAGGCACCTTTCGCTTTCTTCAACTGCGAAAGGATGCGCTGCCTTGCCCGAAAAAGCCGTACTTTCACCGTGTTCGTATTCAAATCGAAGAGTTCGGCAATCTCTTCGATCGCAAATCCTTCCACTTCCTTCAGCACGAGCATGCCGCGGTCGCGTTCATCCAGAAAACCCAGCAAGCGTTCCACACGTTGCCGCGCATCAAGGCGTGCCGCGGGATCCGGTTCGTTCCCGTCCCGTCTTTCCGATGCCTGATACTGCCGGCCTTGGTCTTCGCTGAGATCCGCTTCATACACCAGCGGACGTACTTTCCGTTTCCGCAACAAGTCCCAGCATTCGTTCACGGTGATTTTGTAGAGCCAGGTCGTGAACGCCGAACGCTGGTCAAATTTCTTTAACGCGAAATAGGCTTTTACGAAGACTTGCTGCGACACGTCTTCGATATCCTCCTGGCGCTTGAGGATCCCGCGAGCGACGGCAAAGACGCGGTTTTGATGTCGCTTGACGAGTTCCTCAAAAGCATCCTTGTTGCCGCGTTGCGCAAGACGAACGAGTTCGCGGTCCTGCGGAACTCCAGACTGCCGGATTTCCTTGCTCGCCGAACTCCCCGTCTGAATGACCGGCTGGGAAGCCTCCGTATTTGTGACGCGCGCCATGGGTTTCAGGTTACGCTACCACCATCTCCGTGTGTCCTATAGGAATTCCCTACTCTGCTACAGGCGTTTCACCCGGTCCAGACAAAGTTTATGCTTGCTTAGAGACTTACCGATATGGAATACTGCCTCCATGATTATTGGTGACCGGCTTCGCGTTATGCGCGAAGAAAAGAAACTCTCCCAGGGCGACATCGAGAAGCGTACTGGTTTACTTCGTTGCTACATTTCCCGCGTGGAGAATGGCCACACCGTCCCTGCCATTGAAACGCTGGAAAAACTAGCGCGCGCACTTGAGGTTCCCCTTTACCAACTCTTCTACGACGGCGAAGAGCCGCCGCAGTTGCCGAACCTGCCCAAGCGGAAATCGTCCGACGATATCGCCTGGGGAAGCGCCGGCAAAGAGGCACGTTACCTCAACAAGCTTCGCCGCTTGCTGAGCAAGGCCGATGAAGAGGATCGCAAATTGATTCTCTACATGGCCCAGAAAGTCGCGAACCGGTAAGCCGGATTTCTCACGCTTGCCGAGTGCAATATTCCCCTGTAGAAGGCCGCGCTTGCCCAACCAGCGCGGCTTTTTTCTTTTTCCTCTATTCCCACTCGATGGTTCCCGGGGGTTTCGAAGTAATGTCATAAACTATTCGTGTGATGCCGGGAACCTCATTAACGATACGCAGGGACATGCGCTCGAGTACTTCGCTAGGAAGCCTGGACCAGTCCGCAGTCATGGCGTCATCGCTCTCGACGACGCGAATCGCTGCAGTAAGCCCGTACGTCCGGCCATCGCCCATGACGCCCACACTGCGCACGGGGAGTAAAACGGCAAAGGCCTGCCAAGTCCTGCCGTAGAGCCCCGCGCGCCTGATCTCTTCACGCACGATCGCGTCCGCCTCGCGCAGAAGCTTTAGATTGTCCGCGGTGACCTCGCCGAGGAGCCGTACTGCCAAACCGGGGCCGGGAAACGGATGTTTCAGCAATATCTCGTCTGGTAACCCTAGGTCTTTGCCGATGCGGCGAACTTCGTCCTTGAATAGGTCGCGAAGAGGCTCGATCAGGGCAAAGGGCATCTTCTCCGGCAAGCCACCCACGTTATGGTGGGTCTTGATGGTGGCGGAAGGGCCCTTGACGGAGACGGATTCGATCACGTCTGGGTAAAGAGTCCCTTGGACAAGAAAGCCGATTTCGCTATGGGCTTCGCCTTCCAGGAGTTTGCGCGCGGCTTCGTCGAACACGGCGATGAATTCCCTGCCAATGCGCTTGCGCTTTTCCTCTGGGTCGGTGATGCCCTTCAGTTGCGCGAGGAAACGATCGGTGGCGTCTACTCCGATAACATGCAAACCGAGCCGGTTGCGGTACATAGCGAGGGTATCTTCAAATTCGTTTTTGCGGAGGAGTCCCGTGTTCACGAAGATGTTGGTCAGCCGGTTGCCGATGGCCTTGTGAACCAAAACTGCTGCGACGGTGGAATCCACGCCGCCGCTTAAGCCGCATATGGCCCACTTGTCGCCGACTTTCTTGCGAACGGCTTCGACGGTTTCTTCGATGAAAGCGGCACCGCTCCATTTGGGCTCTGCTTTGCAGACTTCAAACAGGAAATTACGAAGAATCGCGGTGCCGTGGTCGGTGTGATTGACTTCGGGATGGAATTCGACGGCATAGACTTTGCGCTGGACGTCTTCGATCGCGCCGATGGCGTTTTCCGTCTTGGCTACGCAGCGGAAACCGGCGGGCAGAGCGCGGACGTGATCTCCGTGGCTATTCCAAACGCTTGAGCCGTGCGGAATGTTCCTGAAAAGAAGCGAGCCGCGCTCGCCAGAAGAATTTTCTACGTCGAGCTTTGCGCGGCCGTATTCGCGGCGGCCAGCCGGTTCGACATGGCCGCCGAGCGTGTGCGTAATCCACTGCATTCCATAGCAAATACCGAGTACAGGAATGCTTTGCGAGAGAACAGCAGGGTCGCATTTGGGAGCGTCGGGATCGTAAACGGAACTTGGACCGCCGGAGAGGATAATGCCTGCAGGCTCGTACTTGCGGATTTCTTCGAGGGACGTCATGCAGGGCAGGATGGCGCTGAAAACCTTTTGCTCACGGATGCGCCGCGCGATGAGCTGCGTGTATTGACCGCCGAAGTCGAGAACGACCACTCCGCCGCGTTCCGACTGCGGCTTGAGGTGCTCTTCCTGCATTTTCGCTCCAGTCGTCATTGCGCGCTCCTGTGGGATCACAGCTAGCCTACAACGAGATTAAGCAGCTTATCGGGAACATAGATTTTCTTCACTAGCCGTTTGCCGTTGATGTGTTGCGAGATGGCGGAGTCTTGCTGAGCCAATTGCACGACCGCGTCTTCTTTCGCACCGACAGCAATTTTTAGACGCCCGCGGACTTTGCCGTTCACTTGCACGGGGATTTCTACTTCGTCTTCGCGGGCAAATTCTTGATTGAAAACTGGCCAAGCTGCTTTCCAGAGCCCGTCGGGGTGACCGAGCATCTCCCAAAGTTCTTCGGAGAGATGCGGCGTCATGGGTGCAAGCATCAATGTCAGAAGTTCGAGCACTTCCCTGCGGACTTCGGGGCGAACTGAGCTTTCGAGAGGTTCGGCCGCATAGATTTCGTTGGTTAGCTCCATGATAAGGGCAATCGCGGAATTGAAATGCCAGCGCGTTTCGAAATCAGAAGTAACGCGCTGCAGGGTTTGATGGGCTTTGCGAAGCAGCGTTCTTTCCTTTTCGTTTAGAGATGCACTTTCGTACTTCGCGCGAGTTACACCGCGAATGGCTTCGGCGTGGCGATCAACCGCGCGAAAAACGCGGTTAAGGAAGCGCCAAGCGCCTTCAATACTTTCCTCGCTCCATTCGAGGTCTTTTTCGGGAGGGGCCGCGAAGAGGGTGTACAGACGGCCGGTGTCGGCGCCGAATTTTTCCGCCATTTCGTACGCACCGACGACGTTGCCACGTGATTTGGACATCGCCACGCCGCCGCGCAGAACCATACCCTGCGTGAAGAGACGCGAAATTGGCTCATCGTGCTTGACGAGGCCGATGTCGCGCATCACTTTGCACCAGAAGCGCGAGTAAAGCAGGTGGAGAATCGCGTGCGTGATGCCGCCGATGTACTGGTCAATCGGAAACCAATAGGCGGCTTTCGTGGAATCGAACGGCGCCTTGTCGTTGTGCGGATCGCAGTAGCGGTAGAAATACCAGGACGAATCGACAAACGTGTCCATCGTGTCAGTTTCACGGCGGGCTGGGCCACCGCACTTCGGGCAGGTCGTGTTCACGAATTCAGGCGTGGTCGCGAGCGGCGATTCCCCTTCGCCCGTTAGATTGGGGTTCGGTGGAAGTAAAACGGGCAAATCCTTGTCTGGCACGGGAACAAGGCCGTCCTTCGGGCAATAAATTACGGGGATCGGAGTGCCCCAGTACCGCTGGCGGGAAATGCCCCAATCACGCAGGCGAAAAATCGTTTCGCGCTTGCCAAAGCCCTTTTCCTCGGCGTCGGCGCCCATTTTCGTAATGGCCTCGTCAGGAGAAAGGCCGTTATAGGGGCCCGAGTTCACAAGTTTGCCTTGCTGGTGTTCTTCGAATGGCTCGGTTATTGTTGCGCCGTCGAGCGCTCTGCCATCGAGCGGCTGAACTACAACGCGAATCGGCAGACCGTATTTCTTGCAAAATTCGAAGTCGCGTCCATCATGCGCGGGCACGGCCATAATTGCGCCCGTGCCGTACTCCATCAAAACGAAGTTTCCTACCCAAATCTGAAGCTTTTCGCCATTGAAGGGGTTAATTACGTGTCGGCCGGTAAAGAAGCCTTCTTTTTCGGCAGTCGCAACGTCTTCCGTTTTGACAGAACTTCTTTTGAGCCGGGCAAGCATCGCTTCGGCGTGATGGCGAACGGGTGAGCCTTCCAGCAGTCTGGCGACGGCATGGTGATTCGGGGCGAGGATCATCACTGTTGCGCCGAAGATCGTATCAATGCGCGTTGTGAAGACTTCTATCGAATCGAGCCCAGGCACATCGGCGACAGCGAATTCCACTTTTGCGCCCTGGGATTTGCCGATCCAGTTGCGCTGCATGGTGACAACGCGCTCCGGCCAGCCGCCTTCGAGTTGTTTTAGATCGTCGAGTAGTTGATCCGAATAGGCGGTGGTTTTGAGAAACCACTGCTCGATTTCGCGGGCTTCCACGAGTGTGTCCTCGTGGCGCCAGCAATAGCCGCCGTTAATGACCTGTTCGTTTGCGAGGACAGTGCAGCATTTGGGGCACCAGTTGACGCGGCTCTTTTTGCGGTGCGCAAGCCTTTTTTCGAGCATGCGCAGGAAGAACCATTGGTTCCAGCGGTAGTATTCCGGCTCACAGGTGGAGATTTCGCGGCGCCAGTCGTAGCTGAAACCGAAGCGGCGCAGCGTGCGCTGAAATTCGGCGATGTTGTTGTTGGTCCACACGCGCGGATGCGTTTTGTTTTTGATGGCTGCGTTTTCGGCAGGAAGGCCGAAGGCGTCCCAGCCCATGGGGTGAATCACGTTGAAGCCGCGCATGCGCTTTACGCGGGCGACGACGTCGCCGATGGCGTAGTTGCGCATGTGGCCCATGTGCAGCGTCCCGGAGGGATACGGCAGCATTTCGAGGACGTAATATTTTGGTTTTGCGGAGTCGGCTTCGGTTTCAAAGACGCGCGCGTCTTCCCATCGCTTCTGCCATTTGGCTTCGATGGACTGTGGGTTGTACTCCGCCACTCGCGGTTATCCTTTGCCCCGGGATTTCGCTTTCTTGTGCGCGGTAGCAGCTTTTGCCCGCTTCCTGATTTCATTCTTGTGCGCGACGAGCTTCTTCTTGAGCGCGTTTGTCAGCATCGAGTAGCCCTTGTCGTAGGCCGGCGCGACCTCCTCAAGACCGGCAAGCTCCCAGAGTTTGGCGATGTTACGGCGGTCGTCCCCGGGATCGTCAATGGGCGTTTCCAACAGGAAAGCGCGGCCGAGGATGCCCGCAGGTGGCGCCGAGCTGAGCCGCGGATGCTTAAGAATGCGGCCGAATGCAGGCGCGCCAATCTTGCCTTCGCCGACGTGTTCGTGGCGATCTACGCGGCCACCGAGGGGAATCTTGGAATCGTTGATGTGGAAGACCGGAACGTTGTCAAGGCCGATGGTCTTGTCAATGTGCTCGATGATTTGCCCGAGCCCTTTTTCGGAACTGATGTCGTAGCCTGCAGCAAAGAGGTGCGCAGTATCGAGGCATGCACCTGCGTTGAGTTCGGAGAGGCCAGCGAGGATGTCGGCCACTTCTTCGAGAGATGAGCCAACTGCTGTGCCCATGCCCGCAGTATTCTCGACGAGAATGCGCAGATTCCCGAGAGGAACGCGTTTTGCTGCCTGTTTAATACTTTCGATTATGGTAGCGATCGCATTCCGCGAGGCACCTTCCCCACGTGAGCCAGGGTGCACGACGACGAAATCGGCGCCGAGCGCGATGCCCCGCACGAGTTCCTCATGAAACGCTTGAATAGAGCGCGTGCGCAGCATGGGCTGTGACGCGGCAAGGTTGATCAGGTAATTGGCGTGGATAACGAGAGGACCGAGAGCCAGTTCCGTGCGCCGGGCGCGAAAGGCCGCAGCGTCCGTTTCGGGGATGCGGACTGCGCCCGCCCACATCCGCGGGCTTGCGGAGAAGACTTGGAGTGCGTTGCAGCCGAGCTTCCGCGCCGATTCGAGGGCATCAACGTAACTTTTGGCGATGGAAGTGTGGATGCCAATGCGCAGGCTGCCATCCATCCATGCAGGAGCCTGGGGTTCCGGTTCAGGTTCGGGGCGATACTCGTCTTCCGGGTCGAATGGCGTGTCTATAATCTGGGTTTCTTCTGTCATGCTCTGGCTAAAATTCCAATGTGTGGATAACACTCTATTCTAGCATAATCGCCAAATTCGTTTTGGAGAGCAGGTCAACTCTGCCGGGGCATTGATGGAAGTCAAAAATCTCAAACACTTTGAGGATGCACTAAGCTTCCGCAGCTGGCTGGCCGAGAATGGCAAGAAGGCAGTTGAATTGTGGGTGGGCTTTCGCCGCTTGGGAACTGGAAAGAAGAGCATCACCTATCCCGAAGCGCTTGACGAGGCGCTGTGCCATGGCTGGATTGACGGGGTGCGAAAGAGTTTAGGACCAGGCGCCTACACGATCCGCTTTACGCCCCGCAAAACCAAGAGTAACTGGAGCATCGTCAACATCCGGCGCGTGCACGAGCTGATCAAATTGAAGCGGATGAAGCTAGAGGGGCTGCGGCTATTCGAAGCGCGAGATGAGAAGCGGGCAGAGCGATATTCCTATGAGCAGAAAACCAGCAAGCTAAGCCGGGCACAGGAAAAACTGTTTCGCTCGAAACCGAAGGCTTGGGAATTCTTCAAGTCGCAAGCACCTTGGTATCAACGTGTCACCACATGGTGGATTGTCAGCGCGGCTAAGCCAGAAACCCGCGAAAAGCGCCTGGCTCAATTGATCAAGGATTGCTCGGGAGGCCGTCGCATCCAGATGATGACCAGTAAAAAGAACGCTTGAGGCATTTTGCTGTGCTAATGAATCACCTTCCCGCCGTTTATTGTCTTCTATTGATAAATCTCAGCAGTCGCCATGGGGCCTGAACCATTGTCCGCGCCCCCTGTTACCAAGACTTTGCCGCCCTGGAGTGGCGTCGAGGTATGCCAGACGCGCTCATGGTTCATGTTTCCCGTCGTCGCGAAGGTTCCGGCGGTTGGATCGTAGATTTCCGCACTCGCAAGCGCCCTGCTGGCGCTGTCTGATCCACCGCTAACCAGAACGGTTCCATCGTTCAGCAAGGTCGCATCATGATAGAAGCGGACGCCATCATTTTCCCAGTTGTCGCAGAGGTTCCGGCATTTGCATCAAAAAGGTCGGCAGACTGGAGGAAGCCGGCCAGGTTCGCACCGCCAGAGACTAGGACTTTTCCAGTGCTGAGCAATACTGCAGCGTGATAATCGCGAGAATCGGTCATGCTGCCCGTTGCGGTGAAATGGCCCGTGGATGGATCGAACAATTCCGCACTGATATATACCGTGGGTGTTGGCGCAGAAGTGTTGCCCAACGCTCCACTGCTTCCGCCTGTGATGAGCACTTTGCCGCCACTCAGCAAAGTTGCAATGTGCGACTCGCGCGCGGCAGTCATATCGCCAGTAGCCGCAAACGTTGCTGCATCGGCTGAAATCAATGCCTGGATGTTTGCGTTAGGAACTCCGTTAAAGAAGATTTTGTCTCCGCCGGTGACGAGCACTTTGCCGTCCTTGAGCAGCGTGGCCGTATGAGATACGCGTGCGACCGTCATGTTGCCGGTCGTGGCTGTAAACGTTCCGGTTGCGGGATCATATAGCTCGGCGGTTCCAACAGCAGCCTCGTTGGCATCAGAAGTGCCGCCGGTGACGAGAACTTTTTCGCTGTTCAGGAACGTTGCAGCATGTCCGGCGCGCGCCACGGTCATGTCGCCGGTCGTACAACAGCCACCAATTTGCAGCGGCAAATTCGCCGAAGTACACTGAGAGTTTCAGCGAATTGAGGAAGATCAATCTATGCTGATCGTTATGCAGTCGCATGCCACCGAGGAACAGATACGCGCGGTATGCGAGCGAATTGAAAGCCTGGGGCTGAAGGCGCATCCCATTCCGGGATCGCTGCGAACCGCAATTGGTATCACTGGCAACAAGGGCTCGGTGGACCTCGGCGTTCTCGAATCCATGGCGGGCGTCGTTGAGTGCATCCCCGTTAGCAAGCCGTACAAGCTTGTCAGCCGCGATGCGAAGGAAGAGGACACGGTCCTACGAATCCCGGCGCCAGCGGGAGAAGTGCTCATCGGCGGGAATCATTTGGCTCTTGTCGCGGGGCCGTGTGCCGTAGAGACCGAAGAGCAATGCATGACTGTCGGCGAACGTTTAAGGTCGACGGGCGTTCGGCTTTTTCGTGGCGGGGCGTACAAGCCGAGGACCTCTCCTTACAGCTTTCAGGGACTCGGCGAGGAGGGGCTGAAAATCCTCGCAAAGGTTCGCAAGGCGCACGGATTCGGAATTATCACGGAAGCGATCGACAACGAGAGCCTGGATTTGGTCGAAGAATACGCCGACGTGATCCAGATTGGCGCGCGAAATATGCAGAACTTTTCATTGCTCAAGCGAGCTGGACGTTCGAAGAAGCCGGTTCTGCTGAAGAGAGGTATGTCCGCGACGCTGGACGAATTCTTGATGGCTGCCGAATACATTTTGAGCGAGGGCAATTACAACGTGATGCTTTGTGAGCGGGGCGTGCGCACGTTTTCGGATTTCTCAAGAAATACTTTGGATCTCGCCGTTGTCCCCGCGGTGAAAAAGCGAAGCCATTTGCCGATTCTCGTCGACCCGAGCCACGGCACAGGCAAGCGGCATAAAGTTCTACCGCTATCACGCGCGGCAGTTGCAGTCGGCGCCGACGGGCTGCTAGTTGAGGTCCATCACGACCCGGAGAGGGCGCTCTCCGATGGAATGCAATCCATTCTCCCGGAAGAGTTTGCGGAACTCAGCGAAGAAGTACGGCAAATCGCCGCGGTTTTGCATCGCGTCGTGAACTGAATTTCCGTCCATGCAAAAATTTGAACGTTCATGAATCAAATCCCCAAATTTCGTTTAACTTTTTCGGTGGTCCTCCTTTCCGTGGGCATCCTCGTTGTTCTGCTGCGAGAGCACCGGCCTTCGTTTCTACGACCCGATTTGCATAGCATGGCGTACGTCAGCACAGCCGGTGGAGCCGTTGCTGTGGTGGACCTCGTCAAGAATTCCACGGTTACTCGCGTCGCAGTAGGGCCCGAGGCGGGGGAACTTCGGCCGCATCCTTTGCAAAAAGAAATTTGGGGCGTAAGCCCAGCGGGAGGCTACGTCTGGGTCTTGGATGCTCCAACAAATCAAATCAGCGCGAAAATTTCCACAGGCGGCATGCCTTACACCATCGATTTTTCGCCCGACGGAAAACTCGTATATACAACCTCGAACGGAGCGAACGCGCTCTTAGCCATCGATTGCGCGTCAAAGAAAATTACGACGCGGGCGGCCACCGGTGCGCAGCCGGTTCTTGCGCGAATCACGCCTGACGGGAAGTCTATCCTCGTCCTCAATCACGGCGATGCTTCGCTAGGCATTCATGATGTAAAGACATTGCTTCATCGCACGACGGTGCCCGTAATTCCGAATCCTGATGACTTGGCCGTTCTTCCCGATAGCTCCGTCGCGTTCGTCATGAGCCGTTCTGAGAACAGAATCTCGGTTGTGGACCTGAAGCGATCAGTGCTCGTCGCAAATCTTGAGTTGGCGGGAAAACCCTCCCAAATGATTCTGAAGCCCGATGGAGGCGAGCTTTTCGTTTTGTCGCCGGACTCGCACGGCCTGCAGGCAATCAATACCTGGACGCACGAAGTTGGCGATTACATCGTTCTAGGTTCTTCCCCCGCGCGGGCCGCGTTGCTTGCTGACGCCGCGACGCTCTACATTTCCGACTCGGCGGCAGGAACCATTGTCTCGCTGGACATTGTGAGCCGCCGGCTGAGCCCTCCCGTCCCCGCAGGCCGCACGCCGGGCGCCCTGACTTTCGACCCGGGCGATAAGCCGCGGCTCCTGCTTGTTCTCAGCGAAGGCTCCGGAGACCTCAGCGTCGTACGCATCAGCTTAGATCGAACGACTGCGCTCCTGACAATGATTCCCGTCGGAGAAAACCCGCGCGAAATTGCGGTCAAGTTGTTTTGATTCCCTGCCGGATTGCAGCTAGGCAACGGGTTCAATCGGCCAGGCAAAATTCTCCTCGCCTAACTGCACGTCCAAATAGCCTTCTGCTGGAAGGACATCCACGGGCAAGCCACCATGCCAAAGAGCGACGCCGACTCGCAATCTCTGAGCACCACGGACTAGACAAATCTCCTTCTGTACAGCCACTTCCAGGATATTGGCGAACGCGACTTCCACGACTCGTGCCGGCGCCAAAAGGCAGATATGCGACTGCTCCACAGAAAACTCCGCCAACTTTCCGCTTTCGACTTTTGCGATGATCGTCAGCTCGTCCGCAGCCTGAATTGTCAATCGGAATTCGAGCGACTCCAGTTCGGCGATGGCATTGGCAAAACAATCGAGCCGTAGGAAGAACCGCTGTTGATCGAAACCGTAACGCAACTCGCGCAGGTGGTAGGTGCGGCCGTGCATGGCACCCCTGCGCCGCTCGGGAGAGTAGAGGCCTGCGCCGAGCCATTCGAAATAGGACGTTTCTCTGCCGTCCACTTTGATCTTCAGCGACTCGGATGGCGGAATGTGCAGAGCATGCTCCGGCAGCTTCTTGATCGGCTTGGCCAGATCGTCGGGAGCAATCTGGCCAAGGGCAACGTAAATACCAGTCAAATGCTTGCGATAGAGCGCGTCAAATTCCGCGTCGTTGGCCGTGCTGTGTTCCGGACCGTACCACCAGCACCAGTCGCTGCCTTCTGCAGCCAGAAGAGATTCTTTCGCAGTGGCGAGCGCTTCGGAGGTTGGCGCACCTTCACGGCCTTCTTTGTGCGTGGCCTCCGCGCGTATATACGCTTCCCGCGCGTCCCACAAAAGCTCCCAAGCCGCGACGTCCTCACTATGGCCAATCCAAACATCGAAATTCGCGTTAATCCAGGAAGCCGGAAAAATTCCGTTGTTTTGCGGAATTTCACCCGCTGCATCGATTGCCTCACTGACCGTTAAAGCACTGAAATCTGCATCTCCCTGAATGCGCCGGTAGAATTCGCGGAGAAATTCCCTTCCATTGCCCGGGAAATATTCCCAGGCATTTTCTCCATCGAGAAACAGGCAAACCGTCAGCGGGTTCTTGTTCGAAACGCGTTCACCCAAGGTTCGCAATCTTCCGTGCAGGTCTGCGGCTGCGGCTTTCCAATCCATGCGGCTGTACACGAACCCGATCAAATCGGAGATGTGATGGTCGCGGAAAAACCCTGTGATGGTTTGACCTCCAACATGAATTTTCCACGGTGTGTACAAACGTTCGGAATTTGCGGGCAGCCCGCTTGAATCGCGAAAGAATCCGATGTTTAGCGTGCGGCCGAGAACACCTTCATCCGTCCCGAACCACCTGAAGCCCTCTTCCGCAGCAATCGTCAGGGCTTGGTCCGAGACCGAACCTTCAGAGGGCCACAAACCCGTGGGAGGAACGCCGAAAACTCGCTCATGGTACTCACGCGCGCGGCGCAATTGTTCGCGCGCATCTTCCGGATGCCGGTAGGCCCTCCTCGGCAGAGGAGTCGACGGATTTGCAACGCGCGCAATATCCGAATCACAGATCAAAGGAAGGATGGGGTGATAAAAAGGCGTGGTGCTCAATTCGACCTGCCCGCGAGCGGCGGCTTCTTTGTAAACCGGCAGAACAAGTTTCAAGAATTCAAGCTGCTTTGCTTTTAGAATCGCCTTGTCGGATTCCGAGTAATTCTTCCCGCGGGCTGAAAGCCGGTTCACATCGGCGTCACGCGCAATCCACTCTTCGTCCATCCAAGCCAGCTGAGAAAGCAGCTGAAGATCGCGCCAGTCGCGCGGAGTAAAGGTTACAATTGCCTGTGCCCCTCCCGCGGGCCGCGACCATTCGTACAATTCAGCAAATCTTGGCCAGCGCGAGAGCGATCGTTCGTGATTTACCTGAAATGCGCGCGCTAAGATTTCCGTTTTGTCTTCGCGCGCCAATTGCTCCGCGTTCTTGAATGCGAGATCAAACCACGGCTCGTGAAATTTGCCGCTCGCGTATTCTTCCAACTGCAAACCGAGCGAAGGCACGACGTTGAACGTCGCGTGAAACTTGGGAAACTCCTCTAGGATTTTCACCATGCCCCAGTAATCTTTGAGCGCGTGCAAACGCGTCCAGGGGAGCACGTACCGTCCCGTTTCCGGGTCACGGTACTGCGGCTGGTGCATGTGCCACAACAAAACCAGGTTGACCTTATTCATCGCATGCACCGCATCGATGGCCGTCCCTGCCCCATGCTACACTTTGCCTTTGCCTCATGCGCATCCTGGATCGCTACATCTTTCGCGAGATTTTTCGCCATGCGCTCTTGGGCCTCGTTGTGTTCACGTTTGTCTTTTTTGTTCCTCAACTCGTCCGCCTCATGGAATTGCTTGTCCGGCATTCGGGGTCGGGCGTGCAATTGGCTAAGCTCTTTCTCTGCCTGTTCCCTGGAGTCCTGACATTCACCGGCCCCATGGCCATTCTCGTCGGTGTGCTGCTAGGTCTCGGCCGGATGTCGGCAGACAGCGAAATCATTGCACTGACTGCCCTCGGCATCGGCCGGCGGCGGATTCTGCTTCCCGTCGCGGTTCTCGCGCTGACGGGAGTTCTGATCACCGCCTGCATGACGCTCTGGGCCGGACCTTTTGCGTTAGGGACATTTCGCACCATTGAAGCCGACCTCATCGCGAATCAAGTTTCCTTTCAGGTGCAGC
>Ga0126372_10000422_pt1 | contig 14750 bp, 15 predicted proteins | sample PanSoiMetaPlot_6_FD_92762 | JGI IMG/M metagenome (GOLD analysis project Ga0126372, IMG submission 92762) | Tropical forest soil microbial communities from Panama - MetaG Plot_6 | ecosystem: Environmental > Terrestrial > Soil > Tropical forest > Bulk soil | place: Panama | collected 2016-02-17
CGTAAGGTCACTGGAGAGCCACGTATGCTGAAAGGTATACGCGTGGTTCGGAGGAGGGGTGCGCGGAAAAGGATTTCCCTACAAAAGGGAGACACCTCGCCGTGCACCCTATCCTGTTTTTGGGAGTATTTTGCCGGATATCCGGCAAAATACTCCCAAAACAGCGATCACTGATGACTCAGACAGAGGTACCCGCGGCGAGCGCGGTCCGGATCTGCGCCACAACCCGCGCCGGCCGCTGGATCAGGTCGTGCCCGGGGATCGACGTCATCCGGGTCAGTGCCTGCGGGGTCAACGCCGCAACCGACGCCTCCCGCGCCGCACGCCAGGCCGCCACCGGAGCCGCGCCAGCCATCACCGCCGGATGCGGCGCGGCGCACCGGGCGCACCCGCCGTCTCGGCGTACGGCTCACCCGTCGCCCAGGCCCGCATCTGGTGCTGGCCCCAGATCACATGCCCCGCGAGGTCTTTTGCCGTCCACTCCGTGCACGCCGAAGGCGCGTCCCACCGATCGGCCGGAACCGCGGCCAGCACCGCGTCGAGAGCGTCGCCCGCCTGCCGGTACCACTGCATCGTGCCGGTCATCGTCGATCCTTCCTCGAAGGTCCCTGACACCCCAAGGACGATCAGCGCCCCTCAACTCGACAGGTTCTCCTGACGACCTTGCGGATTCTCGGCGAGGACGGCTCCACGCTCGCCAACGAGACGCGCTGACCGAGATCTCGGAGAATACGGAGGCACCACCCGGCCACAGTCGGAACGCGACCCCTCGGCACGCTAAAGCGAAGCCCCAACGAACCATCCGGCGGCACCGTCCAAATCCGCGCCGGAATCTGGGCACTCGCGAGGGGACCGCCTTGCCACGCCCGGCTCATCGACGTGGCCCCCTCGGTGGCCCGAGCCTTACCGGACAAACAGTGGTACAGACAAGTCCGTCTCACGTAACGGCCGAACCGGAACTGTACTTTGGTCAATGTAGCCGATTTATAGCCAGACCTGTCTGCCAGCTTGTACGGTGGCACCCCACCAACAAGCGCAAGGGAGCAAGATGAACATCGCAGTCTTGGGTACGGGGATGGTCGGCCAGGCGCTGGCCAGCAGGTTGGCCGAGCTCGGCCACGCGGTAACCGTGGGCACGCGGAACGTGGCCGCGACAATGGCACGCACCGAGCCGGACGGCATGGGCAACCCGCCATATCCTGCCTGGGCACAGACGCACCCCGAAGTTCGCCTCGGCAGCTTCGCCGAGGCGGCGGCCGGGGCGGAGCTGATCGTCAACGCCACGTCCGGGGACGGGTCGATCGCGGCCCTGGAGGCCGCGGGCAAGGAGAACCTGGCCGGCAAGGTGCTGCTGGACATCGCCAACCCGCTCGATTTCAGCAAGGGTTTCCCACCCAGCCTGTTCGTCAAGGACACCGACTCGCTCGGCGAGCAGATCCAGCGCGCCTTCCCGGAGCTGAAGGTGGTCAAGGCGCTGAACACGTTGAACGCCACGCTAATGGTCAACCCGCGCCAACTGGCCGACGGTGACCACACGGTGTTCGTCTCGGGCGACGACGCCGAGGCGAAGAAGAGGGTGAGCGACCTGCTGACGGACTTCGGTCACCGCGACGTTATCGACCTGGGTGATCTGGCCACCGCCCGCGGTAGCGAAATGCTGTTGCCGATCTGGCTGCAACTCTACGGCACCCTGGGGAACCCAACGTTCAACTTCAAGATCGTTCGCTGACGCCGGCCGCCAACCGGAATTGGACAAGCGGGCGGCCGTGTCCAAAGGTCTAGGGGCGTGACCGGCAGTTATTCGTCAACCGTGAGCCCAGGAGATCCGAACAAGTCCGCATACGACACGGCCGCAGCCGCCCGGCTGTGGAAGGTCAGCGCCGGGTTGGCCGACCTGACCGAGAGCGCAAAGGAAGAAAGCATTCATGGCATTGACGCTGGGTGTACATCTGGTCAACTTCGGTTTTCCCGGTGGGGCGCAGGCCATCGGTCCCACACTGGCCCGAGTCGGCGCGGCCGCGGAACAGGCGGAAGTGGCCAACCTGTCATTGATGGACCACTACCTGCAGATCGGCGGCATGGGTGTCGGGGACGCCGACGCTCCGATGATCGAGGGGTACACCGCCCTGGGGTTCCTGGCCGCGCACACCAGCACCGTCGAGCTGCAACTGCTGGTCACCGGCGTCACATACCGGCACCCCGGCCCGCTTGCCAAGATCGTTTCTACCCTGGACGTGCTTTCCGGCGGACGGGCGGCGCTGGGCCTGGGAGCGGCCTGGTACGAACGCGAGCATCGCGCCCTTGGCGTGCCATTCCCGCCGCTCGCGGAGCGATTCGAGCGGCTGGAGGAGACGCTACTGATCGTGCGCCAAATGTGGAGCGAGAACGACGGGCCGTTCGAGGGAAAGCATTACCAACTGGCCGAAACCATCAACTCGCCGCAGGTGCTTCGGCAGCCGCGACCACCAATCATGATCGGGGGCGCGGGTGAGAAGAAAACGCTGCGCCTGCTGGCGAAGTACGCCGACGCGTGCAACCTGTTCGCCCGGCCCGGCACCGGTGCGGCACACGTGAAGGCCAAGCTGGACGTCCTGGCCGAGCACTGCGCGCGGGAGGGCACACAATACGACCGGATCCGCAAGACGGTGCTCTGGGCGGCCCCCTTGACACCGGACCGCGATGGTGGCGACCGCTTCGTCGAGCAATTGGCCGAGTATGCCCAGGTCGGCATCGAGCAGGTGCACGTCATGCCCTGGACCGGCGATCCGGTCGGGTTCATCGGCGGCCTTGGCGAGCACGTCATCCCGCGGCTACGGGAGCTGCCATGATCGGCACGGCGCCCGCTGCCCGGCCGTGGCGCGGACGAACTACGGTGGACTCGTGCGCTTCCTGCTCCGGCCAGGGTGGTTGGGACTGACCGCGGCCGTGGTGCTGTTCGCGGTCGCGTGTTTCACGCTGCTCGCGCCGTGGCAGTTCCGCCGGCACGACCAGCGGCAGGCGCGCAACCACGCGATCGAGGCGTCGTTTCGAACCGCCCCGGCGCCCATCGATCGGCTGCCAGCGGACCAGGGCCAGGACCAGGAGTGGCGGCAGGTGATCATGACCGGCAGTTACCTGCCCGAAGCCGAGGTGGTCGCCAGGCTGCGCTCGGTGCATGGCGAGCCGGCGTTCGAGGTGCTGACCCCGTTCCGGCAGACCAGCGGCGCGGTGGCGCTCGTAGACCGCGGTTTTGTCCGCCCGCAGCGCGGCGGACCCTCCGGCGGCGGCCGCGGCACCCAGGTGCCGGACTACGGCGCCGCACCCGGCGGTGAGGTCACCATGGTCGGGCGGCTGCGCCGCGACGAGGTGGATGTGCAGGGCCGGGGCGCATTCGACGAGAGCGGGCACCGGCAGGTGTATGCCATCAACTCGGCCACCATCGGGCAGGCAACCGATCTCGCCATCCGCCCCGGTTACGTACAGCTGGTAGCCGACCAGCCGGGCGTGCTCGGCGCGATGCCGCTGCCCCAGCTCGACGCCGGCCCGCACCTGGCGTACGCACTGCAGTGGCTGGCGTTCGGGGCGATGGCGCTTGTGGGCTGGGTGCTGGTGGTGCGCCGTGAACTGGCCGAACGCCGGGAGGCGCGCGGCCGGCCGACAACACCCCGCCTACCGGCGCCGGCGGGCGCCAACCCCGGCGGCGAGCACGGCTGAGGCGGCGGCCGCGACCGCGCCGACCACCCGGGACAGCTCCACTCCCCTGGTGACATCGCCGGCGTCAGGGGTGCGCCCGTGCCCGAGCACCGGCCGGTTCGCGACCCCGCGCGGGTACCCGGCCCGGCCACCGAGCCTGATCTCCAGCGCGCCGGCGAACGCCGCCTCCACCTGCCCGGCGTTCGGGCTGGAATGCAGGGTGCGGTCCCGCCGCCACACCTGCCACGCGCCGGGCGCGGAGCCGCCGACCACCGGCGCGCAGACCGTGGTCAGGGCGGCCGCCACCCGCGATGGCACCAGGTTGGCCACGTCGTCGAGGCGAGCCGCCGTCCAACCGAGCCAGCTGTGCCGCCCGTAGAGCAGGTGCGGCAGCACCGAGGACTCCAGCGTGTTGACCGTCCAGTAGGCCAGCAGCCCCGGTACACCGGCGATAGCGCCCCACAGCAGCGGCCCGACCATGGCGTCCGCCGTGCTCTCCGCGACCGACTCGACGGCCGCCCGCGCCAGCCCGGCCTGGTCGAGCTGTTCCGGATCGCAGCGGGACAGCCGCGGCAGCCGGTCCCGAGCCTGCGCCAGGTCGCCGGCGTCGAGCGCCCTGGCCATCGCGGCGCCCTCGGCCGCGACCGCCGCGCCGCCGAGCACGGCCCACGTCGCGGCCGCGGTGCACGCCAGCTGCAGCAGCGGGTTGCGCCGGCCGAGACGCTCGGCGGCGACGCCGGCGAGCAGCATGCCACCGGCCGCCACCCCGACCCGTAGCCCGTTGACCACCGGCCGGTCCCTGGCGACGACACGTTCGACCGAACCGGCCAGCCGGCCACGGGCCGGGTGACGCCGGCGCGGACCTGCGTGTATGGAGTCGGCGGCGACGCCCAACAGCAAGCCGGCGGCCCGAGCTGCACTCAACTGTCTTGACCCCCTCAATGTTCTGCGGGGCGCAAGGGTACGCCCTCGATCTGCGAAGTCGAGGATCAACCTCTAAAGTGCAAGTTGCAGACGGCAGTGGCGGTCGGCGGTCGGGGGGTGTCGGACTGTTATGCGGTTGATCACACATACACTGGCGCAACGGCCGGACCTCGGTCACGCCGGGTGGCGTTCCCTCGACAATGGGCGGCCAGCGTTCATGCACCTGGCCCCGATCGGCGTCCTGCACCAAGGAATACCGGCCTTCGCCGAACACGTGCTGCTCGGCGTCACCCAGACCCAGCCGAACGTGGTGGTCACCAGGGCCGCCTGCGTGCCGTTCCAGCTGCCGCGCGAGCCCGACGGCACCCCGCTCCCCCTGCCGCCCGACGGCTGCGACGAGGTGATCCGCTGGGCCGTGTCCGGGCAGCTCACCGGTGAGAAGCCGGACACGGTGGCAAGCATCGAGGTCGTCGTCCGGCCCGACCTGCGACGCCGCGGCCTGGGCGCACAGATGATCACCGCGTTGAAGGACAACGCACGCCGGCTGGGCTTCTCGACGTTGGTCTCGCCGGTGCGGCCGGTGGTCAAGCACCGCGACCCGGACATGCCGATGTCCACCTACATCTGCCAGTTCCGGGCCGATGGCCTGCCGGCCGACCCCTGGCTACGGGCCCACGCGCGGCTCGGCGGCCAGATCATCGGGATAGCGCCGACGTCCACGGTCATCGCGCTGCCCCTGGACCAGTGGCGCCAGGCGACCGGAATCACCTTCGACCAATCCGGCCCGGCCAAGGTGCCGGGCGCGCTGGTTCCGGTAAACGTCAGTATCGAACATGGCTACGGCGTCTACGTCGAGCCCGCCGTGTGGATGAGCCATGAGCTGTAAAGTCGCTTTGCCGCCAGTCACGTGAACACTCGAATGCGAATGATCCCGCGGCCCCGGTTGCCACGGAGCCGCAGGATCATGGCCTGGGCCAGCAAACTGGACCGTTACATGCCGGCTGGCGTCGAAACCCGGTCCGCTCCGGACTCAACCGGGGCGAAAGCACGAGTCGATGGGGTACGGAAGGCGTGGATGAAGCCGGCAATGGCTAGCAACGCAAGCACGCCCCCGGCGATGTAGGCGACAAGGGCGGCCAGGGCGGCCTTCTCGCCGAACACGCTGAAGCCATAGGTGGTCAGCAGCAGGCCGCGCAGCGTCTCGCCCCTGAACAGGGTGTCTCGTTGCGTGGTGATGGTGGTGAGCTGCTGCTGCAGGCTCGGCAGGGCCGGGTCGTTGGTCTGCTGTGCCTGCTGGACCTGGGTACGCAGCTGCGTCTGCGGGTCACCAAGCTCGGCATAGGTCTTGCCGTTGGCGACCGACTGCAAGTGCAGGCCGATGAATTTGTTGGCGTAGCACTCGGCCTGCTTGCCGGTGGTCAACTGCTGGCCGGCGTACTGAACCAAGCACGCCGCCTGTCTCTCCTCATCGGTCAGCGTGTCGGCCGACTTGAACATAATCTTCTGCTGGCTCAGCTGATCAGAGACGTAGCTCTTGGCGAAATTCGCATTGCTGGTCAGCACGATACCGGCGGCCAGCAGCAAGCCGGCGAGCACGAGCCCACCGACGCTGAACATGATGTCCAGGGTTCTACGCTTCATGGGGACTCCTCAAATCTGGAACGGGCCCTTGCCGCCGTCCGAGCCGCCGGGGGGTCTGGCTTAAGACTGCGCTACCGCCAGCGCTTGGCCGCAGGGACGAACCGACCCAAATCGTGGGCCGTTCGGTCCCCGGTGCAGGCCGAAGGACCTACCCCCGCCGGCACTCGTGACAGGCTGGCCGAGCTGGGCATCACACACCCCGCGTGCAGGCGACGTGGCGCCCGTGACGTTGCCCTCCGGCGCCCTCGCCCTTTGGCCGCCCCTCACCTTTGGCAGCCCTCGCCCTTGCCCATGGCGCCCTTGCCCAACGGCGCCCTCGCCCAACGGCGCCCTCGCCCACAGCGCCCTCGCCCACGGCGCCCTCGCCTACAGCCTCGCCCTCGGCCGGGTCTCCGAATGGAAATCGCCTTCCGACCCGGCCCAGCCGCAGCTACCTTGAGTAGCCAAACGTGTGCAAGATGCAACACATCGACCCCCGGTTTACCGGGAAACGCACTTGGAGGCGGTACTGGTTAGTTGATTTCGGGTGGACCGTACGCCGTAGCGGGAGCCTGCGGGCAAACAGGTCCAGCCACAGCGCCAAGGATTTGGAGGCTGAGATGTACCACTCTCGTTTTCCCCGGCTGCCGCTTCGTGCGGTTCTGTTCGCCGATGGCGTTTTTGACCAGCACGAAGGCAAGACCGCACACGGCATATTACGGCATAGCACGATTTTCAAGCCGATCGCCATCGTGGATCGCGCGCTGGCCCCAGCCGATTCCAGCAGGGTAGTACCAGGTACGCATGTCCCCATCTTCGCTTCGGTGGAGGAGGCGGCCTACCTCCGACCGGAGGCGTTCATCATGGCGCTCACCGAATCGGACTACGGCGAGTGGTCCGGCAGCGTCTTCATCCCCGCCCCCAGGGCGCCGGGCCACCTTCCAGAATTTTGGAAACAGCAGCTTTCCGCGGCCGCGAGAATGGGTTTTCACATCATCTCATGTCTCCATTTCCGACTGGCCGAGTCCAGTTTTCTCGATCTGATCAAGAACGATCAACAACTCATCGAGATACGGCACGCGCAAGACGAAGTGCTGACATACTCCGGGCATTGCACTCGCTACCGTCCGAAGGTGGTTCACATCGCGGGAAGTGATTGCGCGGTGGGCAAGCGCGCGACCATCCTGCAACTCAACCGCGCGGCGAGAGAACTGGGCATCGATTCCGGATACATCGGCACCGATCAGACCTGCCTGCTCGTCGGTTGCGACGAGGGCGCACTCGTCGATTGCGCGCCGGTTTGCCACGCCGCCGGACTGGTCGAAGGGCTGATCGAAAAGGCGGGATCAAAACGGGAAATACTGTTCGTCAAGGGGCAGGCATCAGTGCTGCACCCCGCCTTCGGCGGACTGGCAACCGCCATCCTGCAGGGCTCACAGCCAGACGCCGTAGTATTCGTTCACGATCCCACTCGCACGCGTCGCTACCAGTGGGAGCATCTCCCGATCGGCTGCCCGACGATGGAGATTGAACTCATACAAGCGCTCGGGAAAGCACCAGTGGTTGCCGTAGCCACCCACGGTAGGGACAATATCGAACGGCTAAACCACCTACCCTTGCCCGTCATCGACCCGTTCACCGGCGATGGCGCCCGCGAGTTGCTGGACACGCTACTGACCGAGATTGACATCCCGGCACCAGCAGTATATGCGGGCATCTAGGCGAAATGACCCGCGTCTTCGACGTCAAGAACTTGCGCATCCGCGACGGCTCACCAGGCAAGGAAGAACGGTTCGACCCGCCGCCCTCGGCCGAGCAAGACGTGGCACCGATCGCCTCCATCGGGACGGTCGTGGAGATCCGCACTTCCGGCACTGCGGGAACGACCCGTCCATCCCACACTGCGTATCAAGTCATATCGTTCCCCGGTGAGCGATGAGGTCAAACGTGCTGGCGAGAAGCTTTCGCTTGCTGCAGATCTGCCGCAGATACACCAGGATCGCCAAAGGGATCGTTGCCAACGCGTGGCAGGGCGGACCGCCGCCGAAAGCGTCCGGGTTACGGTACTACCTGTTCGAATTCGGCATCCTGTATCTGGTGCCGATCGGCGCGGCCCTCGCCTTCTACGTGCTGCTGGGCACCTGCCTGTCCCTCTTCGGTGGATCCCTGAGCATCGATCAGCTCATCGGCCTACAGCGGTCATTCGAGGGCATCTCGAAGTTCTTCACCGACAATCTGAAGCTCAACGAGCTGAAAGTTCTCGGCCTACTCGTCCTGGTTTACGTGACCAGCAGCGTAATCCTGGCCAGCCGGAAACCAGGAAAAATCAGCGTCGGGGCAGCCAAGGGGCTGCACTGGCTGGCCGACTTCTACACCAAATACAGCGGACCGATGGCGGCCGGGTTGGCGACGTTGGCGGCCCTCTCGCTGTTCGGCATGCAACTCGGTGCCCCCAGCACAAACATCCATCCTCGGATCAAGATTCACCGGGAGGGTTACGCCGAGGTCGCGAAGACCGTCGAGGCCAAGCTGGCTCAGCAGGTCACATCGAGGTATACATTCAGCTGGTGTGCGCTAAGTCGTTGGTCGTGACGCTGGGTTACTTGATCGTGAGCTAGGTCGGATGCTTACGAGGGGTGGCGGGCTTGGCCAGCGGGCCGTGGAGGCTGCCGCCAGCGGCGTGGGTGGTCGAGTCATGATCGCCAAAAGTGCTATGTTTTCATGCACTTGAAGGGCCAAACTGCATGAAAACGTAGCACTTTCAGCGATCTTGAGTCGTATCAGGACCGTTCAGACCAAAGCCACCAGCCAACGCCGCCGCCATGAGCCAAGCGAGCGGGCATACCCCCTTAACCACCCCAGCGTCGACCGTCTAAGCGGCACTTCCGTCACACCGAGTCGCGCCCAATGACGCACCGCAGCCTAGCTGAAGGTTTACACATCGAGGCTCGTAGACAAGATAAACAACGCCCTCCCGCCCGAGTACCGGGACGCGCTACGCCTGCCGGCGGTCATCGACCAATCGGTGACCAGGCTGCAGGCGCAGGCGGCCTTGGCCCGAACCTTCCAGGTCAGTGACGCCGCTGCCGACCAGGCCGTGCGCGAAGAAACGTCGAGGATGCAGCGGGTCCAGAGCCTGCCTACCGTGCTGATCGTCGATAACGTCGACACCTCGGAAAGACGACAGGCACCCGCGGAGTCGACACCCAATCAGGTCGACGCCGCGAAGCAAAGGGCGGCATCGACCAGTACCAGCCCAGGCGTCGAAATCGCAAACGAGGGCGAGAAGAAAATCGTGCTGCAGGTCGAGAAACTGGTCACCGAACAGCTCACCAAGGTCACCAAGCCGGTCACCGACGTGATCCCGATCTTGGAACCGCTGATACAAAGCATCGTCGAAGCCGTCGACAAGTCCTTCCAGGGCCGCATCGAGAACGCCTACAACCGGGTGCTGCAAACCCTGCTGGTCAACCCCCAAACCGACCTCGACGAGGCAACGGCCAGAGAAGCCACCACATTGGTGAACGAGACCGACGTCACCGGCCCAGCCAAGAACGCGGAAACCCGAGCGAGAAGCCTGACCCGCGCGCTGCACGAAAAGGTCACCGCGCTCGACGCCAGCGGAGCCCGACTCACCCAACAAGTCGACACCGTCGTCGATGGCCTCATCAACAACCTGACCGGAACAAGCATCAGCCAAATACAACAAGCACGCACACGGTTACGGGAACTCGGCCCATCACTCAGCGAATCCCACATACAGAAACTCGTAAATACCATGCGTAACGGGAGTGGCGAAGTACTCCGCCACAACGCCGCGATCGTCGTCGGCGAGAACTCGTCCGGATACATCACGCAGGCCATGCGCATCGAGGCGAAAGGCATCTGTGGCTGCCACTAGCGCCTGGTACCGGCATCAGCCGGACACTCAGTCGGTTTCATACGGCCGTCGTGCGAACCATAGGGGGTCGGCAGCGCGGATGACCACCGCTGGCAGGATGGCGCCATGACCAACATGCGACGGCGCAACCCGGAACCGCCCCCGCTCACACCGCGAGTCCAGTTCAAACCCGGCGTGGCCAAGGAGCTGCTGAGCGAGTTGGCACCCCTGCTCGCCGAGGAAGGAATCGACCTCGACAATGGTGTGCCCGACCTCGACACCCTGCAACAGGCGATGAACCGCGCCATCGAGCGGCACAACATGGCACTGTTCACCCCAGTCGGCAAGGCCCGCCAGCTCGCCGCAGCCACGTTGCGGCTCGTCATCGAGGCCATCGCCGAGAACAACACCATCCTCGCCGCCGCCATCCTGGACCATGCACAACCCGAGTCCCCCGACAACGCAACCGCCACCGTCGCCGGCTGCACCGGTGTCGCCCTCGGCCTGCTCGACAACTGGCTGTCCGGCCACGATCAGGACGCGCCGGCACGCCTCGGCGATCAGGTTCGGCTCCCCGCCGGGCACTGGGTTGGCGAACGCGCCGCCACCGACATCCTCGTCCTTGCCCGCAAAGGGCGAGCGTTCAGTTCCCTGCACCAATTGATCACTCGCCAGGGCGGCCAACACGTCCTCTACGGCAGCGCCCTCGCCCTCGCCGCCGCCACCCAGGCCTGGTCACACGGCACCAACACCCCGCTATCCGACCTGACCCGCACAATCGTCCTGTAACCAGGCAGGCATCTGGCGAGCGGGGTGCGCAGCCACCCTCATCGAGACCGCCCTGGTCGGGACTCGTGGCCAACAGACGCCGGCCCTGCTGGCAGTCTGCACAGTGCGCAGGCCAAGGCCAGGCGGTTACGGGTGGATGACCTCGTCGGCAGTAGCGGCGGTGACGGCGCGGCGAAGCCAGGTGTCGAGTTGGGTCAGGTCAGTGCAGGCGAGGATCTGTTCACGGACAGCCCCAGGCACCGGCACCCTTCGTGCGTCGAGCACGGTGAGCACTGCTCGGCCCTCCCCGCGGGCCTCTCCTCGGGCCTCCCCTATGGCCTCACCTGCGGCCCGGCCACGTGCATCAGCCTCACGCAGCAGCTCACTGCGGTACTCTGAGCCGACAGCGCTGCTCATGTAAGCCTCCCAACGTGCCCTGGGCTCCGGGGGCAACCCAGCCAGCACAACGTCATAGTACAAGATTGCCTTCTTCGGGCCGAGCGCTCGCAGCGCCTCCGCCAACGCCGGAAACACCGCGTCCACATCCGCATCGCCACCATGGCAGATCGCCGAGAACACCGCCAACGCCGGGTTGGCCCGAGCCAACTCCACATCGACAACCAACGACACCTCATCCGAGGTAAAGATGAACGGCCGTAACGGCATGCCGAGCCCCTCAGGGGCAAACATGTTCCGATACCACCGGGCAAGCGCCGGATCCGGACAATACACCAACAACGCGACATCAACATCCAGCTCAGCCTCCAACTGAGCCATATAAAGTTTCCAGGTACGCCGCTTGCCTCTATCCCAGCTCCGCTGCACCTCCAACACCACCGCCAGCACCGGCCGGTCAGCCGCGTCACAGTACAACAGCATGCCATCAGCATGATACGTACGCGGAACCACCACCCGCACATCCGTAGGCTGCGCACGCGCATGGTGATACTCGGGAACCTTCACACCAAACAGATGCGCCAACAACCACGTCACCAAACCCGGATCCAACTTGGCCAACGCGATCGGCATCTCATGCTCACCACTAGGCATGGCGCCACCATACAAGCACGGTACGACAAAACCGACCCAGCAACCACCGCGCATAGTGCCTCGGTCCACCAAGCATCTCGACGTGTGGGTGTGGCTGGATGAGCGGAACGCCAGCCGACCTTCCTGCGACCTGCGACGACCCAGGCGTGTTAGGTGGTGGTGAGCGCACTTCGCTCAGAACGGGAAGTCGACCTCGGCTGCGGAGCCGCCGAACTGCGCCAGCGCGGCCGGATTCTTGAAGGCATGCATGGCCCCGCGCCAGAGGCCGTCCGTCGGAGCGCCGTCCGGGACACGGCGCCGACACGGCCACGACCCCTCCGGCCACCCCGCGATCCAGGTGGCGCCGAACAGGCCGACCGTCAGGCCGTGCTGGTAATGGTGACGGTTACGTGCGCCACAGCAGCGAGGTGCCGGAAGCGTTCGTCCACGTGACCGGGACGGTATTATTCGCACATCCAGGCCAACCGCCCCGCAATCGTTTCCGCCCTTTTGGCATCCCCATCGGATGATCGCCAATTCGGGCCCTGAAATCGCGCGACTCAAGTCGCAGAATGGTGCGACTTGAGCGGACAGGGAGTCGGCAGCGGTGGACCGCCTTGGTCGGCCGGTCCTGCGGTCAGCCGGAAGTCAGCAGGGAGAACTGGGGACCCAGCGTGCCGCGCCCGATGTCGTGGGCCGGTGCTACCACAACAATCCTCGGACCGCAAAGGCGGTCGACCCCAGACACGGTCCGTAACGTTTCCTGAGAGCGGCTACTCAGCCGCCGGCTCGCCAAACTTGAAGCCGGTCCGCGTGGTACCCCGGCTAGCGCTCAAGCACAAGAGCCGAAGTGCGATTAGACGAGGATCACTTGTGGTTAAGAACGCCACCACAACCTATAGACTATCGTCGTGTGATGAGCGTTACATTGACCGATCGTGAACCTCGCTTAACGGCGTTGTCGTGGGAAAACTGCAGGTAAGCACGGTTCAATGGAGCTACGTTACGCAGATCTCACCCATCACTATGAGCGTTGGGCGGTTGAACCCAAGAGGGCTCGAAGCCGTGGTGGGGGTTGGTAGGCTAAAACCGGCGGCAAGATCAGCCGGCTGGTCTGCCACGGTCTGTCCAGCCGCAACACCGGCACCCTGAGCCAGTGTGCTCTCGGAAGTACCGCACACGCCACGTGCCACTCGGCGTGTTTGGACTTTGCGGCATGGCCGCCAACCAACGACCGCCGAAAGGAGTACATGGCTGACTGACCGCGGCAGCGATCGATGGCACTGGGGCCACCGATCGCCGGCGCTGGCATCTCAGATATCAGGGTTAGCGGCCATGCATATTTCCCGCTCGGCAACCGTTGCGCAATTCTCGTCAAAGGATCTGGAGAGAATGTGACCAATAACGAAATTACCAGAGGCGCTTCGCGGGCCCGCCAGTGGCTGCGAGACAACCGCCTGCCCTTCAGCGACGAGATCCCGCTGAAGGCCTCAGGCGTTGAGTTCGCCGATGGCGGGCACTACGGCGTTGAGATTCCCGTGGTGAACAACTTCAAGGTGTTGGAAGCGACCCTCGGCCTGCTGCAGAGCGAGGGCCTGCCGGTCACCCGGTTCAACGAGACTCTGGGTGCGTTCCTGCTGTCCGACAGCGAGGTCAGCGACATGCTGGACCTGTGCCGGGAGAGCGGCGTCGGTATGGTCTTCGCGCTCGGGCCACGCCCCGAGTATGACCGGAAGGCCGCTTTCTACCGCGGTGGCTTCGGCGCCTCCCAGGGGCGTCGGATCAACAACAACGACGCGCTCGCCCAGTCGGCCGAGGAGGCTTTCCGGCTCACCGAACTGGGTTGCCGCGGTCTGATCTCTTACGACCTCGGCGTCATCCGGATGCTGTCGGACATGGTCAAGGCGGGCGTGCTGCCCAGCGACCTGGTCATCAAGGCCTCGTCGCACTGCATCGTGTCGAACCCGCTCACCGCGAAGGTGTACTACGAGAACGGCGCGACCAACGTCACCACCATGCATGACCTCGGCCTGCCCGTGCTGCAGGACATGCGGGCGCTCTCACCGGAGCTGGTCATCGACCTCCCGACGGACGTTTACGGCCAGAAGGGCGGCTTCATCCGGTTCTACGAGGTGCCTGAGCTGGTGCAGATCTGCTCGCCCATGATGCTCAAGATCGGGGCCAGCGCCCAGTCGCACCCGCACGACCCGGTGAACGAGAACACCATTCGCCAGCGGGTTCAGCGGGTCGCCCTGTGCCTGGAGTACCTGAACAAGTCCGGCCTGGAGGCAAAGTACATCAGCGATCTGTCTCCGCAGCGCGCCCTGCCGGTGGCGGTCTAGCCGGATGAAAGGGGTCCGGCCGCGCGGGCGCCGGACCCTCGTCCCGCATCCAAATATTCTCACTAATGTTGAAAGGGCGAGTTTCCGTCATGGAGTTCTCATTCGACGGCACGCTGGCGCGACTGCGGGACCGGGGGCGAAACCTCGGTCGTAGTCTGGTCGAGCCGAGTGTCGTGGATCGCGACCGGGAGGCAACCTGGAATCCCCAGTTGTTCACCGCCCTGGTCGAAGTCGGACTCACCGGTTTACTGGTGCCGGTCCGTGATGGCGGGCTCGGCCTGACGATCCTGGAAGCCGTCGCGCTGCTGGACGGTTTCGGGGAAGGCTCGGCGGATGCGGGACTCGCGTTCGCGGTCGGCACGCACGCGCTGCTGTGCGGCGTGCCGATCGCGACCTTGGGCGATTCCGCACAGCGCAAGCGGTATTTGTCCGGGCAACGTCTCGGCGCTCTCGCGTTGTGCGAGGTCGACGGCGGAGCCACCACCAATGGTGGCGGTGTCACCGCGATACACACC
>Ga0126372_10000425_pt1 | contig 14665 bp, 17 predicted proteins | sample PanSoiMetaPlot_6_FD_92762 | JGI IMG/M metagenome (GOLD analysis project Ga0126372, IMG submission 92762) | Tropical forest soil microbial communities from Panama - MetaG Plot_6 | ecosystem: Environmental > Terrestrial > Soil > Tropical forest > Bulk soil | place: Panama | collected 2016-02-17
ACCGTGAACGATTTGGCCATGAGTGGCGCTCGGCCGCTCTACCTTTCGGCCGCCTTCATCCTCGAAGAAGGTCTGTCGACCGAAGATTTGCGCCGCGTGGTTCGCTCCATGCAGGACGCTGCTGCCAATGCGGGAGTGCAGCTGGTTGCCGGCGACACTAAGGTTGTGGACCGCGGCAAAGGCGACAAGGTCTTCATTACCACCACCGGGATTGGGATTGTGGAAAAGCCGGTCCATATCTCGGCCGATCGCGCCCAGCCCGGTGACAAGATCATCCTCAGCGGATACATCGGCGATCACGGCATGGCCATCCTCTCCCAGCGTGAGAACCTGGAATTCGAAGGGGTGATTGAAAGCGATTGTGCAGCTCTGCACATGCTGGTCGACGACATGCTTGAGGTCAGCACTGATATTCACTGTCTGCGCGATCCTACCCGCGGCGGTGTAGCCACCATTCTCAACGAGATCGCCGCGCGCTCGCATGTCGGCATCTTGTTGCGTGAGTCCGACATTCCGGTGCGGGATACGGTTCGAGGCGCCTGTGAGATCCTGGGGTTGGATCCGCTCTATGTCGCCAACGAGGGCAAGTTGGTTGCCATCGTGCCCAGCGATGTTGCGGATGCAGTGCTTGAGCGCACGCGCCAGAACCAGCTGGGGCGCGATGCTCGTGTTATCGGCAGCGTCGTCGCGGAGCCTTCCGGCATGGTTCTCATGCAGACCGAAATCGGCGGCACGCGGGTGCTCGATACACTTTTTGGCGAGCAATTGCCGCGAATTTGTTGAGAGGCAACCCTCCGTAGTTGCCCGTGTTCTAAACAGCGGAATCCCGCAGGCTGCTTCCTGCCACGCCAACGCTTAAGGAGGCGTCCATGCCCACTGAACCGGTCCCCTTCATGCGTAAGAAAAGTTCTGCACCTGCTCCCGTCAGTGAAGTACACATCATCTGGCTTACTGCCGGCCTGAGCTGCGATGGCGACTCGGTTTCCGTCACCAACGCCGAGCAGCCCAGCATTGAAGATGTTTTGCTCGGCGCCATCCCGGGAATTCCCAAGGTTCACCTGCACAACCCGGTGCTCGCGTATGAGGTCGGCAACGACTTCATGAAGTATTTCTACCAGGCCGAGCGCGGGGAGCTTGACCCCTTCGTGCTCGTGGTCGAAGGCTCTATCCCGAATGAACATGTAAAAGAAGAGGGTTACTGGGCTGCCCAGGGAACCGACCACAACACCGGGCAGCCGATCACCACCTGCGAGTGGATCGACCGCCTCGCCCCAAAGGCATTGGCCGTCGTGGCGGCCGGCACCTGCGCCACCTACGGCGGCATTCATGCTATGGCCGGCAACCCCACCGGGGCCATGGGCTTGGCCGACTACCTGGGCTGGGGATGGCGTTCCAAGGCCGGACTGCCGGTCGTCAATGTCCCGGGCTGCCCGGTACAACCGGATAACTTCATGGAAACGCTGACCTACTTACTTTTCCAGGCGGCCGGCATCGCGCCCATGATCCCCTTGGATGACAGGCTCCGTCCTACGTGGCTTTTCGGTAAGACGGTTCACGAAGGTTGCGATCGCGCCGCTTACTACGAGCAGGACGATTTCGGCCTTGAGTACGGAACGCCGAAGTGCCTGGTCAAGATGGGCTGCTGAGGCCCGGTGGTCAACTGCAACGTCACAAAGCGCGGGTGGATGCGCGGTATCGGCGGGTGTCCCAATGTGGGCGGGATCTGCATCGGCTGTACCATGCCTGGGTTCCCCGACATGTTCATGCCCTTCATGGATGAGCCTTCGGGCGCGCGCTTCTCGACAGCCGCGCTGACTTTGTACGGGAAGCTGATCCGCGCGCTGCGCGCTATCACCAACAACACCGTCAACGGCGAGCCCGATTGGCGCCGTCCCGGCCGCGAACTCATCACTGGCTACCAACCCAGGCCCGGCGCCTACAGATCGCATTTGGGCCGCAGAGCTGCTTGAGCGGAGAGGACATCGATATGGGAACCATTACTGAGCCGTTAACCGCAACTCCGACGAAGAAAGGCAACCTGGTGGAGATGAGCTGGGACCCCATTACCCGCATTGTCGGGAGCCTGGGCATATTCACCAAGATCGATTTTGAAAACAAGCAGGTGGCGGAGTGTTACAGTACGTCCTCGATCTTTCGTGGCTACAGCATTTTCATGAAAGGCAAGGACCCACGGGATGCGCATTTCATAACCAGCCGAATCTGCGGGATCTGCGGCGATAACCACGCCACCTGCGCCTGTTATGCCCAGAACATGGCTTTTGGCGTAAAGCCGCCTGCCTTGGGGGAGTGGATCGTCAACCTCGGCGAGGCCGCCGAGTATATGTTCGACCACAACATCTTCCAGGACAACCTCGTCGGCGTCGACTTCTGCGAACAGATGGTTCAAGAGACCAACCCGTCTCTGTGGTCAAAAGCGCAGAAGACGAAGGCGCCGAATGCCGAGAAGCACGGGTATCGCACCATTGCCGACATCATGACGGCGTTGAACCCCTTTACCGGCGGCTTCTACCGCGAGACTCTGGGAATCAGCCGTCTGACCCGCGAGATGTTCTGCCTCATGGAAGGCCGGCACGTCCATCCCTCCACCTTGTATCCGGGCGGCGTCGGTACGGTTGCTACCATTCAGCTGTTCACCGATTACCTCACGCGACTCATGAAATATGTGGAGTTCATGAAGCGCTGCGTTCCGTTGCATGATGACCTATTCGATTTCTGGTACGAGTCGTTGCCGGGCTATGAGAAGGTGGGGCAGCGCCGAATTCTAATCGGTTGTTGGGGTGCATTCAACAATCCTTCTGTTTGTGATTACCGCTACGAGAATATGTCTCAGTGGGGACGGGGAATGTTCGTGACTCCCGGCATCATCATTGATGGCAAGCTGGTCACCAATGACCTGATGGACATTAATCTCGGGCTGCGCATTCTCCTGGGCAGCTCCTACTACGACGACTGGCAGAACGAAGAGACCTTCGTCAAAACCGATCCCCTCGGAAACACCATCGACAAGCGGCACCCCTGGAATCAGACTACCCTGCCGCGCCCGCAGAAGCGCGACTTCAATGGAAATTACACGTGGGTGATGTCGCCGCGTTGGTACGACAAGCGCACCGGCGACCACGTTCCACTGGACACCGGTGGCGGGCCGATCGCGCGCCTCTGGTCAACGGCCCTGTCTGGGCTTGTCGATATCGGCTACATCAAGGCCACCGGCAATAGCGTGATCATCAATCTGCCCAAGAGCGCCACTCTGCCTGAGGCCACGTTTGAGTGGAAGATTCCGCAGTGGAGTAACGCCATTGAGCGCGACCGCGCCCGCACTTACTTCCAGGCCTACGCCGCCGCGGCAGCGCTCTACTTCTGCGAAAAAGCCATGCAAGAACTGATGGCCGGCCGCTCGAAGACCTGGGCACCGTTCACCGTTCCAGAAGAAGCGATTGCCTGCGGCTTTCATGAGGCCGTGCGGGGCGTTCTTTCACACCACGTTGTCATCCGCGACGGCAAAATCGCCAACTATCATCCTTATCCGCCGACCTGCTGGAACGCCAACCCGCGCGATGTCTATGGCACGCTCGGTCCCTACGAAGATGCGGTGCAGAACACGCCCATTTTCGAGGAGAACGGACCCGACAAATTCAAGGGCATTGACATCATGCGTGCGGTTCGCAGCTTCGATCCGTGCCTGCCCTGCGGCGTGCACATGTACCTAGGCAATGGCAAGGTGTTGGAGACAAGGCACTCGCCCATGTTCGGCATGATCGGCAATCAGTGAGCCAAATGGATAATCACGAGTTCCAGGCGCAAACACAACGAATCGACGAGTTGGTGCAGCGCGTCAGCGCTCTGCCGGACAAGGATGCGCGCACCGCCGCCCTCGAACTGTTGCAGTCGACCATGGATTTCCATGGCTCGGTTTTGTCGCGAATCGTCGAACTCCTTTCCGAATCGGGCGAAGCAGGCCGCAACTTGTTGAATAAGCTGGGCAGCGACCCGCTGGTTTGCGGCTTGCTCGTGCTCTACGGAATTCATCCGCTCACTATGGAGCAGCGGATAAATGGTGCTCTCGAAAGGCTCCGCCCGCAACTGCAGAAGCATGGTACGACCCTGGAAATTGTTGGGATAACGGACGGAGCATTGAGGCTGAAAGCCCGGAGGGAAGCTCAGGGCGCGCCGGACAAGCTGAAGCTCGCGATCGAACAGGCCGTTCTCGAAGCTGCCCCCGAGGTCACCGGCGTCATCGTCGAGGGCCTGTCGTCTTCAGATTTCGTCCCGCTCAACATGATTCAGCCAGCTACAAAAAAGGTGAAGACGTATGAAGAATCCCCGGCCTGACATCGACGCTCATACACCAGGAACCAAACGCGCCGAAGAGTGGACTTACAAGGGCACGAAAAAAGAACCGGGCCGCGAAGGCCAGGGGCGCACTTCGCGCGATGCAACCGGAATCAACGCCGACCGGCGGGCGCCGATCGATCCTAGAATGCCGCATCTACCGCCTGCGTAGAGCGGAGATCGTATGAGTACGCTCATCGACAATCTCGGGCGGGGAGCGCTCGCCAACCTGCAGCAGTTCGTGCGCAAGCCAGGTCAGAGGGCGGAGTTCTGCGAATTGTGTGCCGCTCCTCTTGCGCCGGAGCATCTGCACTTGCTGGAGTTGGATAAGAACCGCATCATGTGCGCCTGCGATCCCTGCGCGATTCTTTTTGTCGACAGTGCCCGCCAGTGCTTTCGCCGCATTCCGCGGGACATTCGCCGCCTGAACGATTTCAGAATGGACGATCAGGAGTGGGACAGCCTGCTGATCCCCATCAAGCTGGCTTTTTTCGCATATAGCAGTACGGCGGCGCGCATAGTCGCGCGCTATCCCAGTCCTGGCGGAGCCATGGAATCATCGCTTGATCTCGAGTATTGGGATGCAATCGTCGAACGCAATCCGGTGCTGAAGAAATTTGCTCCGGATGTTGAAGCCTTGCTGGTCAACCGCATCGTGAATCCGCCGCAGTACTATTGCGTTCCCATTGATCAATGTTATCGGCTGGTCGGGACGATGCGCACACACTGGCGTGGATTGTCGGGTGGGTCGGAAGTGTGGCAACAGATTGACAATTTCTTTCAGCAGCTCAATCAAGCTTCGGGAGGGCACCGTGCCTGACCTGCGGTTTCAGATCGATGGCGTATCCGCCACGCCCAACGCGGTGACGCCGCAACTGATCTTCAAGTTACGGATCACCAATGTCGACCCGGAGCCGATTCATTCCATTGCCCTTCGCGCGCAGATTCAAATCGAACCGGTGCGCCGACGCTATACCGTAGCCGAGCAGGAGCACTTGAAAGAACTGTTCGGAGAACCGGAGCGCTGGAGCACGTCGTTGCATCCTTTGCTTTGGATGACCACCAACATCAATGTGCCGGGATTCAGCGCCACAATTTCGATCGACGTTCCTGTGCCGTGCACCTTCGATTTCAACGTGGCGATGACTAAGTACATTTACGGACTCGAAGATGGCGAGCTTCCGGTTTCGTTTCTCTTCAGTGGAACTGTTTTTCATGCCGGGCGTGCCGGCCTGCAGATCGCACAAATTCCCTGGGACCGCGAAGCCAGTTATCGCGTTCCAGTGCGCGTCTGGAAAGACATGATGGACGTTTATTACCCTCATACCGCCTGGGTGTGTCTGCGGCGCGAGACTTTCGAGCGGCTGTACGAGTTCAAGTCGCGCCACGGCTTGGCAACCTGGGAGCAGGCTTTGGAGCGTCTGCTGGGCGTTACGGTTGGGATGACATTGTGAATTGCAAAATGGCAGAGAAGGTTGCGAATGCCATCCTCTACGAGGGCTACATGCTCTATCCCTATCGGCACTCGGCCCTCAAAAATCGCCAGCGCTGGACCTTCGGTATTCTTTATCCTCCCGCGTATGAGGAAGTTAGCCGGGGAACGGAGCGCTCCGCTATGCACACGGAGTGCCTGGTACAGGCGCAGCCCGATGCTTGTGTCCGAATTGAGCTTCGCTTCCTTCATCTCATTGCACGGCAAGTTGCCGAAAGGAAAGCCGATGGAGAGATGAAGCGAGCACCAGCGCTCGTTATAGATGGCCAGCTGATGGAAACCTGTGACGGAGCCCTGCAACGCTCACAAGAATTCCACAGTTTCGTTGGCGCTCCGGTCCAAACACTTCCTTTCACCTTCACTGGCAGTCGCATTACTGAGCCGCTCTGGGACAATTCCGGGGAAAGGGTCGGCGAACGGAGCGTCACACAAGAGGAGATTCGGGGAACCGTAACCGTAGCCACCGAAGTAATAGCCCACGGCCTATGGAAATTAACAATCGATGTCGCGAACACCAGTGCGCAAGCTGCCGGTCCGCGCGATCGCGACGTCGCCCTGATGAGCTCGCTCCTGTCCGCGCACACGATCCTGACGGTGACTGGCGGCAACTTCATCTCTTTGCTGGATCCGCCTCAAGAATTTCAGCAGTTTACGAGCTCCTGCCGTAACCTCGGCAATTTCCCCGTACTGGTGGGAGCCGAGGGCGAGCGCGACATGCTGCTGTGCTCGCCCATTCTGCTTTATGACTATGTGCAGATTGCGCCGGAGAGTATCGGTGACTTCTACGACGCCACCGAGATGGACGAGATGCTGACCTTACGCGTGATGACGCTTACCGATGCCGAGAAGGCCGAGGTTCGTCTTGGCGATGAGCGCGCGCGCAGCCTGCTGGAGCGCACTGAACAGAGTGCACGCGAACAGCTGTCGCGAACGCATGGCACGATCCGGAGTATGCGTCCCGTGGAGTAGCGATGATTCAGTGGCCTCAAGAACCGGAAAACATGCCTGTCGAGAGCATTACTATTTTTGGTCATGCAGTGAAGGCTGGCGATCGTGTCCGCCTCTGGCCACAAAAGAGTGCTGACATCATGGACATGGTTCTAAAGGGAAAGATCGCGATCGTGGAAGCAATAGAACGCGATTTTGATGACCGCCTTCATATTGCGGTCATCGTCGAAGATGACCCAGGCCGTGATCTCGGAATGCTGCGTCAGCCCGGTCATCGCTTTTTCTTTTCTCCGCAGGAAATCGAGCCGCTGACTCTGAACGACGAGGTCTCGCATGAAAGGTGAAGTCTTGGTAGCTGGTATCGGGAACATTTTTCTGGGCGACGACGCATTTGGAGTCGAAGTCGTGAACCGGCTGCGCACGCGTGCATTGCCTGACCACGTGAAGATAGTGGATTTCGGCATGCGCAGCTACGACTTGGCCTATGCGCTGATGGAAGACTGGGATTTGATCATCCTTGTGGACGCACTTCCACGCGGAAATGAGCCCGGAACTTTGTACACCATGAGACCGGAGCTTCCGGCCACGACTGAGGCTGCCACAAACCTCGACGCGCATATGATGAATCCGGTTGCCGTGCTACAACTGGTGAGAGCGCTCGGTGGTAGGCCTGCAAGCGTTCTGGTCGTCGGCTGTGAGCCTGGGAATGTTGAGCCCGATGAGCAGGGCACCTTTGCTTTGAGTCCGCCAGTACAGGCCGCGGTCGGCGAAGCGATCCGCACCATCGGAGATTTGATTTCGCGCAGCAAAGCCATCGCTGCCTAGCAGAAGAGGAGAATTGTCATGACTGGCAAAATCGTTAAATGGGGCAGCATTGCTGCCGCCCTATACACGCTCATCTACTTTCGTGGCGATTTGCGACGTTATATCAAGATGAAGCGTATGTGAGGCTTGCCAAATGCATGAGCTCTCGATCGCTCTCAGCATAGTCGATGGTGTCCTCGAAGAGCTGCAGACACGTGGCGCATCTCGGGCCAGCGTCATTTATCTACGCGTCGGCCGCCTGTCAGGTGTAGATAAGGATGCTCTACGGTTCTCTTACGGGATCGTATGTCAGGATACCGCTGTCGCGCATTCTCAACTGGAAATTGAGGATGTAGACGTCGCGGTATTCTGTCCAGCTTGCAACGTGGAGCGCCCGGCGCGCTCGTTACCGACGTTGGCATGCGCAGAATGCGGCGCTCAGGCACCCCGTGTGGTCAGGGGGCAAGAGCTTGAGATTACAGGGATGGAGATCGTCGATGGGTGAACCACGCATGGTGGAGGTAAGGCGCAAAATCATAAAAGAGAATGATCTCGTCGCCCGGCGTCTTCGTGACTTTTATCGCCAAGCCGGCGTCGAGGTAATCAGCCTCGTATCCAGCCCAGGTTCCGGGAAAACCACATTATTAGAGCGCCTGCTAGCCGACTTCGGCCGCCAATGCCGCGTCGCTGCACTCGTCGGTGATCTTGCTACCGAGAACGACGCTGCGCGCTTGGCGCGCACTGCCGTCCCTGTCAAGCAAATCACGACCGGTACGGTTTGCCACCTGGACGCTACCATGGTCGAGAGAGCTCTTCAGGGCTGGAGGCTAGCAGAACTGGATTATCTCTTTATTGAGAACGTTGGTAATCTCGTGTGCCCCTCGAGCTTTGACCTGGGCGAAGACTTGCGCCTTGTTCTTGTGTCTACAACTGAGGGGGAAGACAAACCTCTCAAGTACCCGACAATTTTCAATACGGCCGACGTTGCCGTTATCACCAAGCTGGATCTGGCTGCTGCTATTGATTGCAATGTCGAAGAACTGATCCGAAACGTAGATAGCGTCCGCCCAGGCATGCCGATAGTGTCACTCTCAGCTCGAACCGGCCAAGGCGTTGAAGATCTGAAGAAGCTTTTGACTGCACGACACAGGGCTGGGGCAGCGGCGCGCGTCATCTGATCGTTCCGAATGATGCTTTCGCGTCTTTGAGAGATTTACGATCGATCTTCAGCAGTAGTCTTCTCCTTAGCTACTCTTCCGCGCTGCTGAGATATTCCTAACATTAAGGGGCGATGCTACCCACAGCCATACCCGCCCCCCCGCACTAGCACGGAATCCAAGCAGGCTCTCCGGAGCAAGCTGCGGCAATGATCAGACCGGGTTAAGCGCTCTGCCGTATTGGCGCAAAATTGTGGGGATCGTGCAACCCGCGGTCCCTAAGCAAGTTCCATAACAAGACTTAGCAGAGACCCGCCGGGCCTGTTTGCGATCTGACGCATCCACCTCGCGCAAGCCCAGAATTTACTTCTGGATTGGACCGAACCATCGTAGCAGTTCCGTCATCGAAGATTTGATGCCTATTGCCCCGAAGCAAGTCAGAAGTTATCCGAAAAAGCTGCACAAGTCCCTTAGGCGACTCCGACAGGAACTCTCTGCGGAACGCGTGCATCAGCTCCGTACTCGCACACGCCGGATGGAGGCAATGATTCATGCGCTGGCACTCGACTCGCGAAAGAATGAGCGACGCTTGCTCAAAGCGATTAAGCCGGTCCGCAAAAGAGCCGGTAAGGTTCGGGACTTGGATGTGTTTTCAGATTTTGCTTCCCAACCTCAACTCGACGGGGAAACAGAGTGCTTCAACAGGCTGTTGGAATATCTGCGTAACCAGCGCCAGCGATATGGCCGCAAACTACAAAAGGTAGCGGCCAATCGCAGCCCTCAAATCGGAAAGCGCTTGAAGCGATGCGGCAAGTATCTTGATCGGGCGCTACACGCCGGCAGTAATACCGGCAAGAAATGGTCGGTCGAAGCCGCGGCCCTCGCGCTACAACTACAAGGGGAACTGCGCGACTGGCCGGCGCTCAACCGAGAAAACCTTCACCCGTTTCGGTTGAAAGTAAAAGAGCTCAGATACGTTTTGCAGATGGCGGCCGCATCCGATCGCGAGTTCGTTGCGGTTCTGGGCAAGGTTAAAGATGCAGCCGGGGAGTGGCACGACTGGGAGGAATTGTCCGGAATCGCGGCAGAGGTCAGTCAGCACAGGGGGTGCGACCTGCTTAAGCAAATTCGTTCGACCGCGGAACGTAAACTTCAACATGCACTCACATTGGCAAACCGGATGCGGAAACAGGACTTGGCCCGGAGTTCACGTCGCCCAAGAACTAGGGCGGCGGGGAAAGCAAATTCGAGCGTTCCTCTGGCGCTGAAGTCGGCCTCTTCGCTCGCTGCCTAATTCCGGCTACGAACTTGTAAAGAAGTCGAATGGCACTGTTAAGGCTACAGCCAGGTTGTTTCTTACAGTTTTTATCGTATCGAGGCTTCTATCGGGATGAGGTAAATGATGTAGGGGTGCCATTTTCCGATGCGTTCGCATCTAAATGCAATCTCTCACCAGCATAGCGCCCTGGTCCTTCGATGAGCAGCCAGATGTCGTCGTGAACTTCTTTGATGCCGATCGCTTGGCCGGCAAAGACGGTGCTGAGTTAATCTTTTTGCTTCCCGAGCAGATGCCGCTGCCTTAACTGACCATAATTAGGTTCGTCGGCCGGGAACGCCAGTCTCGTCAACGGCGAACCGCTCCATCAAGATTGGAGGCGTATCTTTACTTACCGGAATAGCGGGGTTCTTGTGGAGCGATTTCAACAGTGGGTCGATTTCAAGCTCCTGCCGCTGTCACGTTGCTGATAGGCGCATTCAGCCACCGAAATGCCAGGTCGGATTCGACACGATAAGCGTAAATTTCAGCAATCTGATAGGCCATGCCTTGTTGATATTGGTTGATTAAGTTGTGTCAGTGCGGCGTTTGAATCTTGTTCGCGACCCGACGCTGTAGACCAAAAGCCTCACCGGCTAGGCTCCAATAGGCTCCAGGCTCTCGCATCATTTCCGCCAGCGACTCTTCGAGGCAACCTTGCGCAAGCGCAGAGGCTAGATTTTTTTTCATATTGTCCAGCAGAATAGAGCAAGAATCCCAGATAAGAATGAGAACTGGCAAACAGTGGGTCTATTCCCGGGCCGAGTGTGCCCCGATTGCCGTGTCCCAGGAAAGGGGTGAAAGGGACACGTGCGAGGCCAGGGCTCGGCCCGGCCAGCCTGAGCTACATACTTTATGCGAGTGAGACGCAAGCAAAAACTGTCAGAACTAACAGGTACTAAGCTGCGGCGAACAAGCTGGTAAAACTAAAGCCCCACGGAGATAGGGCGCCAGGGGCCTACGCTTTTCAGCATTGCCTTGCCTGCCGAAGGCAAGAAACAGTTGAGCCTGACTTTCTCTAGGTTGTTTCTATCGAGCTTTTACTTATTCCTCCTGCCTTCAGTCCTGCGTGCTAACGTTGCAGTCAAAAGGAGCACATTCATGCTAAAAAATGCACCAATCCGAGCTTACATTCCCGCGTCGAACATGGCGCGCGCGAGGAAATTCTACGAAGAGCTCATTGGCCTTCAGCCCAAGGTGGAATACGCGGGTGGCGTAGTCTACGAATGTGGGGGCGCCGAGGTTTTCATGTACCCGACTCCCAACGCGGGCACCTCCAAGGCCAGCCAGGCTTTTTGGTCAGTGAACGACGTTGAAGCCGAGGTGGCTGAACTGAAGGGGCGCGGTGTCAAATTCGAAGAATACGATTTCCCGGGTATGAAAAACAGCATTGTGACCGCGGGCGGAGCAAAGACAGCCTGGTTCAAGGACACCGAGGGGAATATCCTCGCGCTCGCACAAAGAATATAAATCCAGCCACTGTGCGTTAACGCCTCTGGGAAGGAGGTCCGCGCCGTAGAAACTTTGGTCTATCACCAAAGCTACATCACTCATGCGACACCTTCGCATGGGGAGTACACCGTGGACTTCACAAACGGGCTCGCAGCAAGAATAACTCAAGGCTTGCTTTGGGCTGTTTGTTCACTTGGTACCGCCGCCTTGCCCATAAGATATTGATCGAACCAGGCAATCGTGCGCCGGATAGAATCGATCTGGTTCTCTCTTTTGACAAAACCGTGACCCTCATTCGCATAATAGTGGACATCGACTATGCGGCCTTCTTTTTTAAGAAGATCGACGACTTGTTGTGCCTCCTCTTTGGGCACGCGTGGGTCGTTGTCGCCCTGCAAGACTAGAAGCGGCGCCCTCTCATTTCGAATGTAAGTGATCGGCGAGTCGGCGTCATAGATCTTGCGGTTCTGCTCCGGATTACCAAGCAACGATTTAAGGTACTCGTTCAGAGATGGATCAGAACTCTTCAGCATGGTCGACCAGTTGATAATCCCGTACTCCTCCACACCCGCCGCCCAGATATCTGGGGCTTTACCGATAGCCATAAGCGTCATGAAGCCGCCATAAGAACCGCCAGTAATTCCGATTTTCTTGGGATCAACGAAACCTGTTGCCTTAAGAAAGTCGAGGCCGGCGATCTCATCCTTCAGGTCGCCACCACCCAAGTCTTGAAAGTTAGCTTTTTGAAAATCCAAGCCATAGCCAGTCGAGCCCCGGGGGTTAGGAGCCAAGCATATGTATCCACGTGACGTCAACGCCGCGACGTCCGTATTCCAATAGTCGACCATCTGACCTGTTGGCCCGCCGTGAGGCAGGATAAGGGCCGGATTGCTCCCGTCCCGCTTCAGATTGAACGGCACCCACAGCAGCGCGGTAATGACGTTCTCGTCGAAGCTCTTGTAATGAACGATCTGTGAGGGCGGTAGCTGCGCAGCTCGCAAGCTGGCGACTTCGGAGAAGGTGAGCTGATCGGCATGCCGGCTCGGCAGGTTGTATATCCAAAGATCCCCTGGCTGGTTGGACGCCTCATGGGAGACGATCACACGGTCGCTTTGTGGCGCGAACTCGTTGGGATTGCCGGAAAAGTAGTTCAGGCCATGCGGCAGATCAAGCTTTTCCGCGCGATTGGTTGACCGATCGGCGAGGTAGGCATCAATTACGCCGTCTTCATTCACGGTATATGTGTAGCTCTTGCCATCAGGCGAAAAATTCCCCGAGGAGGCCTCCCATTTCAAGTCCGTCACCCAGGTAACTTTTTTGGTGGCAACGTCCAAAAGGGCGACATTCATGTACCCGCCCTTAGCATCCGATGTAAGCAATAGAGTCCTGTTGTCGAGTGAAAGCGATGAGGCTAGATAACGAACTGTGCCCTGGTGGGGAGTTAGGTTGACGAGCTTGCCTGTCGCCACATCGATGCGGTAAATGTCTGCATCGGTGAAGGGAGGATTCACACGGCCGGCATAGATAGTTTTGTCGTCGCTGCTCCACCCCACCACGTTCCAGGCATACCCCGGTTGCTGCTCGTTGGTAAGCTTGTGAACCTTGCGACTGGTCCAGTCAAGTAGAGCAATGTCGTACTGAGCGCCCGCCTTGGGTTTGCAGGCGAAAGCAATGGTCTTACCATCGTGCGACCAATGCGGATCTTGCTCGCGGATTAGAGGCGTGTTGGTGAGGTTCACTTCCTCTCCGCCCTCGCTCGCCACCGCATAAAGATCCCAAAGTTCATCCCCCCCATGGTCTTGTTCGTAGACGATCCATTTGCCGTCGGGCGACCAAACAGCGCTGTACTGCCGGTCATCCGATTGCGTCAGCTGGATTGGCCATCCCCCTGCAGCGCGCACTTTCCAGAGATTGGCCCGACCAGAGATGTCGGTGGTGAAAACAATCTGTTGCCCGTCCGGCGACCAAGCAGCACCAAACACGTTGCGTGTGTAATAAAGGTCATCGATCGGGGCGGGCCGGGCAGCAGGGTTTGCGGTCGAGACGACGGATTTAGGATCGGTAAGCGTGCGGTCATCGGGCCCCGTTGACGCGGTGGTTCCCGCGGATAGACTGAAGCAAACGAGGACCAGAACTCCCAATGAAGGCTGGATTCGCATATTCACCTCACATTATCGAGCGGAACAGCGCTGACGCATTTTTCTAAGAGGTTTATATATCACCGATTGATCGCTCTGAAAAGCGATTCGGTGGGAACCCGCGATGCGGCATGCGGAGATGCGGAGTCTCAGAAATCCTGATCTTCCTGCTCATCCATCTCCGCGTGAAGTAAGCTGATTAGATCCCAGTGACGACAATCACGCAGGATTAATGTTCATCCAAACCGGTGCCGACAAATTGTTGTCCCTGGAGAACGGGTCTCAACCGCACGTAATAGTTCACACCCTGCATGGGACTTAACGATGTAGCCGCTTGCACCCGTGTACAAGGCTTCTTGTGCAATCTCCCGAGAGCAATATTGGCTTAGGAAGAGGATTTTCGACACGGGGGAAAGCTCTCGGATTAGGCGAGCGGCTTCGATTCCAGTCAGCTTTGGGAGACCAACATCGAGCAGTATCAGGTCGGCCTGCAATTCCCGGGCTTTTTCAACTGCTCCTAATCCGTCCGACGCTTCACCAATGACGCGAAATTCTGGTTGCTTCTGAAGCATAGAACAGACGTAATGTCGCCAAGGTTCGTAATCATCGACCACAAAGACGCGAATTGTAGACGGTTCCAAAATCCCTCGCCTTTAGCTTCGACAATCGTCGCCGCAGCGGTGTAGAACTCGCCGCGATCGAAATTCCCGACTGAAGGCCCGCTCTTGGGCTGGAAACACGCTCATTTCCGATGCCTACGAAGAGCATTTGAAACGACAATTTTCGTCCCGAAACGATGCTGTCGGATACCGCAAAGAACCCGACACTGTGAGGTTTACCCAGCGGAGGCTAACTGCTAGCAATTCTTCCGTCAAGAGTAATTCATTCGCAGTGTCGTTAGCACATGATATGTCCGGTTGAGATAGCACATGATCTGTCCGCTTTGCGAGCGGTGAGAGTAGGAGACCATGGCAAGCATGGTTTCCTACTCGAAGACCGCGATGGCGCG
>Ga0126372_10000426_pt1 | contig 14638 bp, 16 predicted proteins | sample PanSoiMetaPlot_6_FD_92762 | JGI IMG/M metagenome (GOLD analysis project Ga0126372, IMG submission 92762) | Tropical forest soil microbial communities from Panama - MetaG Plot_6 | ecosystem: Environmental > Terrestrial > Soil > Tropical forest > Bulk soil | place: Panama | collected 2016-02-17
CCTCGCCAAGCATTACCATCTTCTCCGGCGTATCGGCGACGCGGAACAGCTCCGGTGTTGCGCGGTTGACCGAGGAATCGGTCGCCTGCGCCGACAAGACCACGGCGACGAGCAGCGTGAACGGATCGCGGTAATGAAGCTCGGTCTTAGGATTTGGATCGGCTTTATGGAAACGGCGGAAGATCTCATCGACCTGCTCCTGGGTTAGCCGCGAGCCAGGAGCGCGTTTCGCCCTGGTGCGCTTCGCGCTGCCGCCGGGGGCGCGCATTTTCGGTTGAACCGCCACGAGGCCTTGTCTACCACTGATCGAGGATTAGCTCTCCTGCTATGACAGAGCCCGCGCCAGCTCCACAAGGTCAAACGTGCTTCAGCGCCGTGCTCACGCCGCACCGGTCGCTCGGGCCTAAGGGCTTCATGGTGCTGATGGGCGCGGTGTGCGCGGTGAGCTTCGGCACCGGGCTTTTGTTCTACCTGCTCGGCGCTTGGCCGGTGATCGGCTTCATGGGCCTCGACGTTGCCCTGATCTACATCGCCTTCAGGCTTAATTTCCGGGCGCTTCGCCTCTACGAGACGGTCGACCTCACCAGCGACACGCTGACCGTGACGCGCGTCGATCCTTCGGGCCGAGCGCGCTCGTGGAGCTTCAATCCTTATTGGGTGAGACTGACGCTCGAGCCCCGCATCGGCCGGTCGTCGCAACTCTCGCTTGCCTCGCACGGAAGGCGGCTCGTATTCGCGAGCTTTCTCACGGACGACGAGCGCGAGGACTTCGCCCTTGCGCTTTCGGCCGCGCTGTCCTCGGCAAGAAGCCCGGGCGCCGCTTAACACGCTCCAAGGCGCATTGCCCTTACACGGAAGATTCGCGTAGTGTGCTTCTCGGCAAGCGGGCGCAGGGCCTTTTGTTCTCCTGGATCGACGACATTTCTTCGTTACTCGCGATCGTCCTATTCGGCGCGGGCTTCGTGCAAATCGGAGTTTCGCCCGAAGCGTTGCAACTGGTCTACCAACAGATGAAGGATGACTAGCGCCGCGGATGCTCGGGCGCTACGCCGCGAGGTCGCGCTTCTCGGCCACCGAGCCGTCGGCGTTGAGGCGGTAGATCAGCGGCACGCCGGTGGCTAGCTCGACCTCGATCACCTGCTCCGGCGTGAGCCGGTCGAGCTGCATGATCAGCGAGCGCAGCGAGTTGCCGTGGGCGACCACGAGCACGCTTTTGTCAGCCCGCAGCTCAGGCGCAATGCGCCGCTCGAAAAACGGCACGACGCGCATGGCGGTGTCCTTGAGGCTCTCGCCGCCGGGCGGGGCGATATCGTAGGAGCGTTGCCAGAGATGCACCTGCTCATCGCCCCAGCGCTTGCGCGCCTCGTCCTTGTCGATGCCCATCAGATCGCCATAGTCGCGTTCGTTTAGCGCCGCATCCTTGACGACGGGGATCGCTTCCTGCTCGAGCTCATCGAGGATGATGCGCAAAGTGTGCTGCGCGCGCTTAAGCGTGCTGGTGAAGGCGGTGTCGAATCTGTGACCTGCCTCCTCGAGCATGGCGCCGGCGCGATGCGCCTCGAACATGCCTTCCTCGGTGAGGTCTACGTCCTTCCAGCCGGTGAAGCGGTTCAGCCGGTTCCACTCGCTCTCGCCGTGGCGGACGAGAACGAGCACATTGCCGCGCGGTTGCGACTCTTCGTCTTGGGTTCCATCAGCGTGCGCCATCATGGCCGGTCCCGCCGTTCAACCCGCGGAGGCGGCTCCTTTCGAAGTAAGGGAAGCATAAGGAGGGACGGTTAAGTTCGGGCGCACCATGACCTCCGTTTAGGGTCATTTTCCGGCTGGCGGGAAGCACCTTTTAGGCGTCTGCACGGATTTTTGCCAGACATGAGACAAAACTTGGGTTTGGTGGGAAGCGCTTACAAGCCGAGAACGTCTTGCATGGTGTAGAGGCCCGGCGATTTGCCCTTCGCCCAGAGTGCGGCTTTCACTGCGCCGCGAGCAAAAATTCCTCGGTCGGTGGCGATATGGGCAAGCTCGATCCTCTCGCCGGGCCCGGCGAAGATCACTCTGTGCTCGCCGACTACGTCGCCGCCCCGGAGCGCAGCAAAACCGATATCGCCCTCGCGCCGGGGCCCGGTCTCGCCGTCGCGGGCCCGCACGCCGCGCTCGTCGAGCGAAATGCCTCGCGCTCCGGCGGCAGCCGCGCCGAGCATCAGCGATGTCCCCGACGGCGCGTCGCGCTTGTGGCGATGATGCATTTCGAGAATCTCGATGTCGAACTCTGGTCCAAGCGTCTCGGCCACGCGCGCGGTGAGACCAGCGAGCAGGTTGACGCCGAGGCTCATGTTGCCCGCTTTGACGACGGTGGCATGACGGGCGGCGGCGGCGATCTTGGCCTCGTCTGGCTCGGTGAGGCCGGTCGTGCCAATGACATGGACAATGCGGGCCTGCGCCGCGAGCGTGGCAAAGGCCACGGTCGAGGCCGGCACGGTGAAGTCGAGCACGCCCTGGACGCTTGCGAACACCGGCAGGGGATCGTCGGTGATGGTGACGCCGAGGGGCTCGATCCCCGCCACCTCGCCGATGTCCCGGCCGATTGCTGGTGAGCCTTTGGCCTCGACGCCACCTGCGACCACGCAGCCGGGCGTTTCGGCGAGCACGCGGGTCAGCGTCTGGCCCATGCGCCCGGCGGCGCCAAGTACGGCAATCCTCATGTCACTCATTGCCAATAACCATCAGCGTGCGAGTTGCTAGGCGGCGTGCAAGAATCGCGGCGACGCCCGCACCTTCTATGACGCTAACGCGCCTTGCTCACAAGAAGGTTCACACGCGTCGGGATGAAAGTGCCTCGTCCTCAAGCCTGATCTTGGTTCTGAGCGCGACCCACCACAGCGAGGTCATGATGACGGCAAGCGCGAGCGCGCCGAAGGCGAGCGGCAGAAGGAAAGTCTCGATCACCGTCACGGCATAGTGTAAGCGAAGGCTTGGCCGTCACGCCCAGGCGAAGGCCACTTTGCGCAGCGACACATCGCCGAAACTCTCGGCCCCCTCGGCCACTGGCTTGCCGCCGAGGTGCAGATAGAAGCCGCAGGCCGAGTCGTTGTCGGCGAGCGCCCAGACAACCAGGCCTTTGAGCCTCAGTTCTGAAAGCCGCATGCGCGCGCCATCGAATAGCTTCTCGCCGAGCCCGAAGCCCTGATAGGTGGGGTGGACGTAAAGCTCGAAGATCTCGCCTTGGAACGGCGAACGGCCGAGCCGCGAGCGACCATAGGTCACGTAGCCGGCCGCCTCGCCGTCGAAGTCAAGCACGAGAAGGGGCGTCCGTCGGCGGAGCGCGCTCTCCCACCAGCGCAAGCCCCTGCGCGCGATCATGCGCTGCAGCGAGAGATGGGGAATGATGCCCTGATAGGCGCCCCGCCAAGCCTCCTCATAGGCGGCAGCGAGAGCAGGAGCATCCTTCAACCTCGCAGGCCTAATGTGGACGACATCAACGGGCATAGCGTGAGCCTAACGCGAGTAGCCGCGTTCGGCAAAGGGGTCGTTGCCGTTATCCAGTCAGGTGTGACTTTGAGGCACGCGTGCGGCGCACGGGAGGACGATCAGGCGACGTCTTCGGCGATGCGTTGGCGCTCTGCCTTCTTGCGCTCGTTGGGATCGAGGTGGCGCTTGCGCAGTCGGATCGACTTCGGCGTGACCTCGACCAGCTCGTCGTCGGCGATATAGGCAAGCGCGCGCTCTAGCGTCATGCGGATCGGCGGCGTGAGGCGCACGGCCTCGTCCTTTGAGGTCGTGCGGATATTGGTGAGCTTCTTGCCCTTGAGCACATTGACTTCGAGATCGTTGTCGCGCGTGTGCTCGCCAACGATCATGCCGCGATAAACTTTCCAGCCTGGCTCGATCATCATCGGCCCGCGATCCTCCAGGTTCCAGAGCGCATAGGCGACAGCCTCGCCCTGGTCGGTGGAGATCAGCACGCCATTGCGCCGTCCCTGGATCGGGCCCTTGTGCGGCGCATAGCCGTGGAACAGGCGGTTCATGATGCCGGTGCCGCGTGTATCGGTGAGGAGCTCGCCCTGATAGCCGATCAGGCCGCGGGTCGGCGCGTAGAACACCAGCCGAAAGCGTCCGCCGCCCGAGGGTCGCATTTCGACGAGCTCGGCTTTGCGCTCGGCAAGCTTCTGCACCACGATACCGGAATGCTCCTCGTCGAGATCGATGACCACCTCCTCGATCGGCTCGAGCAGAGTGCCGTTGGCATCCCGCTTGAGCAAAACCTTGGGGCGTGAGACAGAAAGCTCGAAGCCCTCGCGTCGCATAGTCTCGATCAAAATGCCGAGCTGCAGCTCACCGCGGCCGGCCACCTCCATTGAATCGCGCTCCTCGGACTCCGTGACGCGCAGCGCGACATTGCCTTCGGCCTCGCGCAGCAGCCGGTCGCGAATCATGCGGCCAGTGACCTTGGTGCCTTCGGTGCCGGCAAGCGGCGAGTCGTTGACGCGGAAGGTCATCGACAGAGTGGGCGGATCGATCGGCTGCGCCGGAAGCGGCGCCATCACGTCGGGTGCGCAAATGGTGTGAGCCACCGTGGCACTAGGGAGGCCTGCGAGCGATACGATGTCGCCTGCAGTCGCCTCGTCGAGGCCGACGCGCTCAAGCCCGCGGAAAGCGAGCACCTTGCAGACGCGCCCCTGCTCGACGAGCTTGCCGCTGTGATCGAGCACCTTCACCGCTTGGTTCGGAGAGATCGAGCCTGAGGTGATGCGCCCCGTGACAATGCGGCCGAGATAGGGATTGGCTTCGAGGATAGTGCCGAGCAGCCGGAATGGGCCGCTCTCGACCTTGTGCGGCGCAACATGCTTCAGCACGAGGTCGAACAGGAGCTGCATGCCGAGATGCTTCGGGCCCTCTGGGCTCGCAGCCATCCAGCCTTCCTTGGCTGAACCGTAGAGGATCGGAAAATCGAGCTGCTCGTCGGAGGCGTCGAGCGCGGCGAAGAGATCGAACACCTCGTTCACCACCTCGCCGGGCCGGGCGTCGGCGCGATCGACCTTGTTGATCACCACGATGGGCTTAAGCCCCATCTTGAGCGCCTTGGACACCACGAACTTGGTCTGCGGAAGAGGGCCCTCGGCGGCGTCGACCAGAACGAGCGCGCCATCGACCATATTCAAAATGCGCTCGACCTCGCCGCCGAAATCGGCGTGGCCAGGCGTGTCGACGATGTTGATGCGCGTGTCCTTCCACAGGATCGAGGTGACCTTGGCAAGGATGGTGATGCCCCGCTCGCGCTCGAGATCATTCGAATCAAGCGCACGCTCGGCCACGCGCTGGTTCTCTCTGAAAGCGCCGGACTGCTGGAGCAGGCGGTCGACCAAGGTCGTCTTGCCATGATCAACGTGGGCGATGATGGCGATGTTGCGGAGGTTCATGGAAGCTCTGGATGCGCGAACGCGGGCCGAAGCGGCCCGCGCGTCTCTATGGCCGGGATATATAGCGCGTGTGACAGGGGCGCAATGGGCCGCCTGGAAGTGCTAGCCGCGCGCGCTGCCCCAAGGGCCACTGCTCAAAGGGCCGCGCGGCGCCTCGGGCCGCGCAGATTGCACCATCATCATCTCGCCCAGATTCTCGAGGGTCAGAAGTCCGACGAGGTGATCCTCGCCGTCGGTCACGCCGACGACGGGGCGCTTCGCCATCAGGGAGCGAAGGGCGGTTTCGAGCTTGGAGCGCGCCCGCACGGTCGGGATGTCGGTCTGCATCACTTCGAGCACGGGCGTATCTGGCCCGCGCTCCTTCAGCGCCTTGATCATGGCGTCGCGCGTGAGCACGCCGCGAAGGCGGCCGGCGCCGTCGACGATGGGGAACTCGGTCTGGGTGGTGCGGATCAAGGCATCCGCGGCGTCGTTGACGGTGGCAGCCGTGCCAAGCGCCTCGAACTTGGTGATCATCGCGTCGGAGACGAGCGTTCCTTGCGCCACCGCTCTGAGCTGGGCTTGGGCCGCTTCACCCGAGGCGGCAAGGAAGATGAAGAGGGCAATGACGATCAGCATAGGATTGTAGAAGATGCCGAGCACGGCGAACATCACGGCAAAGCCTTGCCCGATCCCGGCTGCGAGCTCAGTAGCGCGCGCATTTCCCACCCACATGGCGAGCAGTGCGCGCAACACGCGGCCGCCATCCATGGGAAAGGCCGGGATCAGATTGAACAGAACGAGCATGACGTTGGCGCCGGCGAGCTTGACGGCGAGCGACACCGCAGGATTCTCGATCTGCGTCAGATTTTGGGGGTTAAGCCGCGGTCCGAGCCAAAGGAGGAGTGCGATGGCTATAGCCACGTTAACGGCGGGGCCGGCGAGCGCCACGATAAGCTCTTGGCCCGGCTTCTCCGGCATCTGCTCCATGCTGGCGATGCCGCCGAACGGCCAGAGCGTCACGTCGCGCGTCTTGATGCCATAGCGACGGGCGGCAAAGACGTGGCCGAGCTCGTGCAGGAGCACGCATAAAAAGATGAGCACGATGAGCGCGGTGCCCTGCCAGGCGGCGGTTGCGCCGCCCTGGCGATAGTAGATCGCGCCGAGCCAGACGAGGAACAGAAGGAACGTGACATGGATGCGGATCACGGTTCCACCGATCGATCCAAGACTGAGGGACCAGCGCATGGGGTCTTTGGGAGCTGCCTCAGCCGTATATATGCGCTCGGCCTCGCCCAAAGAAGCGAACCGCTGAGCGCCTTCGAAGGCCGCTGCCGCGTCACCACCATCGATCCGAAGAACCAGTGCGAGATCGTCGATTTCGGCCCTGGCAACGTGTGGTACTTCCCGCGCGGCTACGGCCATTCGATCCAGGGCTAGGCCCTGGGACCTGCACCTTCGTGCTTTTGTTCGACAACGGCTATTTCTCGGAGTTCGGCACGTTCTCGATCACCGACGGGCTTGGCCATACGCCGCCAGAGCTTCTGGCCAAGACCTTCGATCTGCCGGCCAAGACCTTCGCCGACTTCCCCAAGAAGCAAGTCTATATCGCAACCGGGCCGGTGCGCCCCGCGCTACCCCAGAAGCCAGCGCCGGGCTTGCTCGACAACCCGCCGCTCATCCATCGCTATCAGCTGCTCGCGCAAAAGCCCGATGTGTTTGCCGGCGGCACCATGCGCAAGGTATCAGGCTGGAATTCCCGATCTCGACCACCATGACCGGTGCGCTGCTCATCATCGAGCCCGGCGCCTTGCGCGAGCTGCATCGGCATCCGAATGCGGCGGAGTGGCAGTTCTACTTGAAGGGCAGCGGGCGCATGATGGTGTTCGGTTCGCACGGACGGGCGCGCACCGACGAGTTTGCCGCGGGCGATGTTGGCTTGTGCCTCAGGGCTACGGCGCTGTTTATGCCGGAATAGCGCGTGCCTCCTCGGCGAGCTTGCGCGTGAGCTCCGCAGCGCCCATTGGCGGCGGGAGCTTTGCCGCCTGGCCCGACCAGAGCGGGGAGAAGTCTGCCGAGCCTTGTGCCTCTGCCTTGGTCCGCAACGGCGCGATAGCGGCTCGTGCCAGCGGAAAGTTTGGCGCTGCGGCGTCGATCGGGCCTTGCTCGCGCATGAAGCGGTTGACAATGCCGCGCGCAGGCTTGCCCGTTAGCACGTTGGTGATGGCGGTCTCGCGGGCCGGGTCGGCGAGTGCCTTCCTGTGAAGGGGAGAGATTGTAGACTCGTGGCAGGTGAGATAGGCGGTGCCGATCTGCGCGGCAGAAGCGCCGAGCGCAAAGGTTGCCGCGATGGCTTGCCCGTCGGCGATGCCGCCAGCAGCGATGACCGGAACTTGCAGAGAGGCGGCGATGGCGCGTACCAGCGCGAAAGTTCCGACCTGCGTCGCGACGTCAGTCTCGAGGAACATGGCGCGATGACCACCGGCCTCGGCGCCTTGGGCGATGATCGCATCGACATTGCGCTCGGCAAGCCACAGCGCTTCGCGCAAGCTCGTCGCCGAGCTGATGACTTTGCAGCCTGTCGCCCTGACGCGCGCAAGCAGCGGCTCTGGCGGCAGCCCGAAATGGAAGCTCACAATGTCAGGCCGAACATCCTCAACGGCGGCGCAGTCCGCCTCGCCGAAGGGCGGGTGACCTGCGGGAAGCGGCAGAGGGGGCGGCGCTAGGCCGAGCTCTGCGAAGTAAGGCGCGATACGTGCGAGCCACGCCCGATCCTTCGCGTGGTCAGGGAGCGCAACAACCTGGCAAAAGAAATTGAGATGGAGCGGATTGTTGCTGCGCGACCTGAACGCGGCGGCATCAGCGCGGATCAGGTCGGGGCTCAGCGCAGCGCAAGGCAGAGACCCAAGGCCTCCAGCCTCTGCGACGGCGACGGCAAGATCGACGCCAGCAAAGTTCGCCATCGGTGCCGCGACGATCGGCAGCTCGATGCCGAACAGGTCAAGTAGCCGCCGGTCAGGCCACATTTCCGAAGTCATCACTTGCCGGTCGAGTCGCGACGTTTGCCGAGAAGGCGCAGGCGAAGCGCATTGAGCTTGATGAAGCCTTGCGCGTCCTTCTGGTCGTAGGCGCCGGCGTCGTCCTCGAAGGTGACGATCTTGTCTGAGTAGAGCGACTTCGGGCTGGAGCGGCCGACGACGATGACGTTACCTTTATAGAGCTTGAGTCTGACCTCGCCTTCGACATGCTCCTGGCTCTTTTCGACCAGCGCTTGCAGCATCTCGCGCTCGGGCGAGAACCAGAATCCGTAATAGGCGAGCTCGGCGTAGCGGGGCATCAGCGAGTCCTTGAGATGCATGGCCTCGCGATCGAGCGTGAGCGACTCGATCGCCCGGTGCGCGACGTAGAGAATGGTGCCGCCCGGCGTCTCGTAGATGCCGCGCGACTTCATGCCAACGAAGCGGTTCTCGACGAGATCGACGCGCCCGATGCCGTTCTCCTTGCCATAGGCGTTGAGCTCGGTGAGGAGCGCGGCGGGCGACAGGCGAATGCCGTTGATCGAGACCGGATTGCCTTTCTCGAAGCCTATTGCGATCTCGACTGCCTTGTCAGGCGCTTCCTCTGGCGACAGGGTGCGCTGATAGACATAAGGCGGCGGCTCTTGCGCAGGGTCTTCCAGCGCTTTGCCCTCCGATGAGGAATGCAGAAGGTTGGCGTCGACCGAGAACGGCGCCTCGCCGCGTTTGTCCTTTGCCACGGGGATCTGGTGCTTCTCGGCGAACTCGATCAGGTCGCTGCGCGACTTAAATTTCCATTCCCGCCACGGCGCGATCACTTTGATGTCGGGGTTGAGCGCATAGTAGGTGAGCTCGAAGCGCACCTGGTCGTTACCCTTGCCGGTGGCGCCATGGGCCACCGCGTCGGCGCCGGTCTCATGCGCAATCTCGATCTGGCGCTTGGCTATGAGCGGCCGCGCGATCGAGGTGCCGAGCAGGTACACGCCTTCGTAGAGCGCATTGGCGCGGAACGTGGGAAACACGAAATCGCGCACGAACTCCTCGCGCAGATCCTCGACGAAGATCTGCTTCACGCCCATCATCTCGGCCTTCTGGCGCGCAGGCCCGAGCTCCTCGCCTTGGCCGAGATCGGCAGTAAAGGTCACAACCTCGCAGCCGTAGGTCTCCTGCAGCCATTTCAGGATGATCGAGGTATCGAGCCCGCCGGAATAAGCGAGCACTACCTTCTTGATGTCGGTCGCCATGGGGGGCTCGCGGGGGAGGATCGGGCGGTTGGAATCCGCGGGACTATAGGCAGGCGAGGCGGTTACGCAAGCATTGCGTGCGTCATGCGGCAAGCAAAGAACCGAGGTTATTGGGACTATTGCTACTGAGAAGCGCCGTTATTGCCCAGCCCCGCCCGTGCGGTCGGGGTGGCGCCAGCCCCGCCTGCTGCCAATCTCTGCTAGTACTGGACGAGCCCTGCGAGAAATCGGGCGATGGGACTACTGCTACTAGGCTTGCTTTTTCGAGGCCTGACCACCTCGTTGTGATTGCGACATGGAGCCTGGCTCTTCACGAGGAGCCAGGCTGTTTCTTTTTTGGCTGTGGGCGATGGTCTCCCGTCGCTAGGTTCAGCAGGGAATCGTGTGAGCAGGCGCTTTCGGTGCGGTGTGACTTCCGCTCAGGAACCTGGGCGGCAGCACAAACGTTTTTATGTCCGAGCTGGTCGCAAAGGAGCGAAAGGCCCAATGCCTTATCGGACCAACCGAGAGCTTCCCGAAAGCGTCAAGAACTCGCTCCCGAGTCACGCGCAAGACATTTATCGCGAGGCTTTCGATCGCGCTTGGCAGGAGTACCAGGACCCGGCCAAGCGGCGCGGCAACGAATCGCTCGAGGAGGTCGCCCACAAGGTGGCCTGGGCGGCGGTAAAACAAAAATACGAGAAGGTAGGCGAGGAATGGCAGCCCAAGGATTGAAGGACTTGCAGGACTTGGCGGCGAAGCTCGCGGGCGGGCCGTCAGGCTTTGCGACGCGCAACCGGCGCGGCGGCGCTCAATCGAGCGCGTGGCGGGAGACCGTTACCCATTACCTGCCTGAGCCTTGGCTCATCGCGCAACGCGCGGCCAAAGCCAAATTGGCTCCGGCCAAGGGACAATAAGCTCAGACTGCCGCTTGAGCTAAACCTCGTAGGCTACGAGCCGTTGCCGCCGCAAGCTCCAGGGCCCCAGTTCCTTTGATAAGAGAGGCAAGGCTCCCAATAAGGATCGGCGGGATAGCCACGGTTCCATCCTCCCAGCGAATTTGCCAGACGTTCAGAGTGGGGAAGGGGGTAAACCCAGTACGGCAAGGCGTAGCCGTCAACCATGTGAGCCTGTTTAGCTCGCACCTTGCCTGCCAAGGCTGGGCTCGAGCACGCGACAACCAGCGCCAGGACGAGAAGGAATTTGTTCATGGTGTTCGGTCCTTCGGTTGCTGGTCGTTACATGTAGGTTGCGGTCTCCAAAAACAACCTGTGTGATAGTGTGATGTGCTCAGGCCCTGGCGCCGGCGAGCAGCCAATATACAAAGCCTCCGGCGAAACCCGCGGCGAGAAAGATGGCCATGTACTGGCTAGTGGCACTTCAAGTTGGTACGCGCAGAGTACGATCGGGAGACGGAACGCGCCTATGTTGAGCTTCGCGCTCCCGACGACGATGGCGGGGAGGCGATCGCCACGACCATCTTCTCGTTCAGGAGCACCGCGGCCCTGTCCAAACGGCAGATCGAACAAGATATAGTGCGGAAGGCCCGCCATTTTTTGCGGCGGGCCGCGGTGGCCACCTGATCCTCGCGAGGCCTATGGCTGCGCTCGATTTTTGGTACGAATTCGGTAGCACCTATTCCTATCCGACCGTGATGCGTATCGAGCGGCTGGCCCACGCCGCAGGTGTTGCTGTGCGCTGGCGGCCATTCCTCCTCGGGCCGATCTTCAAGGAGCTTGGCTGGAACGACTCGCCGTTTAACATCTACGCGGCCAAGGGCCGCTACATGTGGCGCGACCTTGCGCGCATCTGTGAGGCTGAGGGCCTGCCACTAAAACTTCCGCCGGTGCGCTTTCCGCAGAATGGGCTGAAAGCGGCTCGGCTCGCGCTGGTCGGCGAGAGGGAGGGCTGGGCGCCTGCTTTCAGTCGCGCCGTATTCGTCGCCAATTACGCAGAGCAGAAGGACATCAGCGACGACGCGACGCTTCGTATGATTCTCGGCGAGCTCGGCGTCGATGCCGAGCCCGCATTTGCCGCTGCCAATGCGCTCGAGAACAAGGAGGCATTAAAGATACAGACGGCAGAAGCCGGAATGCAGGGCATCTTTGGCGCGCCGTCCTTCACCATTGGCGACGAATTGTTTTGGGGCCACGACCGCCTCGAAGCCGCGCTCGCCTGGGCAACACGTTCTTAGGGCGAGCGGCTGCGCAACAGTGCCGCACCGGCCGATCCGCGTTGACACCCATTGGGCCGAAGTCCATTTGTCGCGCGAGCATAGCCGCACGGAAAAAGACCGAATGCCTAGTGACGACCATAGTCCCTTGTCGCTGTCGCCGGCGCGCGTGGTCTGATCGCTAGCGATCGGCTCACCTCGACCGCTCGGCAGCCGGTCAAGAATGAGGTGAGCCATGAACGATACCCTCGATGAAGCCGCCGCGCTTGACATTGGCGCGCTTGCTGCCGGGCTGGCGCAGGAACACCCGGCCGATATTGTCGAGCGCCTGAACGCCGAGCCTATCGACACAGCGTCAGCGGTGCTCTCGGCACTCCCTTTGGAACGCGCTGCGGAGGTGTTCGATGAGCCTGGGCTAGAGCGCGCTGAAGAACTGATCGAGGCGCAGCCGGCAGAACGTGCTGCTGCTCTTTTCCGAGCGATGTCGGACGACCGGGCCGCCGACATTTTCAGGCATCTCGACGAGCCGGTCCGCGAGCGGTTGTTTGCGGAGCTCGATCTCGAAACCAAGGCCGCGGTCGCGCGTCTGCTCGCCTACCCCGAGAATACCGCGGGCAGCATCATGACCACGGAATTCGTCAGCGTCCCTTCCACATGGACGGTCGGCGAGACCCTCGATTATGTCCGCAAAGTCGAGAAGACGCGGGAAACGATTTACGCCATTTACGTCCTCGATCCGAAAACCGAGATCCTGGTCAAGCCAGTGTCGCTTCGCCGACTGATCGCCGGCGCGCCGCAAGACCCGGTGCTGTCGGTTGCCCCTCACCGGCGGCCAATCGCCGTACCGCCGTCGGCCGATCGCGAGGACGTCGCCACGCTTATCTCCAAATACGACCTGCTTGCCGTTCCGGTCGTGGACAAGCGGGGCCATGTGCTCGGCATCGTCACGGTCGACGACATCATCGATGCCATGATCGAGGAGACCACCGAGGACGTGCAGAAGTTCGGAGGCGTGGAGGCTCTCGATGCGCCCTATATGGAGATCGGATTTCCGCGGATGATCTATAAGCGAGCCGGCTGGCTGTGCGCGCTGTTCCTCGGAGAGATGCTGACGGCGAGCGCGATGCAGCATTTCGAATCCGAGCTGGAAAAGGCAGTCGTGCTCACTCTATTCATTCCCCTCATCATGAGCTCGGGCGGCAATTCCGGATCGCAGGCAACTTCGCTGATCATTCGTGCGGTTGCGCTGCAAGAAGTCCGCTTGCGCGATTGGTGGCGCGTCGCGCTGCGCGAACTACCGCCTGGCGTAACGCTCGGAGCGATCCTCGGCGTAATCGGGATCATGCGCATCGCGCTGTGGCAGAATCTCGGCATTTTCGACTATGGCGAGCACTGGGTTCTTGTCGCGATGACCGTCGGTGCTGCGCTCGTCGGCATCGTCACCTTCGGCTCGCTCGCAGGTTCCATGCTGCCATTCATTCTAAAGAGGATCGGTTTCGATCCGGCCAGCGCCTCGGCGCCTTTTGTCGCCACGCTCGTCGATGTGACGGGCCTGGTGATCTACTTCAGTATCGCGCTGATTTTCTTGAGAGGGACGCTGCTTTGAAGGGCCCGCTCAGACGGGCTGAGAAAGGTGGGCGCTGGCGTGGAGCTTGACGCTTGCCGATTTGAGCTGGCCGCAAGCTGCCATGATGTCGCGGCCGCGCGGAGAGCGGACCGGGCTCGCATAGCCGGCGCGATTCACCGCCTCGGCGAATTTCTCGATTTGCTCCCACTCCGAGCACTCATAAGGTGCGCCGGGCCACGGGTTGAACGGTATCAGGTTGATCTTGGCAGGGATCTTGGCGAGCAGCCGCACCAGCTCCTTGGCGTCGGCGACCTGATCGTTGACGCCCCTCAGCATCACGTATTCGAAGGTGATACGTTTGGCATTGGAGAGTCCGGGATAAGCACGACAGGCGGCCAGCAAATCCTTTAGCGGCCACTTCTTGTTGATGGGCACAAGCTTGTCGCGGAGCTCGTCGCGCGCAGCATGCAGCGAGATGGCGAGCATGGTGCCGGTCTCCTCGCCCCAGCGTGGGATCTCCGGCACGACGCCTGACGTCGAAAGCGTGATGCGGCGCTTGCCTATTGCCAAGCCCTCGCCGTCGGCGGCGAGGGCACAAGCATCGCGCACGTTGTCGAAATTGTAGAGAGGCTCGCCCATGCCCATGAGCACCACGTTGGTGATCTTGCGCTGTGAGTCTGGAAGCCCGCGCGGGTCTGGTGCCGAAGCGCCAGGCCAGTCGCCGAGCCGGTCGCGGGCGAGCATGATCTGCCCCACGATCTCGCCAGAGGTGAGATTGCGCACGAGGCGCTGCGTGCCGGTGTGGCAGAACGAGCAGGTCAGCGTGCAGCCGACCTGGCTCGAGATGCACAGCGTGCCGCGGTCCTCTTCGGGGATGTAGACGGTCTCGATCTCCTTGCCGTCATCGAGGCGGAGCAGCCACTTACGCGTGCCATCGACCGACACCTGCTCGGTCACCACCTGAGGCCGATGAAGCGTGAAAGCCTCTCCGATCTCGGCGCGAAGGTCCTTGCCGATATCGGTCATGGCGGCGGTTTCCGTCACTCCGCGGACATAGACCCAGCTCCACAGCTGGTTTGCGCGCATACGGACTTGCCGCTCGGGCACGCCAAGTGCGATCAGGCGCGAGCCGAGCGCGACACGGCTAAGCCCAAGAATCGGCTCGCGGGTCGGCTGCTCGATCTGAAGCGGAGCGACGCGTTCGGCGGAAAGAGTAGGCAAGGTCATGGCATCAGGCGGCCGGAAACTATCCGGCTAAGTTCTCA
>Ga0126372_10000427_pt1 | contig 14615 bp, 13 predicted proteins | sample PanSoiMetaPlot_6_FD_92762 | JGI IMG/M metagenome (GOLD analysis project Ga0126372, IMG submission 92762) | Tropical forest soil microbial communities from Panama - MetaG Plot_6 | ecosystem: Environmental > Terrestrial > Soil > Tropical forest > Bulk soil | place: Panama | collected 2016-02-17
AAAAGGAACAAAGCGGCAGCTTCCAGCAACGATCTTGCGAATCGTAGGCAAGAAGAGCTGGATGCTCTTCATGATGCTGCCGCTCAACACTATTGTGTCGGGCACGAATAGGGTCACCAGGTTTGCGATACCCAGGCCGAGATAGTACGCCTCGCGTTCGACAGCGCGGCTGGCCAGCTCGTCTCCTTCTTTGGCCAGTGCACATACATTCTTCGCGCTCAGATCAGAGCGGTGCGGATAATCAGCAGGCGCGTTCAGGCGCATCCAGGCTGTGATCGCGGGTCCGGCGGCGAGGGACTCCCAGCAACCGTGAAAACCGCAGTCACACAAGGGACCCGACGAGTCGATGACATGGTGGCCGATCTCCGGATGAGACTGATCTACTCCGCGATAAACGTGTCCCTCGAGAATGATTCCGGTGCCGATCCCAGTCCCCACAGTCACGTAGATGAGGCACCCTTTGTTCCGGCCGGCACCCCAACCGGCCTCGGCTAGAGCGGCCGCATCCGCATCATTTTCTATAGCCGCAGGAACATGAAAGGCCTTCTCGAGATCTCGAACCAGATTCTCGCCGCGCCAGTGTGGAAAAAAGCCGACATCGCCAAACTCGCCGGTAAACGGGTACACCGGCCCCGTTGATCCAATGCCGATGCCTGCCATATCGCTCCCGGTGCGATGGACAGAGTCCTGCAGCATGGCAGTGATACGCTCGAGTGCCTTCGTATAGGGTCCAGTAGCTTCCGTCGGCGATTCCAATCTGCACAGCAAATACCCATTCTCGTCCACGATTCCCACGGCAATTTTCGTGCCTCCGATGTCCACCGCTCCGACCGTTTTCATTTGGAGTTCACCTGTTGCGCCAGACCTTGTTTTGGATTCCCACCCGCAACTATCCCTCCCGACACGCGGCTGGGAGAACCCAGTGTACAGCCTGACAACGGGGGCATGCTCCGTGGCGTTCAAGTCGCTCTATTTTTACAGCCATGACTTTGCCGGACAAGACCGTGTTTCTGTGACACAAGAGGATGACGTTACAGGCAGTAAACGTATGGGCGGCGCTTTCGCTCTATTCCTTGGGCCGCTTGGAACCGGAGGTTCGGCTATGAATTCGGTCAAGCTGATCGCGGTGTTTTTCTTGCTGGCGTCGTTGATGAAGGCCACCAGCTGGCCGCTAGCTTCTTCCACTTTCCTGCAAGGAACAGTCACCGATCAGAGCGCAAAGCAAGATTCCAGGTACCACGGCGATGCTCCGGAATTCGGAATCAAGACGGAACGGATCAGACTACCGGTCAGCGTGGCGAATGGCCTGGCCGCTGCCCATTCCTGCCGGAACGGTTCTTCCGGTACAACATAGCGGCCACGCTATCACAAATATCGCCCTCTTAAGCTGTGCGACAACGGGCCGACTGTTGTGAAACTCTGCCCAGCCGTCTAGCCGCCGGCAATGGCTCCGATAACCAGGAAAGGCTCCTTTCCGCTTGCCACATCCTCAGGAAGCGGAGCATCCGGCGACTCGTGCGACAGGTCTTGCTCGCAGGCAAAGAAACGCAAAAAGGGCCGACGCTCCAGGGTCGTGTGGTCGCGAATCGTTCCCTGCAGCATAGGATATTTAGCTTCGAGCGTATTCAACAACGATCGCTGTGTCACGGGCCCCTCAATCTCGAGTTTCACCTCGAAACCTACGTGCGCTAGCGTTCGCAGGTGTGCCGGAAGCACAACTCTGATCATGTCAGTGTCTGCACCTCGACGGACAGCACGGCTGGGAGATCACGAACAATCGGATTCCAGCTATCCCCGGCGTCAGACGAGGCATATACCTGCCCGCCGGTCGTGCCGAAATAGATGCCGCATTTGTCGAGCGAGTCCACGGCCATGGAGTCGCGCAGCACGTTCACAAAACAATTGCTTTGAGGCAAGCCTTTGGTGAGCGGCACCCACTCGTTTCCACCGGTACGGCTTCTGTACACTCGCAATTTTCCCTCGGGGGGAAAATGCTCGCCATCACTCTTGATCGGGACGACGTAGATGGTTTCCGGTTCGTGCGCATGGACATCGATCACGAATCCGAAGTCGGTCGGTAGATTTCCGCTGACCTCCTTCCATGAATCGCCGGCATCGTCACTGCGCATCACGTCCCAATGCTTCTGCATAAACAGGACTCCGGGGCGGGAGGGATGCATTGCGATATGGTGAACACAGTGACCCACCTCGGCATTTGGGTCGGGAATGTATTGGGAGTGCAGGCCACGGTTGATCGGCTTCCAAGTCTTGCCCCCGTCATCGGTACGAAAAGCCCCGGCAGCAGAGATCGCGATGTAGATCCGGCCAGGGTCTTTCGGATCCAGGATGATCGTGTGTAGGCACATACCACCGGCACCCGGCTGCCATTTAGGGCCTGTGCCGTGGCCGCGCAGTCCTGGAAGCTCGTGCCAGTTCTCTCCTCCGTCAGTGGTGCGGAACATAGCGGCGTCTTCAATTCCGGCATAAACCGTCTCCGGATCTTCTAGCGACGGTTCGAGGTGCCAGACTCGCTTGAACTCCCAGGGATGCTGCGTGCCGTCGTACCATTGATGGGTGGTAAGTGGTTTAGCAGCTGTGTCGTAAACAAATTTGTTGCTGGCGGGTTTGGGCATGTCGCTTGCTGTGGCAGCAGGTTCGCCAGGCGGCGTTCCGGGTTGCTGCCAAGTTTTGCCGCCATCATCGGAACGTTGAATAATCTGTCCAAACCAGCCGCTAGTCTGTGAGGCATAAATGCGGTTTGGGTCAGCCGGGGATCCCTTCATGTGGTAAATCTCCCAGCCCGCGAAGTGCGGGCCGCTGACGTCCCACTTATCACGTTTGCCATCCGCTGTAAGAATGAAGGCGCCCTTGTGTGTACCCACCAGCACACGTACTTTGCTCATCTTATTCCTTTCTTGTGTTTAAGCTCTTTGGCACTTGTTTAAGCAAAAGTCGGGGCAAATCAGCCCTTATGCGCTGCTTCCAAGGCCTTGACTTCAATTTTGTCCATTTGCAGCATCGCTTTCATGACTCGATTGGCCTTTTCACGATCGGGATCACTCATTAGCTTGCCCAAAACCGAGGGGACAATCTGCCAAGATACACCATATCTGTCCTGCAGCCAGCCACACCGGTCCTTCCTTCCACCTTGCGAGAGCTTTTCCCACAGCTCATCTACTTCCTGTTGCGTCTCGCAATTGACAAGGAATGATATCGCCGGGGTGAATTTGAATTGCGGGCCTCCGTTTAAGGCCGTAAATTCCTGGCCATTCAGTTGGAACGAAACCACCATGACCGTTTCCTTCGGTCCTGGACCGGCCTCTCCGTAACGACTCACACTCCCGATCTTGGAGTTCTTGAAAATAGAAACGAAGAACTTCGCGGCCTCTTCTGCCTTGTCGTCAAACCAAAGAAACGGCGTAATCTTTTGCCTCTTGCTTTGCTCCTTACCCTTGCTCGATGGTCGTGGTTCAGCGGTTACGTGCATGGCTGCCTCCTTTCGTTTTGAGTGATGATTGGCATCTTAAGCGGTGTCTCACGGTTGACCGCCGAACCGATCCACCACTATCAGGAAACGAGCCGCTCAGAAGGTTTGTGCGCGTCACACCGATTCGAGGAGCCCGTCTTTGCCGCATTAATTCCTCGTCAGCTTGAAACAATCATGACTTCAGGAATTGTGTAGTGTCGCTCATAATGTGTTGCGACCAAGAAATGTATGTTCTTAAAGAAGTGAGCGAACGCCGCTTATTCGAGCGCAGGCTCACCCTATTAGTTTGCGTCCGAATTCCAGTGTTAAGCCGCCTTCGCAGCCTGCGACCGCATTTGCTTGATGAACTGGCGCATCGCTGCAATATGCCCAGGGGACCGGCTCTCCATGCAGGTTTCATACTGTTGCGCCGCCTTCTCCAGGCGTGCCAGGAACTGCTCGTTTACGAACCGTTCCCGAAATGCCGGCACGACAGCTTTTACGGCCTCCCAGACTCCGAAAAACTCGCCGCTGGTCTCAAAAAAAAGTTCTTCGTGAAGCAGACCGTAGTCCAGCAACGCACAGGCTTGTTCCCAATAGCTCAGAACCATCATCGCCGATATGCCCCCTCGGTTCCGGGCGCGGCGATGCGCATGGGTCGTCTAAGTTCTCCACGATGTAATTCTTAAAAAACCAGTCGCGGGCCTGTCGCAGGCGTGCCTCACGGCGCATGTCGAAGACCTGAAGGTGAAGCTGTGCTTGCTCGTGGGTAGGTTTCGTTGCCATAACCATTGTCTCCGTTGATTTCATTTCCATGAAGTGGCTGGATTCAACGTCCTCCGAATGGCAGGATTGGGGTTGAGTCCTGTTCCCGCCAGTGTCGCCTGACTTCGGCCAGAACCTGTTGGCGATTCTTTGCCATCCGGTTGATGACTGAACTGGGTGCGCCCGTTGGTTCGTGCTTTGCGCCCCAAATCAGCAATTCCAACAATACGGGCGCAAGATCGATGCCTTTTTCTGTCAAGCGATAATTTAATCTGCGCGCGTCTGTCGATTCTGATTCGACGGTGAGGATTCCGGCCGTCTCTAGCTTTTGCAAACGGTCAGCCAGGATATTCGTGGCAATCCCCTCACCCGATTGCTCAAATTGCTTAAAGGTTCGATACCCACGAACCATCAAGTCGCGGATGATCAACAGTGACCAGCGGTCCCCAAAGATCTCGAGAGAGATGCTTACGGGGCAGCCGGATCTTGGTTTTGACTTAGGCTTCCCCGCCACAGGTAAAGGCTAACAAATGTTACTTGCATATTGCAAGTTATCTCTTTTCCACAGGTATGTCGATACGGGGAGAAGCGATGGAAACTTAACTCTGGAAATAAGGCGGCCTCTCCGGAGGCCGCCTGGGGTTGAGTAACTGATCTGCCTAGAAGGTGATCTTCGCCTGCATTTCAATCACGCGGGGCGAAGCGTCCGCCCCCAATCCCGATCCGAAGATCGTCGTCGGTTGGCTGACGGTTTTCAGGATCTGTCCGAATTGGGGGTTGTCAAAATCGGTAACCGGGAAATTGAAATTCGGATGGTTGAATAGGTTGAAGAAACGCGCGCCAATCGAGAATTGCGCACTTTCCCACTCGGGTATGGCGAAGGCCTTCTCGAGGCCAAAATCGGTGTCGAAATAGCCCGGCCCTCGGAACTGGTTACGGCGCTGGTTGCCGAAGTCAGTTGCCACGCCAGGATCGGCAAAATTGGCCTGACTATAGCAGGCGTTGTGCACACCGTTGGTGATTTGCGCAGCCGATGGGCCGCAATCTGGATTCTGATTGCCAGTAATGAGTGCCAGCGCGCTGGTGCCAGTCGCTGCCGCGCTGCTCCCCCAATTGCTATTGTGCAACGCAGCCGTTAACGCGCTGCTGAAGATGGAATACGGCAGCCCGCCATGAGCAAAGATGGTTCCCGAGAAGGTCCATCCTCTCATCAGGGCGTTGGGCCCGCGGCTGGTGAGATGACGGAAAGCGTCACTCCACACGTAGTTCATGTTGAACGAGTGCCTTACGTCGTAGTCAGAGTTTCCGTAGTTGTACTTGCGGACGTTGGTCTGATCGATGGGAAATACGATGTCCGCGGTCGTCTGATTGTTCAGACCGAATGGATTGAGTGAATTGTTGGAGATATTATCGAGCGAGTGGCTGTAGGTATAGCCCGCCTGGAATTGAAAGCCTCCGGTGAAGCTATGGGCAACGCTGAGCACGATCCCATTGTAGTTGGAGTTGCCGATGTTTTGTGTCTGCGCAACCACCCCAAACCGAGGATCGGGCGCGGAAGCCGGCAGATTACCGTATGGGAACAGTTGGGTTGTGACCGATTGCCCGTTGACGGTATTCTGAATCGAGGGAGCAAATGCGTTCAGCGCCGGGTTGGTCAGTTCCTCATACGACCCGTGGTTACCCACATACTTTGCACTGAGGGTACTGTGCCAGCCTATCGCCTGCTGCACTTCCAAATCCCACTCATAGTAGCGAGGAACGCGCACCGTACCGCCATTGAAGAAGTTAAACGTCGGGACGGCGCCGCCGTTGGCAAAGTTGCTCTGAAAACTTGTGTTAGCAGCGGCTAACGTGGCAATGGCGCTACCCGGTGCCGTAGGTGCTATAGCCCCGGAAGCGGCAAACTGTGGATCGTTCGGTGCATTATCCAGGACCTGATCGATCGCCAGTGATGGTATTGCATCGCTGAAGATTCCGACACCACCGCGAAGCACGGTGTTTCGCGCCCCCAACGGTGACCAGGCAAAGCCAACCTTGGGTTGATAGACAACCGACGTAACCGAGGGGAACGCCGTGTGTACACCAGTGAGAATAGCCTGGTTCACCGGTGCAGCCCTATTCAACTGATCAAAGGGCGCGGAGAGCCGGGTAAAACAGTTGACTTGACATACCGGATTAGACAAGTGGTCGAACCTCATGCTGAGGGTCAGCTTCAGGTTTTGCGTCGCCTTCCACTCATCTGACACATACCAGCCCAACTGATAGAGGGCGATCGGGACATCGGTGTTCTTGGCAAAATTCTGCTCCGCAAAACCGGCGTTCCCATTGGCGAAATCGCCCAGAGTGAGTGGGATGATGAGTGGTGTGATCAATCCAAAATTGTGATCACTTACGTCGTCGCGACGGAAGTTGACCCCAACCTTGAAGTCATGGTTTCCACGCACCCAGCTGAAATCATCGACGATTCCATATTGCGTAACGTTGCGTCCCTGCGGAAAAAAGGACCCTAGATTGTTGATTGGGAACAGCGCTCCGTCATTGATCAGCACGGTAAAGGGAGAAATAGCATTGGCTGCAGACTGGCTCACCATCGTGAACTGCGCGCTATACCATTGCTCGGAAGCGACGAAGTTGTTCACTTTATCAGTGCCGAAGGTATGGGTCTCGCTAAACTGTCCCTGCCACTCCGGCTGGCTGCTATGGGCGTTGAAGGCAGAGGTTAGAGGATCGATGTAGCTGGCTTGCAAGCCAGACTCATGTTGCACCCTGAGGAACAGCTTATCGTTGTTTCCGATATTTTGGTCGTAGCGTCCCACCACGAGATAGTCGTGCGTGCCGGCAGAGCCTGCACCCGTGTAATTAAGGGCGCAGGGATTAGAAGGCCCGAAATTTATGCCTGCCAACGTTGCGACATCGTCGCATCCGCCGTTCGGCAACACGTTCTGAGCGGCTCTTGAACCAGGCGCATTATTGTAAGCGTTAAACATGTTGTTGATGAAGGGGACCTGGACACCCTGCCCTGTCGCGTTCAGATGGGCAATGACGGCATTTTCGAATGCCTGGGTCGGCACGTTCACCGGCACCGGCGCCGGAATGAGCAGGCGAATACCCTCGTAATCAAAGAAGAAAAATGCCTTATTCTTCTTAATAGGGCCACCCAATGATCCAGCGTACTGGTTGGCGTTAACGAACGGGCGTGGCGCTCCCTGCTGATTAAGGAAGTAATTGTTGGCGTTCATGATTCGCCCGTTCCACCACCAAATCGCATTGCCATGGAACGCATTGCTACCCGACTTCGAGGCATAGTTGATGTCCGCGCCCGCGAGCCCGCCATACTGGCCGCTGTAGCCGTTAGTGACCACGCTGGTCTCTTGCACGTCATTGAGGCCGAGAGTGAGGTTCGTCGCGCCACTGTTATTAATGTTGAAGTAGGGGTCGTTGTCATTGGCGCCGTCATAGGTAAACACGTTCGAGTTCGACGGTAATCCATAGAATTCGTAATTTCCACCGCCGAAAATCGAGCCTCCGGTTGTGTTCATCACAACCCCGGGGGAGGATAGTGCTACTGCGCTAAGATCATTTCCCGGATTCGGGAGCAAAGAGACCTGTCTGGCATTGAACACCGTATCGAGGTTGGCGTCCTCTGTTTCTACAGTGGCAGTGTTACCGGTCACTTCTATCACTTGTTGCTCTGCCGTCAGAGCGAGCTGCAGGTTCGCAGTGGCGTTCGAATTCAGGGTCACTGTCACCGACTTACTGACAGACTGGAATCCCGACGCCTGCACCGTAATCGAGTAATCCGACGGTTGTACGAACGGAAAGGCGTACAAACCGGTGCTGTTGGTGTGCGTAGTCTGAATCGCTCCGGTGGCGCGGTTTTTTAATGTGACGTTGGCGTTGGCAACGACCGCGCCGCTAGGATCCGTGACCGTTCCGGTGACTCCACCGTTAGTCAGATTTTGTGCCGTTACGATTCCACACAGAACTGCAATCACTGCCCACCAGGCTGCCAGGTTATGCAAAGGCCTGATCTTCATTCTTCATCTCTCCTTGGACGAACTTGACAGATGTCCGCATCGCACGAGACAGCGCTTCACAATGGCTTCTTGATTAACTATGCTCGGTTGTGGTGTTATTTCTTTCCACAAATCACCAACAAATAGCTGAACCGCTGTTTCGTTATACGAGGCTGGTTCCTGATGTGAGCTGCACGTTCCGTGCCACGAATTCGTCTCGCGCACGCGCTTTAAATATCTACACACTCTCCAAGACACTACCGCTGACGAAGAGTCAGATCTATGAGGTTTTGGAGATACTACTATGAATATCCATGAGCATCGATGTCTAGTGAGCATGGAAAGCACGTCGGATTAACAACATAACACCGCAACTGTCGATTTAGACGTGCCGTCGCTACTGCTGGGGCACGAAGGAAGGATGTTACAACCGGTAAACTTCGTTGAGGCCGAGAGACGGTTTTGCTGGGCAGCGGGGATCGGCTCATTTGCTCATTCAACAAATGAATCACGATGAATTAATTAAGATAATCGGTCTTCGAGGAATACTGTTGTGCCAATGAGTCCGGTTGCACATCCGCAAAACTAGGGTGCCCGCGTTTCGATTTCAAGGCCAATCGGCAATCCACGCCGTTGACTCCGCATTGCGCACTCAGATTCGAATTCGTCAGCCATCCCACGGCTGCGTTAATCGCGAATGGCACTGGGGAGGAACCCTCCCGGCGTACCGGGTCGAGACTCATCTCGACTTCTGGCCAGGAGCCACGACGTAAAGTCGAGCGCCGGGGGTTACGTTCAAGGTACCAGGGGTCTATTCCATTTTGCCAGCGGCCGGACCCACGCCGGTGGCCTGCTTGGTCTTGGGGTCAATGCCGATCAGCGCCACTCCGCCCACTCCAGCGCGGCTGACGGTAACCACGTGGCCACGAGACCTCAGGTCGGCCTGCACTTGTTCAGGCAGCGTGTGGGGCACAGAAAGGCTGCCCAAGCGGGCGCGGCTCTGGCTGAAGGAGCTGATGAAATGCGTGGTGGAGAAGCGCGGCGCCTTAAACGCCTGCTCGGGACTCATGTCGAATTCCAAATAGTTGAGGATGACCTGAATGGCTGCCTGATCCTGCTGGTCGCCGCCAGCTACAGATATCGCCATTACGGGATGGTTGTGATGGAAAAGCAGCGTGGGGCTCAGCGTGATTCGCGGCCGCTTGCCGGGCTGGATGACGTTGGGAGTTCCCGCAAACGTGTTCAGGCTGCTGAGCCGGCTTCCGTGAATAATGCCCGTATGCCCGGCCACGCCTGCTGTGCTCGATAGGCCGCTGGGAGTCGCAGCGATGACGTTCCCAAACTTATCCGTCACACACATGACGGTGGTTCCGCCATGCCAAGGGCCGGTAATGGTGGGCGGCTTAGTCGGTTTCATATTGTACGGGTCGCCCGGCCGGAGCTCGAGAGACGCCTTTTTCGGATCGATTAGCTCGCGCCGCATTTTGGTGTACTGATCGGAAAGCAACCGTTGCATCGGGACCTTCACAAAGTTCGGATCGCCGTAGTACTCGTCGCGATCCGCCAGCGCCAGTTTCTCCGCTTCAATCACCGTGTGGATATAATCCGCCGAATTGAAGCCCATCTTCTTCAGGTCGAAGCCTTCCAGCAGGCGCAGCGTCTGTAAGAGATAAGGACCCTGCGTCAGCGGACCGCCCTTATAGACCGTGTAGCCACGGTACGTAGTTTCGAGCGGATCCACCACGGGAGTCTTGTGTGCGGCCAAATCCGCCTTGCGAAGGAAACCGCCCTTTTCGATATACCAAGCTTCCAGGGCCTCGGCGATGTCCCCGCGATAGAAGCGGTCCGAGACGGCTTGCAGTCTCTGCTGCCGCGCACCTTTCGCGGCCTTTTCCGACTCCATCAATTTGCGAAAGGTCACCGCCATATCCGCCTGCCAGTTCACGCCGGTTTCGATCCTCTTCCCGCTGCCGGTATCGACATACCAACTGGGGCCGCCGGCGTTCAGAATGGCCAGCGTCGGCTGCACGACCTCCTCGAAGCTTTTGGTTCCGTAGAGTTTCAGCAAGTTGACGACCGCATCTATGGTGCCAGGCACGGCGGCTGCCTTGACGTCACCGTCCGGGATTCCGTGTTCCATGTACCAGGCGATGGCTTTGGGGTCGCGAGGGGCTTCCCCTTGTCCCTCCAGCAGCTTCACGCTTTTCTGGTCAGCGCTGTAAACCAGAATGGGAACCTCTCCTCCCACGCAAAACGCGCCTACATAGGTTACGGACAGGGCCAACAGAGTGGCGGCGCCTGCATCGGCGGCGTTTCCGCCCTGTTCCAGAATCTTGATGCCGGCCGCAGTGGCCGCAGGCTTACCGGAAACAACCACGCCCTGACTACCGGAGGCGACGCTCGGCCGCCACGGGCTGACCGGCGTTTTGGTGGCCTGCGGCCAAGCGAAGGGCGCGAGTAAGAAGAGGGAAACAGATGATATCGAAATGATCTTGCGCATTAGAGGTCAACTCCTTTTTAGTGGCGCGCCATCCATTGCCTGCATGACATCAGCTATATCAACTCTGTTATTCCACGCTGCCTCGGCTGGCCTGGCCGGGCGCAGGAGAGCTGGAGCGCAAGAGCTCCCCGCTTCGGCGATCAGCCAGTTTTGGAGTTCTAAGATTCCACGGGTGCTGTTTATCTGGTCAACCCCTCCCAAAGTGGTGGATTCAAACCAGTTCAGGCTTGATGACGCTAAACGATAAGCGTTGAGAACAGGCCTGGGTGTGACTGAGATTAGCGGGGTGTGATTTAGCGAAAGCATGTTAGCTGCACGGAGGGCTTTCATCACTCTTAGCTGACGCCATCAGAGGCGCTAACGCTCAAAAATCCCCACCGCCCGGATTTGGAGCGTAATCGACGTGTTTCGAAAACTATAGGCGTTTACACCAACGACGAGTCAAGAAATCTTCCGTCCCTGTTCTATGATCTTCCGCCCGGATTCGCGCCAATCGGGCCATGGAGCGGCTAAGCCCATCGCTCGCGTATATCCGACGAGCTGTCCCATGTGCTCGTGCATGTGGCTCAGTCCTCGCATATAAACTCGGCGAACGGTAGTACGCTCTCCAAAGAAAACATCCTGCCGCTGCAGTTCGGAATCCGGTGTTTGTGTAAATGTTGCCCGCACCGCATCCAGTGACCTTCGCAGTAAGGCAATGGCCGCCTGTTTGTCCGTGATGGTCTTCTCCAAGCTGTCATTCTTTTTGAACATGCCCAGCATGCGCGGAACAACATCCTTTCGAGTTTCCCATACAAGTCTGGAGCTGCGTCCACACCTACAATGCCAAGTAGAGTAAGATTACCCGCCGCAATATGCACCAAAATCTCACTCACTGATCGAGCGGTTTCGGCAGAACGCCATCCGTAGAGCTCTGCGGGGAAGGCCTCCGCCAATGCGCTCAGTTGCCGATCCGCAATGTCAAATTCCCAGAGATATTCGCCTTTGAAACCGGGAAGGCGAGTGTCCATGAAACGTCCTCCCTTGTCGCGTTGCATTTTAGCGCGTTGGGCCCAAAGCGAAGCAAGTCAACTTTGATACCAGCGTTAGCGCGAATTGACTAATTGACTGACGGTCAATAAGGGACCGTCATCAGGCGTGCAGGAAATGGTCTCGGGGCCATTCCCTAATGCGGGCAGCGTAGATCCAAAGAGGCGGTGAGTTCGATGAAGCGCTCACGATCAGCATACTTGTTGCTCGTCCTAGGTATACCTTGGGTTTCCCGTGGAAATGCTAACGCTCAAAGACGGCTCTTCCCCGTCTAGTGTTAGCAGAATGTGCTGTACCTCAATTGGACGAATAGTGGGCAACAGGTGTCCGCCACAGTGGGCCAACCCATAGAGATAACCCTGCGAACCGTCGGTCCGGGGCAATACGGTTTTCCGCAGATATCTTCCCCGGCGGTCCGATTCGAGAGTATGGCTTTCCCTAAGGGTCAGATTCCCGCTGGTCCGACACAGGTTTACCGTTTCCGCGCCGCTTCCCGGGGAGAGGCACAGGTCGAGATTCCGCATAAGGTTCCGGTCAACATCGCTCATGGGGCACAGGCCCAATCCCAACTCCCGTCTAGAGATCCAAATCTTACTTTTGCCGTCAGGAAATCGCGTCTACGAGCACGAAAACCGTGTGAAAACGACGCGCGTTGCAACCTTAACTGTTGATGGCAGCCGTGGATTTAGAAATATGGAATCAAACCCGTAATTTCTGCGAATTTCGCTGCGTTCGTCGAATGGAAATTCAACAACTTACAGCTCGAATCCTTTTGCTAGAAACACTCTCCAGAGAGTTTTCAACAGCCGCAGGCGTGAACACGTTTTGACTGCTGGGCCATTTCGCGCAGGAGAGTCGAGAACAGTGGCGGCGGTGGAAAGTGGAGTACCACATCGAAGACTTCCTTAGCTCTGTTCGACTCGCCTGCCTTCACACCTTGCTCAGGCATTAATGAAACTGCTTCCAGGGGCGCCCTCGTCGTCTGCGATCCTAGAGCACCTATTTCGAAATCATCGCGATCGTCCCCAGCCATGTCTCCACCAACTGAGGCCATCCTGTTATCGGGAACTTCGTACGCCGCAGTCCAAATGCATGCCCGCCTCGAGCAAACAGATGCATCTCCACCGGAACCCCAGCGCTCTTCAGCGCAATGTAGTAAGCCAGCGATTCGTTCACATTGTCCACGTTGTCATCTTCGGCCTGCAGCAAAAACGTAGGCGGAGTCTGATGCGTGACCGGAATATCAGGATTCAACCCCAAATCTTTATCGGCAGTCGCCAGATAATGAATCACGACCTTTTTGGCGCCTTGCTTTGCATCCCACTGCGCCGCGGACAGCGACAGATGACCCGGATAAATAGCCACTGCAAAATCTGGGCGGCAGCTCTCTTTGTCGGCGGCATCGACAGCCGGATACAAACGCTTCGCAAAATGCGTGCTCATTGCTGCCACCAGATGACCGCCTGACGAAAACCCAAGCACACCAATCTTGTGCGGATCAATATGCCACTCCGCCGCGTGAAAGCGCACCAGCCCCATCGTCCTCTGGGCATCTTCCAACGCCATCGGTGATTCCGGATAAGGCCCCGATTTTGGATAGGACGCGGGCTTCGGATACCCCGGCTCACCCGGCACGCGATACTTCAACAGGACACAGGTAATCCCTTTGGCCGTCAGCCAGTCGCAGACCTCTGTGCCTTCCAGATCGATAGCCAAGTCCAGATAGCCGCCGCCCGGAAATACGACGACCGCCGCGCCCGTATTCTTTCCGTCTGGGGAATAGCGCGTCATCGTGGGCCGCGAGACGTTGCTCACCCCTACTGCCGGCCTCCCGGCAACCAGCCACTCCCTCACCGTAGTCCTAGCAACCTCCGGCCCCGTGACAGGCTGCGCATCAGGCACAGCCCCTGGCCATATCGGCACTTGGGTATGACCCGGAGATGGTTGCCAGGCAGTCTGCTGTGCGCTCAGACCGCCAAAGGCAAACACAGCACAGAGAGCAAAAAGCAAAGGTTTCATAACAATTCTCACGTCGAAACAGGCGGCGTCATGCTATGCTCACAACCGGCGAGGATAGCCGATCAAGTCCCAAACGTCCCGCCATCGTGCATGTGGAGTCCCGCAGGCCACCTTCAGAATGCACGATTTCCAGCCCTCAGAATGTTTATGAGACTGGTTCGAGTCATTAATATCTAAGTTCAGCGCTCAGCTCTGAGTGGGTAGATGCGAAAGGCCACTTTAGCACTTTAGCTCCTAGGGATGACTTCGAAAACGCGTCAGCATGACCGCAACACCTTTTGACCGTGGTCGTTTCGCGCTATACCGATATTTCGCCAATTTGAACAGCGTGGAATATACACTCGTGTCATGTCGGTGTCCGCTTTCTCCGATGTGAAAAAGGAGTGCCTTTATCGAACGAGGGCATTAGTGCTTGTTGCCGTGGTGATTTGCTTCTGCGTGTAGATGCCGGGTGACTAGCGAACGTTTCTACATCGAGCGCCTCCAACATCTCGGTCATAGAGTGACACTTGAGCCATGCGAGGCGCTCTGACTTCGGATAAACAGCGGGGTTGCATCGAAATTTTCAGGGCAGGTTGGGTGGAAGGACCTACACCTCCTAGCTGCTGAGCATGCCCAGCACACGACGAAGCCGCTAGCGCGGCGGACGCTACCGCGTGCTCGATCCAAGCCGCATCGGAGATTCGACAAATTGCGAGCTTGAGAAATGATCGAGTCTCGGGTTACGATGAGCCCAGTCCCAAACCAGGTCGATAAGGCTAAATCGATGACCATCAATAACTGCCTTTTTGCTGAATTCCGCTTCTGGCAGGGCTTTCCG
>Ga0126372_10000428_pt1 | contig 14604 bp, 12 predicted proteins | sample PanSoiMetaPlot_6_FD_92762 | JGI IMG/M metagenome (GOLD analysis project Ga0126372, IMG submission 92762) | Tropical forest soil microbial communities from Panama - MetaG Plot_6 | ecosystem: Environmental > Terrestrial > Soil > Tropical forest > Bulk soil | place: Panama | collected 2016-02-17
AGCGCCAGCAATGGCTGCAGAAAAAGGCGGGCAAGAAGTGGCGCTGGCGGTGCTCGCGGCGACGCTGACCACGGCGATCGTGTTTTTTCCGGTGATCTTCCTGTATGGAGTGAGCCGGTTTTTGTTCGTTGCGCTGGCGACGGCTGTGATTTTGTCGTTGTTTGCTTCGTACTTTGTGGCGATGACAGTGGTGCCCCTGTTTTGCGCAAAGCTGATCAAGTTGCATCAAGCAGACGAGGCGGCAGGAGAGGGTGCAATTGAATCAAGGTTCGGGTGGATTGCAAAGAAGTTCGACTACTACTTCGAATCGCTGTTGCACAAATACGACGTGTCGGTGTGCAAGGCGCTGCTCCGGCCGGCCGCCACGGTGACGGGACTTGCGGGAGTTTCGCTGCTGGCGCTTTCGCTCTCTCCGTTGCTGGGAGTTTCATTTTTCCCGAGGACCGATGCGGGACAGTTTGTGATTAACGTGAAAGCACCTTCTGGAACTCGCGTGGAGTTGACTGAAGAATACGTAAAGAAAGTGGAAGAGACGATTCGGCAAGTGGTGCCGCCATCGGAATTCGGAATGATTGTTTCAAATATCGGCATCACCACTGATTTTTCCGCGATTTATACGCCCAATTCAGCCCCGCACACGGCGTTCGTGCAGGTGAGCTTGAAGGAAGGTCATAAGACGGGAAGTTACGAATACATGCGGCGGGTACGAGAGCGCCTGAATCAAAATCTGCCGCAACTCAGCACGTAATTTCAGTCGGGAGGATTGGCGGACGCAGTAATCAATCTGGGATTGCCTGCGCCGATTGACGTGCAAGTGAGCGGCAACAGCATGAGGAAGGCATACACGGTGGAGACGGAGATTGCGGCGAAGGTGCGAAGGCTCCCCGGCGTGAGCGACGTGCTGATTCCACAGGACATTGACTACCCCGCGTTGCAGCTTGAAGTAGACCGGGAAAAAGCGAGCCAGCTTGGGCTCTCACAGAAAGAGATCGTGGACAACGTGGTGACGGCGCTGACGTCGAACGGAATGATTGCGCCGAACTACTGGATTGACCCGAAGAGCGGGAATCCTTACTTGCTGACGGTGCAGTATCCGGAAAATCAGGTGAGGACGGTTTCTGATCTAACGCAGATTCCGCTGCGCGGACCAAAGAGCACGGCGACGACTTATCTGGACAATGTGGTGAAGGTGAGAGCGATCCCGTCGCCGACGGAAGTGGATCATTACCAGTTGTTTCGTGTGATGGATTTGTATGTGTCGCCGAAAGCGGAGGACTTGGGGAAGATTACTTCGCAAGTAGAGAAAATCGTGAAGGAAACGAAGCTGCCGGAGGGCGTGCGCGTGAACCTGCGCGGATCGGTGCAGGGAATGCGAGCGTCGTTCCAGAGTTTTGCAATTGGGCTGATTTTGTCGGTTGTGCTGGTGTATCTGGTGCTTGTTGCGCAATTCGCGTCGTGGAAGGATCCCTTCATTATTTTGCTGGCGGTGCCGCCAGGACTTGCAGGCGTGTTGCTGCTTTTGCTGGCGACAGGAACGACGCTAAATGTGATGTCGCTGATGGGAGTAGTGATGATGGTCGGGATTGTGGTTTCGAACAGTATTCTGATTGTGGAGTTTGCACGGCATTTGCATCGCGAAGGGAAGCCACTGAGAGACGCGGTGGCCGTGGCGTCGCGTTTGCGGCTGAGGCCGATCTTGATGACTTCGCTGGCGACGATTCTTGGATTGATTCCGATGGCGTTGGGAACGGAAGCGGGGAGCGAGCAGTATGCACCATTGGCTCGCGCAATTATCGGAGGATTGCTGGTTTCGGTAGTTGTGACGGTTTACTTGGTGCCTGCGGCGTATTTGCTCATACATCGGAAAACGGATATCGCAGGAGGCGCGCAAGCATGAGGGCGAGGATGTGGTTTATAGCGGCGGGCCTTTCGTTCACCTGCTATTTAGCGAGTGCGCAAACGAGAACGGATGCACAGCCGCCAAAAGCGGAAACGCTGACACTGGCTCAGGCGGAAGCAATCGCGCTGAAAAATAATCCGCAAATTAGCGTTGCACGTCTGCGGTCGTTGATTGCGCAGCAATTTGTTCGCGAACAGCGTTCGGCGCTCTTGCCGAATGCGAGCCTAAATGTGACTGGAGTGGAGTCGAATCCCGGTAGCCGCATTGCCGCCGGCGCGCTGAATAATCCAGTGGTATTTCCGCGAGCGGCGGAGGGGGCCACTTTAAGCCAATTGATTACGGATTTCGGGCGAACCACGAATCTAGTTTCCAGTTCGCAGTACCAGGCAAAAGCCGAAGAGGAAAATGAAGCGGCGACTCGCGCGCAAGTACTGCTGGCCGTGGATCACGCATTCTATGGAGCGCTGCAAACGCAGGCGCTGGTGCAAGTGGCAGAACAGACAGTGCAGGCGCGGCAAGCGCTGGCGGACAAAGTGTCCGCGTTGACGAAAGCGAAGCTCAAATCGGATTTGGATTTGAGTTTTGCGAACGTGGATTTGTCGCGAGCCAAGTTGCAGTTGCTGGAGGCCAGAAACAATGCGGAAAGTGCCATGGCGGAACTCTCTGCGATTCTTGGGTACCCGGATGCGCAAAGCTTCAAGCTGAATGAGGAGCCAAGAGAGATGCAAACACCTGAACGCGACGCGGCACCGCTGATTCAGGAGGCTTTGCAGCAGAGGCCGGAAGTAAACGCACTGCGGCTGGAAGAGCAGGCAGCAGAGAAATTCGGCCGCGCGGAACATGATTTGTGGCGGCCAACGATCTCGGCTTTGGGAGTGGTGGGAGAGGCGCCGGTGCGCGACGACCACATACCGAACTGGTATGGCGCGGCGGGAGTGAACATCCAGATTCCGGTGTTCAACGGATTTTTGAACAATGCGCGTGCGAAAACGGCGGATTTGCAGACGGCGGCAAACCATCAGCGGCTTCTCGATTTGCAGAACAACATTGCCCGCGATGTGCGAATCACGTGGCAAGATTCGAATCGCGCGTACGAACAGTTGAGCGTAACGCGCGAGCTGCGGCAGGAGGCAGACCTGGCGCTGGAATTGGCGCAGTCGCGTTATAACCTGGGGTTGAGTTCGATTGTTGAATTCAGCCAGGCGGAATTGCAGAAGACGGAAGCGGATATTTCCGATACTACGGCGCAGTATCAGTTTCAGTTTGCGCAGCGGACTTTGAAGTACGTGACCGGCAGTCTCAAGTAAGCCAGCTTCTCACCCAATCGTTTCTCATCCGCTCCCTTAGAGCAGAGGCAAAACTTCGCCGCTCGTGCGGAAGCCGGCGCCGATCGCGCTCTCGTTGGCTGGACTGGACTCGACGTCCTGCGCGCCGAAGGAAATGCGACCGACTTGCTGGCGTGCGTAGAAGCGCGCGGAAGGCACGCGGATCGCTTGTCCATTTTTGTTGATGGGAGCGCTGAAAGGCCAGCCGGGCTTTGGATAAACCATGCTGTGGCCCCAGCGGTAGATGTAGATCGCAGTGACGTCCCGGTCAAAATCGAAATTGCGGCCGGCGAGGACACGATTGAGGTCGGAGCGAAGCGAATCTTCGTAGCTGGAGAACGGAGTTGTTAGGAGTTTGATGCGTTCGTTCGGCTGATCTTCGACAGAGGCCGTGTTGCCTCCGTAAAAAGTCAAAACGGTTTGGCGGTTGGGATCGTTGCGGTTCGGGCCGACCCAGTCCGCGACGACGAAGTCCGCCCAGTATTGGCTGCCCCAGTAGTAGGCGTCGTAACCGAGGTCCACAATCGGCACGGCGCTGCGAATGGTGACGTTGGCGGTGAGCACGGGGCTGAGGGTGACTTGATCCATGGCGTCGGCTTGCGAGGCGCTGAAAAGTTGCGCGCATGCGGTGCGCGCTGTGTGGGATTGGCCGGCGAAAATGACGGCTTTTGCGGTCGCGCGGTAGAACTGGCCGTTGAGGAAATAGATGACAGTTGCATTGCTGGAGGAGGTGTCGCCGCGGAGAACCATGGCGCCCTGGCGGATGCGGACATTGTTGTTGGGATCGTCCATGGCGGCAAGATTGAAGGGATTGTTGAGAAGGTCAGCGTCGGACGTGCCGCTGATGGCGGACGGAATGAGCCACTTCACAATGTGGCGAAGCATGCCCGAGTTTCCGCCTGGATAGGCGAACTCGGGAAAATATTCCGCGCCCAGGAAACTGATCGAGGTGTACGCGGAAGTTTGCGCGGTGGTTCCGTCGAGTGCGTCGACGGCGTAGCGAGTGTAAAAATCGGAAACGGCGGGATGGAAGCCTTTGGTTTGCGTGAGATAAGAATCGAAGGTCATCGGAGAGAGATAGTCGTATTTGGGATCGCTGTTGTCGGCAGGATCGGTTGGAGCGCCTGGCTTGTGATACCAATTCATCAGATCCTGACGCGCGGCTTTTAAGTCGTTCACGATATTTGTGGGATAAGGAACGGAGTCGAGGCCGGCGCCGTAAGTATCAATGTTCCAGCTTTGCGTGCCGGGATTTACGTAAGGAGTTTGACTGTCGAAGAAGTAGCTGTAGAAAGGGGAAGGGACAATGTAGTTTTGCCACAGAATTCCGGTGGTGTTGTAGATGTTGTTGAGGAAATCGTTGTAGGGCTGAACGGCGTAAGCGGTAGCGGTTGAGGCGATGTCGGGAATGGGAGCTACGTCGTCGCGATTGGCGTTGCCCCCGGGTTTTGGTTGTCCATCGAGAATAAGGATTTTTGTGCCGGGACGCTGGCGAGTGAGGAAGTAGGCGGCGGAGCAACCCGACATGCCGCTGCCGACGACGATGACTTCATAGTTTCCGCTGTCGATGAGAATCGGCTGGCTGCCTTGAAAGCTATCGCAGGGAGAGGAAGAGATCAGTACTGAGTTTGTTTTGAACGTGAGGCGGCCATCGCGCAGCCAGTGGGCGACGTTGAATACGGAAGGCAGATTTCCGCCGCGCAGAACGCGCGGATCGCTGCCGATAGGCCCGTCGCAAGGAAACGTGGTGCCCGCTGCAAATGCACGCATCGGAAAGGATGAGCCGACGGCGGCGGTACCAGCGGCGATCAACATTCCATTCATGAAATCTCTGCGAGTGATTCTGTCTTCGCGATTAGATTTGGTCATGGAGAACTCCTCAGAGGGCTCTGCTTGGCGGGCTGATAACTAGGCAGACTTTACGGCCTGTGAGTTATAAGAGCAAGGTTATTTTTTTATAGCAAAGCTTGGAATTGCGTGTACGTGAGCCGATTGATCTTCGGAATCGCAATAGCTTAAGGACGCTTAGCCCGAGGGCAGAAGGGGGCTTCTACTTACCCAAAAGTTCGAAACGAATCAGGCGGGTACCGCACAATTTCTTAAAGCAGAATGATTGCGGCTGGAAGCCGACCAAGGGCAGAGACCACGAAGGAGAAAAACGATTTAACGGTGGCGGGGGCTTGCGGTAGGCTAGGGCATATAAGAGTGCTGAACCCGGGCAGTAGGGTGCCTTGGGTCCTGTTTGCGAGAAAACGGGCCTTCGGGATTTTTTCGATTGCGCTCGCGATTCAAGTGGCGCCGTATCTGTCGGGGACGAACGTGGCCATTCCGAGTTATCGGCGGGGAGAGAAAAGGCGTTCGAGCCGAGTGACGCTCGCCGTACCCGTGCGCGTGGATGGGGAAAACATCAGCGGAGAGAAATTTATTGTTAGTACCGTGACGTACGCGTTGAGCCAGTACGGGTGCCTGCTTCAATTGGATGAAGAGGTGATTGTGGACCAGACGCTGGTGCTGATGAACGAGCACACGCGGCAGTCGGCGCAGGGACGAATCGTCTCCACGCGACGACATCGCAACGGGCACAAATATGTGGGCGTGGAGTTTATTTCGCCGAGCGAGAATTTTTGGCGGTTGACGTTTGTGAAGCCGGGAGCGAGATCACTCAAGAAAACGTATGGAGCGCCGGAAGCGTAGAACGGTCTAAGTTAGGACGCAAAAGCAGATTCCTGACCCGCAAAAGGCGCGGGTCAGGAATGACACTAATCTTTCCCCGGAAGCTCTCTCTCATCGCGATTACTGGTCGTGAGACACTCCGAGCATATCTTTCATATCGTGCACATGATGCGCGGGAGTCTTTGGGGCGTGACGGAGTGAATCCAGCACGTGATCGTCGGCGGGCGTGAAATAGCCGACGACGATACCCATAGCGCCCTGCCGAAGGAGTTTGGCGGACGTGTTGTTGTATCTGGCGGTGATTTTGAGCTGATCGCCCGCGGAGAGTTTTTCGCCGCCCTTGGCGTAGAAGGTGACGACGGGCATGTCCAGAAGCTGACCTTTGGCATCGGTATGAGCTTTGAGCGTGGCGAGCGTTTCTTTTCGAGTTGCGTCTTCCAAGACAAGTTGCTGCGCGTAGTCGTGCATGTGCCCACCAACGCCGAGCAAAATGCCTGAATATTTCACTGAGACAAATCCCGTTTTTGTGCTGGGACCGGCCGGAAGGTCATACCCGGAATTCCCACACGAGGAGACATCCATCCACGCGGGATAAGTATTTTTGACGGGAGCGGGAGTGGCATCGTCGAGATATTCGATTTCGATTTGGAGAAAGGCTTTGTCGTAAGCGGCGGAAGTGGGGTTGTGAATCATGGTCTCAACGCGAATCCGATCGCCTTTTTGCACGCGATAGCCGAAGCCGGGGATTTTCGCCCAGTTGGTAAGTTCGCTGCCGGCCCCGAAGATGTGCTCGTCCTTGTTCGGGCAGAGAAAGTCAGACCGGTTTTCATTCCAGAAAGCGACGTGGTGAAGGACCGTGCCGGGGACCGTGTTGCCGGCGGCGTCGACAACATGTGGATGGTAGGAGAGGAGCCAGCCTGTGAGAGGAATTTCCCAAGTGAGATCGGGAGGCTGCGGCATTTTCATGTGAGAGGTGTTGGCGGGGAGATTCATGGGGCCAATGCGGAGAATGATGGTATGCGATGCTTGGTCAATTTTTTGGTCGAGCAAAACGCCAGTGGCAATCGCGTGGTTCATGCCGCCCTGCATGAAGCCGCCGCTTTGTTCCTTGGCGCGATGCATGTGGCTGCGTTCTTGAGGAGCCGCAGGAGGCGTTTGTTGAGCGTGCACGAGGGGCACGTACGCTACGAGAACGGCAATGGCAGGCAGGAAACGGAAGTTCATGAGACACCTCCATCGGATCGAGGGCGAGAGCGGCCATCTATTTGATCATACGCCAATGAAATGACGGCGAGCCGCTGCGTTCGGGGTAAAATGCGGGCACACAATCGAGTTTGTCGAGAATCCACTGAGGCAGGAGCAGGCATGAATTCGAATGGCGGGAAGAGAAATAAATTGACGCGAAGGGATTTATTGGGCACGGCATCTCTGGCCGGGCTTGGAACGGCACTGCTCTCTGCGCCTGAGACGAGAGCGCAGGAGCAACAGGCATATCAGGTGGGAAAGGATCCCGGGAAGCATGAGCCGATAGCGGATTTCAAATTTGACATAGAAACAAGCCGCGGTTGGGCCGGGGAAGCGGGTTCTGCGAAAGAAGCGACCGTAGCTGAATTTCCAGCCTCGCAGCACATCGCCGGAGTTTCGATGAGATTGAAGCCGGGCGGGATTCGCGAACTGCACTGGCACGCGATCGCAGCGGAGTGGGCGCTGATGTTAAGAGGTACGGTGATGACGACCGTCATTGCGCCAAATGGCGAGCCAGCAACAGATATTTTTGAGCCGGGAGATATTTGGTACTTCCCGAAGGGCCACGGACACGCGCTGCAGAATATCGGGAAAGACGAAGCGCACTTTGTGTTGGGCTTTGACGACGGACATTTTTCGGAGTTTGGCACGTTCAGCATCACGGACTGGGTGGCGCAAACTTCGCCTGCCGTGGTTTCGCGGAATTTGGGGCTTTCGCCGGCGACGGTGGCCGGCCTGCCCAAAAAAGAGTTGTACATACTACCGGGCAAAGTGCCAGCGATGATTCCGGAGCCGTACCTCGCGGAAGATCTCGAGACAAGCCAGAACCCGCACAAGTTTCGACTGGGAAAGATGGCACCGCTGGTTTTTCCCGGCGGGTGGGAACGAATCGTGACGTCGAAGGAGTTTCCGATTAATACGACACTGACGTCAGTGATGCAATACCTCGAGCCGGGTGCACTGCGCGAAATGCACTGGCATCCGAACGCGGATGAATGGCAATACTTCATCAGTGGACGAGCCCGGTTGACGGTGTTTGGAGCGCATGGACGTTCGCGCACGGAAGAATTGGGGCCTGGTCACGTCGGATTTATCCAACAAGGATTTGGGCATTATGTTGAGCAAGTGGGAAGCGAGCCGACGAAATTCTTCGCGTTGTTCAACAGCCCGACGTTCGAAGAGATTTCCATTACGAAGTGGTTGGCAGGGAATCCTGCATCATTGATTGCGGATAACTTCGGTATTGCAAAGGATGAAGTGAACCGGCTGCCGAAAAAGGCGCTGGGAATTCTTAGATAAAGAGAAAGCAACTTATAAGGCCAAATGTTTTTTCGGGAAGCCGGTTAAACCTGAATCGAGCAAATTCGCTGAGCAGTTGGTTGCGACGGTCGTGCAGACCATTGATGAGTTCAGTTGGAGATTGTGAATACCTTTCTTGGAACTTAAGCATCCCTTGCGCATCTGATTTGGCACAGGCAGGACGGACAGTTTAAAATTGCGCCACTTTCGTTCGCTGCTGAATCTGATCCTCAGAGGCTTACTATGACAACTAATCCGTCCCAGGCGGGAAATACTTCAGTCCACTTTATCGGCCAACGATACACGGCAACGGGCTTGGCACTGGTTCGCTTGACCATCGGAGCGATGTTTGTGTCGGTCTTCTTCGAGAATCTGGGGAAAGGTCTTTACACGCCAGGAGGCTACGCAGGGCTTATCAATTATTACATCAAGTCGAGTCACTCACCGGCCCTCTGGAAAACGGTGATGGGCCTGGCGGCAAGCCACGCCTCGATGGCTGCTCCCATGCAAGGTTTGACTGAAATTACTCTCGGCATTCTGTTGGTCCTTGGCCTGTTCACGCGTCCGGCCGCCTTTGTCGCATTCCTGTTCCTCGGCAGCCTTTGGATCTCGGAATGGGGCACATCCTGGATTTGGGAATTGCTCGTTCCCGTGATGGCATCGCTGGGGCTCGCGATTGGATGCGCAGGTCGCGCCTGGGGAGTTGACACCTTTCTGGCGCGGCGCAATCCTTCTTCCCTGTGGTGGTGATGGGCGAATCTGAGTGCGAGTCTCGGTCATCATTCCTACGCATAACGAAGCGCAGGCCATTGGCCGTGTCCTTGCCGACTTGCCGTCGGGGCTGGTCACTGAGGTCATCGTCGTCGACAGCAATTCGACAGACGGAACGCCAGATGTCGCGCGAGAAATGGGGGCGACGGTCATCGAAGAGCGACGCCGGGGATACGGACGCGCTTGTCTGACGGGTCTTGCGAATGTTGAAAATCCTGATGTAGTCGTTTTCCTTGATGGGGACTACAGTGATCGTCCTTCGGAGTTGCCGATTCTCTTAGCTCCAATCATTGAAGAGCGCGCTGACATTACCTTTGGTTCGCGCTTCAGCGGCAAAAACGACCGCGGCGCTTTGCCGTGGCACCAATCGTTCGGTAATCGCCTTGCCGCTGGGCTGATCAGGCTTTTGTACAGCGTAAATGTCAGTGACCTCGGCCCGTTTCGCGCCGGTCGTGCAGAGGTGCTGCGCGCCCTAGCTCTTGAAGAGGCTACGTACGGCTGGGCAGTGGAAATGATCTTGAAAGGGGCCATTGCGGGATTTCGAATCGTCGAAGTTCCAGTGAGCTATTACCCGCGCATTGGAAAGTCCAAAATTGGCGGTACTCTGAAGGGGACGATAGGCGCAACGTGGTTCATCCTGAGCCGGATTGTGCTCTATTATTTTCGACGTCGAAGGGCGGGAACACCACGACCTGTGTAGGCCCCGAAAGCGCAATTGCCCATGGAATCCTCTAGCCAGACGACAACGTTTCTCTCTCGTCCAAATCGGACATTGGTCATCATGGCGAAGGCCCCGAGGCCAGGCATGGTCAAGACGCGTCTCACGGAAAGCCTTCCTACTGCTGCTGTGACAGCGCTGTATCGTTGCCTTTTGGAGGATACTCTCGCGTTAGCCAAGTCGTTGACGAGCGTTGAGGTGGCGGTGATGTGCCCTGAGGCGGATCGGGCCGAATTGTCAGCTCTGTTAGGTAATAGCGTGGAGGTTGTAGCACAAAAAGGCGAAGGCCTCGCTGCAGGACTTATTTCTGTTTTTCGACATTTTACTGCCGCCGGCTGGGAGCACGTCATCGCATTCAACAGTGATAGTCCACATCTACCTCCGCCGGTTTTGGAAGGCGCTTTCGAAATACTCACAACGCATGACGTAGTCGTCGGGCCAACACACGATGGAGGCTACTACTTGGTTGGGGCCAAAGCCGCACACCCAGCGCTCTTCGAAGGCGATGGCATGAGCACAAGGAGCGCGCTCGACAGACTGCTTACGCGCGCTAAGGTCCTTGAGCTGACGACGGGTTGCACAGAATCCTTTTATGACATTGATGTGGCAAATGATTTGATTCTGCTGGCCAGGGAACTGCGACTCGTTCCCGCGAAGGCGCCGAGAACCGCGGCCTGGCTGAGTGAATGGGAGCAAGCAGTCGCACAACTTCGTTATGCTGCGGGAGGTTTGTGAAATTCACCCCCTCGCAGAGGCTGTACGGGCTCGGCGCCATCTTGCTTGTAGCGCTCACCATCTGCGCACTCAACTTCGGCCGCAGAGGCGAACTGCGATTCATAATGCCTTTGGCTGTTGCTGGCGTTGCGTATCTTCTGACCATCCGCGAGTTCTCATCCACCCCAACATTTCCGAGGCGGGTCATCCTCTTCGGCCTCGCACTGGCTGCTGTGTGGCATGTTCTGTTCCTATGGATGCCGCCGGGGGTAGACGACGACATTCATCGGTATGTTTGGGATGGTCGCGTGCAGCGACTCGGCTACAACCCTTACGTCCTTATTCCAAACGAAACTACCCTCGCCGGCTTGCACACATCTGAGACGCGCATGCTGAATAATCCGGAGGTGCCGAGCCCGTATCCACCGGGAGCGCAACTGTTGTTTCGCGTGGTAACGGCGATTCACGAGTCTACTTTCGCGCTGAAAGTAGTCTTTGTAATTTGCGATTTTGCGATTGTATTTATGTTGCTCGATGTTTTGCGTCGAACGGGGCAGGGTGAGCACTGGGTTCTGGCTTATGCCTGGCATCCATTGCTGGCGGCGGAAGTAGCGGGCAGCGGTCATGTCGATATCGTCGGCGCGCTGCTGCTGCTCGTGTCCGCGACCGCGCTCTTGAGACGCAGGCGTGCCGTTGCAGCGATTTCCTTTGGGCTTGCCGTTGCGGTGAAATTCCTCCCAATTGTGTTGCTACCACTCTATTGGAAGCGGGTCCGGGCACGCGACGGCGCGATGGCTGCAATCGTTTTCGCGCTTCTCTATGTCCCATTTCTCGACCACGGCCGGATTCCTTTCGGCTCGCTTGGCACTTACGTGCAGAGGTTCCGCTTTAATGATCCCGTTTTTGCAACGCTAGAGCGACTGATGGCGCCGCAGGTTATCGCTGGGCTGGCGGTGCTCGTTGGCTTTCTGACCGCAGTTTGGATGCGGAGAAAATCTTCGGAATGGTCTGGGGATGCTGGGGATGCATTTGCCTGGCCAATGGCAGCATCGCTTTTTTGTGCGCCAGTTGTTTATCCATGGTACTTGCTATGGTTACTTCCATTCGTGCGGTCGCTCTCAGCGCTGCCGATCATCATCTGGACAGTAAGCATCATCCCTACTTACTATGTCTGGCGGCTGCGCACGCTTGGCCGGCCGTGGTTGGTTCCTGACTGGATTCTGCTGCTGGAATATGGAACCGTGGTAATAGCGGCTGCCATTATCTCTATGGTTCGGTTCAGCCGATCGGCCGCGCCACAAGGCTCAGCAAACCATGTCAAGTGAAGCGGCCGCGTCACTAGAAAATCTTGCACCGAGATGAGTTTTCGTTTCATCCAAAACTACAACCACCACATCTCATTCACTGAGGAGAAGGCTTTATGACAAAGTTGGCCCGTTCCACGACGATTCTCTTGCTATCTATAGCGGTAATGATCCTTGCAGGAACTTCCTGGGCACAGACGCGCCCACCTGATGTCGAACAGCTTGCCAAGGCCTATGGTCTTGATTCGTGGGGACAAATTGAAGCGGTGCGCTATACGTTCGACGCGGATATCCCCGCCTTTAATTTAAAGCTCTCCCGCACCTGGACTTGGGAGCCGAAGACTGGCAACGTCACCTACGAAGCAAAAGACAAAGACGGCAAGCCCGTCAAGGTTAACTATAACCGATCTCAACTGAATAGCGCGCCTGCCAACGTGAAAGATGAAATTGAGCCGTCTTTTGTCAACGACAACTATTGGTTCATCTTCCCGTTCCACGCTAACTGGGACACGAGCGCCACAGTGACCGTCAAAGACGGGCAAAAACTGCCAATCGGGAAGGGTACTGCGAAGCTGGTCTCCGTCAAATACCCCGCGGAAGTTGGCGGATACACGCCGGGAGATACCTGGGATCTTTACGTTGGAAAAGATGGACGAGTGGTGGAATTCATTTATCATCGGGGCGGCCCCAAGAAGCCGAGTAACGTCACAACCACTTGGACGGGCTACAAGAAGGCTGGTCCACTCCTAGTTTCGACGGAACACAAAGGCACGGCGGACGGCAAACCGTTTCACCTTGCTTTCTTGAATGTCGCCTACAAGCTCGCGGGTTCGGACAAATGGGTGGACGCGCAATAGCAAACGAGCGGCTTACTACTTCTAACTGATGTCAAATTCTCAAGAATCGGAGTCTCGTGCGATCACGACCGTGGTGCACGAACTTGCAAACTTGGGCAAATCACGGTTTGCGGCCATTCGAATCTCGAGCCGCGGGCGCTCTCCCCGAACAATCGGGCAATAAAAATCCGGCTGGAATAACGCGCTTTGTAGGCGCCGCCGCCCGGCGCATCCTCCACGACATGGTCCTCGAAACTCGCAGGTCTGGCACGCTTCTGGAAGTGCACGGGCCTGTTCAAACGGCTCAGTGTTCAGAATTTCGGACCCTGCTAAAATCAAGTCTGACAGTGGCTCTCCGAGGCCGGGCCAATAAACGCAAGGCTGCGTTGTGGCACGGGGTGTAACTCGTACGGTGCTAACGCCACATCCTCCTTCAAGTGGCGGCAGTCCAGCCATAGCCCTCACCAGGGGTTCGCCGAGGGCGATCACATCGGTGCTTTCGAAAAGTTTGCGAAAACCCTGCCAGTATTCTTCGTATGTGAGCGCGTATAGATCGGACCGTACCGCCTGATAAACGTTCACGCGCAAGGGAGCGCCAAATTTTTTCGCAACCCGCGCGACATCCGCCAGCCGCAAGTAGTTTGATTTCATCATGACCGCGATAATCGTCACGGGTACGCTCAGACGCACACACCGCTCAGCCTGCTGATGAATCAGTTCCCAATTGCCTGAGCCGCGTTGCGCATCCTGTTCTTCCTGGGTCGGGTAATCGACAGAAAACTCAATGTCATGAAAAGCGCGCAATTCATCGTCATTCAGAACGGCAACGCTGTGACCATTGGAAGTGATTGTGAGCTTCGCGGCCCGAGTTCGCAGGTAAATCAATAAAGCCTTGAACTCCGGATGCATTCCGTTCTCGCCCGTTCCCAGATTCACGGAGCGAACCGGAAGGCATTCCATTACTGATTTAACTTGATCGAGCGAGAGACGGTCCGCGCGCGTGGGATCGCGGTAGCAGAAGGCGCACTTGAGATTGCACTCGTTGGTAAGCCCTAGTCCGAGCGAAATGCCCCTGTCCACGTTGGGGGCCTTCGAAATAGGAGAAGAAGATGCATGTCTGAGGTTGCTCATTCATCTCTCTCTGATCCTTATCTTCCATTCGCAGGCGAGATTTCCCGTGCTTCTATTTCGTACTTGAAATTATCGGGGTCGAGGGAGTCGAGGCGGCCTTCCAGTGTTTCCGCCTGCGGATACATTAGGAATCCAATTGGTCCATGCGTCGAGCCGGGCAGCGCAACGTCGTGCGCGAAGTTATATGCCATCCAGTTCATTTCCCAAGCGCCGAACAGGCGCGAGCGAGCCGTTTTTACCATATCATCGTCGAGCGGACGATTTCCCGGTGGCTCTTCCAAAACAACTTTGCGGACGTCGGCGGGGTCGATGGGAATCCAACCATACTCGTGCAAATAGACCTCAGCCCGGCAGTGCTGCGCTTTCGTGATGTTCGGCGTTGAAGGTCCGAGACTCTTGTATCCGAGATCCGATTTTGCTACACGGATGCCATATACATCGCGAGCGGGGAGGCCGGACGCGCGGGCAAGCCCGACGTAAAGTGCATTGAGATCGGCGCACTTTCCCCCCAGATCTTTGGACTCGAGCATATAACGAATGTCGCCGGTACCGCAGCCGCGTGTTTTGGGATTGCGAAACGTGTTTTCGACAATCCATTCATAAATTGCGCGTGCTTTTTCAATGTCCGTTTGGCGCCCAGCGGTAATTTCATCCGCTGTTTTTTTGACAATCCCGTCTGTCGGCAACT
>Ga0126372_10000429_pt1 | contig 14570 bp, 11 predicted proteins | sample PanSoiMetaPlot_6_FD_92762 | JGI IMG/M metagenome (GOLD analysis project Ga0126372, IMG submission 92762) | Tropical forest soil microbial communities from Panama - MetaG Plot_6 | ecosystem: Environmental > Terrestrial > Soil > Tropical forest > Bulk soil | place: Panama | collected 2016-02-17
AACAACGTAGGGGAGGCGAATGACTGGTTCAATAAGCGTGCCGAGTTGCAGGCCGGGCTGCCCAATGTTCCTGGCCAACTGATCCGAAATACATTTGGGGCAACCTTTGGCGGGCCCATCCGTAAGGATCGCATCTTCTTTTTCTTGGCGTATGAGGGACAGCGAACGCGAGAGAGTACCCAAATAACTCGCGTGGTTCCAAGCGAGAATTTTCGACATGGCTTTCTGAGTTACCCATGCAGCAGCGATCCGACGTGCCCGACCGGGGGGATCGAGACACTGACTCCGCAAGACGTCGCCAAAATGGATCCCAATTGCACCGCAAACGGGACCTGTCCTCTAGGCCCGGGTGCCGACCCCGCGGTGCTGTCACTCTTTCAAAAATATCCAGCTCCGAACACCTTGAGTGCGGGAGATGGCCTCAATTTTCAAGGTTTCACGTTCCCTGCACCGATCCCGGGTAGACTAAACACATACATAGCCAAATTCGATTTTAATTTGACGCAGAATCATAGAGTATTTGTGCGGGGTGGCTTGGTGGGAGATAATTCCGCTCCTTCCTCGGCCGGTCCACAATTCCCTGGCCAACCGCAAAGTGTAACAGCGGTCAACACGAGTAAGGGTCTGATTACAGGATACACAGCTACGCTAAGTTCAACGTTGGTAAATAATCTGCGATACGGGTATATCCGCCAAGGCACGGGGGAAATTGGACTACAGAGTCGCCCTTATGTGCAATTCGGAGACCATCTCGACAATCTTTATGCGTTTACTCCGACGGATACCGCAAATGTTCCAGTTCATAATTTTGTGGACGATGTTACATGGGTGAAGGGAAAGCATACCCTGCAGTTCGGAGGCAATCTTCGGATCATTACCAATAACCGAATTTCGAACGATAACTCATTCTCGTCAGCTATAACATATTTTCTTTGGGTAGCACCACCCGGGCTGGCAAACGCGAGTGACGGAAAGGGTAACGGAAGCTTATCACCCTTCGCATTTGGTTTTCCGGCTGTCGATGTAGGCGCGGTGGCTGATTACAACGACGCTGCAGTAGCACTGACAGGACTATTACTCCAGTCGTATACGAAATTCAACTTTAATAAGGAGAACGTCGCCCTGCCGCAAGGCGCACCTGTCCCTCGCCATTTTCGCAATCATGAGTTTGAGGGTTACGTACAAGATTCATGGCGTGCAAGTCCGAAACTCACCCTCACCTTGGGATTGCGCTACACCCTTTTGCAACCTCCGTATGAAACGACCGGAACACAGGCCTCACCCACAACCAGCATGAATGATTTTTTCAACCAGCGTGGACAAGCAATGCTGTCGGGCCAGGCTTATGACCCACTCATTAGCTTTGATCTGTCCGGTCAAGCCAACGGCCGCAAACCTTACTGGGCATGGGACTACAAAGATTTCGCGCCGCGAATTGCCTTCGCTTGGTCGCCGAGCGCGGAAGAGGGCTTCCTGAAACGTTTAATCGGCGATTCCGGTAAGACGTCGGTAAGGGGAGGCTACGGAATTTACTACGACCACTTCGGACAAGGCATTGTTAATACTTTCGACAAAACGGGGACCTTCGGATTAACGACCACGATCGGCAATCAAGTTGGACAATTTGGTGTCGACAATGCACCTCGGTTTACCGATCTTTACACGATTCCGCAAGCTTTGATTGCGCCCACCCCCCAAGGAGGATTCCCTAACACCCCCTTTGCGAACTCTAGCCCGGCAATCTACTGGGGTCTTGATGACAAGCTGAAAACTCCTTATTCGCACGTATTTGATTTCTCGATCCAGCGCGAGCTCCCTAAACGCTTCGTGTTCGAAGCTGCTTACGTCGGTCGGCTCGGCCGCCGACTGTTGCAAGAGGCTGATTTGGCTATGCCCCTTGATATTCGCGACCCCAAGTCCGGCATGGACTATTTCGCGGCAGCCACTCTGTTGGCGAAAGCAGCCGAGAAGGGCGTTCCTATCCAAAACTTGGCGCCAATTCCCTTCTGGGAGAACGTTTTTCCAGGGGCTTCAGGTACACCGCCCAACCCCAGCAGCGGTGCGAGCTGCGCACCGGGAGACACCAACTTCACTGGTTCGACAACAGCCACACAGGCAATGTACGATTTTTTCTCCTGTTCTCTGCACAATGAGACCTTCCCACTATTTATCACGGATGTGCCGTCGTTCGCGCAAAGCGCCCTTTCAGGTGTCAACTTTGGTCCCGGAGGATGCTATCCCTCCTGCGCAACCATTAATGGCCGGATCACGCCAAACGCGTTCTACCAGCAACAGTTTTCATCACTCTACGGGTGGAGAACAATCGGTAACAGCTCGTACAACGGCCTCCAACTCATGCTACGGCACGGACCGACAGGTGGCCTGCAGTGGGATTTCAATTATACGTATTCCAAATCCATCGACATAGGTTCTAATGCCGAGCGCATTAATCAGTTCGAAGCCTTCTATCAATTTGATCAGGTGATCAATTCGTGGTCGCCCAATCAACTCCGAGCAGTCTCTGATTTCGACACTACACACCAGTTCAACACCAACTGGGTGTACGAACTGCCATTTGGACACGGGCGGCATTTTGGCGCCAACTCGAATCGCTGGTTGGATGGATTGGTGGGAGGGTGGCAATGGTCCGGGCTGGCGCGGTGGACTAGCGGGTTTCCCACAACGATATCCACGGGCTGCTGTTTTCCCACAAACTGGGAGTTGTATTCGTCGGCTATCCTAACCGGCCCGAAACCGGAGACTGGTCAGTTTATTGATCAGAATGGTAATCCCAACCTGTTCAGGGATCCGACGATGGCCGGCAGCGCATTTCGCTTCTCCTATCCAGGTGAGTCCGGACAGCGCAACGAACTTCGTGGGCCAGGCTACTTTGGAATAGATGTCGGTCTGAGCAAGTCGTGGGCCGTAACTGAAACGCAGAGTGTAAAGCTGAGCTGGGAAGTGTTCAATGTAACAAATTCGGTGCGGTTTGACGTTGCTCCTTTACCGCAGAGTAGTAATGGCCGCCTTGATTCTGCTGCGACAGACGTCTTTGGTACTTTCACCAGCACATTGACAAAGCCTCGTGTAATGCAATTCGCATTGCGATACAGTTTTTAGCGTGCTCGCAAACTTTCGAGAGGAGTCCGCAAGCGACAAGTCCCTATCAAACATGCGCCAGAAGCAACCACAAACTCCCTAACGTATGTCGTGGACATGAGATTCCTAGCGAAATGGCGGAAGCCGTCATACGGTGAGAGCGCTTTCATTGGTGACTGTTCGGCGATGGGCGTGAGGATATGTAGTTCTGTCGTAGGCGCTTTCTCTCTGCTTATTTTCGTCCCTTGGCTAGCACTAGCCGTATTTTTTCCCGTCAGTGCGCAATCGGCCGGTCCCGATACGATATTTATTGGCACTTTCTTCACACTGGATCCAGCTCATCCAAAGGCTGAGGCGATTGCGGTGTCGGCCGGACTAATCATAGCGATCGGTTCCCGCTCGGAGGTGGTAGCTCTTGCGACAAAGGGCACGCACAAGATCGAAATCAACGGCGTGGCGCTTCCAGGGTTTGCGGACGCCCACGTGCATGTCGAGGGAGTCGGTCAGCAGCTTGACCAGCTGGATCTACGAGGTCTCACCAAGGCCGAGATTCTGGCGAAGGTCGCCGAAGCCGCTCGGCCCCTTGACAATGGCTCGTGGATAACGGGCGGGGGCTGGGACGAAGGATTCTGGCATCCTTCGGTATTCCCCACTGCTAGCGAGCTCGACGTCGTCAGTGGTCACCATCCGGTTGTCCTCAATCGCATCGATGGACATTCCACTTGGGTAAACTCGAAGGTCCTTGCCCTAGCAAAGATTACACGCGATACACCAGATCCGGACGGTGGATTGATTCGGCGTAATGCCGCACGCGAACCAACGGGTATGCTGGTTGACCACGCACAGGAGTTAATTCGCCGCGTCATACCGAAAGCCACACATGCCCTCCGAGAGCATCGGGTGCGTATTGCTCTTCAGCAGTTCTCTCGATGGGGGTTAACAAGCGTGCACGACGCTGGGGTCGACCTGGAGATCATTTCGATTTACAAGGATTTGCTGAAGGGGGGAGAGCTTCCTGTTAGGGTCTACGCTATGGCAAGGGGTGACGCAGCCATAACCCATTACCTCGCGAGCGGACCTGAATTGGACTTGGGCGGCGGAATGCTAACAGTTCGCAGCTTCAAGCTTCTCCTCGATGGCGCCCTAGGTTCGCGTGGAGCGGAAATGACGGAGGCGTATTCAGACGCACCGCAGGAACACGGGTTGGAATTGACCAAAGACATCGATCTCGTTCGAATCGTTCGCTCCGCCCGACAGAGAGGATTCCAGGTCAACACGCACGCGATTGGAGACCGCGCCGTTAGACGTGCACTCGACGCATTTCAGGAAAGCGGTGTGACGCCCAGCGAGCGTTTTCGTGTTGAGCACGCTTCTCTTGTCACGGATGACGACCTAACCCGCTTTGCGAGAATGGGTGTGATTGCGTCTATACAGCCGGTGTTCGTTGGTGAGTACAGTCGATGGGCGGAAGACCGGGTGGGCCCATCGCGCGTGCATTGGGTACTTCGCACCGGTGATTTCCTCAAGGCAGGAGTCCCGCTCGCGGCAGGAACGGACTACCCGGCTTCCGATTCGGGCGCACCGGTTGCTACACTTCATTGCCTGGTTACCCGTCAGAGTGCGGCGGGAAATCCGGAGGCTGGCTGGTACAGCAATCAGAGCGTCGATGTTGACCAAGCGCTCCGAATGATGAGTGCGGGTCCTGCGTTTGCGGCATTTCAGGAGAAGGATCTTGGAAGCCTGAGCGTTGGCCGTTACGCCGATTTCACGGTCCTTTCTGCAAATCCATATCAGGTGCCGCCCAATGACCTGAGGACCCTTACCGTGCGCATGACTGTAGTAGGAGGACACATAACATTCGACGGAAGCGAGATTAGTACGCGTAAGCCGTGATCAGTTGGTCCAACTCCACCGATGGGAGCACTGGCGCTGCGCTGCGGATAAGATGTCGCCCCTCACATTGGGGCTCATCCCCGCCGGTTCGTCAACTTCTGTCTAATCTCGTGCAAGAAAGCAAACGGTAAATCACAAGCTGGCGTGAGTACGAGCAGATGCGTGCGGCCTTGAACGCTTATCTATGATCTCTTCTTTGGAATTCTTGTCAGGCGGGAACAGCGGAACCGCGTCGCTCAGTGTGCCAAAACGTGCCAGAATGCGCCGCTCTTCTCAGGAAAGACACTCGTTCTGCAATATGATTCGAGGAAGCAAGTTTAAAAATCGCACCTGAGACCCACGAGGCTGTCCTCCGAAAAACTTGGCTATTCGCACGACGAGATGCGCATGTTGTGCACACGCGTGAGCAAGAGGTATCTCAGTTGCGGCGAGACCATGTAGCGAAGGCGCCAATGCTATGGCCTATTTGTGGTAGCCATGGGGAGGATTCGGATTTTCACAATTGTCTCCGCACGACAGTGAACAGGTATTAGCACTCGAAGGACCGGGGAGCTCTTTTGGCGAACTTGCAAAACTACTGTCACGAGCCCCCTTGAGGCAGCACTCAAAGTTCTTGCCGTTGTTGGTTCCCGGCTGCGCCGTCCAGTCGGCATCATCGGTGAGGCAGCGTTTGATTTCGCTGCGACTAGCCCAAGGAGACGAACCACCACAAAACAGGCATCCGGGTGGAACTGACAACCATCCACCAAGACCTTACAGCTGAATTGGGAACGCTTCAGCAGACGTGACAGCGATTGCTTGCTTCACGAGAGCTAAGCGATTTTTGCGAAGTGTAGCCTATTCCCGGCGGGGCACCAATTCCGCTCGTCGCGACTGAATCCGTCGCTGTGCCTCTATCCCTAAGTAACCATAGCCAAGACGTGAGCAAGATCACAGCGCACAGTGAGTAAAATCATGGCATACGCCACCCGCTCTAGCCAGACTTGCGCCATAGGAGGCGTTTTATGACGCAACTAGATCGTGACCTACTCGAATTGCTGAAGTTCGAGCTAAAGTTCCTGGAAGACGGTGGCTACGGACGCTCTCCGCATGCACCATGGCGGCCCACGAGCACGTTCCAGGACTCCCCCACTTGTCTGAACTTCAACGATCCAGCGCGACCCCATCCTTGTAGCGATTGTCATCTGATGCGGTTTGTTCCAGAAGAACGAAGAGAGGAAGATGTGCCGTGCTGGTTCATCCCACTTAGGGGAAGCGGTGAGACAGTCGATTACTTCAACCGGTGTGGCACTCAGTTAGAGCTGGAGGAAGTCCTGGGCAGCTGGCTTCGGACGATGATCCGTAGGATCGAAAGTAAAGGGAAGTGCGATCAACAAACCTCCGGAACAGAGAGAGAGGAAGAAATTTGTAAGCTTGCAGGGACCTAGTTAGAGCGCGGTGCGTGGTTTTTGGTCCCGAAAGTAGATCGCGACCAGCGCTGACTCAGGCTCAGGCCGCCATCTCCTGCAGCAACCTCGCGGTTGCGTGAACACCTCAAACCCCGCAGCGACCAACTTGGCGTTGAGCTGTTGCAGCAAGTAAGCGTTATGAAAAACGCCGACCGCTGAAGCATACGCGATTGAGAGAATTCGCTAATCGGACAAACTCGCCTGTTTGGCACAAGATCTCTATCAATGGGCACAAAATCCAGGCTGATTTTGCCGGCGATACCGCTTAAGCCCACTCGTGCCAGCCACAATGCACTCCGCTCGATAATGTCGAGAATCTTTCATGGAACAGGAGGCACATGTTCGGTTCTTCTTGGGTCGGGAATTGTCATCCGGCCTGAAGCATCGATTGTTGGGCTTGCAATCTGCCTGGTCCGGCTTAGAACTTACCGATGAACCATTTTCTCCAACGCGAACTTGTCGCGGATCACCAGAGTGGAGCCCTTTACTTGCAGCAATTGCCTCTTCTTGAAATCTGAGAACAAGCGGCTCACGGTCTCGCGAGTCGTGCCGATCATTTCCGCGATTTCCTCGTGTGTGAGCGTTACCTTCACTTCGAACGGATCGTTCATCTTTCCTTTCCCAGAGTCCCAGGAAAGAAGCAATTTGGCAAACTTCTCCGCGGGGGAACTAGCGAGGCCCAGAGTGCGAATTTCTTCGTAGGCGATGTAATAATTCTGACTCAGTTGCTGCGCAACACGCAGTGCGACCTCGCCATTCTCCCGCAGAAATTGCAGTAGTGCATCACGAGCGATGAAGTTAGCTTGCCCTGGTTCCATCATTTCTGCGGTCACTTCGTAAGGGTGATTGGAAATGGTCGCATTCAAGCCAAGCACGTCTCCGGCTTCGGAGACTTTCGTGATGATCGTTTTCCCCTCACTGGAAGAAGTGGAAAGTTTTGCCTTGCCTGTACAAAGAACAAAAACACCACGCGGCTGTTGTCCTTCAATAAACAACATTGCCGATTTTGGATAGACCGCTGTGGATTTGATCTCATTCAGCTTCTGTAGCGCAGTTAGGGGCAGGTTGCAGAACAGATGTTCCTCGCGGACCGGGCAGGTCACGCAGTTGTCGAGGATTTTCAGGCCGTAAGGAGCGCGCATGCCCAGGTAGCCCCTGAGAATTGTAGCACCCGAATCGTGATCAACTTCACGAAAAACCGTGACTCTGCTCACCGCACCGATCGTCGAAATTGAAACCTCATAAGGTGTGTTGACGTAAGCCTATGATGTGCAAGGAGTTTCTATGACCATCAAGATGTTCGTCCTTGCTCTTCTCACCACGATTGTGGGCTTCCTTGTTTTTCGCGTCATTCCGGTTTCTGCAGAGTTGCTTCCTGGATCGCGGCAAGCGGCTCGTCACCTGTCCGGAGACATTGCAACGGAGGCGGTCGATGTTGCCGCGAGAACCGTAGCTGCGAATTCTTTCCCCGGCTGGCCTGCGTTTTTCGTCCGATCGATGCTCGGGCTGGCCAGAACACAGGATTTTGACGGGGAGTGCCTCAAGCGGATTACAGCCTGATCGAGAAAGCTGCCTCGCATGGAATATTATCTCGAACTGGTATCTCGGGTAACGTTGTGCTTATTTTCGCAAGCGCTTTAGCCTGTTGCGGCGTCTCGATCATGCACCTGCCCTGATGCTATGGGATCGCACCACCATCGAGTGGGACCAAATTCGTGCCCGAGCAACTTCCCGAAGTCTTATCCACGGCGAGAACCGATCCCTCCAACTGCGATCGGCGCCGCCAGTTTTCCTGCAATCTCCGCTCGTGTAGGGCGTATTACGACGCCTCTTGTTAGCTTGAAAACCAGCGCACGGGAGAGCGAACACATGTCGCATAGCCAGAAATATTCCACTCGTCCCCACCGCCGGGCGTCTGCTGCAAATAGTTTGCCCTCGCTCAATCGCCGATAGATGTTGGAACAAACAGGATTTGCGCATTTGGAGAGCATGGTCCTTGTAAGCGGTTTAGTAATCGCTCTTTCAGAGAAGATCCATTTCTATGTCGCTAGTTCACGAACCATAATCTCGACTTTACTGTGACGCTAGGATGTTGAGCGGTGATAAGAATCACAAGCCGAGTTGAGAGTGACGCAGGACCAGGTTTCACAAATGCGGGCAACAGTCTTCCTCGCTGTTGTGAGTGCGATCACGAAAAACGGTGATTTGGCGCACCGCGCATCTGCAACGCGCAGTGGAGAATCTGGCTGAAAGTTAGGCTTCCACTAGGAGGGCGCCATGCCGGCAGCAATCGAAGTCCGCGCGCCGCAAGCGAATAGTGGGCTGAGGGTTGAGGAATCACTCTGTGTGTCCCCGAAACCTAAGATAGTTGAGCGCCCGCGGCTTTTCGAGCGGCCAATGTTCGCTGACAGTTTGCTGGATTCAGGCAAGCCCGAAAAAGATCGTCGTAGGTTTGCAACGGCCTTCTCTTTCACGTTTCAATGCTTGCTCATCGGTATCTTATTGGTTATTCCTCTGATGTTCACCGAGGATCTCCCCCGGCAGCAGTTGCTGACGCTCCTGGTTGCGCCCCCGCCCCCGCCGCCCCCGCCCCCGCCCGCGGCGGCGGTAGCCAAAGTCGTTCGCCAAATTCAAAGTGATCTGCTAACCAGCGGCCAGCTGCGTACTCCTAGCCGGATCCCGGAGAAGATTCAGATAATTCGCGAGGAAGAGGCACCACCGCCCTTGCCTTCGACAAGTGGCGTGGTCGGAGGAGTACCTGGAGGTGTACCCGGTGGGCAGCTTGGTGGGGTCATCGGCGGGATCATCAGCCAGACTTCTAGCCTGGCTGCTGTTCCCAAGCTTTCGCCAACATTGCCCAAACGAGTTCGCGTCTCGCAGGGTGTCACCAAGGGTCTCTTGATTCAGAAAATAGAACCGAAGTATCCGCCTGTAGCGCTGTCGGCTCGTATCTGGGGTCAGGTTGTCCTTCAAGCAATTATCGGCAAGGACGGTGAGATCAAAGAACTTTCCCTCGTGAGTGGACATCCCATGTTGGCACCGGCTGCCATTGAGGCAGTCAGACAGTGGCGTTATCGGCCATTTTTGCTGAACGGAGAACCAGTAGAAGTAGACACAACCGTCACGGTTACGTTTCAGATTTCTCAGTAACAGTTTGTGGCAGCCGAAGGTAGGCAATGTGGCCAGATCGGTCAGAAAGGAAGGTCGAAGATGGAAACCGCACACAGATATCGCGTGGTTGCTTGGTGGACTTCCGCAAGAACCGGGATCGCCAAATCCGACTCTGCACCCAATGCAATTCATTTCGCCGCCCCGGCAGAATTCGGCGGGCTGGAAGGCAGGTGGACGCCGGAGGATTTGCTGCTCTGCGCTGTTGCCAGCTGTTACACGACTACCCTCCGTGCTCTCGCGGACTATTCGAAGTTGGAATACTCGGACTTGGGAGTTGAAGTCGAAGGGAGAATCGAGAAGACCGACTCCGGTTATGCCTTCACCGAAATCGTGTTCCGGCCGACGCTGACTATTTCCGGCGAACTGGACCAGGCGCGCGCCCTTCGACTGTTGCAGAAGGCTAAGTCCGCTTGCCTGGTATCGCGTGCGCTCTCTGTCGAACAGAGCTTTGAGCCGCGTGTGCAGATGAATGAATCGCGTGCGGAGTTCAGTCAGGTTTTGCCAACGGTCTGACAAGAAGGAGCATTCACATATGAAACGCCACGACAACCGAGACAATCGAGACCCGGCGATCTTCAAGCTTCTTCCTGAAGGCCGCTTTTCAAGGTGGTAGCGGATGTTCATCGGCTGGTTGCAGACGATCCTACTAGCTTTTCAGCGCCATCGGACTTACTCACGGTCATGATCTCGACGACTGGCCACACGCGGAATCAGACATCTTACATCCGTTCCTTTTGGGATCTCTGAAAAAGAGAATGTAATAACCCGTCAAGGTCACCGCGCCAGGCTGGAATACCAATGATATTGAAATCCGCGTTGTGGCACAACGTGTTTTGTCAGCGGACAACAACACCAACAGTCCGAAGAGAAGATAGGAAAGATTATTAATTCTGTAGAGCAGTTAGAGCGAATGTTGCGTAGCATGGACCTGTTGGCACAGATCGATCGTGAGAAAATCAGGGCGACGCTTAGGCACGGTGAGCAGATCGGCTTTCCTAAAGTAAGCTCCGGCAAGAGGTTCCATTTGCTAAGGCCGCGCCATGACCTAAAGAAGAAGGCAAGCAAATCACAAGTAATGCTCGCCTTGTGCCACATAGATTTGACGGGAGGGGAACTATGAACCCAGTAAAAGCAGGCAAGCGGATCATGCTGAGAAACATTTTGTTTACTACCGATTTTTCTCCCTGCTCGGATACGGCGCTACCCTATGCCGTGTCTCTTGCGCGTAAGTACGGAGCAAACTTTGCATGCAGCGCATGCGATGCCCACTATGGCCGAAGTCGTGTTCATGTCACCGGAAGGCTGGTCCACGCTCACCGATGAGATCGAACTGCAGGCTGAGCGACAGATCGCTGAACTCGAAGGCAATCTAAAAGACGTTCCCCATCGCGTGCTAATTCAAAAAGGGAAGATCTCAGATGTGCTCGGCGAGATTATCTCGGAGAACGCGATTGACCTAGTCGTGCTCGGTACCACGGACGAACGGGCATTGGCAAGCTGGTCCTTGGTTCTACGGCCGAGCAAATTTCCCGTCGTGCCCGGTGCCCTGTTCTGAGTGTAGGCCCCCGCGTATCGCATAAACCAGCCGGGGAAGCTGAATTTCATCACATTCTGTTCGCTACCGACTTCAGTCCCGAGTCACTGGCGGCATTACCCTATGCCGTTTCTCTAGCCGAGGAAGATGAGGCACAAGTCGCATTGCTGCACGTGGTGAGTCAACCAGCGGTAGGCATCGTGGACCTTGAGACAGTAACTGCATACTTCGAGCGTCGCCTAAGAAATTTAATCCCGCCCGACGCCGACCCATGGAGTCACGCGGAATGCTCAGTCGAGTTCGGCCAGCCGTTCGCTTCGCCGGCAGAGGGCATTCTGAGAGTCGCGGAAGATAGTACAGCTGACTTGATTGTCCTCGGTGTGCGTTCAGTGTCCAGCAAGTCTGGACTGGTCACGCACCTGGCCAGCACGACCGCCCAGATCCAGCGCACGCCGCGTGTCCCATACTTACCGTGCGTGGCTGATGCTTGATCGAGGTGTGACAATGCGCCATAAGTGCAACCGACTATCGACTTAAGGGTTTCTGATTGGTACCAGAGAACCAATTCCATCCGTTTCGCCGAATCCGTCACAGTACGTTTTCTCATGGACACTGAAAAACGAAACTCGGTGGCAATCCGACCCATCGGTCCAGACGACGCACCGTTGATGGGGTCACATTTCAACGAATCGCTCTCAGACCGCACCGTATACATGCGGTACTTTTGCTCGATGAGTTTTGCCGCTCGGACTGCACATGACCGATTGCTTCGTATTTGCCATAGCTATTCCGAAAGCGAACTAGTGCTGGTGGGGGAAGGCAAAGATCAGGAAAGCGGAGAGCGACGCATTCTGGGTGTTGGCCGGTTAATAGGTTACAGGCAGATGGCGAGGCAGAGGTCAGAGGTCGCCGTCTTGGTGTCAGTACCAGCTCAAGGGACTTGGGACAGAACTGGTCCGCCAGCTTATCAAAGCCGCTCGGGAGAAGAAATTACGCAGCCTCGTGGCTGAGATGTTAAATAACAATCTAGCCGTTCAGAACACTCTTCGGAAACGCGGCTTCCGCTTGCGTCTCGTGCCAGATAACCCCGAGTGGGTGAAGGCAGTTCTTGAATTGTAAGTTGTCCAGCAATGATGCCGGCCGGAGGCTCTGCCGGCAGCAGTCGTGAAGGAACGAGCCAACGACGTGCATGAACACCCCCGCGGGCGCAGGCGCAGGGGATTGGTCACTTAATTGTGTCTTGAGAGCGTCAGCAGTGGGTTCCTGTGATTCTAATCACAGCAACCCGTGACCGCGATGCCCGACACTTAGCGCAACTTGCGGCATGCTTCTGATAGTTGGTTGGTTGGGTCGCTTTGTCAGGCTCTGGTGGGATAAGTATGAAAAGAGAATTCAAGACCATGGACGCGAACGAAGCGGTGGCAACTGTAGCATACGGTTTGAATGAAGTGATTGCGATTTACCCGATCACTCCTTCATCGGCCATGGGCGAATGGGCCGACGAGTGGGCCTCTAAGGGTGTCCCGAATATTTGGGGGACTGTGCCCCAGGTGGTCGAGATGCAAAGTGAAGGTGGCGCTGTCGGAGCTGTGCACGGCGCCCTGCAGACCGGAGCGCTGGCCACGACCTTCACCGCTTCCCAGGGCCTCTTGCTGATGATCCCAAACATGAACAAAATCGCCGGCGAGCTCACACCGACTGCGTTTCACGTTTCGGCGCGCACAGTCGCAACTCACGCACTCTCAATTTTTGGTGACCATTCGGACGTGATGTCTTGCAGAACTACGGGGTTCGCGATGCTGTGCTCAAACTCGGTCCAGGAAGCGATGGACATGGCGCTGATTGCGCATGCTGCCGCTCTCGAATCCCGTATTCCTTTTTTGCACTTCTTTGACGGCTTCCGAACTTCGCATGAAGTCAACAAGATTCAGGCGCTAACGGAAGATGACATGCGCTCGCTCATCAATATGGAACGTGTATTTGAACACCGGCAGCGGGCTCTTTCTCCTGATCATCCTGTGCTGCGGGGAACGGCCCAAAATCCAGATGTTTTCTTCCAAGCGCGTGAAGCAAGCAACCTGTACTACGCCGTCTGCCCAGACAAGGTCCAAGAGATAATGACAAACTTTTCACGCGTGGTCGGGCGTCCCTATCACCTGTTCGATTATGTGGGGGCGCCGGATGCTAAGCGCGTTATCGTTATGATGGGATCAGGCGCCGAAACTGCACATGAAACTGTTGAACACCTCAATCGCTTGGGAGATGGCGTGGGACTTCTCAAAGTCCGGCTGTACCGTCCCTTTTCTGTAAGGCATTTTCTCAAGGCGCTTCCTGCTAGCGTGACAACGATTGCGGTCCTCGACCGTACAAAGGAATCAGGATCTGTCGGCGAGCCACTCTATCTGGATGTGGTGAATGCAATCGTTGAGGGCAGAAGCCAGGGCATGATCACGATCGATCCGGTTGTGGTTGGGGGTCGTTATGGCTTGTCTTCCAAGGAATTCACGCCTGCTATGGTGAAGTCGGTTTATGACAACCTGGCCAGCGATAATCCGAAAAATCATTTCACAATTGGGATCGATGACGACGTGAGTCACACGAGTTTGGGCTACGATCCCGAGTTCTCGGTCGAACCAGACAACGCGATTCGTGGCTTGTTTTATGGACTGGGTGCGGATGGAACGGTGGGCGCCAACAAGAACTCCATCAAAATTATCGGAGAGAACACGGACAACTATGCCCAGGGCTACTTTGTTTACGACTCAAAGAAATCGGGCGCAATGACCGTCTCTCACCTGCGTTTTGGCCCACAGCCCATCCGTTCGAGCTACCAGATTTCCAAGGCCAACTTTGTGGCTTGTCATCAGTGGATTTTCCTTGAACGTTACGACATGCTCAGCCACCTAGTGGACGGCGGTATCTTCCTACTCAACAGCCCATTCGGGCCAACCGAAGTGTGGAACCATCTGCCCCGGAAGGTGCAGGAGCAGCTAGTTCGAAAAAAAGCAAAGTTCTACGTGATTGATGCTTACCAGGTGGCGCGCGACACCGGCATGGGATCGCGCATGAACACCATCATGCAGGTGTGCTTCTTCGCGATTTCCAAGGTGTTGCCTCGCGACGAGGCCATCGAAGCCATCCGGAAGTCGATTTGGGCTACCTACGGCAAGAAGGGCGAAGAAATCGTCCAAAGGAATCTACGGGCGGTAGATGAGACCCTTACTTACCTCGACGAGGTGGAAGTTCCGAACGTCGTCAGCAGCAGTATCGAAATAACCGCTCCATTTCCGGGGGACGTCCCCAAGTATGAGCGCGAGGTGCTCAGCGCCATCTCCGCAGGCCACGGCGATGAACTCCCCGTGAGCGCTTTCCCAGCTGATGGGACATTCCCTACCGGGACCGCCAAGTGGGAGAAGCGCAATCTT
>Ga0126372_10000430_pt1 | contig 14568 bp, 16 predicted proteins | sample PanSoiMetaPlot_6_FD_92762 | JGI IMG/M metagenome (GOLD analysis project Ga0126372, IMG submission 92762) | Tropical forest soil microbial communities from Panama - MetaG Plot_6 | ecosystem: Environmental > Terrestrial > Soil > Tropical forest > Bulk soil | place: Panama | collected 2016-02-17
AAACGCGACTCGTTTACCAATTTCGGCCATGATGCGGGGCTTTGTTATGGTAAGGGGACGGTTAAGGAATATTGTGAATACAGTATTAGCCGTCGGGGTGGAGTCGTCGATGTTGGTGCGGTCGCTGGTCATTGCCTCTGTAGTGACAGCCAGCTTCCTGGGATTGGGGCAGGGCGTCGCCACGGCCGAGGAGCTCGGACCCGAACAGGCACGCGCCTTCGTTGTCGGCAAGCTGTTCGCCTATACCTGCTTCGAGGGCACGACAGGCATGGGCCGGATTTATTCCGACGGCTCGGTTGTTGGCACCATCAGAATCCGCGGCCAAGGTCAGACCCGCTTCGCGGCGCTGCCGGCGGGCACGATCAGGATCGACAACCAATCGATGTGCGCTTATTTGGCCGGCCTGCCGTTCACGCCGTGCTTTCGCGTCGAAAAAATCGATGTTCGCAGCTTCCGCGGCTCGCTTTCCGGCTTGAGCTTTGCCTATTGCGACTTCTACCAGCGCAATCCACGCAGCCATCTGGCCGGTGGGGCGGATTCCGAAAGCGCGACCTCGACAACGACGCCGATTGCCACTGTGCGGCCCTCGCTGCGGCCCTCGCTCTCGCAATAAGTTTTCTTTGCCGCCGCTATTAGCATCAGCCGCCGTCCGCTGGCGCCGCGGCCTGCGGATAGAGCACGCGCTGGTACAGCCAGCCGATGCCGAGCAACACGACCCCAAGTCCCGTCACCGATAAAGCGCGGTAGATGCCCGCAATATTGGCGGTATCGAACAGAAACACTTTGGCGATTGTCAATGCAATGACGCCAAGCGCGAGAAATCGCGCCGGCTGCGAGCGCAGCACGACACCAACTGCCAAGAGCGCGATGCCGAACATCAGCCAAACGGTCGAATACGTGTATTGCTCGGCATCGCTGGTGATTCCGGCCAATGCCGGGCCGTGAAATATCCGCCGCACCTCAAGCGTGAAATAAAACAAAGCGAGGATTACCGAGGTCAGTGCGGCAACGATGCGGTAGGGTAGCGGGCGGGTCGTGCGCGCAATCAGCGCATCGAGCCTCTCGTGTACAGCCCAGTGCGCCATGACGACCGCCGCAAGAACCGTCGCCACAACAACGCTAGGCGTCGCCGCCTCGGTTCGCCACGCGATGCCGACCGTTGCTGCGGTTAGCACAACGAAGGCGATCAGCGCCGCCGGATCGTGGCGACTTGCCAACACGAGAAGTGTCGCCACCACGAGATAAATCGAGAGCGCAAGATTTGAGAGTCGGTCCATTTGGCCAGGGGCGGCGGCTGGCCCGTAAAGCAGATTGGCGACAAGGAACGTGGCGGCGAGCGCAAAGCCGGCAAGGACGTGAAACACGTGCGCGCCGAGTGCCGCCGTCACGGTCAGAAGAAACAAATCGAGGCCCGGCAGCGACCACAGCGCGCCGAATATGAGGGCTGTAAGAGCGAGTCCATACCACAGGCGAAACCGGGCGAGCGCAAATGCGGCGGCAGTCACGACGGCGATGTAAACGTAGAGCGACCAGTAATCCGGCTCCTTGGATGTGACCAGCATTGGCGCCAGATACGCGCCGACGATGCCGAGACCGGCGAGTGCGGGTCCGTGCAGCAAGGCGGCTGCCAAAGTCGCCAGAGCCACCGCTCCGAGAAGCAGGAAGGCGGCCGCGGGCGGAAGAAATTCATAGAGCGCGTAGGCGGCATACACTGTGGTATACCCAACGGTCGTTCCAGCTGCCGCCAAAACACTGGGGATGTTCGCGGTCGGCACGCCCGGAAGCGACAATTGCTCCTCATTGCGCCGCTGCCACTCGCCAGCAAAGATCAGCGCGAGCGCAAGCAAACTTCCCAGCAGAATCCGAACACCGGGTCCGATGAGACCCTGTTGAATTGAATAACGCACCAGGAATACGCCGCCGAGAGCGAGTGCGACGCCACCGATCCAAACGACCCAGCGCGTGCCGAAGCGCTCTTCGAAGTTGATCGTGTGAGCCGCCGGCGAGGCACTCGCTTGGGGAAAATTCGGGACCGAGCCCGAGGACGACGCGCGCGGCAGAGAGGATGGCGGTGGGACCGGTGAGATTGGCGCTTCCGGCACAGTTGCTGAGGCGGCTTCCGGCGGAGCCGCTGGCGGCCGTGCTACTGCCTGGGGTGGCGATGATACGGCCGGCGCCGATTGGCGCTCGAGCATTGCGAGCTTTAATTCAATGCCGTGCAGCCGCTTGTTCAATTGGACGGAACGAACCAGCGCGATGACGGCAACCACCGGCGCAGCCAGGACCGCCGCAACGATATAGAAAAACCAGTCAAACATCCCGGCCCAGTCTCGATAAGGTCGGGATTCTATGCCGCGGCCGCCCCAGACGAAAGCCTCAAGCTTCGCCTGTGTGCTGTTTGGATGGGTGCCCTTTTATTCCAGATCCAGCCGGAACGGCACGGCTTCCGCCGCGAGATCACCGCGTCCGATCTGTTCGATTGCCGCGATCATGCGACCATCGCGTTCGAGCAGCTGATCGGCCAGCGAGACGATGCGCGCGTTCGGCGTGGCTGTTGCCGAAGCGCGGCGCAGCGCCAGCGCGATGCTCGCCTCGTCGCGTGTGGGATTGAGCGCGCATACGGTGGCATAGGCGCTCGCCGTCGAGCGGCTGATGCCCATATAGCAGTGCACGACCAGCGGCGCGCGCCGGTCCCAGCCGCGAACGAAATCGAGGAGCCCGCTCACATGCTCTTCCGCCGGCATGATGTAGCCGTCGAGCGGCATGGAAATGTCATGTAGTCGCAGCCACAAATGGTTTTCCGGCGCGATGCAGGAAGGCCGTGCCACGCGCGCCTCGTCGCCGATCAGCGACACGATATGGCGCGCGCCGGTCTGTTCTACGGTCTCTTCAAGTCGTGCGAGCGAGCAAACGTGAATCATGGCCGAAAAAGAATCGTTAGTTATATAGGCATTGGGCAGGCGCATTCCCATAGGAATCGGCGGTGGCGCAAGTGTGACGCAATATCCCGCACGATACGTAGCTGGATTTCAACGCCCGGCGAGCCGTTTGAACCGTTCCAGATAACGCGCCTGCGCGGTCTCGGCCGGCCATGGCTTGAGATAATCGCGTTCAAGCGCGGCGGAGAATTTCGGCGGGCGGCCAAAGAACCGCTGGGCTTCAGCGGCTGCGAAACCGGCGAGGCGGGTCGCCTCGAGAAAGGCAGCCTGCCGGTCGGCCGCTTTGATCAGCGCCTCGATTTCCGGCGGAGCATTGGCCGGTAAACCAAAGCGCAGGTGGATGGCAGTCAGGAGCCGGCGCTCGATCGCCTTGTAGGCGTCGCCGATCACCGCCTTGAACGGCGATATCATATCGCCGATCACGTATTCCGGCGCGTCATGCAGGAGGACCGCGAGGCGGTGCCGATTGTCGAGCCGCGACACGCGTGCCCGCGCCAGCGCCTCGACCAACAAGCAATGCTGCGCAACCGAGTAGATGTGCGCGCCGTCGGTTTGGCCGTTCCAGCGCGCCACCCGCGCCAGGCCGTGGGCGATGTCCTCGATTTCGATGTCGAGCGGGGAGGGATCGAGCAGGTCGAGCCGGCGGCCTGAGAGCATCCGTTGCCAGGCGCGTCCGCCAGGATGCGAACGCGGCAATCGCTTTGACGCCGGCCGGCCCACCCGCGAAACCGAAGGCGCGGCCATGGTCAGCGACCGATCATGGCTGGGCGCCGTGCTGCTGCACCGCCTGGTAGCGATGGCAGCTGACGAGGTGATCGTTGACGATGCCGACCGCCTGCATGAAGGCATAGACGATGGTCGGTCCGCAGAATTTAAAACCGCGCTGGGAAAGTTCCTTGGATATCGCGCGCGAGATCGCGGTCTCCGCCGGCACCTGCTTTGTGCTGCGGTAATGGTTGATCTTCGGCCGCCCGTCGACGAAGTCCCATAACAGTTTGGAAAATCCCGGCCCCTTGTCCATCATCTCGAGCCAGGCACGCGCGGAGAGCACCGCGCCTTCGATCTTGGCGCGATTGCGAACGATGCCGGCGTCCCCCATCAGGCGTTCGATTTTGGCCGGCCGGTAACGCGCGATTTTTTCGGGGACAAAGCCGTCAAAGGCGCGGCGAAAATTCTCGCGTTTGCGCAGGATCGTGATCCACGACAAGCCGGCCTGAAAACCGTCGAGCACGAGCTTCTCGTAAAGCGCGCGGTCGTCATATTCGGGCACGCCCCATTCCTCGTCGTGATAGGCGATGTAGAGTGGGTCCTGTTTGGGCCAGGGACAGCGCGCGAGCACGGCGGACGAAGCGGAATCTTTCATTCGGCGATCTTGCTTTCCTGCGGCAACGAGAACCGCGCCCAATCAGGCTTGATCACGTGAATAGGCACGCCGCCGGCTTTGAGCGGCTCGGCCGCCTCCGCTACGCGATCGAGCCGCAGGAGCGCAATGCCGAGCCCGCCCGCGGCCGAACCCATCGTGCCGACTTGACGCTCGCCGGCGGTAACGGGAGCGCCGTTTTCCGGCTGGGCGCCGTCATAGCGGATCGGCACCGCGCGGCTGCGCGCGATGCCACGATGCTCGATGCGCGAAACGACTTCCTGACCGACATAGCAACCCTTGGCGAAATCGACGCCACCGAGCTGATCCATATCGGCCTCGTGCGGAAACACGTCGCCGTAGGCGAAATCCACGCCACCGCGCGGTATGCCGAGCGCGATGCGGTGGGCTTCGTAATCCTCCGCTGCAACAAGATCGGCGCCGAGTTCGGCTGCGGCCTGGCCGGCCTGGTGCGGCGCGATCATGATGCGCAAGCCGAGCGCCGGCAGGCGCGGGTCGGCATAGACGAGGCCGTATTTGGTTGTGTAGTCCTTGGTCGTATCCTGGCCGTCCCAGGCTGCGAGCACGCCGAGAATTTCGCTTAAGTCCTCGATCAGGACTTTGGCGCGCAGCTTGTAGAGATTGAGCTTCTCGACAAGCGTCGCGGCGAGAGCGCGCGGCACATCGAGAAAAAACCCGCCGCCCTCGGCAGGCGGTGCTTCGGCGACGAAGAAATCGGTGATGATTTTTCCTTGCGGCGTCAACAGCGCGCAGAATCGCGCCGTCCCCGGCGTCAACGCCAGCATGTCGACGGTAACGAGACCGTGCAGGAATTTGCGCGCGACATCGCCGGTGACTTTGATGACACCGCGATCGGGCAGAAGGGCGGCCTTCATGAACCATGCCTAATTCGCCGCTCACCGGACTGCAAGGACCGGATCATTTTCCCCTCCCTCCCATAGCCGTTCGTAGAACGGCGTCGCTTCGCTCGCCTATGCGCAGCCCGTGGTGGGGAGGGGCGCAGGCGGCCTGCGGCCGCCGTGCTGTTTTGAAAAACGCGATGCCAAGCATCGCTATGGGTGGGGGGACTTTGTTAGTTCACCCCCCACCCCGGCTCATTTCACTAATGTGAAATTCGCCGAGCCTCCCCGCCCCAAGCGGGGGGAGGGGAATGATCTTTTCGCAGTGAGGTCTTACTGGCGCGAGAGCTTGACCGAGAACTCGCCGTTGCGGATGCGCGGGCTTAGGTTTTCGGCATAGCGGGCCGTAGCCTCTTCGCCGTAGGTGGAAATGAGTTCGAGAAAGGCGAGGAACAACGCGGTCTGCGCCAGGCAGTCGCCGTCGATGCCGTCGTGAGCCGCCTCTGCCCAGGCGTCCTGGAGATAGCCGAGCGCCAGGCGTTTCTGGTCGCTTTCAGCCAGAGCGCCGCGAGGCGCGAGATTATGCGTCGCTGTCGTCATCGTCCGCAGCCGTCCGCTAACAGAGGATCACGTTAGCACGGCAGTTGCAGCGCTTTGAGCCCGAACCTTGGGGCAGGGTTAATGCCGATATATTCGACGTTAATTCGCGTAACGCGCGGTGATATCGCGGGCGATTTTGGCGCCTTCTTCCAAATAACGGCGGATGACGACATCGGCTGACGGCGTGCAACTGCGATAGGTCTGCTGGAACCCGCGATAGCCGCGATTAAAGCCGGCGACCATCACGTCCCGCCGCGCTCCGCTCGGCGCTTCGGCATCGATCAGGGCCTGCGCTTCATTGCGCCATTTCTGTCCTTCATTACTGTTGCAAATGCCGCGCAGGAAGTGCAGCGCGCCGAGAATTTCCGACAATCGCTGTAAATCGCGATCGTAGGGCGCCGGCAGGTCTTGCGACTGCGGCTGCTCCGGGGCCGAGGCTTGCGGTGGAAGCTTGGGCGTCGCTGGCGCCCGCTGGCGCGGTGCGGGTCGGTATGGCGAGCCCCAGCCGCCGCCCCAACCACCGCCGCCCCAACCACCACCGCCACCCCAGCCACCGCCCCATTGCGCCCGCGTCGGCGCGGCGAGGCACAGCGCGAGGAGAATAACGGCAAAAATGCGTAATGCCGGGAGGCACAGCGACATCATGGCAGCAACATAATCCAGACTAAGCACACGGCAAGTATGATGATGACGCTCAGCGAAGTCCCGGGACGCGTTCGGCGGCGGCGACGATGCCGGCGAGCCCCTCGGTGGTTTTCAGATCGGCGAGTTCGGCGGGCTTGCGCCAATGTGCTTCTGCGAGTTCCTCATTGAGCGCGATCTCGCCTTTGAGCCAGCGCGCCGCGAACGGCAGAATGACAAAATGACGTTCAACCCGGCCGGCCGCGTCGCGCGCGATGGCTTGACGAAATCCGACGAGTTCAAGCGGCGCAATCACAAGCCCGGTTTCCTCGCGCACCTCGCGGATTATGGCTTCTTCGAGCGTCTCACCCAGTTCGACGCCGCCGCCGGGCAAGGTGTAGAGGCCATGCGCTGGCGGCCGGGCCCGGCGCACGATCAGCACCCGGCCGTCGCGGAATATCGCGGCGCTCACCGCGAGATACGGTCGCGTTGGATAAGTCCGTGTGCTGTCGGTCGCGCTCATTAAAATCCGGTCTGATCCGTCTTATATCAGGCTCGCCAGCAGGGGAATTCCATTCCGGCAAGCGCTCCGCGAGCGCAAGAGATGCAAGGAAACGCGAGATAGCGATGTGCGGGCGTTACGTCATCGTCTCTACGCCGGAAGCGATCCGGGCGCTGTTTCGTTATGGCGAACGGCCGAATTTCCCGCCGCGCTATAATGTGGCGCCGACCCAGCCGATTCCGGTCGTGCGGCTTGTCGACGGCAAGCGGTCTTTTGCGCTGATGCGCTGGGGCCTCTTACCGTCATGGGTCAAGGAGCCGAAAACCTTTCCGCTTCTGATCAATGCCCGCGGCGAATCCGTGCTCGACAATCCGGCATTCCGCAACGCCATTCGCCGGCGGCGTTGTCTCATTCCAACCGACGGCTTTTATGAATGGCCGGCGGGTCCGGCCGCGGCCGGCCCGAAGCGGCCCTATTTCGTGCGCGCCAAACGCGGCGAGGACGGCACAGCCCCGCCGCTTGCTTTCGCCGGACTGTGGGAGACATGGACCGGGCCGAATGGCGAAGAGTTCGACACCGCCGCGATCGTCACCACCGATGCCAACGGCGTGCTTGCGACGATCCATCCACGCATGCCGGTCTTCGTTGCTCCGGACGCCTTCGGTCTCTGGCTCGATTGCGATGCCGTGCCGGCCGAGGAGGCGGCCGCGCTGATCAAGCCTGCGGACGACGCGCTTCTTGAAATCTATCCGGTCTCGCCCGCGGTCAATCGCGTGGTCAACGATTCCGAGGCGCTGATCGTGCCCGCTTCGGCAAATGCGCTGGCGGCGCAGGAGCCGGCGCCATCTCCCGCAAAGCCGAAGAAGATCAAGTCGCCCGACGACCAGCCGACATTGTTTTGAGCTTGTCGGCTGAACCAGCCGCTCATTCCCGCGTAAGCGGGAATCCAGTTTAATTTGCTTTATTCCGCTGGGTCCCCGCTTTGGCGGGGACGAGCGGATGTTCGCAGCTCGGAGATCGTGCACGAGCGTTGCTTCCCCGGAACGGCCGGTCGAAATATTGCCGCGCGTCATAGGGCGTGATGCCGAGGTCGGCCGCCGCGCGATGATCGCTGGCGAGATAGTCGAGCAGCTCGCGGCGCTGCTGGGTGTGAAGGCGCCACGCGACGAACCATCCGATGATGTGCTGTAATAAATCCATGAGCGCAATATCGCGGCTTCATGCAGACCACACCACCCGATTACTGCTTGGCATTATTGTTCCAGGCGGTAGTTTTAGCGGCTCGGCGCGGAGGGACGCATGGCGGCAACAGGCTTAACGAAACGGGTGCTGCTGAGCGGATTGGCGGCAGCGCCGTTTGTTCGCAGAGCGCACGCGCAAAGCGATTGGCCGCAGCGACCGGTGCGGGTCATGGTGCCTTATCCGCCGGCGGGTGGCGCCGACACGACGGCGCGCATCGTCTATGCCCGGCTCAGCGAGGATCTTGGCCAGCAATTCGCTATTGAAAATCGCGGCGGCGCCGGCGGCACGATCGGCGAAGAAGTCGTCGCAAAATCCGCGCCGGACGGCTACACGATCCTGCACGACGCCACGGCGTTCTCGGTCAACGGCTCGCTCTACGGCAACCTGGCCTTCGACTACCGCAAGGATTTCGACCCGGTCTTTCTGGTGGCGCTGGTGCCGAACATTCTCGTCGTCACCCCCACAGTGCCGGCAAATACGGTTGCCGACGTGATCGCGCTTGCCAAGGCGACGCCGGGCGGCATCGATATGGCGTCGTCCGGCAATGGCACCTTGCAGCATTTGTTGCTCGAACTGTTCCGGCAGCGCACCGGCATCACGATCAATCACGTGCCGTATCGCGGCGGCGGGTTGGCGCTGACCGACGTCATGGCAGGCCAGGTGAAATTCTTCTTCGCCAACGGGTCGTCGGCGGTGGGCTTGATCAAGGGCGGCAAAGTCAAGCCGATCGCCCATACCGGCAAGGGCCGCCTGCAAAGCCTGCCCGATATTCCGCCGATGTCGGACACGCTGCCCGGCTTCGAAGGCTACGACTGGAACGGCGTCTTTGTTCCGCACGGCACGCCGGCAGCCGTCGTCAACAAGCTCAATGCGGCGCTTAACACCGCGATCGTGTTGCCGCTGGTGACGACGCGCTTCGCGGAGCTAAACATCGACTCGCGGCAAAATTCGCCGCAGGAGTTTCGCGCCTATGTCGAAGACCAGATGGCGCTGTGGAGCCGCGTGGTGAAGGAAGCGAATATAAAGTTGGGGTGAGGAAGTCGATTTTTCGCCCAGCGCGCTGGTCGGACATGCTTGGAGTCATCAAATGAGTTCGTGGAAAAACAAAAGTATGAGGCGAGAGCTGAAACGTTCGTCCTCCCCCGTTTACGGGGGAGGAGATCATCTGCCGCGCCGTGCTTTCATTAGTGCACTCGCCGCCGCCGCGCTGCTGCGCCCGCGCTCGGCGCGCGCGCAATTGAGCTCGACCAGGCCGATCCGGATCATCGTGCCGTTCGCACCTGCTGGATCGTCTGACGTGCTGGCGCGGCTTCTGCAATCGCCATTGCAGCAGGCGCTCAATCAAACGGTCATCGTCGAGAACCGCGCCGGCGCTGGCGCCAATATCGGCATGGTCGAGGCGGCGCGCGCCGAGCCGGACGGTTACACGCTCCTGCTCACCTCGAGCGCGCTCCTGGTCAATTCGGCGCTCTACAAAAATGTTGCTTACGACCCGGCCAAGGATTTCGCGCCGATCGCGACGCTGCCGGTTGCGCCGAATGTCCTGGCGGTAAACGCCAAAGGCGGCAATTCTGGCGTCATCAATTCCTTGTCGGAAGTGGTTAAGCGCGCCATGGCCGATCCTGGCAAGCTCAACTATGCGAGCCCCGGCAATGGCACCACGCCGCAACTGGCGATGGAGCTGTTCAAGCTCAAGGCCGGCGTCGACATCACCAATATTCCGTTCAACGGCGGCGGCCCGGCGACGCAGGCGTTGCTCACCGGGACCGTCGACCTCCTCTTGACGGCGCTCCCCGGCGCGCAGGCGCAAGTGCAAGGCGGCACCATGCGCGGCCTCGCCGTTACGACAAAGCAGCGCTGGGTCAATCTTCCTGACGTGCCGACATTCAGCGAGCAAGGCTTTCCTGACGTCACGCTCGAGACCGAGCATTTCCTGCTCGCGCCGGCTGGCACGCCGCCGGCGCTCCTTGAGCGATACACCAAGGCCGCGCTCACGGTGATGGCGCAGGACGACATCAAAAGCCGGGTGGTGCAGCTCGGCTATTCGCCGATCGCCGGCGGCCCCGACGCCGTGCGGGAGCGAATCGCGACAATGGTGCCGTTCTTCAAACAGCTCATCGCCAGCGCCAAAATCCCGCAGATCGAGTGAAACGATCGGGGAGGAGAGAGCACATTCGCGCTACTCGCCGCGCCATTGCGGCGGGCGCTTGTTGAGGAAAGCGACGAGCCCCTCGCGGAAATCGCCGCTCATGTAGCACATCAGGATCAGGTCCTCGCCTTCCTCGCGCGACAGCCGGCGCGTGAGCCGGGCCAATGCCTGTTTGGTGGCGTTGAGCGTGAGCGGCGCATGGCCGGCGATCAGCATTGCCAATTCGCCGGCGCGTTTTTGCAGCGCCGGCATATCCTCGACGACTTCGTTGAGAAGGCCGAGCCTGGCGGCTTCCTCCGCGCCGACGAGCCGCGCGGTGAAGATCAGGTCTTTCACCCGCGCTGGTCCAATGAGCGCGGTGAGCCGGCTGATATTCGACATTGATAAGCAGTTGCCCAAGGTGCGCGCGATCGGAAATCCAATCCGCGTCGTCTTGGTGCCGATGCGCAGGTCGCAGCAGGCCGCAATGCCGGCGCCGCCGCCGGTGCAGGCGCCGCTGATCGCAGCAAGCGTCGGCACGCGGCATTGTTCGAGCTTCGTGAGCACGCGATCGATGCGCGATTCATAGTCGAGCGCATGCTGCGGCGTGGTGAAGGCGCGGAACTGATTGATGTCGGTGCCGGATGCGAAGGCCTTGTCGCCTGCGCCTTGCAGGACCAGCACCTTGATCGAGCGGTCGCGATTGGCCTCGTCGCAGATTGCCGCAAGCCGCTCATACATGGCGAAGGTAAAGGCGTTGCGCGCCTGCGGCCGGTTGAACGTCACTCGGCCGATGCCGTCATTAAGTTCGTAGAGGATGTCTTGGGAGGTACCTTGGGCGGCTTGGGTTTGTTGATTCATTTTTCAGACCCGGAGTTTTTTCTAATTGTCATACGCAGGCTTGACCCTGCCGCACGGGATTGCCGGGGCAAACCTGGCAATGACGTGCACGAAATACCTCAAAGCACCTTTCCCGGATTCAGGATTCCCTTCGGATCGAGCAGGCGCTTGAGGCTCTTCATCAGATCGAGCGCGACCGGGTCTTTCACCGACGGCAGCAAGTCGCGCTTCATCACGCCGACGCCGTGCTCGGCCGAGATCGATCCGCCGTATTTCTTCACCACCGCGAAGACGACGGCATTCACCTCGTCCCAGCGCTTGAGGAATTCCTCTTTGTCGGCATTGGGAGGCTGCGTGACATTGTAGTGAATGTTGCCGTCGCCGAGATGTCCGAACGGCAACGGCCGCGCGCCGGCAATAAGCGCGGTCACCGCCGCGTTCGCGTCACGAATGAAAGCCGGCACCGCCCCGACTGGCACCGAAATGTCGTGTTTGATCGAGCCGCCGGCGTGGCGCTGCACCTCGCCAAACATTTCGCGCACGCGCCAGAAGGCCTTGGCCTGTTCCAAACTGTCGGCAATGGTGGCATCGACGACGAGTCCGCGCTCGTGGCCTTCGGCCAGGATCGCTTCGAGCACCTCGCGCAGGCCCTCGCTGGCTTGCGAAGATAATTCCATCAGCACGTACCAGGCATGCGGCGTAACGAGCGGATCCCGGCAGCCCTGGCCATGACGGAGCACGAGCTCGATACCCTCGCGCGTCATGATCTCGAAGCTCGTGACGTCGCCGCCGCTCTTCTCCTGCGCGATGCCGAGAAGTTCGAGGGCCGCTTCCGCCGAGGTGACGCCGGCGAAGGTGGTCTCGAGCGAACGCGGCCGCGGAACGAGGCGCAGCACCGCCGCGGTGATGACGCCGAGCGTGCCCTCGGCGCCGATGAACAGGTTTTTCAGGTCGTAGCCGGTATTGTCCTTCTTCAGCTTGTTGAGGTCGTTGAGCACGCGGCCGTCGGCCAGCACCACTTCGAGGCCGAGCGCATGCGAACGCGCAATGCCGTGGGCGATGGCCGCGGTGCCGCCGGCATTGGTGGAGAGGTTGCCGCCGATGGTGCAGGTGCCTTCGGAGGGCAGAAGCTGCGGATAGCGCCGGTCGACCGCGGCGGCCGCTTCGCGCGCGCGCTGCAAGGTGACGCCGGCCTCGCAGGTGATGGTGTAGGAGGTCGGATCGACTTCGCGGATACGGTCGAGCCGGTTGAGCGAGAGCACGATCTCGTTGTGATGCGGGATCTGGCCGCCGACGAGGCCGGTATTGCCGCCCTGCGGCACGATCGGCGTTGCGGTGTCGTTGGCGAGCTTGAGGATCGCGGACACTTCGGCGACCGATCCCGGGCGGAGCACCATCGGCGAATGGCCGCGGAACAGGCCGCGCATTTCGACCAGATAAGGCGCCTGTGCCTCTCGATCGGTGATGGCGTATCGCTCGCCGACGATCGCCGCAAAACGCGAAAGCAGCGCGGGATCGACGGCTTTGCCCGGCCTGTTTTCCGGTTTATCGAGCATCAGGTGTGTCCGGCCGATTGGCGTCTTCTCAGTGATAAATGACAGCCGGCATGGTCCCGCGCAAGCGCGGCCTGCCGTGCCTCAATGCGCTTTGAGGAACGAAAGATAGGCCTCGTTGGCGCCGTCCAACGCCTCCTTGCTGGCCCCGCTCATCACCACATCGAGCACGAATTCGTCGCCGTCCTTGTCGGAGTCGATGCCGAAGGCGCCGATCTCGAACGCTTGTTCCGCCTTGCCCGGATTTTCGAAGGCAAAGCGCAGGAACGCCGGCTTGCCGTTCGAGCGCTCGACCGGGGGCAGTTCGGTGATCTTCGATTTGGCATTGGCGGCGATCCAGCGCGCATTGCTCGCCCGCGCGAAATCGGCAAGGGCTTGTTGCTTGTCGGCGCGATAGAACACCTGCACGTAGATGAGCGGATCGGCGGTGGCGAAGCTTTGTCCCTTGGGCACGACGATCTGGATTTTGTTGTCCTTGGTCGCCTTGGCGTCGAGCATCCAGCCGTCCGGCGGTGTGAGCACGATCTGATAATAGGGGCAGAGCTTCTGGCCGCACGGATTGACGAATTTCTGCACTTCGGCGCGGGCGAGGGTGGTGCAAGCGACAAAGGTTACGGCCAGCACCGCCATCATTTGAGCCGCATTTAGCCAGAAAAAGCGTCTTGCGCACATCTCGATCGTCCCTCAGCCCGCGGCGCGGCGCAGCCGATCATTGATCGCTTCGCCGAGTCCAGCAAGCGGGATCGGCATCACCGCGATCGTGCCGGCGCCGCTCACATCGAGCGCGCGCAGGTGCGAGAACAGGTTCGCCGCCGCCTCGATCGGGTCGCCGTGCGCGGACAAGTTGAGCACCGTGACCGCCGCCGGCGCGCCTTGCGCGAGCGTCGGCCCGAAAGCGAGCAAGGCTTCGCCCGGCGCGACGCGGTCGGCGTCGAGGCGAAGCGGCGTGCGCGGCGCATAATGCGACGTGAGCATGCCCGGCGCGCGCGGCGCGTCCTCATCGCACGATGGCGCATAGGCGAGCGGGGCGCCCAGCACGCGTTCGATTGCCTCGCGCGGCACGCCGCCGGGACGTAAAAGCGCCGGCGGGTCCAAATCAAGGCAGTCGACGATCGTCGATTCGAGCCCGACCGGCGTTGCGCCGCCATCGACGATGAGATCGATCCGCCCGGCAAGATCCTCGCGCACATGCGCGGCCGTGGTCGGCGAGACGTGCCCGGAGCGATTAGCTGATGGCGCTACGACCGGCCCGCTGAAGTCGCGCAGAATAGCTTGCGCCACCGGGTGCGCCGGCACGCGCACGGCGATGCTATCGAGCCCGGCGGTGGCCAGGTCGGCGACCCCGCAGCGTTCCACTTTGGGCAGCACCAGCGTCAGCGGCCCCGGCCAGAATGCCGCCGCGAGCCGCTCCGCCGCCGCATCGAACCGGCCGAGCTGCCGCCCCGCGGCCGCGTCCGCCACATGCGCGATCAAGGGATTGAAAGCCGGCCGGCCCTTCGCCGCATAGAGCCGCGCGATCGCCGCGCCGTTCCTCGCATTGGCGCCAAGCCCGTAGACGGTCTCGGTCGGGAACGCGACGAGGCCGCCTTCGGCAAGGCAACGCGCCGCCTCGGCGATGCCGCTAGGATCGCCTTTCACGACGCGCGTCGCCAGTTTCGTTGCGGGTTCTTCCGCGTTCACTTCGGCCATTACCGGGCTGTCGTTTACGGCGCCGGATGCCTAGATAACACAGGCGCGGCAGGCGCGGGACCGCCGCATTTGCGGCCGTTTTTCTGCAAGCTTGCCGGACTAAAACCGCGATTGTATAAGCCGCATTATCAGTCGGAGTGTGGCTCAGCCTGGTAGAGCACCTCGTTCGGGACGAGGGGGTCGCAGGTTCAAATCCTGCCACTCCGACCAGCTTTCCTCACAACAGAAGCCGTC
>Ga0126372_10000431_pt1 | contig 14564 bp, 8 predicted proteins | sample PanSoiMetaPlot_6_FD_92762 | JGI IMG/M metagenome (GOLD analysis project Ga0126372, IMG submission 92762) | Tropical forest soil microbial communities from Panama - MetaG Plot_6 | ecosystem: Environmental > Terrestrial > Soil > Tropical forest > Bulk soil | place: Panama | collected 2016-02-17
ACCGGTCGCCGACGTCTTCCTGGATGACCTGCGGAGCCCGCCACGCATGGGTCGTTCGGTCGAAGGAAGTCACCGAGATCGCCGAGAGGCCCAGATCCGCCGAGTCGATCGGCTGGCCGATGAAGTAGATGTTGCCGGCCTGATCGTAGGACACCCATGGGTCGGTGACCCGGCCGAATCGGGTGGGGCCGCCCTGACACGCGCTCCACGGGACGTCCGGCAGTTTGGTCCAGCTCGCTCCGCCGTTCAGCGACATCCAGGAGCTGAGCCCGCGGGCGCCGCCGTCCGGCCAACGGTCCTGCTGCGACACTCCAACGATCTCGTTGGGGTTGGTCGGGTTCACCGCGACCTGGGGCTCGACTTCGGTGTTGTCGTATGCGCTGGCGAAGTCGGCGGACGCCCCCGCGGTGCAGGCGGTGAGCGGGGAAGGCCCGCTGACCTGGACCTCGGCGCCCGGCGTGAAAGGTGACCCCGGACCAGCCGACGCTTCGGAGAGCCCGACCGCCGTCGCCGCCGCGATAAGCAGGGGGACGGCCGCCACCCGGGAAAGCCGTTTCGCATGCATAAAGACCTCCGCATGTTCCAGACATACAGCGAAGGCCGCACCGTGTGACGGTGATGCCACACCGGCACGGTCACAGGCGTCTCCATTAAAGCCCTACGGGGGCCGCGTCGACAGCGCAAGCACCACGCACCGGATCAGGAATTGATCAGATCCGACCACATCGCAGGTGGCCAGGCCTGGTATAGCTAAACCCAGTACTCAGGGACGACCGATGTTAACAAGTTCATAACCTTTTCCGGACGTCGCACATTCGTACACATCGATCACAGTGAGTCACCGGAATAAGTGGTCAGCGCCAATTTAGCCCGAAGCGGCCGCCGTCACTTCTCCGACACGCGCATCCTTAATGATCCACGCTCCATGATCTCGAGAGCTCGATCAGAGATCGATCAGCCCCGTCCCGTCCGGATAAGAACGTGTACGCGCCGAGGTGAGACGCCGCATGCGCCTCGACGATTTCATCCGGACCGGTGACGGCACAATGCCACGAAGAACATGATCGCGTTAGCGCGGATTTCCACGCAGCCACTCTGCCCTTGAGGACGCCACGAGGGCGTGAAAACTGGCTTCGCCGGCTGTCGATGCCGCTCGTCGACCTGGGGCGTTGGGTTATTTTCCGGTCAGTAGTCGAGGCCCGCTGCGCGGGACACTGTGGAGGTGTGAAAGTCGCCCCTTACCTCGTCAGCGTGCAACCGTATCGCTACACAGTGTGCAGCTGGGCAATTTTCGGACCAGGTGGTTCGGGGCAAGGTACGGTCTCGCCGAGGTTACGTTGTGCGACCAATCGTTACATTGAGTGGTCTCAGTACGCGAGTTCGTTCCAGGACGTTGGAGCGGGCGTTCGCGGGCGGTCCGGCGTCTCGGACCAACCCGCCGGCCGTGGCAAGATCGCTGAAAGTGCTCCGTTTTCATGCGGTTTTACCCGCCACGTGCATGACTGTGTAGCACTTTCACCGATCTTGGCCAGGCCACATCACTGCGATCTTGGAAGCTAGCGGCGCTGGACCACTTTCGCGACCTTGTAGTGATCGCGGCGGTGGTCGACCCGCCATGGCGCGACGAAGCATGCCGCACCTCCACGTTGTGGCGATCCGGCCGCCATCGCGCAGCGCCACCGTTGCAAGCTGGGCCCTCGTTGGACCCCAACGGCCGCCGAAGGCCGCTGGCCCACGACCACAATCCGTCATCCCCCGTGATCGGCGACCTACCGCGCACAACCCCTCCCCGGTTATCACGACACGACAACGAACCTCATTTCGTCATTCAACAGCTAGATCCCGCCGGGTTGCGGCGAACGAGCTGCGCGGAAATCCGCGTTAGAGGGGGCGCGCGTCGACAAGGAGCTGTCGGCTATCGGAACCGGTACTGACCCAGGGCAACGTCTAGATCACGCTTTGTCGCTATTGGGTACCTTGAGAAACTCGCCAGGTGGTTCGGGACCGCCACCATCCGTACAAGACACGCGAACCGACCTCGCCACACCCCCACCGAGACGATCATACTGAGCCACATGGCCGCGTCACTACCGATCATGCCGTTGCTGTCCTACGCCCAGCGCCTGGCACCGGCGAGCACTCCTGCCGAGCCGACAACCACCGACGTGTGGCCACGGTTTAGGAGCGCGGCGTGTACATGATGACCGCGACCCCAACCAAGCAGATCGCAGCGCCGATGATGTCGTTGCGGTCGGGCCGGTAGCCGTCCGCAGCCATGCCCCAGGCCAGCGACCCGGCGACGAACACCCCGCCGTAGGCGGCCAGGACGCGTCCGAAGTGCGCGTCCCGTTGCAGGGTGGCGACGAACCCATACGCGCCCAGCGCGAGCACGCCGGCACCGATCCGGATTCAGCCGCGGTGCTCGCGTACGCCTTGCCAGACCAGCCAGGCGCCGCCGATCTCCAGCAGGGCGGCCAGAACAAACAGCACGATCGAACGCGCAGCGGTCACCGGGCACCCCCTAAACTGATCATGATTTCGGCCGCACAGCGCTCCCGTATTTTGGTACAGGCTTACCGTGGCGGTAGCGACCGACGTCGGCACGAATCCAGGGTGGGCGCCGCAGGCGTGCACGCTGCCGACCGCCCAGCAGCCCTACGAGGTGGCCGCCCCACCTGGCGAACGCGGCCCGGACCGGCCGTGACATCCGGGCCTCGCTTTTGGGCAGCTACCTTACGATTTCCGGAGCAAAGGATCATGCTGCCCGCGCACACCGGCCATTCAAACAGCCGCGCCGAAACGATAGACTCCGTTAGCCGCCCGGGTCGGTAGCTCGATACCGCATCCGCGCAGGCCATGGTCTTTGTCGACCGCTGGCTGCTGGCCGAAGCGGTGTTGTTGCTGTTCGCCGCCCGTGCTTCGTGCGCATCGCAGACATGCAGGCCGCGCCGGGCGATGTCCCCGCCCGGCGTTCGCGACTACGGCGAGAGGTGAAATTCGGCCGTAAGAGGGGTTGCGATGGTCGAAGCGGCACTGTAAACCAAGAATCGGATTATTGGACCGGCCAGGCCGAAGGGAGCACTCCGCGATGGTGCTGAGGCGTCTTTCCCTTGCTGTCGTTCTACTCGTACTGGCCGCGATGGCGGGTACGGCGGTGCCCGCGTCCGCCGCGGCGCGGGGTGCGGCCGACCGGTTGGAGATGTACGCGGCCACGGTCGACGCGGCCACTCTCCATGCTCTCCAACGCGGCGGCTACGACATCGCGTCGGTCAAGCAGACGGCGGCTGGCAACGAGGTGGCTCTCGTCCTCACGAACGCAGAGCGTGACCGACTCGGCGGCCAAGGCGTCCAGCTCAGGGTGTGGCGCGACAAGGATGGTCATACCCAGAGTGAGCGCGCCGCGCTCGAGGCGAAGGGCGGGTTCACGGTCTGGCGCTCCTACGACGAGCCGGGCGGCATCCGGGACGAGATGTATCAGCTTGCTCACGACAATCCTCAGCTCCTGAAGCTCGAGGTCCTCGGAAAGACCGGCCAGGGGCGGGAATATCTCGCGCTGAAGCTCACCCAGGGCGCCCAGGAGGTTCCCGACGGCACCCGTCCAGCAACCCTCTACGCGTCCACCTACCACGCCCGTGAGTGGATCAGCACGGAGGTCAACCGCCGCCTCCTGCACTGGTACATCGACCAGTGGCGGGCAAACAACAAGGACATCAAAAAGCTGCTCAAGAACGAGGAGCTCTGGTTCGTCCTCGTCCACAATCCCGACGGCTACCAGTACACCTTCGACACCGAGCGGCTGTGGCGGAAGAACCTCCGCGACAACGACGGGAACGGGGTCATCAACAACAACGACGGGGTCGACCCGAACCGCAACCACTCCGAGCACTGGGGGTATGACGAGGAGGGTTCGTCGTCGCTGTTCCCCAGCCAGACCTACCGTGGTCCGGCCCCGGAGTCGGAGCCGGAGACCAGGGCCATGGTGAGCCTGTTCGACAAGGTCCCGTTCCGCTTCGCGATCAGCTACCATTCGTACGGACCGTTGCTGCTCTACCCGCAGGGGTGGCAGACGCTGACGCCCTCGGCCGACGACCCGATCTATGTGGCGCTGACCGGGCGGGACACGGATCCGGCAATACCCGGTTTCAACCCAGGCGTGTCTGCCGACCTTTACACGACGAACGGCGAGTTCACCGACTGGGCCCATGCCGACAGAGGCACCCTGGCCTGGACGCCGGAGCTCGATCAGGGCTGCGATGGTTGCGGGTTCGTGTTCCCGGACGATGACGCGCTGGTCCAGGCCGAGTTCCAGAAGAACCTGGACTTCGCTCTTCGGGTGGCGGAGTCCGCCGCCGACCCGGACGACCCGGTGTCCCACATCGGCCTGGACACCGCCGGGCTCTACCTGGACGAGTCGAAGATCGACCCGTGGAAGACGAACTGGCCCGCGTCCGACCTGAGGGTCGATGTCTCCTACGCCGGTAACTCGTCGCAGCCGGTCGAGGTGCTGGCCAAGCGGGCCGTGGGGGCGGTGACCCTCAACTACACGATCAACGGCGGACCCGCCCGAACCGCCCCGACCAGCGAGTCGCCGAAGGGCGAACGCTACGGGGGCAACAATGCCTACAACGTCTACTACCACTACCTACGCGGCGAGATCCCGGGGTTGAAGGTCGGCGACTCCGTCGCGTACTGGTTCACGGGCGGCGGCGAGACCACCGAGCACGCCACCTTCCCGGTCGTGGAGGACAGCGACGACGCGGACGTGCTGATCCTTGCCGCGGAGGACCGGACCGGCGCGTCTACCTCGCCCGCGTACCCGAGCACGAGCCCTTCGACCCCCAACTACCTGTCGTTCTATGAGGACGCCCTCAAGGCGAACGGGATCAACTACGACGTGTACGACGTTGACGCCATGGGTCGCAAGGCGCCCGACCACCTCGGTGTGCTGGGCCACTACAAGGCCGTGATCTGGTACCGAGGCAACGACATCCATGTGCGGGAGCCCGGCTGGCCAGGTGGAAACGTCTCCCGCCTCGCCGTCGATGAGACGCTCGAGATCCGTCAGTACCTGAACGAGGGCGGCAAGCTTCTCTACACGGGCCAGTGGGCCGGTGGCACGGAAAACGGCCTCGGCGGCAACCAGCTCTACGATCCGGTTGCCAACCAGCAATGCACGGGTTCGCCAACGCCACCGCCCGAGGTCACGGCGCGGTGCCTGAACTGGGGCGACAAGAACGACTTCCTCCAGTACTACCTCGGCGCCTACCTCTACGTCTCCAACGGAGGTCTCGACGACAACGGCAATCCGTTCCCGATCGTCGGCTCCGACGACCCGTTCGCCGGTCCGCCGGCGTCGGCCTGGACGCTTGGCGGCGGTAACGGCGCAAACAACCAGGTCCATAACGCGTCGTTCCTCGCCACCGGCGGACTCCTCGATCCGAAGAAGTTCCCGCAGTTCGAAAGTTGGATCTCGGCGAAGTGGGACCGGCCAGGCGGACCGTTCGCGCCGCACACCGGCGACTTCTACGTCTACTCACAGATCGCCGACATCACCTACAAGCGGCTGGCACACACGATCAACGTGCCCGCGGGCGGCGCCACCATGTCCTTCTGGACCTCCTATGACACGGAGCCCGGCTGGGACCACGTGTTCGTCGAGGCGCACACGGTCGGGCAGGACAACTGGACAACCCTGCCCGATCTCAACGGCCACACGACCCAGAACACCAACGAGAGCTGCAAGGCGGAGAACTCGGGAGGCTGGCGGACACTGCACCCGTTCCTGGACCACTACCAGACTCAGTCCGGTCCCTCGGCCTGCACGCCTTCCGGAACCACTGGCGCCTGGAACGCCTCAACCGGAAACTCGGGCGGGTGGCAGCAATGGACGGTGGACCTGAGCGCCTTCGCCGGCCAGCAAGCCGAGGTCTCGTTCTCCTATGCCAGCGACTGGTCAGTCCAGGGACTGGGCGCCTTCGTCGACGACATCGCGGTCTCGACCGGCGAGGGGACCACCTCCTTCGAGACCGGGATGGACGGGTGGACAACCCCAGGCGCTCCCGCGGGAAGCTCGCCCAACGCGAACGACTTCACCCGCACCACCGCGGCCGGGTTCCCCGAGGGGCCCGTCGCCACCACGAAGGACTCGATCTACTTCGGCTTCGGCTTCGAGGGCATCACCCAAGAGACCGACCGTAACCAGGTGATGGGCAGAGCGATCAACTTCCTGCTCCGATAACGGCCCGCGTCCGCCGCAGCGCGGGTACTCGCACCCAGGTCCGTGAGCAACTTCCGGACCGGGGCGCGGTACCCGCGCTGAGCCGGTGAACACCAACCTGGCGCTGATCAGCCAGCAGCACACGCATCACTCTGGCAGCCCCCTACCGCCGCCCCATGCACAGGCCCTGACGGCAGGGTACTCCGAACCGGCCCGCCAGTAAATGATCACGAGGTTCCGGTACGCATCGAATCGATACAGACGGCACAAAACGTCGTGATCAACATTCGTTTGGCGTACCGACCGACGTTACCGTCACTGTGAGGTGGCAGTGTGGCTGTAGGAGGAGACGGTGACCGCCACCTGACCTTCCGCCGAATACTGGGTTCCACCCAGTACCGGCTCCCACAACACGATCATACTCTTCTACATGGCTTTAGGGTCAGACTCGAATCCGCGTTCGACAGCAAGACCCGCTCGATGCGTACGGAGTTACCTGAAAGATATACAACGTCGATCACGAGAGCATCCCGGTCCGGCTGGAGCGACAACGTCGCAGAATTTTCACCAACTGGCAGACCGAGATCAACCAGGTTTCTACTGCAGTGAGGAGCCGCCAAAACCACTATAGTACCAATATGCATCCCTTTCTACCCAATGATATCCAGATAGTGACCGACCCAGAAGCAACATGCAGTCTCGATAACGTGCACCTTGCGCTGACCAACGCCGAGGCCGACAGGCTGGTCAGCCTGTCCTCCCGGCTCACGGGTCGGCACCCGCTCAACGAGATCACGGATACGGCCGATGATGAGGCGTTGATACTGAAGCCGTGTGCTGCTGCACTCTTGTTCGACATCCCCTTGAGCGAGGACGGGGTCTACTTTCTCAGCACACTTACTCAGTGGGGCATCCCAGCTGCCCAGGTCAAGGCGACGGTCCCACTCACTGGTACCGCTCAGTTTATCGCGCTCCAGCACCGTCTCGCTCATGTGTCAGTACTCGACTATCTCGCCGGGTCCGCGACACTTGAGGTGGATCCGGAAGTATTTTCCAGGATAGGCGACCCGCACGCGCCCTGGGAGAAGACGTACGACCTCGATCCTGGCACCTGTCCGTGAACACATCCGGGCGGATGTGGACAGCGGGCACTCCCGCCTGTTCCGACAGGCAGCCTTGGCTACCGGACGTGTTCACCTGCCGTTAGCAGTCGCCCGAAGCGCGTTTACTTCCGCGCGGACCGTGTTCGAAGCCACCCGAATCTGGCAGCGGGAAATGTTTGAGCATTACTACATGGGTGGCGGCAGTCGCCATGGGCATCCGTTCTAGGCCCTCCATTCGTGACGCTTTCGCCCACGTGGTACCATTCGCACATGGTTAGTGGGGTTGTGACCGGTACCGCCGGCAGTGGGCGTATCCCGCGGCTGCGGAAAGCCTATCCGGTCTTTCGGATTGATGATACCCGTGTCGAAGTCCATGAGTGCTCCGTTGAGCTGAATTTCGCGTTTTCCGTCGCCGACATGAAGTTCCGGCCAGTGGTGCGGCTACATGGCCTGCTCCCGGGTGAAACGGCACGGTTATCCACCGAGACAGCTCGTCGCCTGGTGCGCGCCTTGGCAATCATTGAGGCGTTCAGCTACTGGAAGGCCTTCTGCAGTCCAACGATTGAGGTGACGCCACTGCCTGATGCCGACGAGCTGGGCTGGTGGCAGTCGTTCTGGCCTGACGCGATGGCCGAATTCTTCTATAGGAACGGTATCAACTTCGCCGACCCCGACTTCCTCGAAATCGTCGCGGCCCCAGGTCACTACGAGACATCCGCTCCGGTAGCGCATGAAGCTCATAGTGAGGCTGCGCCAACGGCGCTGGAGGCTGTCCCGCTCGTCATGTTCAGTGGCGGGAAGGACTCGCTCGCGCTCGCCCTCGCACTTAGCGACGGCGGTCGCAGCCAGATCGACTGCTTCCTGTACAACCCGACTTCCGAACAGTACCGTCTGGCCGAATCGGTGGTCGCCGGGGGGCGCCTCCTCCAGGTCGAGCGGCACATCCTCCCCGAACTTCTGGAGCTGAACGCAAAGGATCATCCAAACGGTCACACCCCCTACTCCGCCTATCTGGGAGTGGCCGCACTGCTGATTGGCTACCTGCGTGGCAACGAACATGTCGTTGCGGGTAACTCACGCAGTGACGACGAGCCCAACGTCGACTCGTATTTTGGTCGCCCCGTCAATCATCAGTGGACGAAGGCGTACGACTTCGAGAAGGCGCTACGCCACTACTGTGAGCGGTGGGTCCCACACGTGCCAACCTACAGTAGCCCGTTCCGACCACTGTTCGAGCTCCAGGTACTGTCATCGCTGTCTGAAAATATCGACGCCTATCTCCGGACGGCGAGCTGCAACCGAACCAAAGGCATCGGTTGGTGCGGCGAGTGCGCAAAGTGCGCCTGGGTGTTCCTCGCCACAGCGGCGCTGTTCGGCCACCCAACAGCTGTCCAGAAATTCGGTGTCGATCTCTTCATCCGGCCCAGCCTCAGCGAACTCTATATAAAAATGACCGGCCTCGACGGTGCGAAGCCATTCGAGTGCACAGGGACCGAGGAGGAAGTCAGAGTCGCAATTCGCGCCGTCAGCCGACGACATTCCCTGGAAGAGTCCGCGGCCCTTGCCGCAAGTCTACGTATACCTTTGGTTCAAAACGCCAGACCGCTGGAAGAACTCCTCGCAGACTGGGGGCGGGACGATCTCGTTCCTGGCGAATTCATCGGGCAGGTGCGGAGCCGCGTGTCAGCCCTCCGCTAATAACGGGCGCGCCCCCTAATGGCTTAGGGTCTACCGGCGTGTCGGCCGAACCGGCGGCGCAGCCCTAGACGCCGGCTCTGGGCGAGCGGTATGCCGCTATACAGGTCTACGCGGCGGCGGGTGGTTGGCCGTGTGCGGAGGTTGCCTTGGGCCGAGGGAGTCCGCCGAGCCGCGTCTACGTAGCGCGCATGATTGGTCCGCCGCCTCCGGGTCAACCTCGGGCCAGAGTGCGGGCCAGAGTGCGGGCCAAAGCTTGCGCCCGTCCACTCGCAGCAGGTCGGCCACCGCCCATCGGTGAGGGGCGCCGGGCACCACCGACCAGGACTGGGGCCGCTGCGGCCGGCGTGGCGCGGCCGGCTTATACCGTGGTGGACGACCCCGCCGACGCACGCGACTTCACCGCGGCTCGGCTTGCCCGTGGTGGTCAAGCCACCGTCGGGTGCGGGCAGCGCCTGCGTGGAGCAGGCAACCGACATGCCCGGGTTCGACCGCGTCAGCGACCCGGCGGGCCGGCCGGCGGCTGCTGGCCGAGCAGATGATGGACGGACCGGAGTACAACTCCGCATGTCGTGCGGGCCCGGCTTCGCCGGCAGGTGGGAGACACCGTGGCACCGCTACGCTCGTCCACGAATGGAGACTGACCCCATGGGTCAGTATCGACGTCGAGGCATAGCCGCTGGTGCGGGAGAACCTCGACCGGGCCGGTGTGTCGTCCGCTGTCGACGCCGTGCTTTGCCGCTTGGGGCCAGTACCTCGCCGGGCTCTGACTGTCTGATTGCGGGACAAGTCAAGGACGGAGCGGAGTTCGATCCTGTAGCTGCCGCGCATCAGCGGACGTTTATGGCGCGTCACGTCGGAGAGGTCACCAGCCATCCTCCGACAACTCTCGATAGATCGCCAACAATCGGCGAAATGTGAATCTGGCGCTTACCCGAGAAGATTGACGCCGCCGAACCGGACCGGATCATGGACACCCGGCTCCGGTCGACCACATGCTCCCAGGCGGACGGCGTCCTGGAGCCGCCCTGGACGGCACGGTTCACAAAGGCGCCTGGACCGACCCCAATAGCCAGTCACCTGCCTTTGGAGATAGCCTATCGGGAGGACGTGACGATAGGGCGATCGAAACCGAGACCCACTCCCGGCTACCTAACGTAACGGGAAACTACCCACAGTCAAGCTGTCTTTACCCTGAGTGCTCGCTCACCTGAACCACACCATGCGAGCAACCAAAGTCGATGCGTCAATTAGCCAAAGGTTCATAGTACAACCGGTCAGCACGATGCGAATGTCTATCGCGTCGTTACCCCCTGCGGACGCGAGGAGTTGACCTGCCGGGTGGTGCCGTTAGTCGGTGCCCAAGGTCAGGTGCAGGTCCCGATGATCGCGCCGGGCCGGTGAGCCTCACCGGGCGTTACGGACACGATCGATCTGCGAGCCGGACATACCGCGGCACAGCATTCGCTGGCCCGGCGTGCGCCGCTGCTTAGGGGTGTGGATCGTCGATAGGGAAAGCAGAACGTGGCATTTTCGCAAGTTTGTGGTGAGGGCGTCGGACATCAAGCTGACATGAATAGTCAGATTGAGAGGCTGGACAAGGAGATTCCTGACTTGATCCAACACCGAACACCCCGTGGCCAGCAGGCGGCTACGGCTCGTATGCGAACCGGTGGCACCGGGACGGTCCTGTTCCCGACTCGGGACTATCCGCCCGAGGCGGGGCGAGGCCGACAGATCCTCGGCTTCTTCCCTGGACTTGGCAGTCGGGCTTTCTATCAGAACCTCGACCGAGGACTGCTCGATTCCGGTATTCCCGAGGTGGCCGAAATCTATCAGGAGGGCGCGCGGGCGCTGGGGTTACCCGGCCAGCCGGAAAGACTTCTGATGATCCCGGAGAACATGCCGGCCGGGAAATTGGCGGCGCAGGGCTTCGTCGGAGCGGCGTTCCTTGTGCACAACCTCGCTCTCGATGCCCACCTGCGGGCGATGGCCGAGTACGAACGAGTACCGGTGCACTTCGTCGGCTACACCGGTGAAAGCCTTGGCATCATCACGGCGGCGGTGGCCAGCGGCGCCATCTCGGTCGGTGACGGCGTCAAGCTCGGGTACGCGTTTACCCCGCTGGTGCTGACGGCCGCCGACGGCCTCGGGTCGAGCGATCCGCTCGCGGCGAACATGGCCACGTACCTGCCCGAATCCCTTCGTGGCCGGCGGCTGGTGCCTGAGCCATGCCACGTGATCGGACTTCGCGGCGATCCCGCGGACCTCGGCAAGATCCTGGCCGAAATCGCAAAGACCTATCCGAAGGCCGATGTCGAGGTGCACAAGCTCTATTCGAATCGGCAGACCAACATCTACGTCAGGGCGGGCGTCAAGTCCGACTTCGACCTGTTCGCCAAGAGTTTCCCGGCCGTCGAGACCGCGGAGTTGAAGGCGCCAACCACGTTCCTTGCTCATGCCGAGCGGATGGCCGGCGTGCGCCAGGCATTCGAACGGTTCATAACGGACAACGGGATCGTGTTCCGCGAGCCGCACACGCCGGTCATCTCGAACAACAATTCCGGTCTGCTCACCACGGCTGCCGAGGTGCGAAACGGAATACTGGCGATCACCAACGAGATTATGGCGTCACAGACCACCGTGGAGACTCTGAACAGCCTTCGTCCCGACGTGATCCTGGAACTGGGACTGGGCAACAAGTCCGTGCAGCTGCTGATCGACAACAACGTCGACATCCCGCTCGCTTCCTACACTGGGGCCGCCGAGGAGACCGGTCTGCTCCTGCGCGCCGTGCAGTTGGTAGACACCCTGCTCGGGGAGCTGGAAACCCCGCACGCCACAGGCGACCGGCTGACCGACCGGCACTATCACACGCTGCGCGAGATTTTCCGGCTGTCCAGCGACCCGTTCTGCGAAGGGTACTTCTATCGGACCATCGGGCGTGTCATCGCCAGCCAAATGCTCCATCGGGACCGGGTCGCCTCGTCGGCGCGCCATGAGCTCCTGGAGGTCTTCCAGCACACGTACAGCTACCGGGGTCACATCGACGCCGGCAGGGGAGAGCTGGTGCTCCAGGCCAGGCTGAAAAAGCGGATCGTCGGGCACGCCGAAGGGCTTGGCCAGGTTTACACCGAGCTGAAAGTGATCGACGAGTCCGGGATTGTCAGTGATCGAAGCCTGATCCGCAGCGAGCAGCACGAAGTAGTGGTGTTCCATTTCGATCGACTTCCTGGCCTTGGCTATGCCGACCTGGCCCGCAACACGCGACTGTTGCTGGACACGGAGCCGATCGCCCGGCAGATCTACGATCACGTCTGCGAGAGTCTCGACATCGAGGATAACGAACTTCTGAGGTTGGCCGGCGGCACCGCGCCAACCATTCATCAGCTCGCCATGAGCTACCTGGTCTACCAGTACACTCTGTTCCATCTGCTCCATCTGCATCGGCCTACCATATTCATGCATGATTACTACCTCGCAGGCAGTGATCCGTTGGGTTGGTTGGTCGCGCTGGCCGCTTCCGGGGCGGCGGCGTTGCCGGACGCCGTGCGACTCTACTGCTCCTATCTGGGGGCCGGCATGAAAACCGACGAGGCGAAGGCCGCCCTTGATCGCGTGTTGGCCTCGCTGAGCACGCCCGATGTCCCAATCATTTCCCCGGAGGGAATCCCCTTGCAGGCAAAGATTGACTTGGAGGCCACCACCCGTGCCGTCTTCAACTAGAAGCGCACTCGACGTCCCGGCCCGTCGGATTCACCTCAACGGTAACTGCCAGATCCTCTCCTTTGGCTCGATGCTTGATCACGGGCATTTCGACGCCGAGCCGTTCCGGATGGATATCATATCGGTGCGGTCGCCATCCGATATCTGGCGCAAGCGGGTCAATCCCGCCCTCGACGACTTCGAGGTCCGGTCCACGCTGTCGTTGACCGCCGAGTACAGCAAGGTGTTGCACCATGCACGCGGCCGCAACCTGCTCAGCAGCACGGTCTACACCTACGTCAACATCGGGGAGACCGTCGTTGACTTCGGCAAGGGCGGCAGCGAGTCCATGACTATCTTCATCAAGAAGGAGGGCGATGACCGGATCTTCGTTCGCAAGATCCTCAGCGAGGCCCTGACCACGGCCAAGTGGAACCGCGATGGCGAGGGCGTGATGCTTCCGCCCTTTGCCAAGGCGAAGAACCAGGCGGACTACCTCAGGGCCCTGCCCGAGTCCGTCCGCCCATACTTCCCGGAGGCTTTCGACAGCATCGAGCGCGAGATCCCCATCCCGGACCACCTCAGGCAGGACGACAAGACAACCCATAAGGAAGTCATCTACGAGATGAGCTACGTGCCTGGCCAGGAGGTCAGCCGGTTCATCGAGGAGCACTGCCCGCCGCCGGCCGTGATCGCCCGCCTGTACGCGCAGATCCTGACGATTTTGAACGAGGGTGTGCATACGGTCAACCGTGTCCCCGCGCCCGGCGAGACGCTGGACATCTCCTACTTCCGGAAGATCGAGGACCGGTTGGAGCTGTGTCGGCGTACCGCGCCACGGACCTTCAACCAGCATCTGCTCGACACCGAGCGAATCGTGATCAACGGCGTGTCCTACCTCAACTCCCCGGCCCTGCTGAGGCGGTTCCGGGAACGTCCCGAGTTTCTCGACGTCCTGGAACCACGGTTTCATTCGCTGGTCATGGGAGACACCAATACCGAGAACATCAAGATTACCGACACCGAGCCGCTCGTGCGGGCACAGCGACTGATCGAGTCCGATGCTCCCGCCGACGAGATCGCCACGGCGCTGACCGCCATCACCTCGGAATCACTGGGAATCAGGTTCCTTGACCCAAGGGCCATCGGTTTTCGCAGTAAGGGTCGCCAGACCTGCGATGATCCGATGTACGACAACAAGCCGTGGCACAATTCCATTGGCCATTACGACGAGATTCACCACGAGCAGTTCGCATTGCAGGTCCAGTCCGGGCAGGGACACACTCCCCGCGTCGACATCGAGTTCACCGATGGGAATCGCTACCAGCGGGCATACCGCGTACGGGATGTGGCGGTCAACGGCGGGCAGGTCGACATGGCCACGCCACGGGGCATGGAAGACTACTTCGCCCCCGTCATGACCGAGGTGTACGGCCTGAACGATCCCGACTCCCCGTATCTGCGGGACGACCCCTACTGGCTGATCCGCTTCGCCTTCATCATGGGAACCCATTTCACCGCCATGCCGCCCTTCCACTTTCAGTCCGAACTGGGCGGCACACTCGTCGACAACTACCAGTCCCAGCGGCGCCCGGTGGCCATCTACTGCGAAGGCATCAAGTGGCTCAACTGGGCGCTGGAGATGCTGGAGGGACAGCGTACGGAATTCCTCGGCCTGACGGTCCCGGCGCTGCCCGGCCGCGCCGCTGCGTAAATTCCCGTTCGCTCGCCATACACCGTAACACCCACAGAAAGAGCTAAACCCATGACCACATTTTTGCGCACTCTTCCCGTATCCGGGCTGAGCGACCTGTCCAATGAGTCTCGTATGATCACGGCGCCGT
>Ga0126372_10000432_pt1 | contig 14552 bp, 9 predicted proteins | sample PanSoiMetaPlot_6_FD_92762 | JGI IMG/M metagenome (GOLD analysis project Ga0126372, IMG submission 92762) | Tropical forest soil microbial communities from Panama - MetaG Plot_6 | ecosystem: Environmental > Terrestrial > Soil > Tropical forest > Bulk soil | place: Panama | collected 2016-02-17
CAGCGAAACGCGGCGGCGGCAATTTGACCCGTCCGCCCATGGCTTTTACCTCTGACCAGCTTCCTTGTCAAGAATAAAAATGCAAAATTCATCAGGTCTATATCGATTTAGTCGGGCGACGAGACAGAAAATCTTGCTCGAATCCAGTTTCCTGTGCGACACTTGCAGCCATGGCAAAGGCGGGAAAGAGCGCTCGCGTGCCGCCTGACCGATCGGGAAAGTCGATAGGACTCAAGGGACTGGCCGATTACCTTGGCCTCTCTCCGGCCACCGTGTCGCTGGTGATGAACGGTTCGGCCGTGGCCGACACTATCGCGCAAGAGACCAAGGACCTGATCTTCGAGGCCGCACGCAAACTTAATTACAAACCCAATTTCTTTGCGCGCTCGCTGCGCATCGGGCGCAGTCTGACAATTGGGGTAATGGTGCCGGAAGTAAGCCAAGGCTATAACGCCACGGTGTTGAGCGGTATCGAGGATTACCTGCTGCAGGAAGGCTACTTCTATTTCCTGGCAAGCCACAGGTTCCGACAGGACTTGATCGATGAGTATCCGCAGATGTTCCTGCAACGTTCGGTCGACGGGTTGATCGTGGTCAGCACAACCTGGCGTCGGCAGCTACCAATTCCTGTAGCGACCGTCTCCAGCCACGATGAGGTGCAGGGCGTCACCAACATTGTTCTCGACCATCGCCGTGCCGCCGAAGTTGCATTGCGCCATCTTGTCGAGCTTGGACACCGTAAAATCGCGGTGATTAAGGGGCAGGACTTTGTTCCAGATACGGAAATCCGCTGGAATGCAATTGCCGCGGTAGCCCACGAGTTGGGCGTGCCCATATCCCCCAAGCTTACGGTGCAAATTGAACGGAACTCGCCATCGCCGGAACAGGGGTACCGAGTCACCCAAGAGCTGCTTGCCTCAAACGAACCCTTCACCGCGCTATTCGCCTTCAATGATATTTCGGCTCTCGGGGCCATGCGCGCGATCGATGAATTTGGCTGGCGCGTACCACGGGACGTCTCCGTGGTCGGGTTCGACAATATCGAGACGGCTGCCTATCACATCCCCGGCCTCACCACCGTGCAGCAGCCGCTGCGCGAGATGGGCAAGATGGCAGCCGAGAGCGTCTTGCGGCGCCTTTCGCGTGTGGACAACGAGTTCTCGCGCATTGCCGCTAAGATCATCGTAGAACCGGAGCTGATCGTTCGCGGGACCACCGCCGCAGCGCCGGTTCCCCGAAAACGGAGTACGGGAGCTGTTCAGTCCCGATAATGCCAATTTCAGCGCAGCACCGAGCCTGACAACCTAGCTTGGATTGATGACCGCCAGCCTATGCTTGACCGCGACTTGCTCTCATGCTACACGTTGCCTAAACCGATTTAGACGTAGTCATAGTTCCACCAGAGTTAGCGTGGATGAATGGGCGTCTTTCGACGATGAGACTTCGTCGGCCAAGCGCAACAAGGAGATCTTTATGCGAGTGCGTCTTCTTAGTGCCAGCATCGTGGTTTTCCTTATCGTGGCTTGCACTCGTACTCATGTCATGGGGCAGGCCAGCAATTCGGCCGCTGCTGCTATGCCGTATCTGAACCCTTCAGTTCCCGTCGAAACGCGCGTTAATGACCTGATTTCACGTATGACGCTGGAGGAAAAAGCCTCGCAACTCGTCAACCAGGCGCGCGCCATCCCCCGGCTGCACGTGCCTGCCTACGACTGGTGGAGTGAGGCTCTGCACGGCGTGGCTCGAGCTGGAACCGCTACGGTATTTCCTGAGCCCATCGGGCTGGCGGCAACTTTCGATGATCCTCTTATTTACGACATGGCGGTAGTGGTCGGCACTGAGGCCCGCGCCAAGCACAATCAAGCGATACGGGCCGGACATAGCGACATCATGGAGGGACTGGACTTCTGGTCACCGAATATCAATATCTTTCGCGATCCCCGCTGGGGTCGCGGCCAGGAAACTTATGGCGAGGATCCATTTCTGACCGGCAAGATGGGCGTCGCCTTTGTGCGCGGACTCCAGGGTGATGATCCTAATTATTACCGCGTGATCTCCACACCCAAACATTTTGCCGTGCATAGCGGCCCAGAGCCATCCCGTCACAGCATGGATGTGCCAGTATCGAAACACGACTTGGAGGATACGTACCTGCCGGCCTTCCGTGCTACCGTGGTCGAAGGCCATGCCGGGTCGGTTATGTGCGCTTACAATCGGGTGAACGGTCAGCCTGCCTGCGTTAACTCCTTCCTGCTCGAAGACCAATTGCGGGGTGCCTGGAAATTTGATGGGTACGTAGTGTCGGACTGCGATGCGGTCAAAGATATTTTCATGGGGCATCAGTATACGAAAAGCTTGGTGGAAGCCGGCGCGCTTGCAATCAAGGCGGGGATGGATAACGAGTGTGCTGACTTTTTCCGAAAGATTACCGATGACTCCGATTACGTGAAATATGTGGATGCCGTCAAGCAGGGCCTCATAACGGAAAAGGACATCGATCGGGCGCTCAAACGCCTGTTCACGGCACGCTTCCGGCTGGGCATGTTTGATCCACCGGCGCTGGTTAAGTATGCCCAGGCGCCTGACTCGGAAATCGATAGTCCTGCCCATCGCGAACTGGCACTCAAATTGGCTCGCGAATCGATGGTTCTACTGAAGAATGATGGGGTGCTGCCCCTCGCTGAGGGCACCAAGAACATTCTGCTGGCTGGGCCGCTCGCGCAACAGGCCAAAGTGCTTGAGGGCAATTACAACGGTACGCCTTCCCGGTCTGTCACTGCCTTGGACGGCATTCGAAAACAATTTGCCGGGGCGAGCGTAAGGTATGCCCCTGGGATCAACTTTTTACGGCAGGAGCAACTCGTGCCGACTGCGGCGCTGTCAACGCCAGAGGACAAGCCGGGACTCAAGGCCGAGTATTTCCCGGGCAAGGGTTTCAGAGCCGAACCTGCGCTTGTCCGGGTTGATAAGTACGTAAATTTGCAACTGTCCCATCCTGACACTTCGGCACTCGCGATACCAAAAGGTTGGACCGATTTTTCCGTGCGCTGGACCGGCTTCTTAACCCCTCCGGAATCGGGTGTCTACAAAGTTGGCCTGCTTGGTTCGATGGACCGGATGTGGCTCGATGGCAAGTTGATCGTCGACGACCTCCAGCTGCATGACGGGAAAGCCACGATGAGCACCATCGAGTTGCAAAAGGGACATCGTTACGCGGTAAAGATCGAATACACCAGCGGGGAATTTGGCACCAAGTTGGTCTGGCTGCCTATGCTCGCTGATCCGATCGGTCAAGCGGTAGCTGCCGCGGAACAAGCGGATGTCGTCATCGCAGTGGTGGGCATTACGTCCCAATTAGAAGGCGAGGAGATGAAAGTCGACTTGCCCGGCTTCAAAGGCGGAGACCGCACCAGCCTCGATTTGCCAAAGGAAGAGGAAGATCTGGTACAAGCGGTCGCGGCTACGGGCAAACCTCTCATTGTGGTTCTGATGAATGGAAGCGCGGTGTCTGTGAACTGGGCCAATGAGCATGCCAATGCCATCCTCGAGTCCTGGTATTCGGGTGAAGAAGGCGGAACGGCAATCGCCGAAACTTTGGCTGGCGTGAACAACCCAGCAGGTCGGCTGCCAGTGACCTTCTACACGGGAGTTGATCAGTTACCTCCCTTTGAAGATTACGCGATGAAGAATCGCACGTACCGGTACTTTGAAAGCAACCCACTCTACCCGTTCGGTTATGGATTGAGCTATTCGAAGTTTGAGTACAGCAATCTCAAACTCTCGAAGGCGGACGTGAATGCCGGCAAGCCGATTGGCGTCGAAGTCGAGGTCAAGAACGTCAGCCAGCGCGAAGGCGACGAAGTCGTTCAGCTCTATGTGAATTTCCCCAAAGTGGGCGGAGCGCCGATTCGCGCCTTGCGCGCTTTTACTCGCATTCACTTGCCGCCCGGCGAGTCACGTCGGATAGCTCTGGACCTGACCCCACGAGATCTGAGCTATGTGAACGAAGCCGGCGACCGGGTCATCACCGCGGGCGAATATCGCGTCACCGTGGGCGGCGGACAGCCGGGTACCGGCGCGCCGGTTGCGGAAGCGACGCTGACGATTCGCGGTCAGCAGACCCTGCCAGAATAGCGGATATGCTGGGAAGTAGTCTGAAATTCACTGTGAGGATCGAATCCGTGTTGCGAGGGGTAATTGCCGCACTCCTCATTAGCGGATTTCTTCGAGCCCAGGCGCCTGGTTCGAAAGCTCGACAGGAGCCGGAGACGGTCGCCCAGGATAAACCCGGCTCAATCCGCTTCGCCTTCGAGCCCATCGACTTCCGACTGGACAGCTCCGAGACGCCGGAGCGACATGCTCCAGAAACCATGGCAGGCGGGGTCGCGGTCTTTGACTACAATAACGACGGCAAACTCGACATCTTCTTTGCCAATGGCGCCAACATTCACACTCTCAAGAAGGATTCACCCAAACACTGGAATCGTCTGTTTGAAAACGACGGCAAGGGACACTTCAAGGATGTAACCGAGAGAGCGGGTCTGACCGGCACGGGTTTCGATGTGGGTGTCGCCGTCGGCGATTATGATAATGACGGCTACGAAGATATCTTTGTAGCCGGCGTTTACCGCAACACGCTCTACCACAATAACGGCGACGGCACATTTACCGATGTAACCGCTAAGGCGGGCCTCGTTCACAAACCCGATTCGCAATATGGACCGCTCTGGGCGGTGGCTGCCGCGTGGGTTGACATCAACAATGATGGCCTGCTCGATCTTGTCGTAATCAACTATCTCAAATGGGATGGGAAGCACGAGCCGGTCTGCGCTGATGAGGGGCACCGCGATTACTGCCACCCAAAGCTATATCAGCCGACTCCCAATCAATTATTCCTCAACAACGGAGATGGTACTTTTCGCGATGCTTCCGTTACCTCCGGTTTGTGGACGCATCCGGGCAAAGGCATGAGCATAGCCGCAGCCGACTCCACGCTCAGCGGCCGCATGGATCTTTTTGTCACCAATGACAAGCTGGTAAATTCTTTCTTTCGCAACCTGGGCGGCGGCAAATTAGAAGAAGCTGGGTTCGAAGCGAATGTGGCGCTCCGGGAAGATGGCGTATTCATTTCCGGGATGGGAACCGACTTCCGCGATATCGACAACGACGGGTACCCCGACATCTGCCTGGTTGCACTCGATCGCGAAACCTTCCCGATCTTTCGCAACAACGGGAAAGGCGGCTTCGCTGAAGTGACACAATCGAGCGGCATGGCCGTGCTCAGCGCCCCCATGGCCGGCTACTCGCCCATGATCGCCGACTTCGATAACGACGGTTGGAAAGACATTTTTGTCTCGCGCGGCCACGTGCAGTCACTCCTGTCGGCACCCAAGCTTGCTATCGAGCAGCCGAACACGGTCTTTCGAAACCTGGGGAAAATGAAGTTTGCCGCCCTGACGAGCGAAGCCGGGTTCACGGCACAGCCTCCAGCTCGCCATCGCGGCTCGGCGATGGGCGATTTGGATGGCGACGGTCGCCTCGATGCAGTCGTAAGTGCGATTGGCGCTCCCGCGGAGATCTGGATGAACCGGAGTCCCGGAGCCAATCACTGGCTGGAGGTAAAGTTGCGCGGAACCAGGAGTAACCGCGATGGGATCGGTGGGCGCATCAAGGTCGTGAGCAAGAGCGGCACACAGTACAACCACATGACCACCAGCGTAGGCTATGCGTCCTCCAGTGCCGGCCCGGTTCACTTCGGGTTGGGTTCGGATACGACAGCCGACCTGGTCGAAATTCACTGGCCTTCCGGAATTGTCGAGAAACTTCGAAATGTAAGTGCGGACCGGATCGTCCTTGTCTCCGAGCCTGAGCGCTAATCGTTCCGAGGTGCTAGGGCTGGCACTGGGGATGATAGCTAGGACCTAGAGATCGGCGAACAGGTTCGAAAAGTGAGATTGAACATGAATCTGCTAGGCATCGACGTCGGCACCGGCGGCACACGTGCACTCATTGTAAACGGAGAGGGACGAGTCGTCGGTTCGGCATCTGAGGAACATGCCCCTTTCGCCTCCCCGCAGATTGGATGGGCTGAGCAGGATCCCAGCGACTGGTGGCGAGCCGCCACGATCGCGGTTCGCAAAGCTTTAGCCAATGCGAAGCTACGGGGGGAAGACATCACCTGCGTCGGTTTTTCCGGCCAGATGCACGGTGCCGTCATGCTGGACCATCAAGATCGCGTGGTTCGGCCGGCGCTGATCTGGTGCGACGTACGCACGGAAAAGCAATGCCACAGTCTCACCGAGAAAGTCGGCAGCGAGCGACTGATTCAGCTGACCCGCAATCCCGCTCTGGCCAATTTCACCGTCACCAAATTTCTCTGGGTTCGCGAAAACGAACCAGAAAATTGGAAACGCGTACGCTCCGTCATGCTGCCGAAAGACTATGTAAGGTTTCGCCTCACCGGAGAACGCGCCATCGATGTTGCCGATGCATCGGGAACACTCTTGCTGGATGTCGCAAATCGCCGCTGGTCACGCGAAATGCTGGAAGCAGCCGAGATTCCGGAGCACTTTCTGCCCCGTCTATACGAATCGACAGAGCTCTGTGGGGCTGTCTCGGCACAAGGAGCGGAGGCTACAGGGCTGAAGCCGAACACACCGGTTGTCGCCGGCGCAGGGGATCAAGGCGCCAACGCCGTCGGCATGGGCATTGTCACACCCGGCACGGCTAGCGCGACGATTGGGACTTCGGGTGTGGTCTTCGCTGCCACGGATCAGCCCGCGATCGATCTCCAGGGCCGGCTGCATACTTTCTGCCACGCGGTTCCGGGGCGCTGGCACGTCATGGGAGTAACGCAGGCCGCGGGACTTTCACTGCGTTGGTTCCGCGACAACTTCGCCATCACCTCCCAAGACCAACGTGATTCATATGAGCGGCTCACAGAGGAGGCGGCAAAAATCAGCCCCGGCTCAGATGGTCTGCTTTGGACTCCATACTTGATGGGCGAAAGAACCCCACACTTGGATCCCAATGCGCGCGCTGCGCTGGTGGGCTTGACCGCCTCTCATACCCGAGGACATGTCATTCGCGCCATTCTTGAGGGAGTCGCTTTCAGCCTGCGCGATACCCTCACCATACTTCAAGAAATGAATTTGCCGGTCGGAACGATTCGCCTGGGCGGTGGAGGCGCACGCTCGCCACTGTGGCAGCAGATTCAGGCTGACACCTACGGACGTGACGTCGAGATGGTGGAAGCAGAAGAAGGAGCAGCTTATGGCGCCGCCATTCTCGCCGGAGTAGGTGCAAGCGTCTGGTCTTCTGTGGATTCGGCCTGCAATACGGCAATCCGGGTTCGAAAGACAGTTAGACCGCGTCCTGTAGTCGTCCTACTTATGAATCAGCAGTACTCGGCGTATCGCCGCGTATACTCGGCTACGAGATCAATTCTTCAACCAGCCGCGAGCATCTCCAAAGCTCACGGATAAGGACATTCATATGGCAAATGGCGATTATCAACCCCGGCCGGAACACAAATTCTCATTCGGATTATGGACCGTTGGCAATCGAGGGCGAGATCCCTTCGGCGACGTCGTGCGCCCAACCATTCCACCTGTCCAGATCGTTAGCATGCTGGCGGAGGTCGGCGCCTGGGGCGTCAATCTCCATGACAACGACCTGGTGCCGATCGACGCCACTCCGACCGAACACGAGCGTATCGTCTCGGAATTCAAGAAAGCATGCGAGCGCAACGGCATCGTGGTTCCAATGGCTACCGTCAACCTGTTCTATCACCCTGTGTTCCGTGATGGCGCGTTCACTGCGAATGACCCGGAGGTTCGCGCCTATGCTCTCCAAAAGACCATGCGCGCGATGGACTTAGGCGCAGAATTGGGCGCCAAGATATTCGTCCTCTGGGGCGGACGCGAGGGAACAGAAACGGACGCGTGCCGACGGGCTGATGTCGCTGTCGAACGTTTGCGTCAAGCAGTCAATTATCTGTGCGAGTACAACATCGATCGAGGCTACGGCTTCAACTTCGCCCTGGAGGCCAAGCCTAACGAGCCGCGGGCAGATATCTACATGCCCACCACGGGGCATTACCTGGCTCTGATCTCGACGCTCGACCACCCGGAAATGGTCGGCGTGAATCCCGAGGTTGCCCACGAACAGATGGCGGGACTGAATTTCATGCACGCGGTTGCACAGGCCTGGGACGCTGGCAAGCTTTTTCACATTGATTTGAACGATCAGGCGCCTGGGCGCTATGATCAGGATTTTCGCTTCGGCTCGGCCAACCCCAAATCCGCTTTCTATCTGGTGAAGTTTCTGGAGGAAGTCGGGTACCAGGGGCCACGCCACTTCGATGCCCACGCGTACCGCACCGAAGACTGCGCGGGCGTGAGAGACTTCGCTCGCGGGTGCATGCGAACCTATCTGATCCTCAAAGATAAGGCAGCGCGCTGGAATGCAGACGGCGAAATTCAAGCTATTCTCCAAGACCTCTCGGCCGGCCGTAAAGATTTGCCGAAGCTCGACGGTTTTTCTAAGGAGAACTCAACCGCACTGTTGGCGCACATCTTCGACAAAGATGCGATGACCCACAAGCGCCTGCAGTACGAAAAACTGGATCAGCTAACCGTGGACTTATTACTCGGCGTCCGCTAGAAACCATGGTGGCGATTCTACTTAGACTTTGCCGTCTTCCTCGAAAATGCGGACTGTCCTGCCCTCTCTCGGGCGGGCGTCTTATGCCTGCTCGTTGAGCACAGGTTTCAATCGGCGAAGATTGTTTACGACGTTGTTTGGGGGAGATCGTGTTACTTTTTCCGCACAGCGGGTCGGAAGCCTACAACGCTCGGGGACATGCGACGCAAGCTTGTACATGCGGCCGAAGGCAATCTGGCGCGATGGAGATGATTCTGGCGGAATACACATCAATCAAGCCAAGCAGTCTGTTTCAGGGGACGCTCAGACTGGACATAAAGACAGAAGAGCGCGAGCATTGTGGCAGTCGCGGCAAGGGCCACCACAAGGCCTACGCTGAGGTTGCCGAACCGCTCGCTGGTATAGCCCACCATTAAAGGTAGAGTTGCCCCTCCGAAATTGGCCATGTTGAAAAAGACAGGTCCGGCCCGTGGGCTGTCGCTGCCAAAACTCCGTGACATCATGGCAATCGTAATGGGGAACACGACGGAGAGCCCAAGGCCGGCGACCGAGGCCCCTGCAATGATGCCAGGCAGCGAATGGGCCGAGACCAGACCAACTGTTCCGCCAACACTCACGACTAGTCCAATCCGCGCAAGCGTGACTTCTCTGGTTCGCCACAAGATCACCGGGGCCACCATTCTGCCCGCGAGTAGCGCAAGATAAAAAAACGAGGAAGTAACGATCGGCAGGTTCGCGGCAGAGGCCCCGCGCTTAGCAAATGATGCCAACCAGCCTCCAATGCTGTTTTCCGTGCCGACATAAAGGAAGAACAGCGCGCAAAGAACAAGTACACCGGGGCGCGACCAGAGAATTCGTCGAGAACCCGCTTCTCGTCCAACTATCCGCCCGCATTCGTCGACACAGGAAGGCACGAAAGCGAGAATAGCCATACTTACCAGCAGCGCAACGGCCGCGATGGTATAGAGCAGGAACGATGGGTGCTGCACACGCGCAGCTGCCGCTACCAGAAAGGGGCAGCTGACGGCGCCAACGCTCCAGGAAAAATTCAGCATGTTCAAGGCAGCAGCACGCTGCCTAGCGTTGATTTCGGCGACCAGGAGATTACAGGTGGGACCCATCAGTCCGATTGCCCCACCGTAGCAAGCTATGGCAAATAGCCCACCTCGCAACGAAAGCAGGGGCAGTGCGCCGACGCCCAGCGCAATGGTCGTCAAGCCGATGATCATGGCTGTGCGATAGCCCCAGTGTCGAATGACTCTGCCCGAGAAACTCACTCCCAGGGTGGCCCCAAGAAATTGCGCGGTGAACAGATACCCGGCCTGAGTGTCGCTCAACGACCAGCGCTCGCACAGAATCGGCAGCATGGGGCCGAGCAGGACCGTTACCAGTCCCACTGGAAGAAAGGCAGCATGCGCCGCCCGAGTCGCGGATCGGGGCGCCCAACTGACCTCGGGTGTAGATGTAGCCAAGGACATGGACTACTTTGCTTGTCGTCTCCCGTGGGAGTCGATCTTATCCCAGCTGTGTTTGGCGTTTACCTGTTTTTAGGAATTTCTCGGGGCTGGCCCGTGGAACCCCGAACCATCTGTTCGGCTTCGAGGGCGAATCTCCATCAAGGTCGTCTGCGGCGGCCTTGCCCATGTGGCGCCAAGATTGTCTCAGCGTGGTCAAAGACAAGATGGTATATGCGGCCAGGAATCTCGTCAAAGCCGGCACGGAAAATGTTTTCTCGAAACGCGCCAAATAATATCGAGTGCATCCAGATCTGACGGTCGAGATGGCTTATCTGATTGTTCTCCGGAGCCGCAGGTCGGCCATGAGTGAAATCGCTGGCAGGATATCTGTAAGGTTGCCGAGGATCAGATTTCCGGGACTACCGCACCATCTGGGTTAGCGGTTCGCCAAACATTGGCATTTCTCGTCAGGCGATTCGTGTCTTTCGAGGAGAATCGGATTTTCCCAGAAAAGGCGGGCCAGAATATCGATTGGGCAGCCACCGGAGGAGCCAAAAAAGTCTAGAAAAAATCTTGGCAAAGTGCCGCTCGAGAAGCAGGAATGCGGGATGCGCCTGCCTCGATTCCGCTCCGATGGAAAACGTTTTCCCCCACCTATAACTGTGGTACCATGGCTGCCAGCTGGGTCGCAGTCTGGCCACCATGGACATCCGTGAGATTGCCCGCAGAGCGAAGGTTTCGACTGCCACTGTGTCGAGGGCGATCAACCGCATTCCCACGGTCGATCCCCAACTAGCTAAGCGCGTGTGGAAAGTCGTCGATGAACTAGGTTATTACCCTAATACCCAGGCCCGCGCCCTGGTTTCTGGAAGAAGCCGCATCTTCGGCCTGATCGTCTCGGAGATTACTAATCCTTTCTTTCCGGAAATTGTTCAGACCTTCGAGAACCTCGCCGTCGAGAACAACTACGAGATCCTGCTCACTTCGACCGTGCATGATCCCAAACGTATGGAATCTTCGGTGCGGCGAATGATTGAACGCCGCGTCGATGGAGTCGCCATTCTGACCTTCGGCATGGAAGAATCGCTGCTCGAGCATCTGCGCTTTCGCAAGGTCCCGCTGGTCTTTGTCGACGTTGGACCGGATGCCCAGGGAATCATCAACATCCGCATCAATTACCTCAATGGGATTCGACAGGCCGTGCAGCACCTCGCGGCCCTTCGGCATACTCGCATCGCGTTCATAAGCGGCCCAATGCATTTGAAATCGGCAATAGCCAGACGGGAGGCGTTCAGGACCTCCATGATGGAAATCGGCCTGGCCCCCGACCTGATCGTCGTCGGTGATCACCGCGTGGAGGGGGGTATGCGCGCCCTGGTCGAACTCAACGCTCACAGCAGCCGCCCGACGGCAGTGATTTGCTCCAACGATATGTCTGCCATCGGAGTCATGCGCGAGGCTTACGACCATGACATCCGAATACCGGATCACCTTTCTGTGGTTGGCTTCGACGACATCCGGCTAGCTGAGTTCACGATCCCACCGCTAACCACCGTCCGCATGTCGCAACGAGAACTGGCCAGGGTTGCTTTCGAGGCTCTTCTAAGAGAGGTGGCGCTCGAGTCGCCTTCGCAAGAGCGCATCGAGTACGAGTTAGTTACCAGCCTGATCTTGAGACGTTCGACAGCGCTGGCCCCTGTGGCAAGAGACCAGATGAAGACGCTAAAGAAGTAGGCGTCCCGCGGCGTTCGAGAAACACGATTTCCCCTGAACCTCCCGCTTGTTAGAATTGCCCTCGAATGAGAAAGTTGCGATTGACAAGGGCCGGGGAAATAGTCTACATTGCGGCTCATTCTAAGTAAACGATTACTCAGTTTTTGCTCCTAGGCACGGCAAGATCATACTTATGTTGCACAGTCTGCGGGAACAAGTGTTGGAAGCCAATCTGGAACTGGTGCGAAAAGGTCTGGTCCTCTACACCTTCGGCAACGCCAGCGGCCTTTCGCGCCCGGAGGGTTTGGTGGTTATCAAGCCCAGCGGCGTGCCCTATGACAAGATGAGGCCGGAGCATCTGGTGATCACCGATATGGCCGGCAAGGTTGTCGAGGGCAGCATGCGGCCCTCCTCCGATCTGCCTACCCACCTCGTGCTGTATCAGCATTATCCCGAAATTGGAGGCATTGCTCACACTCACTCCGAATATGCCACTGCCTGGGCGCAGGCACGCCATCCGATCCCCTGCTTTGGCACCACTCATGCCGACTATTTCCACGGCCCAGTCCCAGTAACCGACGTCATGAGCGATTGCGAGATTGCTGACGATTATGAAAAGAATACCGGTCACGCTATCATTCGCACGCTGTCCAGAACAAACGCATCGGCCACGGCTGGTGTTCTGGTTGCTAATCATGGGCCTTTTGCATGGGGCAAAGATCCGGAGAGCGCAGTTCACAATGCGGTGATTCTTGAGGCTATCGCGCGTATGGCCTACTTCACGCTTGGCATCAATTCCACTGCCCCTCCGGTCGGCAGTGCCCTACACGACAAGCACTATTTGCGAAAGCACGGTGAGAAGGCATACTACGGGCAGCCCAAGGACAAACAATGATGCTCCCGCTCGCGAGCTATGTCGCAACTCAGCTAGTGCACCTCTCTTCCATCGACATCGTGATCGTCATTTTCTATTTTGCTTTGGTTCTCTCGATTGGTTGGTATTTGAAAGGCCGGGCCAACACGGGGGAGGGCTTTTTCATGGCAGGCCGGGAAATGACGGCTTGGGTCGCCGGTCTCAGTTTTCTTTCCGCGAATCTGGGTGCACTGGAACTGATGGGCTGGGCCGGTTCCGCCTATCAGTACGGTATTCTCGCGACCCACTGGTATTGGATAGGCGCGATTCCGGCGATGCTGTTTCTGGCATTGGTCATGATGCCCTTCTACTACATTTCGAAGACCCACTCTGTGCCGGGATATTTGAAACTTCGTTTCGGGGAGCCCAGCCGCGCCTTGTCCGCTATTTCCTTCGCGTTCATGACCGTGCTCATGAGCGGCGTCAACATGTTTGCCATGGCTAAGGTTATGCAGATTGTGCTCGGCTGGGATATCAACTTCAGTATATGGGTTTCATCTGTGACGGTTGCTATCTATGTCACCTTGGGTGGTCTGCGCTCGGCCATTTTTAATGAAGTGCTGCAGTTCTTTCTGATCTGGGCCGGCGCGCTGCTGATCCCTATTCTCGGATTATACGAAGCCGGCGGATGGGCCAACCTCAAACTGCAGATCGCGGCCCGAGCATCGGCACAGTATGTCCATCTCTGGTCCGGTTTAGGTTCCTTTACCGCCAATCCCATGGGCATTCATTGGACCGGCATTGTGTTCGGATTGGGCGCGATTATTTCCATGGGTTATTGGACCACGGATTTCCTGGTGGTTCAGCGCATTCTGGCCGCCAAGGATATTCGCAGCGCAGAAATGGCGCCCATCATCGGCGCGGGATTCAAGATGATGGTTCCCTTTATTGTGATCCTGCCCGGATTGCTCGGCTTAGGGCTGCTGCCGGAGAAACTCGTTCCCGAATCAGCGGCGGCGGTCAACGGAGGTCACAGCTTCAACGACGTTCTCCCCCTTATGATGGCCCGCTATTGCGGCCCCGGATTGCTGGGTCTGGGAGTAACAGCACTGATCGCCGGATTCATGTCGGGAATGGCGGGCAACGTCAGCGCTTTCACCACCGTCTGGACCTACGACATCTATCGTCCTCTGATCAACAGCAAAGGAAGCGATCACCATTACGTGAACATGGGCCGCTGGACCACGATCATCGGTGTATTGGTCAGCGTCGGCACCGCGTACTTGGTAATGCAGTTTGCCAGCATCATGGATTACGTACAGGCGCTGTTCAGCTTCTTCATTGCTCCGCTGTTCGGTACCGTCGTGCTTGGGATGCTTTGGAAGCGGGCGAGCGGGCCAGGTGGGTTCTGGGGATTGTTGTCCGGAACGCTCTGTTCTATCGGGATGTGGGCTTGGGTAAAAGTCGATCCCTCTGCGCTGCGCTATGTTGCACTGTCACCCCACGCCAAAGGTCTCGCGCAAGACATGTATCAGGCACTCTGGTCTTTTTTGGTATGCGTCATCCTGACGGTGGCTGTGAGTTTGCTAACCGAACCCACGCCGGATGAGAAATTGACCGGCCTGGTCTATGGGTTGACTCGGGTTCCGTCGGTAGGCGAGGTTCCTGTATATCAAAGGCCTGTTTTCTGGGCCGCTGTGGTAACCACGGTTTTCCTGGTTTTGAACATTATTTTTTGGTGAGCGGAGGCGCGCAGGGTGATTTCGATCTGGTTTTTCATTGGAGTTTCACTGGCCGTGAACGGTGCGCTGATCCTGTCCGCAGGAATCTACCAGCTCATTGATCCTCCGGCAGATCCGGACATC
>Ga0126372_10000433_pt1 | contig 14542 bp, 13 predicted proteins | sample PanSoiMetaPlot_6_FD_92762 | JGI IMG/M metagenome (GOLD analysis project Ga0126372, IMG submission 92762) | Tropical forest soil microbial communities from Panama - MetaG Plot_6 | ecosystem: Environmental > Terrestrial > Soil > Tropical forest > Bulk soil | place: Panama | collected 2016-02-17
GCCGTCATGGATCTCATGGGCTGGTCCCAGGCCGCCATGGCCAAGCGCTACCAGCACATCACCGCCGCTCTACGTGACGACATCGCCGGCCGGCTCGGCGGGTGCCTCTGGCGGACGAATTGAGACTAGCTCGGCCGCCACGCCAGTCGACCCCGCCGCGTTTGACCAGGTCAGACGTAGTGGGCGCGGCAGGTTTCGAACCTGCGACCTCCCGCTTGTAAGGCGGGTGCTCTCCCGCTGAGCTACGCGCCCGCGCCGCACCACAAGCCACAAACAACGGCCCGTGAGCGGCGTCAAGCGTTACAGAGCCGAGATGGCCCGCTTCCAGGCCCCCTGATCACGAGCCTGACCGGGCTCGTTCAGCTCAGCGAACCGCACCGTCCCCATGGTGTCGATCAGGAAGGTGCCACGGCTGGCCATGCCTGCCTTCTCGTTGAAGACACCGTACGCTTGGGCGACCTGGCCATGCGGCCAGAAGTCGCTGAGCAGGTCGAACTTGAAGCCCTCCTTCTCCGACCAGGCCTTCAGCGTGTAGAACGGATCGGCCGAGATGGCCAGCGTGGTGACGTTCTCGTCCTCGTAGGCGGAGAGATCGTCGCGGAGCTGGCAGAGCTCGCCGGTGCAGATGCCGCTGAATGCAAACGGGTAGAACACGAGCAGGACGTTGCGCTGCCCTTGGAAGGACGAGAGCGTGACAAGCTCGTTGTTCTGGTTCTTCAGAGTGAAGTCCGGGGCTTGGGTTCCGACTTCAACGGGCATGGACCTCTCCTAGACGGGGCTGCGTGACCGTTCGCATGACGGTTGCCAGCCTAGCGACGAGACTTGGCCGTGCGGGGCGCGACCAGCCTGGCGCCGGTCCAGCCCTCAGCGACGCTGATGTTGGACGTCTGCGACAGGCCGGCGGTCGGCGCGGCTTCGGCGATCTCGCTGGGTTCGACGTGACCGGGGCGTCCGGTCTTGGGTGTGAGTACCCAGACGACGCCGTTTTCGGCGAGCGGGCCGATGGCATCGACAAGCGCGTCCACAAGATCGCCGTCACCCTCGCGCCACCACAGTAGCACCAGGTCAACGACCTCGTCGGCGTCGTCATCTAGTAGTTCGCTGCCGCATTGCTCCTCTACGGCAGCGCGGAGATCGTCATCGACGTCCTCGTCCCATCCGAGCTCTTGAACGACCATGCCGGGTTCGATCCCGAGCTTGCCCGCGACGCCCCTCCCGGCGTCTCCCGCGGCGGCGCCCACGGCGTTTGTCCCTCCACGCTGCTGTTTGCGGTTGTGTTTGAGGCAAGCGAACACTGCGCCGGTGGGAGAGCGCAACAGTGAACCCCGCGACACGCCGTAGCCGAGTCTGTCGAGTTGGCTCGAGTTGCCGTGACCGGCGGGCATGGGCCAGCCAGGATGGGGGTGTTCGGTGAGACGATTGACCCGGACAGGGACAGTCGAGGCAAGGAGCAACAGTGGCTGGCCAGAGCGACCCAGCGGCCCTCACGTCGAGCGCGGATCGGCCCGGTGGGGGCAGGGTGAGGGTGATCAGGGACGGCGTCGCCGCGCACCTGCCGGACGTGGATCCCGAGGAGACCACCGAGTGGCTTGAGTCCTTCGACGCCGCTCTGGACGCCGGTGGGCGGCAGCGGGCGCGTTACCTGATGTTGCGTCTGCTGGAGCGGGCGCGCGAGCGGCACGTCGGGGTGCCGGCGCTGACGTCGACGGACTACGTCAACACGATCCCGACCGAGAACGAGCCGTGGTTTCCCGGCGACGAGGAGGTCGAGCGCACCTACCGGCGCTGGATCCGGTGGAATGCTGCGATCATGGTGCACCGGGCGCAGCGTTCGGGTGTGGGCGTGGGTGGTCACATCTCGACGTATGCGTCGTCGGCGGCGCTGTACGAGGTGGGGTTCAACTGGTTCTTCCGGGGCAAGGATCACCCGTGCGGGGGCGACCAGGTGTTCTTCCAGGGGCACGCCTCGCCCGGCATTTATGCCCGAGCGTTCGTGGAGGGGCGGCTCTCCGCGCAGCAGTTGGATGGCTTCCGGCAGGAGTTCTCGCATGCCGGTCAGGGTGGCGGGCTGCCGTCCTACCCGCACCCGAGGCTGATGCCGGACTTCTGGGAGTTCCCGACGGTTTCGATGGGTCTCGGGCCGTTGAACGCGATCTTCCAGGCGCGGTTCAACCGGTACCTGCGCGATCGGGGCATCAAGGACACCTCCGACCAGCATGTGTGGGCGTTCCTGGGCGACGGTGAGCTGGACGAGCCGGAGTCGCGGGGGGCGATTCACGTGGCGGCTCAGGAGGGCCTTGACAACCTGACGTTCGTGGTCAACTGCAACCTGCAGCGGCTGGACGGTCCGGTCCGGGGCAACGGCAAGATCATTCAGGAGCTGGAGGCGTTCTTCCGCGGCGCGGGCTGGAATGTGATCAAGGTTATCTGGGGGCGGGAGTGGGACGCGCTGCTGCACGCCGACCGGGACGGTGCGCTGATCAACCTGATGAACGTCACCCCGGACGGGGATTACCAGACGTACAAGGCCAACGACGGCGCCTATGTTCGTGAGCATTTCTTCGGCCGGGACCCGCGCACGAAGGACCTGGTGGCCAGGATGAGCGACCAGGACATCTGGAACCTCAAGCGGGGCGGGCACGACTACCGGAAGGTGTACGCGGCCTACCAGGCGGCCATGGAGCACCACGGGCAGCCCACGGTCATCCTGGCCAAGACGATCAAGGGGTATGGGCTGGGCTCGCACTTCGAGGGCCGCAATGCGACGCATCAGATGAAGAAGCTCACGCTGGACGATCTCAAGCAGTTCCGCGACGCCCAGCGCATCCCGGTCACGGACGAGGAGCTGGAGCGCGATCCGTCGCTGCCGCCTTACTACCACCCTGGGCCGGATGCGCCGGAGATCCAGTACATGCTTGAGCGGCGGCGCACGCTCGGGGGTTTCGTGCCGGAGCGGCGGTCCAAGGCCGCCAGGACGCTGGTGCTGCCGGGCGACCGGTCCTACGAGGTGGTGCGGCGCGGCTCCGGCAAGCAGGCCGTGGCGACGACCATGGCGTTCGTCCGGCTGCTGCGCGAGCTGGTCAAGGATCCGGAGATCGGGCCTCGGTTCGTGCCGATCATCCCGGACGAGGCGCGCACGTTCGGCATGGACTCGATGTTCCCGACGCAGAAGATCTACAACCCGCACGGCCAGCTGTACACCTCGGTGGATGCGCAGCTGATGCTGGCCTACAAGGAGAGCGAGCGGGGCCAGATCCTGCACGAGGGCATCAACGAGGCCGGCTCAGCCGCCTCGTTCACCGCCGCCGGCACGTCGTACGCCACGCACGGCGAGCCGATGATCCCGATCTACATCTTCTACTCGATGTTCGGGTTCCAGCGATCCGGCGACGGGCTGTGGGCCGCCGGCGACCAGATGACGCGCGGGTTCCTGCTGGGCGCGACGGCCGGCCGCACGACGCTGACCGGCGAGGGCCTGCAGCACGCCGACGGGCATTCGCAGCTGCTCGCGCACACCAACCCAGCCGTGGTCGTCTACGACCCGGCCTGGTCGTTCGAGATCGCGCACATCGTCAAGGACGGGCTGCGCCGCATGTACGGTGACGCCCCCGAGGACGTTTACTACTACCTGACCGTCTACAACGAGCCCTACCCACAGCCGGCCGAGCCGCCCGACCTGGATGTGGACGGCCTGCTGAACGGGCTCTACCGGTACGCGGTCGCCCCCTCGGGCAGCGGCGGGCCCCGCGTGCAGCTGCTGGCCTCCGGGGTGGCGCTGCCGTGGGCCATGCGGGCGCAGCAGCTGCTCGCCGAGCAGTGGGGGGTGGCCGCGGATGTGTGGTCGGCCACGTCGTGGTCGGAGCTGCGCCGCGAGGCCGTCGCCGTCGAGCGGCACAACCTGCTGCACCCCGGTGCCGATCCGCGGGTCCCCTACGTGAGCCAGGTGCTTTCCGACGCCGCCGGGCCGGTCGTGGCCGTCTCCGACTGGATGCGCGCGGTGCCCGATCTCATCCGGCCGTGGGTTCCCACCGACATGATCACGCTGGGGACCGACGGGTTCGGCCTGTCCGACACGCGCCCGGCCGCCAGACGGCATTTCCTGGTGGACGCCGAGTCGGTCACGATGGCGGCGCTGATCGCGCTGGCTCGCCGCGGGGAGGTCGATCCCTCCGCTCCCCGCACCGCCATGGCCCGCTACCGCCTTGACGACCCGACTGCCGCCGGGCCGCAGACCTCCGACCCTGGAGTCGCCTAACCGCAACACCGCCCCGGAACCGGTGTGGTGACCGCACTAACGCGCCCGCATAGCGGCCATGCGGCGCACGCTGGTCCCAAACGCACCACACACCGGGCCAAACGCGCCACACGCCCGGCGGAACGCGCCACACGCCCGGCCAAACACGCCACACGCCCGGCCAAACACGCCACACGCCCGGCCAAACGCACCACACGCCCGGCCAAACGCACCACACGCCGGGGCGGAACGCGCTGCACGCGGGGGCGGAGCGTGCCGGGGTGGGGCGGGGGGTGGTTAGGGGCGGGGGCGGCCTCGGAGCTCGTCTTCGGTGGCGCCCAGCCAGCGCTGCCAGCGGTCCTGCATGGGGCGGATGAGACCGCCGCCCACGCCGACCACCAGGATGCCGCCGGCGGTGGCCAGCACGGTGATGAGCACCGGCATGGTCACCGTCGTGGCGATGCCCAGCTGGTCCAGGGCTGCGATCACGCCAAGGGCCAGCAGGAACCCGTAGGCGATGTTGCCGACGACCGGGGCGAACACCCGGCCGCCGAGCAGCGCGACCGTGAGGTCACGCACCAGTCTGGCGAACGCCGCGGCCACCACCACGAGGATGATCGCAACCGCGATCCGGGGCAGGTAGGCCACGATGTCGGCCAGCAGCAGGCTCGCGGCGTTGCCGGGGCCGAAGGCGCCCAGGGCCAGCTGCAGGGCGATCAGCAGCACGAAGTAGTACGCCAGCCGGACCACCAGCCCGGCAACGTCGACCTTCGCACGGGTCAGCACCGCGCCCAGCCCGGATCGCTCGATCAGCCGCGGGAACCCGATCCGGGTGAGCAGCAGTTCGACCGCTTTGGCCACCGCCTTGGCGACCAGCCAACCGACCAGCAGGATGAGCAGAAACCCGAGCAGCCTCGGCACCGACGTGGCAACCAGCGACCACGCGTCCGACAACCCACGGTGCATGACCTCACCCCTCCTCCAGCCAGTGGCCTCTTACGAAGTGGCAGCAGCTCACCGTACGTGGTCGCGGCTCCTGCCAGAACGGGGTAACTGGCGACCGGGCGGTGCTGCGGGCGGCCGTGCGATGCTGGCTGATGTGACCGTCGTCCCTTCCGACCGGCGGGAGGCCAGCCAACCTGCGACCGACCAGCCCGTCACCAACCAGCACGCGCCTGACCAGTCCGTGACCAATCAGTCCGCGACCGGCCAGCACGTCACCAGCCAACACGCGACCAACCAGCACGCGACCAACCAGCACGCAGCCGACCAGGACGCGACCGGCCAGCACGCGACCGGCCAAGCTGAAGGGGATCAGGGCCGGCGGACCGATCGGCATCCGATGCTGTCAGAGGCCACGCTGCGGCGGCTGGAGCGCGCCGCCGGTGGGTTGGCGACCGCGAGCGTGACCCAGATGGCCGAGCGCTTTCCGTGGTTTCGGCGGCTGCCGGCCGACCAGCGGGCCGGCGTGGTCCTGGTGACCCAGGTGGGAATGGCCAACTTCGTGCAATGGCTGCGCGACCCGCAACAGTCGATCAAACTCTCGGCTGAGACGTTCCGCGCGGCGCCGCCGGAGATGGCCCGCTGGGTGAGCCTGCGCCAGACCGTCGAGCTGGTGCGCAGCGCGATCGAGCTGTTCGAAAGGCAGCTGCCGCAGCTGGCCGGCGACGAGACCGAGCGGGCCTGGCTGGTCGAGTCGTTCCTGCGCTACGGCCGGGAGATCGCCTTCGCGGCGGCGACGGTGTACGCCGGAGCGGCCGAGGTCCGCGGCGCGTGGGACGCCAGGCTGGAGTCGCTGATCGTGGACGGCATCGTCAGAGGCGACGCCGAGGAGTCGCTGCTGTCCAGGGCCGCCGCGCTTGGCTGGAACCCGGACGAGCCGGCGACCGTGCTGGTCGGCAACCCCCCGGCCGAGGACTCGCCCGCGGTGCTGTACGGCGTGCGCAGCCGGGCCGCCAGAGCCGGCCACGGCGTGCTGGTCGGTGTGCAGGGCTCGCGGCTGGTGGTGGTCGTCGGCGGGCGCCGGGACGACGCCGTGGGCAGGTCGGCGGCCGACCGGCTGGTCGGGGCCTTCGGCGACGGCCCGGTCGTGGTCGGGCCGACGGTCCCGGCACTCGCCGACGCCCATCGCAGCGCGCTTGAGGCGCTGTCGGCGCTGCGGGCGGTGACGGCATGGCCGAGCGCGCCGCGCCCGGTGCGCGCGAGCGACCTGTTGCCCGAACGCGCGCTCGCCGGCGACCCGGAGGCCGAGCGGCAGCTGATCGAGGAGGCGGTGCGGCCGCTCGTGGCCGCCGGTGGGTCGCTCGTCGCGACGTTGGACTGCTATTTCGACGTCGGTGGCGTGCTGGAGGCGTGCGCGCGGCAGCTGTTCGTGCACCCGAACACCGTTCGCTACCGGCTCAAGCGGGTCACCGAGCTGACCGGCCGGGCGCCGTCGAACCCGCGGGACGCGCTGGTGCTGCGGGTCGCGCTCGCCGTCGGGCGGCTCGCCCAGGCCCGCGGCTTGCTGTAACCGCGCGGCTCGCACCTGGGCCGCTGGTTTGTGGAGACCCGACAAATCTGACCGGACGGAGTTCGTGGGGACCGGCATGGCTTCCGACCCCCGCGACCGTGTTGTCTTGAGGATGTGATCGCGTTGCTCGCGCCCGGACAGGGCGCCCAAACCCCCGGCATGTTCGCGCCGTGGCTCGAGGTGCCCGGCGCGCGGGAGCGCATCGGCGAGTGGTCCGAGGTCGCGGGGCTCGATCTGAAGCGGTTGGGCACCACGGCGGACGCCGACGAGATCAAGGACACGGCTGTCACCCAGCCGCTCGTCGTGGCGCTGAGCCTGCTGGTGTTCGAGCAGCTGGCCCGCCGCGTCGAGCTGCCGGCCGATCTGGTGGCGGCCGGGCACTCGGTCGGTGAGCTGACCGCGGCCGCCGTCGTCGGGGTGCTGAATCCCAACGACACGATCGCCCTCGCCGCGGTGCGCGGCAGGGAGATGGCCACGGCGTGCGCGACCGAGCCGACCGGTATGGCGGCGGTGCTCGGCGGCGACCAGGACGAGGTGCTGGCCAGGCTGGCCGAGCTGGGCCTGGACCCGGCCAACCGCAACGCTGCCAGCCAGATCGTGGCCGCGGGGCCGGCGGACGCGCTCGACCGGCTGGTGGCCGAGCCACCGGCGCGGGCCAAGGTTGCCCGGCTGAAGGTAGCCGGGGCGTTCCACACCAGGTTCATGACCCCGGCCAGGCAGGCCCTTGCCGACCACGCCGCGCGGATCACCGTCAACGATCCGCGACACACCCTGCTGTCCAACGCCGACGGCGCCGCCGTCGGCAGCGGCGCCGAGGTGCTGCGCCGGCTGGTGGCCCAGGTGGCGGCGCCGGTGCGCTGGGACAAGTGCATGGCCGCGATGCGCGAGCGCGGCGTCACGGCGACGATCGAGTTACCGCCGGCCGGCCCACTGACCGGCATGGTCAAGCGCGAGCTGAAGGGAATGACGACACTGGCCATCAAGAAGCTCGAGGACCTGGACGCGGCCGCCGAGCTGGTCGCGGCACGAGCCGTGGGAGCCCTGGCGTGACGCGGCTGCGGATGCCCACCGGCGTCCCCGGCGCGCGCATGCTCGGGCTCGGCAGCGCACAGCCCGAACGCGTTGTCGGCAACGAGGAGCTGTCCCGGCAGGTCGACACCACGGACGAGTGGATCCGCAAGCGCGTCGGCATCGTCAACCGCCGGATCGCGGGCAAGGACCAGTCGCTGGTCGACATGGCCGTCGAGGCGGGCGGTAAGGCCGTTGCCGACTCGGGCCTCGGACCGTCCGGCATCGACACCGTGATCGTCGCGACGTGCACGATGCCGGCGGGTATCCCGCAGGCCGCCGCGCAGGTGGCCGACCGGATCGGCATCAAGACCCCGGGCGCCTTCGACGTCAACGCCGCGTGCGCCGGCTTCTGCTACGGGCTGGCCGCCGCGTCGGACATGATCCGCGCCGGCTCGGCGGGCAACGTGCTGGTGATCGGCGCTGAGAAGCTGTCCGACTGGATCGACTGGAGCGACCGGAGCACCAGCGTGATCTTCGCCGACGCGGCGGGCGCTGCCGTGGTAGGTCCCGCCGAGCAGCCCGAGATCGGCCCGGTCGCCTGGGGCAGTGCCGGCGACTTTGTCGAGGTCATCGGCACCACGCCGGAAGGCCGCATCTACCAGGAGGGCCAGTCGGTGTTCCGCTGGGCGACATCGAGTATCACGCCGACCGCGCTGGCCGCGGTGGAGAAGGCGGGGCTCGCGCCGTCCGACATCGACGTGCTCATCCCGCATCAGGCCAACCTGCGGATCGTGGAGGCGATCGCCCGCCAGCTGCGGTCGGCCGGTGCGAGAACCGACATGATCGTCGCTGATGACATCATCGAGTCGGGCAACACGTCCTCGGCGTCCATCCCGATGGCACTGGATCACATGCGGGCAGCGGGGACCGTCCGTGGCGGCGATGTGATGCTGCTCGTAGGCTTCGGCGCCGGCCTGACCTACGCGAGCCAGGTCGTAATCTGCCCATAGATCCATACCCACAGCTACAGAAAGGGAACCGCCCGTGAGCAACGAGCAGATCCTCACCGACCTCGCCGCGATCGTCGAAGAGGTCGCCGGGGTCGACCAGGCCGAGGTGACGGCGGACAAGTCGTTCGTGGACGATCTGGACATCGACTCGCTGTCCATGGTGGAGATCGCCGTGCAGGCCGAGGACAAGTTCGGGGTGAAGATCCCCGACGACGAACTGGCCAACCTCAAGACCGTGGGCGATGCGGTTACCTACATCGCCAGCAACGTATGAGTAGTAGCAACGACGTCGTCGTCACCGGGCTCGGCGCGACCACACCGCTCGGTGGCGACGTCGCGTCGACCTGGGACGGTCTGATTTCCGGGCGCAGCGGCGTCACCAAGATCCAGGCTGACTGGGCCGAGCGCTTCGATCTGCCGGTGCGCATCGCCGCGCAGCTGGCCAAGGAGCCGGCCGAGCAGATGGCCAGGGTTCAGGCGCGCAAGATGGATCGCTGCGAGCAGGTGGCGCTCATCGCCGCGGTTGAGGCCTGGGCCGATGCCGGCCTGCCGCGGGAGCCGGCGACGCAGGTCGACCCCGAACGGCTCGGCGTGGTCGTCGGCACCGGCATCGGTGGCGCGCTCACCCTGCTCTCGCAGGACGACAATCTCGAGCACTTCGGCCTGCGCAAGGTCTCACCGCTGACGATCCCGATGCTGATGCCCAACGGCCCGGCGGCCTGGGTTGGCCTGTCGTTCCGCGCCGAGGGCGGCGTGCACGCGCCGGTGTCGGCGTGCGCGTCGGGCGCCGAGGCGCTCGCGATGGCCTGGCGGATGCTGCGGGCCGACGAGGTCGACGTCGTCATCGCGGGCGGGGCCGAGGCCTGCATCTGCCCGCTGCCGCTGGCCGGCTTCGCGCAGATGCGCGCGATGAGCACCCGCAACGACGACCCGGCCGCGGCGTCGCGCCCGTTCGACATCAAGCGGGACGGGTTCGTGCTCGGTGAGGGCGCCGGCATGATGGTGCTCGAGCGCGCGAGCTTCGCCCGCGCCCGCGGCGCGCGGGTGTACGGCCGGCTGGCCGGGATCGGCACCAGCTCCGACGGGCACCACATCACGGCGCCCCACCCGGATGGCACCGGGGCGGCACGGGCCATCACGTCGGCGCTGCGCACCGCCGGCATCGACCCGGCCGACGTCGGGCACGTCAACGCGCACGCGACGGCCACGGCGGTCGGCGACGTGGCCGAGGCGTCCGCGATCCGGTCCTCGATCGGTGACCACGCGGTGGTCACCGCGCCCAAGTCATCGCTGGGGCACCTGCTCGGCGCGGCCGGTGCCGTCGAGGCCATCGCCACGCTGCTGGCGATTCGCGACGGAGTCGTGCCGCCGACGCTCAACCTGGACCACATCGACCCGGCCGTACAGCTCGACGTGACCACCGAGGCCCGCAAGGTCGAGCTGACCGCCGCCGTCAACGACTCGTTCGGCTTCGGAGGACACAACGTCGCACTCGCCTTCACGGGTGCCTAATTCCCCAGCGCCTAATTCCCCGGCGCCAAATTTCCCAGGGCCATTTCCGCAAAGAGTTCCCGGACTCGAGGAGGAGTCGCCGATGACCGCCGTTGCCACCAGACGTGAGGTGCCGGCAGAAACGCAATCGGTCAACCCGCGGGAGCCGCAGCGCCGAGTCGGCAACCTGCTCGACGCCGCAACCATGATCCCGCTGCGGCCGCGCGACTCGAGCGGGGCGTTCACCGCCCGCGGCCGCATCGACGGCGCGAAAGTGATCGTCTACTACACTGACGCGACGAGAATGGGCGGCGCGATGAGCGCCGAGGGCTGCCGGTACATCGTCGAGGCGATCGACACCGCGGTGCGCGAGCGCTGCCCGGTGATCGGGATGTGGCACTCCGGCGGCGCCAGGCTCGCCGAGGGCGTCGAGGCGCTCGACGGCGTCGGGCAGGTGTTCGCCGCGATGGTGCGCGCGTCCGGCCGGGTCCCGCAGATCTCGGTCGTGCTCGGCCCGGCCGCCGGCGGCGCCGCCTACGGGCCGGCGCTGACCGACGTCGTGATCATGGCCGCCGACGGCCGGATCTTCGTCACCGGGCCGGACATCGTGCGCAGCGTCACCGGCGAAAAAGTTGACATGGAAGAGCTCGGCGGGCCCAACGCACACGGCCGCAAGTCCGGCGTGGTCCACGTGGTGGCCTCCGATGAGGCCGACGCGCTGGCACGGACCCGCCGGATCACCGGGCTGTTCGCCCGCCCCGGCATGACCGACCTGAGCATCGCCCGCGACGAGCGCGACCTGCGCTCCCTGCTGCCCGAGCAGCCCCAGCGGGCCTACGACGTGCACCCGCTGCTGTACGGCATCCTGGATCGCGGCTACGACGGCGAAACCGAGCGCGCGGTATTCGAGGAGCTGCAGCCCAAGTACGCGCCCAACATCGTCATCGGGCTCGGGCGGCTCGGCGGGCGCACCGTCGGCGTGGTGGCCAACAACCCGCTGCGCTTGGCCGGCTGCCTGGACAGCGCCTCGGCCGAGAAGGCCGCCCGGTTCGTGCGAATGTGCGACTCGTTCGGCATCCCGCTGCTGGTCGTCGTCGACGTGCCCGGCTACCTGCCCGGCGTGGGGCAGGAGTGGGACGGCGTGGTCCGCCGCGGCGCCAAGCTGCTGCACGCCTTCGCCGAGGCCATCGTGCCCAGGGTCACCCTGGTCACGCGCAAGGCCTATGGCGGGGCCTACATCGCCATGAACTCGCGTGCGCTGGGCGCGACCTGTGTGTTCGCCTGGCCACAGGCGGAGGTCGCGGTGATGGGCGCCAAGGCCGCCGTGGGCATCCTGCACCGGCGGGCGCTGGCCGCCGCCGACGAGTCCGAACGCGACGCCCTGCACCACCGGCTCGCCGACGAGCACGAACAGATCGCCGGCGGTGTCAACCGGGCACTGGCGATCGGGGTGGTGGACGAGGTGATCGAGCCGCGGTACACCCGCCGCCGGCTGGTCGAGGCGTTCGCCGCCGCGCACGCCGGCCGCGGTGCGCACGGCAACATCCCGCTGTAGGCGCCCTCGGCGCTCACGGCGACCACGGCCTGCCGGCTTGGCACGTCCCGGCATGGTGAGCGCCGAGCAGTATCGACCGACCCGCGAGGACGGGTCGGCCAACCCCGCGAGGACGGGAACTCAGCACGCGGTGTACTGGCTGGTGGCCGGCTCGCTCGGGCCGAGCCGCAGCTGATCCCGCTCGGTGACCACCGGGTACCCGACCCGCCATCGCAGGCAAGCCGACTGCTGGTCCGGGGCCAGCGCGCGATCCTGTGTGGAGGTGAATGAGATCAGCACGACCGAACCGGACGTGGTCGGCTCGATACGCTGGACCAGGATGGTGCCGTCGGTGGTCGTGCGGTACTGGTCAAGCCATTTTTGTTTCGGGAAGGCGGCGGCGCGCTGGCGGGTCACGGTCGTCTGCCACACCTCGTAGTTTCCGTTGTTGATCGCGTCGAAGTGCCGCTGCAGCAACGTCTGGACCTCGGCGCCCTCGGGGTCGGCCGCCACGTCCGCGGCCAGCTTCACCGCTGGCGGGCCCGCGTCGCCGGCACCCGCGGTGGTTGTGGTGGCCGGTGGCGCGGCCGCTGTTCCAAGCGGGCCGCCGCTGGTCCGCGCGGCCAGCTCCCGCAGGCCGTATCCCGCGGCGGCGCCGGCCCCGACGACCAGCACGATCAGCACGGGCAGCAGCCACCAGCGCCTTGTCACGCCGCCAGGTTGCCACAGCCTCAGACGACCTGCGCTTCAGACGGCCTGGGGTGCGGCCAGGCCACCGGGCGACTCGCTGCCGAGCAGGCAGGACGACGTTCGGTCAGCATGCCTCAGACGACCTGGTGCAGCCAGGCCACCGGGGCGCCGTCGCCGGCCCGCCGGTACGGCTCCAGCGCGTCGTCCCAGCCCGCTCCGAGCAACTGGTCGACCTGGTGCGTGAACGCCTCGGGGCTGCGGCCGTTGGCGACCAGCGCGCGGAGTTGGTCCTCGGCGACGACGACATCGCCGTTGGCGCTGGTGCTGGCCCGCCACAGGCCGAGCCCAGGTACGTAGCAGTAGCGCTCACCGTCGACGCCGGGGCTGGGCTCCTCGGTGATCTCGAAACGCAGCATCGGCCACGCGCGCAGCGCCTTGGCCAGCGCGGCGCCGGTGCCGACCTCGCCGGTCCACGAGCACTCGGCGCGTAGCTGGCCCGGGGCCGCCGGCTGGGCGACCCATTGCAGGCTTGCCCGCGTTCCAAGGGTGCCCGAAATAGCCCACTCGACGTGCGGACAGACCGCAGACGGCGACGAGTGGACGTACACCACGCCACGGGTGCTCACGGCCGTACCTCCGCTGCTGTCGACGAGGGACGTCTTCCCCAACGGCCTCGCCGGAGCGGTAGCTGTGATACCCGCGTTACTATTGTGCCCTCTGTGGCAGGTGATGCGCCAGCCAGCGTCGCCTTTGATCTTGGACGAGCCCGGGCGCGCCCCAGATTAGCGGACCAGGCAATGGTTCCGGCAAGTGCCGCGCCGTGTCGGCAACCATGTTTCACGATCATCCACTTGCGCTGCCGCGAGGTCAGGGCCACCGTGGGTCCGGGGAACCCCGGTGCCGGGCCGGGGCGCGGCGGGAGGTGTCATGCATCAGGTTCGGCGCGCCAACCCGCCCTCGTGGATCGGCGCCGACCTGCGCGCGATGCTGAGCGCGATCGGGCATGGCGACGACGTGCTCGGCGGCGTGGCGCTGGTGGGCCTGAGCCTGCCCGGCCTGAACCTGGTGATCGACGCGGTGCTGGTGCTGCCGCGGGGGCTGATCGTGGTGTCCGGCGTCGACCTACCGGGGCCGGCGCTGCGGCTGGACGCCCCGAACGACGGGCCGTGGCTGGCGGATGGCTGGCGCCTGGTGCGCCCCGTCAGCCCGATCAGCGGGGCGCTCGCGGCGGCCCGCGCGGTCGGTGCCCGGTTGGAGGCGTCGGGCGCGCCCGTCCTGCCGTTGTCGGCCGTGGTGGCGGTCGGGCCCTACGTGCGTGAGGTGGTGCGACCCGACCGCGACGCCGAGCGCGCACCGGCCGTGTTGCACCCGACGCCGCGGCTGCTGGTGCGCATGGCCACCAAGCTGGCCCGCGCGCCGACCCCCTGTGACCTCGTGACGGCCGGCACCCTGCTCGGCCTGCTCGCGCCCGGCCACGGCGTCACCCCCGAGATACTGGCCGCCGAGGGCTTCGCCGCACCCCATGCTGCCAATAACCAGGCCAACCACCAGCGCCTCAACCGAGAATTCGGACGAGATGGTCGTTGGCGAACAGGCCGTGCGGGTCGGTGAGCCGGCGGGCGGCCTGGAAATCGGCCCAGCGCGGGTAGCGCTCGCGCAGCGTACCCGCAGTCTGGAAGTGCAATTTGCCCCAGTGCGGCCGGCCGCCGTAGTCATCGAAAACGCGCTCGACGTCCCGGTAGAACCGCTCATACGGGATACCCTGATACAGCTGTACGGCGATGTAGGCACTGTCGCGGCCGTACGCGGGCGACAGCGCGATGTCGTCGCCGGCCACGAACCGGCATTCCCACGGAAAGAATGCCCGCGGCCCGAACCCACCGGCAAGGCGCCGCAGTCGATCGAACGCCTCGGCGAACGCCACACGCGGCACCGCGTACTCGAGTTCGGTGAACCGGACCAGACGCGGCGATGCGAACACGCGATGGCTGGCGTCGCGGTATTCGGTGCAGCCAAGCCGCGGCACCACCTCATGCAGTACACGGGCGGCCGGCGGCCAC
>Ga0126372_10000434_pt1 | contig 14538 bp, 11 predicted proteins | sample PanSoiMetaPlot_6_FD_92762 | JGI IMG/M metagenome (GOLD analysis project Ga0126372, IMG submission 92762) | Tropical forest soil microbial communities from Panama - MetaG Plot_6 | ecosystem: Environmental > Terrestrial > Soil > Tropical forest > Bulk soil | place: Panama | collected 2016-02-17
TCGAGAAATTCCAATTTCACACTGTCATCTTAGCCTTCGAGGCCATTCGGTGCGAAGTACTCGCTCAGTTGGCGTAACATCTCTATTACACTCAAAACCTCGAGTGGCGGTTCCGTCCAGTAGGAACAAGAAGCTTGATCTCGCTCGTCACCGCCGGGTAGATTCTGCTGCGGAGTTAAGGCATGGCATTGCCCGTTCTTTACTGGTTGATTGAATGCACAAAATGCGGAGCTAGACGCGTCGTGATGACTCGTACTTACTACTTGTCGGCGCGACTAATCCCCGCCCGGCGCCCGGTGCTGGCTACAGTGGACCGCCACTGCCGGAGCGCTATAAATGCAAAAAGGATTGCGCTGCGAAAATGCGGGTGATCGGTTCACTATTTGAGCCCCAAGCCTGTACCATGTGGCTCCATGAACCTCACAAGCCGATTCAGATGACGCGGATTCAAATCAACGAATGGCGTCAACTGATACGGGAGGCTGGCTTTGAGATCCTCCCGGATGAGGGCGTTTAACGGCTAACGGCTTCTCAACCCACCACTCAACAACTTCTTGACACAAGCCGTACGAAGGCTAATCGCACACGAGCGCGCGGGTCTGCGGGATTTCAGAGCAATAGGAAGGCGAAATCGGTGCAGCTAATTGCGTGGAGGGCGGGCGTTCAGCTTGGCCCGGCGGGGCAGGCGCAGGCCGACGAGAACGATCACCGCCAGCACTGCTCCGGTGCCCACAGCCACCGGCCTCAGAAACTCCACGAATAGCTCTTGTACATCCATCACTGCAGTATGATGCGGTTTCTCGCCCTCGCGAAAGTTACGATTAGGCTACGCCTCAGGAACCAAGGTGTTGGACGGAACGTATTGGTACCTTGGGCCCTAGGGAACAGTGTGAGACTCGGCGATCTGGATGGGGTGCAGGATTACCCCTTTTTGAGCCAAACCGGCGTCCGGGATCCCCATCCGGCCCAACAGTTTCCGCGGGTAGCGACAGCGGGCTTGTTACCAAACCTGTCTTCTACCGTCTACCTCATTTGTGTCATCCCGCCATGAAGGAGCTCCCATGCGCATTTTTCTTGCCCTGACGGTTCTGCTTTCGACCCTGATGTTTGCCCAGCCAGCCAATTCCGGCTCCGGCGAGGAAATGCCGAGTCTGGAGAGTTTCACACCCGACCAGGTTGACAAGACGCTCGACCCCTGCAACGACTTTTTCAAGTACGCGTGCAGCAAGTGGTTGAAGGCGAACCCGATTCCCGCCGACCAGGCGGGCTGGGGAACGTTCAACAAGCTGGCCATCTGGAACGTGGCGGCGATTCACAGCACGCTGGAAGACGCGTCCAAGCCCTCGGCGAACCGCAGCGCGGCTGACCAGAAGGCTGGCGACCACTACGCATCGTGCATGGACGAGACCGCCATCAACAAGGCCGGCATCACGCCCCTCAAGCCGGCGCTCGACAAGATCGCGGCCATGAAAGACAAGTCGCAGCTGCCCGAGATCGTCGCCAGCCTGCAGTTGAGTGTCCGCCCGGCCAACCTGAACTTCATTGACGCGCAGTACCAGGGAATCCTGTTCGGCATCTACAACGGCCCGGACTTTGACGATGCGCGCGTCAACATCGGCACGCTTGACCAGTCAGGCATGAACATGCCGTCGCGCGAGTTCTACCTGAACGACGACGACAAGTCGAAGGAGATCCGCGAGAAGTACGTGAAGCACGTTGCGCGCATGCTCGAACTGAGCGGTGAGTCGAAGGAGCAGGCGGCGAAAGACGCCGCGTCGGTGCTGGCGATGGAGACCGCCTTGGCAAAAGCGGCCATGGACATCGTAGTGCGCCGCGATCCGAAGAACATCAATCACAAGATGACCGCTGAGCAGTTGCAGGCGATGACGCCATCTTTCAAATGGAACAAGTACTTTGCGGCGCTCGACGTACCGATGGCGAAGCAGTATCTCGTCACCTCGCCTGACTTCTTCAAGGGCATCGACAAACTCATCGCATCGGAGCCGGTGGATCATTGGCGCGGATACCTGAGGTACTCGCTGCTGCACCTCTCGGCGTCATCGTTGTCACAGCCGTTTGTCGAAGAGAACTTTGATTTCTATGGTCGCGCGCTGTCAGGCACAAAAGAAATCCAGCCACGCTGGCGCCGTTGCTCTTCCTACGCAGACATTGACCTGGGCGATGCCGTAGGGCAGGCCTACGTGGCGCGTTACTTCCCACCCGAGAGCAAGGAACGCATGCTGGAGATGGTGAAGGGGATCAAAGGCGCCTTGAGCGCCGATATCGACGCGGCGGACTGGATGTCAGCGGAAACCAAGAAAAAAGCCCACGTGAAGCTGGATGCGCAGGTCGACAAGATCGCCTATCCCGATCACTGGCAGAGCTATTCATCGGTCGAGATCAAGCGTGACGACTATCTCGGCAACATGCAGCGTTCAAGCCGCTACGAACTCGAGCGGCGTCTGGGAGAAATCGGCAAGCCCGTCGACCGCAAGCACTGGGGAATGACACCGCCCACCGTGAACGCCTACGAAGATGCCCAGACCAACACCATCAATTTCCCCGCCGGCATTCTGCAGCCGCCGTTCTTCGACGCGAAGCTGGGCGACGCGGTGAACTACGGCGCGATCGGAGCGGTGATCGGGCACGAGATCATCCACGGCTACGACGACCAGGGACGCAAGTTCGACGCCGACGGCAACCTGAAAGACTGGTGGACGCCGAAAGATTCCGCATCGTACGACGAACGCGACAGTTGCATCGCCGACGAGTACACGCAGGACGTTCCCGAAGCGGGCGTGAAGCAGAACGGCAAGCTCTCACTAGGCGAAGACACGGCCGACAACGGCGGAGTGCACATCGCCCTGAACGGACTGCAGAGCGCATTGAAGGCGCAGGGCAAAGATCTCGACTCGCCGACAGATGGCGACATCACCGAACTGCAAACGTTCTTCCTCGCATACGCGAACGTGTGGTGCGGCGAGAATCGTCCCGAGGCAGCCCGGACCGCAGTCCTGACGCAAGGGCACTCCCTCAACCGCTACCGCATCAACAACGTGGTCGGCAACATGTCAGAGTTCGCGCACGCATTCGGATGCAAGGCCGGCCAGCCGATGGTGCGGGCGAATGCGTGTAGGGTGTGGTAGGTGCTCGCTGATTGCGATGAGGCGGGGACTTGTGTTCCGACAGATTGGGAGTCATACTCCGCGCCAGATGGCGCACTGTTGCGTTTTCTAATCGCCTGAAGTTGCTGGGGCCATCGTCTTGCAAAGATCGGAGGTCGATTGTCATTATAGAGACATGCAAACTGTCTTCGAAGCAGCGGGCGGCAATGACCGGCTACGACGTCTCGCGAGTGCCTGGCATCGTCGAGTGATGGCCGACGAAGTGGTTAGCCATGCGTTCAGTCACGGCTTCCACCCTCAGCATGTCGAGCGACTCGCCGCTTACTGGGCCGAGGCACTAGGTGGGCCCAGTGCGTATTCCGAGGTTTATGGTGACGAAACTTATGTCGTCAAAATGCACAGCGGAAATGGAGTGCACGAAGAAATGGATCGCCGCGCAATTGCCTGTTTTGATCAAGCTCTCATCGATGTCGGACTAGCCGACGACACCAAGCTACGGCAAGTGCTGCACGACTACTTCGCGTGGGCGACCACGTCAACGATGGCCCGCTACCATAGGTCCGCCGATGATGTGCCGGAGGGCCTTACCATCCCACGCTGGTCGTGGGACGGGCTCCAGGGCTGAGCCTCCAAAACTGACTGCATTCATCCGCTCGATACGATCCAGGTAACGTGTTTCTAGATTGATCAGTTACAGCATCCTGGACCTGAGTGACGCGCGATAACGTTCTGTCTCCACGCTAACTGAACCGATCCTGGATACCCATCCGTGAAAATGAGACACGCGTAACCATTTGAAGCTATACGCGGTTCTTTCCTTTCGCTGTACAATTCCGCCCGCTCGAGGCCCGAGCAAGGAAGTGTCTTATGTCGAGTTTTCCGTTCTCGCGACTGTTGTTGTCTTTCTGTCTGGCAGCATCGAGCGCGTCGCTATTTGCGACAGCCCAGGTAGCCGCCTCCCCGAAAAAGGATTCTTCGCAAGAAGCAGTAGTCTTCGAACGCTTTTACAGCCTGGTGCGCTACGAAGACGACGGTACCGGGTTACAAGAAACTACAGCCATCATACGCATTCAGAATCAGGCAGGCGTACAGGCATTTGGACAACTCGTGATCGGGTACTCATCAGCGACGGAGAAGCTGGACGTCGATTACGTAAGAGTGCGCAAACCCGATGGACAGGTCATCGAGACGCCCGTCGCGAACGCACAGGATTTTGCTCCTGAGGTACTACGAGAAGCCCCTACTTATAGCGACTACCGTCAGCGGCATGTCTCAGTATCGAGCTTACAGGCGGGCGACACGCTTGAGTACCACACTGTAACGCATGTCACGACGCCCCTCGCGCCGCGTGAGTTTTGGTACGAGCATTCATTTGTGAAAAACGTGGTAGTGAATGAAGAAAGGCTCGAGATCAACATTCCGAAGAGCCGAGAAGTAAAGCTGAAAAGCCCCGATCGGAAATACGAGACCAGCGATTCCGGAGATCGGCGAATTTACACCTGGGCGATTCGGGACTTTTACCCTGACAGGAAACATGACGATGATATCGAACTGATCGAGCCAGACTATTCCCCCGACGTTCAGCTCTCAACCTTTGCCGATTGGGAGCACGTCGCGAAATGGTATGCCAAGTTGCAAGGCGAACGCGTGGTTCTGGATGACAGTGTTCGTAGCAAAGCGGCCGACCTCACGCGCGGCGCAACGACACCTATGGAGAAGACGCGCCGGCTTTACGACTACGTAGCGAGAAAGATTCGTTACGTGAGCCTGTCGTTCGGCGTGGGGCGGCTGCAGCCGCATGCAGCGTCGGAAGTGCTGCAGAATGGTTTTGGGGACTGCAAGGATAAGCACACGTTGCTGCAGGCACTGCTTCGCGCGCAGGGAATTCAGAGCTATCCAGTGCTAATCAGCAGCTACCGGGAACTCGATCCCGATATTCCCTCGCCCGCGCAATTCAATCATGAGATTACAGCAGTCGAACTGGGAACCGACTTAACATGGCTTGACACAACCGCCGAGGTAGCTCCCTACGGCCTGATTATGTATCAGCTGCGGAACAAGCAGGCGCTTCTGGCTGCGGAGGGAAAACTTGGAAGTTTGCATCGAACACCAGCAAATTCTCCAGTGAAAAACCAGTTCTCGATCAAGCTGGATGGCAAGTTTACCCAGACGGGTGCTTTCGATTCAGCAGTGGAGATCTCGGCACAGGGAGACCATGACGTGTCGTTAAGAGCAGTATTCCGTAACCTTTCCCAGGCAGACTGGACGAATGTGTTGAAGCGCTTCTCGGGAGTATGGGGATTGGAGGGTGATGTTTCTGACATCCATCTGGACTCTCTCGAAGATACGAGCAAACCTTTTCATCTTGTTTATCACTATCACAAGGACAATTACTTCAGCGTTCCAAATTCTGGAGTGAGTTTCCGGGTCCTGCCCCCGATGCGGGTGCGTCATTTGCCACCAGTGGACCCTAAGAAACCAATGAAGCCACTCAACGTGGGACCAGCGGGGGAAGAGGAATACCATGCGCGGATTCAAATACCCGCAAACTACATAATTCGGCTTGCGCCAAGAGCTGCAATGAACCGCGATTATGGAAACTATTCGGTTTCTTACGACCTTAACAAAAACGTTCTGGAAGCGGAGCGAAAAGTCATTCTGAATGTCAACGAGTTGCCGGCATCGCGCCGCAGCGATTACGAATCGTTTGAAAATGCTACTGCGGATGAACTGCAGCAGTTACTGACCGCCACAATCAAACCTGCCTCAGCCACCGCGATGGCTGAAGCCGCGAAAGTGACCGGGACCCCGGAAGAACTGCGCAAGGCCGGTGTTTCGGCGATGCAGCGCCAGGATTTCACCGCCGCCGCAGACTTATTGAAGCGTTCTCTTGATGCTGACTCGAACCAGAAAGACGCGTGGGGTGATCTTGGACGAGCCTATGCTTCTCTCGGTCAGCACAACGATGCGATTGGCGCTTTCCGCAAGCAGATTGAGATGGATGCTTTCCACAAAAGCGCCAACCAGGATCTTGCTTTAGAACTGCAGCAGACCGGGAAATTCGACGAAGCTGTAGCTGCCTATCGGCGGCAGCTGGAGATCACACCTTTCAACAAGTTGACTCATAAGAGTCTGGGATTGCTGCTGGTCGAACATAGTCAGGATGCAGAGGCGACGAAGGAATTGGAGGCAGCTGATTCTTTGCCGCCCGATGATCCCCAGGTGAAAGTAGTACTCGCGAGGTTGTATGCCAAAACTGGAGACAAAGCGAAGTCAGAAGCGTTGCTCAAGAGCGTGACCGGGGCTTCGTCGGTTGGCGGGACCGACATCTATGCTTCCGCCTTGCAGGATGACATCGATCCGCAACAGGCTTGGCAGGAAGCGCGGAAGACACTCGACGACATTGGGGACCAGTTCGACTCGGGAGAGTTCGATCGTCCGGGACCATCTGCCTTTCACGCCATGAATCTGGTTGCGCTTGCCTGGGCCCGCACTGGATGGGCGAAATTCCTGCAGAAAGACTACCTGGAAGCCATGGGTTTTCTGCAATCGTCTTGGCTGCTTAGCCAGTCGGGTACGGTGCAAGACCGCCTGGCTCGAGTTCTCGAGAAGGAAGGGCAAACTCAACCCGTTCGGCATGCGCTCGCCCTTGCTTGTGCGGCGGGTGGTGCAGATGCTGCCCAATCGCGGGAGAGATTGGCGAAGTTGGCTGGAACTGACACGGACAAGTTGATAGCCGACGCCGGCGCAGAATTGCTGAAGATGCGAACGATAAAGCTTGCGGGAGCGCCTCTCTCAGGAGAATCCGCTCAGTTCGCACTCATCTTCGAAGCGTCCAGCAAACCCCAACGAGTGGAATGGCTGGAGGGTGCTCCGGAGATGCGCAAGATTACGGACCTCATCCGCCAAAAAGAGTACCCGGTCAGGTTTCCGGAGATCTCATCGGTAAAAATCGTGCGCAAAGCTACTGTGACGTGCGAAAACTCGGCGTGTACGCTCGTCCTGCAACCTCTAGAAGGTTTTCAGAGCGATGCGAAAGGTGACGCAGGTGCAAAAGCGAAGTGAGTTCTCGGCTTGGTCTACGATACGTGGCAGCGTGCAGGGCTGGTTTGCAATATTCATGACCTGGGCTCAAGATTTACGTGCAATCGCTTTTGTAGCGAGCCATCGCACGTGGGGGGCCGTACCATGGGGGTCAGCGATCCAGAGATTCGGAAAAAGATGTTTGGGCCCAGGTGGCAGCACGAAATCGAGAAACAAGGTTGGCCTCTCTGGAGAAGACTTATTCATCGCCTGCAACGCTGCCCGCTTTGCAAGCCCAAGGGCGACAATCTGGATCGCGGCCATCAATAGGCTACTGAAGAGTAAGCGTCATCGTCTTGAAATCGAAAGTTGTCTTGTGGGCCTGTTGTAGGAGGTCGATCCCAAGATTTCCTGCGAAGAATCTGCTGGCACTCGTACTGGGCTTGAGCAACACTCCCGCCGGCTTCAGTGTGACCGGGAAGCCGCCGATGCTGAATTTCAATGACTCGAGTGTGGCAGCCTCCATGTACTTGGCGCCTCCGACACCTTCCATTTTGTACGAATCCGTCTTCGGTGCGGCGCCGATGAGTTTGGGAAACGACGAAGCAAACGGCGGGTAGAGGTCGGTATTAGTTGCGCCCGTGTCTAGTGTGAACGCCAGGGGACGATCATCGTACGCCACCTGCACCAGTGGGTGGTTCCCGTCAAAGCAGAGTTCTGCATGCGGCGCGCGTTTGAATGATGGTTCTGCACCGATTTCAAAAGTCTTGTCCGTCTCCCAAGTGAACGTCTTGAAGGCCAGCAAGACGGGCAAACCGATCAGCCCGCGCGAGCCCGGGGCTAGTTGATCAAAGGGTGGCTGGTTGTCAGGAAAGACCAGGAAAGCAACATGCTTTACGCGGACGGACCCGACCAAAAGTTCATCCGCGACCGCTATGCGCGTTGGGACCTGAGTCCCGTTCACGTCACCCACTTGCACAGGAGCCGAATGAGTCTGTAGTCCGAAGCGTTTGGCCTCGGACTCGCTTAAGACAGAAAGCTCCGCCCCGGTATCGAACCAGTATGTCGCCTGAACGCCGTTGATGGAGAACAGCAATCCGGCATCCTGAAGTTTCACTTTAGTGTGCCGGCCCGTAGTCTGTTGGTCGTCGGTCTCGGCAACGACAGCGATCACGGGTCGACCGCCCAGTGCATCGGCGTCAGCCGGCCGAAGGGCGAGGATGGCGTCCACCTGCGCCAGCGCCTTCTTGTATTGTCCATGCGTGAAATAAGCAGAAGCGAGAATGCGATGGGCTTCGACTGCATCGTCGGAGTTCGGCGCGTGTTGAAACACATCGCGCAATTTTCTTTCGCACCCATGCACATCATTGAAGGCGCACGCGACTGCCCCCTGATAGAAGGACGAAGAGCGAACTTTCCTAACGGCATCGCGAAGCTCGAACCAACGATGCCCGTCATAGAGTGATTTCAGGTTGGGGTCGATGGCCGCCTGGGCATCGCACGCCGAGGTAGCCAGAAGCCAGAGCGACATGCTTACCAAAAACTTGCGAAGATCAGCCACAATTACCCTTTTGTGCTCGTTACGACGCGGATAGCAGATTTGATTTCGCGTGATCCCAAATCGCTCGCATCACTGCCAAGTCGAATGGAATGTGCCAGATCCCGGAAGTATTCGTAATCGATCGAGCGCACGGCGATTTTAGGATTTGAACGGCGCATTTTTGTAAGGCTAGTGTAATCAAGTATTTACAAGCATTTTAGGTTCTTTACGTTGTTTAAGTGGTAAACCAGAGCCTAACACTCGGCCAACAGCCTCTCCCCCATCCCCCGCGACTCGCGTGCGGGGGATTCTTTTGCGCGGCTCACATTTCACTTGGATGCGCGTTGACCGGAAATCTATTTGGATAAGAACTGGGCGGGCATCGGATTGTCCGGGCGCTCCTCGTCCCAAATGGCGTTGGTGATCCACCACCGCTTACCGTCCCAATATGCTTGAATGCTGTTGATGCCGCGCGCAATGATGGGGCCGTCGGCCTTGGTTCGGCTCTCGTACGTGCTGAAGACATGCGCGATGTTGCCGAAACGCTGCGTTTCGCGGTGCACCTCTTTCTCGTAGAACCCGCCTTGCAGGCTCTTGTCGGATGCGTCGACGAATTGCTGATGCGTCATGGTGTGCGCGACGGGCTTGCCGTCTTTGCCCATCGACATCGAGACGAAGCGAATCTCGGGAATGTAGAGCGTGCGGTCGCGCGACCACTGGCGCGGCTGCCCGGCGGGGCCGGAGATCACGTCGTAGTAGGCGGCGATGATGCCATCAAGCGAGCCGACATCGCCGGGCCGCGGGTCGATGGTGGGGACGTCGACGTGGGCCGAGGTCTTAGCGTAGGCGGTGGAAGAGGGCGTTGGGCCCGCGATGACGCAAGCGAGCATGGCGACCGCGAGTGCTGTAGAGATATTGCGGTTGAGCATGATGTCTCCTGAAGTGCGGAAGCAATGTAGCACCGCCAAAGGGAGAATCTGAAATCGTGGGCGAAGCGCTGATTCGAGGAGGCGAGGAGTCAAGGGTGCATAGAAGCTCCATTTGTGGACGATTCGGGAAGGGCACGACTTCAGTCGTGCCGAAAATTCCAGTTAAGGTAACGGGGCTTCAGCCCCTGAGATTCGCTGTTTGCGCTAAGAGCAAACCTCAGCGGCTAAAGCCGCTCGCCAATCGCTGACTTTTGGCCCGACTGAAGTCGGGCCCTTCCCGTTCGGTGGCCCCTTTCCCACTCAGCTTCGTTTTCGCGCAAAGGCCCCCTCACGTTGTTGGGCGTGCACAGGACCGCGACCTGTCACCTGTTATTTCATCGCTCGAAAGGCGCGATAACTGTGCGGTGCCAGCGTCATTGTGAACGCATTGGATTCCGGCTCGGCCGGATGCCGTGACTTGTGCGCCGTTCCCGTCAACATCTCACCACTCACCAGATCCTTTAAACTTGCAGCGTCCGTAGCCAACACCGTCACCTCGGCCGGCTCGTCGCGGAACGACTCAACAATGAATGTCCCGTTGTCATAGGCAAACACACTCACCTTCGCCGGACCTTCCATCCGCACCGGGAAGTTTCCTAGCAGGTAGCTGCGAATCGCGTTCAACGTCGCGGGAGGCAGCAGATACAGATCCGTAAAGTTATCGGGAATCGTCAGCACGAAGAGCCGCCCCTTGCCGTAGTCGTTCATCAGCAGGATCGGGAAACCATTGTTGTCAGCAATGCCACGCACCACAGGCCACGCGTCATTCGTCAGGAAACGCAGATGCGGAATCGCAACAGGCGCCGCCGCTGAGCCCATCGCAACGCCCGCGCCCGAGCCAAACGCCCCAATAAAATCAGTCACCGCGACCTTTTCGTCGGTATACCGAATCTCAACGAGATCTTCCGCGCCTTTCCGCTGCAGCGCATGCCACAAGCCCGACGTCATCACCACCGTCTTTCCCGCCTCCAGTTGCTGCTCTACCTTCGTCACCAGATCCGGATCGAACGCCGACCCTTCGGTCAGTAGGATCACATCCGCCTTGTCCGGAAACGTCGGGTACAGCTCAATCGGAATCCCAATCAGTCCAAGAAAGTTGTGCAGGAAGTCCTCGCCCACAGCGTGCGCGGGACGATAGCTTGCAATGCCGATCGGAGTGCCCAGCTGGCCGGCAAACGGCTTGATCTGATCCAGAGCATCTCCCGCCACGCTCGCATAGATCGGCTTGCCCTTCGCTCTTTCCGTGATCCTGTCCCAGTTCACGCTCGTTGTGGCGCTCTTCCACGAACGCTCTCCCGGTGGGGCGTCCTCGAGCAGCGCTCCATAGTTGAACAACGTCATCTCTTTCGCTTTGCCGAAAATCGTCAACCAGAGTTGCTCGCTGTACCGATCCACATAGCGGATGTCGAACGTATCCACCCACCCGCCGCCATTGCGGCCGGGTGCAATTTCGTCGAAGTACCGCATAATTTCGTAGCTTTCGTACTGCTGCAGGTTCTGATCGGTCTGCACCGGATCCCGCGTCTCCGTTCCCGCATAGATCTCATCGACTATCTTCGCCTGCTCCCCTAGGTCATAGCCGTTTCCGGCGAAGTGCTCATACCAGTTAGGAAACTTGATCGTGATCTTCACCTTCGGGTTCACCGCCTTTGCGGCACCCACCACCAGGTCGCGCGACACTTCGTTCATCGTCTTCAGGCGGAAGTCCGTCCAGCTCTGGGCGCCTTTGGCCACGATGTCCGATGGTTTCTTCGTATTGGCGAAGAAGAAGTCGTCCAGGATGATCTCGTCAAACAGCTTCGCCGTCATCTCCGCCACATGCTTCACGTACTCGCGGTCTTCGGGCTTCGTGTACGTAAAGGACACAAACTGCCCGTTGTCGTCGTCGGAGTAACAGATCGCTCCGGCTACCTCCACTCCCTCGCCCGCGAAAAACTTCTTCGCGTCCGCGACCAGCGCCGCATCCGCCAGCTTCCGGCTCCGGTAGGTTTCGAGATAGACCTTGTCCACATGAAGCTGGCTTCGAATCGTCTTCCATGACGACTCCAGCCATGCCCGGTCCTTCATTCGCAGGGTTAGTTGCACGGGGATGTAGACGACCGTCTTGAATGGGGGAGCCTCCCTTGGAGGGACACTCGCTTGCGCGGTAGTGGACACAGGCAGGAGAAACAAGTTCAGAACAATGAACACTAGCGATGCTATCGATCGCCTTTTCACAGTCATCCTCCTCGCAAATGCGATGAGCATTATAGGAGGAAAATCGAGTCGACAGATGCAACAATTATCGATTTTGTAGAGGTCCCAAGCGACACTCGTTGGAACCGCGTCACCACGGCGCCATGCAAACCCATAACAGGGAAGCCCACTGCTCTCCGCGTTCCATCGTCCGAAGTTCCAGACAGTCTCCGTACGTAATCGCCCAAAAGCCGCGTCCCGCCTGGCTTTTCTACCGATGCCCTCCCCTCCTAACTGCAGTTTTTACCCGATTCCGAGATCGATCCCTTCGTTGGCACACTGAACAGGCTTTTGGCCCCAGTTCATTTCACAAGGTGCTCCCCAGACATGAAATTTCGCATTCCAGCCACTCTCAGCGTTTTTGTTTTGGTGATCGGTTCGTTGACAGCCGTTCCCCCTCGTGCCCGCGCGAACGATATTCCGCTGGCCTTTGGAGCCACAACCGCCACCCAGCTGAGCTTCACCATGACCGCGGCGTCCTACACAGCTGCCCAGTGGGCGACCTCGATGAGTTCCCACGCTCTCATGTCGTCCCTCGGCATGCGCGAAGAGCACGAAGGCCTCGGCGGGAACATCGCTTGGTCTGCCAATCACGTGTGGAACATGCATGACGATGACGGTGGTGGCTGGAAGCATCACGACGACGATGGCGGTGACGACGACCATCACGGAACTGTCCCGGAACCCGCAACGGGGTTCCTGGTTTTCTCCGGAATCTCAGCTCTTGCCGGCTGGAGACTGCGACGCCGCATGGCCCGCAACACTCCGGCGAACCTCGCCTGATTTAACCAGCGTCTGACCTCCCTTAGCCCCACTCTTGCGCCTTGCGCGTGAGAGTGGGGTCTCTCCTTCTGCACGGGGAATTCTGGCTTAGGTCGACTCTGGATTGGGAAACGCGATCAGGCGGCTTTCGACATGAAGTCGAGAGCACGGGAGATGTAGGGTTTCATGTCGCGGCGGTGGACCACGGCATCGAGCATGCCATGCTCGAGGAGAAATTCACTCCGCTGAAAGCCCGGCGGGAGCTTCTGGCGAATGGTCTGCTCGATGACTCGAGGACCGGCGAACCCGATCAGGGCGCCCGGTTCAGCGATATTCAGATCTCCCAGCATCGCGAACGAAGCTGTAACGCCGCCCGTCGTCGGGTCGGTCAGCACAGAAACGTAGGGAATTTTCAGTTCGTCGAGCCGTGCCAGCGCCGCGGAAATTTTTGCCAGTTGCATCAGGCTGATGACACCTTCCATCATGCGCGCTCCGCCCGATGCCGAAATAATAATCAGCGGGTGCTTCGTGTCCGCCGCCTTCTCGATGGCGCGGGTAATGACTTCGCCGACGACGGCACCCATCGATCCTCCGATGAAGGCGTATTCCATGGCGCTGACCACTACGGGACGCCCGTTGAGTTTGCCTTGGGCGTTGATGACGGCATCGGTCAGCCCAGTATCGTTGCGCGCGTGTTTGAGGCGAGATGAATAGGCCTTCAGGTCGACAAACTTGAGCGGATCGGTGGACACGAGGTTGCCGTCGAAGGTCTCAAACTGGTTGTCGTCGAGGAGCAGGCCGAGGCGGGAACGGGCATCGATCCGAAAATGCTTGTCGCACTTCGGGCAGACGTTCAGGTTGTCCTCAAGGTCTTTTTTCCAGATGATCTGGCGACAGTTGTCGCACTTTACCCAGAGACCTTCGGTGCGCATCTTGCGCTCGCCCGAGGCGTCGAGTTCACCGGATTGGCGTTTGAACCAGGCCACGTTAGTCGCTAATCGCCAGTCGCTCGTCTTCGGCTATACCGCAAAAGCTTGGCTTCAGTACTCAATTCCCCGTTGGGCCAGGACGCCCTTTTCGTAGGCGTGCTTTACCTGGCGCATTTCAGTTACGGTGTCGGCTAGCTCGACAATTGTCGGATGAGCATTCCGGCCCGTCAAGATAACATGAACCATCTCGGGCTTGCGCCTGAGAGATTCCACAACCTTGGCCGGATCGAGCATCCCGTAGCTGATGGCATAGTTAATTTCGTCGAGAATCACCAGATCCCACACCCCCGACTGGATGGCTTGTTCAGCCTCAGCCCAGGCTTCTTCCACCATGCGCACATCTTCGGGATCGGGCTTTTCGGCTCCGACTTTCACAAAGCCGCGCCCCATCTGCTTCATGACGAACTTGTCCCCGAAGGTCTGAACAGCGTCGAGTTCGCCATAGTGCCACGATCCCTTCAGGAATTGCAGCATGAGCACACGCATCCCTTGCCCGACGGCACGCAGCGCAGTTCCCATGGCGGCGGTGGTTTTGCCCTTGCCGGGTCCGGTGTTCACGATGATGAGGCCACGGCGAGTGTCGGGCATAGGCGGCGAATCCTCTATTTTAAACCACGGCTTACCAGAGGGACGATGTCCCGTAGGCAAGCTCTGAGCCGGGTCTCTGATGCGATGATTCTCTGGCTAACAGTTCAGTCGGGTGTGCTTCAGTTTGTTTGAACCTTGGCTCCAGGTTCGTACATCTTTTATGGGCGGAACTGATACGCTTGCACGTGCGTATGCATCTTAAGTTCGGGTCTTCCGGCTGTGGGTGGAGGTCTCTCCGCATGAAACACAACAGGGTAGGGTTGTTTGTTGCGTTGGTCATGTTGTCTTCAAGCCTGCAGGCGAGGGAA
>Ga0126372_10000435_pt1 | contig 14499 bp, 13 predicted proteins | sample PanSoiMetaPlot_6_FD_92762 | JGI IMG/M metagenome (GOLD analysis project Ga0126372, IMG submission 92762) | Tropical forest soil microbial communities from Panama - MetaG Plot_6 | ecosystem: Environmental > Terrestrial > Soil > Tropical forest > Bulk soil | place: Panama | collected 2016-02-17
CCGACTTCGCTGACTACGCGGTGAAGGTCGATCAGCCAGGAATGCTTGAAACCGAAAATGTTCCGCCTCTGGGCAATTTTCTTCGCGATGTGATGAAGGAGAACATGAATAACTTCCGCGTCTTCGGACCTGACGAGACCACTTCGAACAAGCTACAGGCCGTCTATCAGGTTTCCAAGAAGTTCTGGATCGAAGACTACTTCCCGGAAGACAAGGATGGCGGCGAACTGGCCACCGATGGGCGCGTTATCGAGATGCTGAGCGAGCACACCATGGAGGGCATGCTCGAAGGCTATCTTCTGACTGGTCGAAACGGTTTCCTCTCTTCTTACGAAGCCTTCGTGCACGTGATTGATTCCATGTTCAATCAGCACGCGAAGTGGCTCTCAATCTGCAACACCCTTTCATGGCGGCAGAAAGTCGCATCACTCAATCTTCTGATCACATCCACGGTTTGGCGCCAGGACCACAACGGCTTTACCCACCAGGACCCTGGTTTCCTCGACGTGGTGCTGAATAAGAGTGCCGCAGTGACGCGCATCTACTTGCCGCCCGACGCCAACTGCCTGCTCTCGGTCGCCAACCACTGCCTGAAGAGCGAGAACTACGTCAATGTGATCGTTTCCGATAAGCAGCTGCACCTTCAGTACCTGAATATGAACCAGGCGATTGAACACTGCACTAAGGGACTTGGCATCTGGGATTGGGCCAGTAACGACCAGGGAACCGAACCTGACGTCGTGATGGCTTCAGCCGGAGACATCCCGACTCAAGAGGCACTGGCTGCGACCGTACTGCTTCGGGAGGAGTTTCCCGACATCAAGATCCGTTTCGTCAACGTCGTGGATCTTTTCAAGCTCCAGCCCTGCAAGAACCATCCCCACGGACTTACGGACGCGGATTACGACTCGCTGTTTACCACCGACAAGCCCATCATCTTCAACTTTCACGGCTATCCCTATCTGATTCACCGGCTGGCATATGCCCGCAAGAATCAGCAGTTGCATGTGCGCGGATACAAGGAGAAGGGCAACATCAACACTCCGATGGAGCTGGCGATGAACAATGAAGTTGATCGGTACACGCTGGCCATCGACGCCATAGATCGCATCCCCAGGCTCCAGAAGATCGGAAGCCACGCCAAGGAGAAATTCCGGAACCGGCAAATCGCCTGCCGTGCTTACGCTTACAAGAATGGTATCGATATGCCGGAGGTCACTGGCTGGAGATGGCCGAACAAGTAATCAGAGCAGGTCTGAGTCCTGTTAGCAACCAAGGCGGCTTCTGGCGCACGTGCCCCGACGCCACCTCATCCGACAGGAAAGGAGCTCCACAATGAGAGGAGGGAAGCTCATCGTGCTGCTGGCTGGCGGAGGCCACGAGGTGCTGGACTTCTGCGACCGGATCTACGACGAAAATGATGACCACCCTGATTTTGCCATTGCCCTGGCCGGTGCGGTGGCGCCTCGGGACTTCGAGCGAGGCATCCTGATCTGTCGTAACGGCATCGGCGCATCGGTCGCCGCGAATAGGGTGAAAGGCGTCCGGACCGAAGTCTGTCACGACAATCTGACTTCCCGACAGAGTGTAGAAAGCCTTTCGCTGGATGCACAACGAAGACGCCATGGCAACCGAGAAGCTGGTCGAAGGCATTCGCACATTTAACAGCGACGCGCGTCATCTGGAAGAGCATGTATCCCAGGTCGCCGAAAAGGTCGGGTGAGTACATGGTCCCCACGAAGGGTGCGGCTCAATAAACAGGGCCGCACCGTATCGTACGGCACATTTTTGTCAACCTTCTTTCCTGACCGGCCAATCCCGTCGTCAGATTGAGCTGTAGAACTCAGTTCCGCGGAGGTTTTAGTCGATGACCGCTCATCGCGCTGTGCTTTGGGACATGGACGGAACTCTCATTGACTCAGAAGAGTTCCATTGGATTTCGTGGCGCGAGACGCTCGCGAGTGAAGGCATTGTCATCTCTCGCGAGCAGTTTCTCTCCTCCTTTGGTCAGCGCAACGATGCCATTATCCCGCAGTGGCTTGGCGCCTCGGCAACCCCCGAGCGCATCACGGAAATCTCAAACGCTAAAGAGGAACTCTATCGTCACCTGATTCGCCGCGATGGCATCTCCCCGTTGCCCGGCGTTGCGCACTGGGTTCACCAACTTCACCAGCAGGGATGGCTCCAGGCAGTCGCCTCGGCGGCGCCCCGCGCGAACATTGATGCAGTACTGGAGGCTCTGTCAGCCACTCACGTCTTTCAGGGTATCGTCTCTGCTGAAGATGTGCGCCGGGGCAAACCCGACCCGGAAGTGTACCTGGCCGCAGCCTCTCGGGTTGGAGTGTCACCGGACCGCTGCATCGTCGTGGAAGACGCTGTCGCCGGGGTCGAGGGTGCGCGTCGTGCCGGAATGAAAAGCATCGGAGTGAGCCACAATGGCAAACACCTGCCTGCGGATGTCGTGGTACCGTCTCTCGACGTGTTAGAGCCAACCGCATTTGAGACGCTCTTGAGGAAGTGCTGCTTTAGCAGCACATGGTAGAGCTGATTTCCGAACGCCCTGAAACGACTCCAGGCGCATCGCACTTTCATTCGACAGGCAAGACCAGGCTTGCGAGGGCTGGTTGGTACAGTCTTGTCGATCCTTTTGCAGGTAGTCTGTTGTTTCGCGCGAGGCGGCTGAAAGCGGGAAGGGGCGCCTTTGGCGCGCAGGGATCGAGCAATATTTCTGACAGTCGAAACTGTGGACGCCGAGAAGATTCTGACCCGACACCGACTATCCGTAGTGACGACACTCGCTGCGTTTGCCAGCCGCGATTCGGCAATGCCAAACCTGCCCTGACTTGTTGCGCAGATCATTGAAGCGATACTCAGAGGTGAACCAAATCAGCGGAGGAGTAAAACAATAATTGCGCTTTCTGCGTGCTCAGCGTGAAGGGCGAAGTTACGATCTTGCTCGTCCTCGATCCAGGCGACACCGAGAGGAAGGGAAGCGCCTTCGACCTGCTTCCAGGTCGGGCACGTCGTGGGCCCCGCCGATGCGGGCACAGCCGTGCGCCCGAGAAAGCCCACCTCGGCAGACTTTAACTTGGATTGAGTTGTCCAATCTGCCTCTCTCACAATTCTTGCTGTCGAATCCCCATTTTCAGTTTGAGTTCCTTGGCCATCCCGATCAAGAGGCAGAGCGCAGTCTCTCAGCGAGGTTTCCCAGCCCCCCTATTTCGCTCTCAACAGAGCCTGTTTTGCGTTGGCGATTTCGTCCAGCCTGGCCTTGTCAACCTGGGGATACGTCAGATCGAGACCGGCCAGCGTGTCCACGACCGCGGCGGCCACAATGACTCGTGTGAACCACTTGTTGTCGGCCGGCACCACGTACCACGGACTGTCCTGGGTGGCGGTATTCCTGATCATGTCCTCGTAGGCTTGCTGGTATTCATCCCAATGGTTGCGCTCCGCCATGTCCGAGCCCGAGAACTTCCAGTTTTTGTCGGGTTGCTCCGCTCTTTCCAAAAAGCGTCGCTTTTGTTCTTTCGCGGAAACGTGCAAAAAGAATTTCACCACCAGGATGCCATTGCGTGCAAGGTAGCGTTCGAAGGCACGGATGTCCTGGAAGCGCTGCTCCCAAATGCGCTTCGTAACCAGTGAAGGGGGAATCTTTTGTTTCGCGAGGAGTTCGGGATGCACACGCACCACGAGGGTCTCCTCGTAATAACTCCGATTGAAGATGCCGATGTGCCCGCGATTGGGCAGGCATTTCATGCAGCGCCAGAGAAAATCGTGATCGAGATCTTCGCTGGACGGCGCCTTGAAAGAAGAGACCTGGCAGCCCTGTGGATTGACGCCGGACATGACGTGCTTAATGGTGCCGTCTTTGCCGGCAGCGTCCATAGCCTGGAAAATTAGCAGGACAGCCCATTTGTCTTGCGCGTAAAGCTTGTCTTGCAGCTCCGCCAGTGCATTTACGCCGAGAGCCAACGCTTCCTTGGCACGCGGTTTTGACCCGGACGTGAATCTTAATGTATCGCCGGGGTCAACATCCTTCAGCCGAAACTTGTTGCCATTCGTAATTCGGAAAGGACGTGCAAGCGTGTGAGCTTTCTGCATCACCTTCTTTGTATTCATGATCACCTGTCTATAAATGAATTGGTGAACCGTTCATTTTGGTATTCCTTATGGGCGGCGATGACGCCGCCTTATCGACAATTGCGCTAGCGAGCGGGCCAACGCGGCGTTGACGGATGCGACTTCCTCGGAAGACAGCGTTTCGCGGAGACGAGCCGCGGCGCGCTGCCGTGCTTCTTCGGCCTTGGCCTCATCAATGTTCTCGACCGGTACCGCCATATCTGTCACAATCGCCACGCGGTCATTTGTAATTTCAACCAACCCTTCACCAACGGCCAGGTACTTGTCTTGGCCGCCTTGTTGCACAACCAGCTCTCCTGGAACCAACTTGGTGATGAGACGAGCATGTTGAGGATAGACGCCTATCTGACCCTCTATCCCCGGCAATGTCACCATCTCGACATCTTCGGAATAGGCTGTGGCATCAGGCGTAACAATCTCGAGTCTTAGAGTCACAGTCATGGTCGATCGTATAAGGCTCACGGGTTTCGAACAGAAGCCTAGGCCTGTACCTGTGTAATTTCTTCGATTGGGCCTTTCATGTAGAAGTTCGCCTCCGGCACGTCGTCATGCTTTCCCTCAAGAATCTCCTTGAAGCCGCGTACCGTTTCGGCGACCGGAACCTGCTTCCCCTCGCGGCCCGTGAACACCTGGGCCACACTGAAGGGCTGACTCAGAAATCGCTGAATTTTTCGTGCCCGCAAGACGGTGAGCTTGTCTTCGGGTGAAAGTTCATCCATGCCCAGAATTGCAATGATGTCCTGCAGATCCTTGTAGCGTTGCAGCGTCTTCTGCACTCCGCGCGCCGTGTCGTAATGCTCCTGGCCTACGATCTCCGGTGCCAGAGAACGGGAGGTCGAGGCCAGGGGGTCGACTGCGGGATAGATACCAAGCTCCGCAATCGCACGATCCAGCACGATGGTCGCGTCCAGGTGCGCGAAGGTCGTGGCCGGCGCTGGGTCGGTCAGGTCGTCGGCAGGAACATAGACAGCCTGAAACGACGTGATGGAGCCTTTTTTCGTTGAGGTAATGCGCTCCTGGAGCGCTCCCATTTCCGCGGCGAGGGTTGGCTGGTAACCCACGGCGCTGGCGGTGCGGCCAAGCAAGGCCGACACTTCTGACCCGGCCTGTGAGAAGCGAAAGATGTTGTCGATGAAGAGCAGCACATCCTGATTTTTTTCGTCGCGAAAGTATTCGGTAATGGCGAGGCCGGAAAGGGCCACGCGCAGACGGGCGCCGGGAGGCTCGTTCATCTGGCCGTAAACCAGCGCGATCTTCGATGCACTCAAATTTTCCTGGTTGATGACGCCCGCATCGGACATATCGTGATACAAATCATTTCCTTCGCGGGTACGCTCGCCAACGCCGGCGAATACAGACACGCCGCCGTGAAGCTTGGCAATGTTGTGGATCAATTCCATGATCACGACGGTCTTGCCCACGCCAGCGCCACCGAATGCGCCCACCTTGCCGCCTTTCAGAAACGGGCAGATCAGGTCGATGACCTTGATTCCTGTGGGAAGAACCTCGGGTGAGGTCGATTGCTCGATCAGCGGTGGCGGCGTGCGATGAATTGGATAGTATTTTTCCGCCGTAACGGGGCCACGCTCGTCCACAGGGTTGCCCGTAACATCGAAAATACGGCCCAGAACGCCATCGCCCACTGGCATCGTGATGGGACCGCCCTTGTCTGTGACCTCGAAGCCACGTTTGAGCCCTTCAGTCGCTGCCATGGAAATGGCGCGGACCAGTTTGTCTCCCAGATGTTGTTGCACTTCCAATGTCACGCTGGCGGCTTGTTTTTTAATCCTGTATTCAACCGTCAGCGCGTTATAGATTGCCGGCAGCGCTTCCGGGAACTCAACATCTACCACCGGACCGGTGACTTTCACGATCCTGCCTTTGTTCATATTGAAACCCTCTCCCAGCGGCCATGCCGTCTGCTCACGCAGTCTGGCCGCCGGCGATCTCCAGTAGCTCCTTGGTGATATTCCCTTGTCGCTGCTTGTTGTATTCGAGAGACAAGTCTCTGATCAGGCGATTGGCGCTGTCGGTCGCGTTCTTCATCGAGACCATGCGTGCACTTTGCTCGCTAGCCTTGGCGTCCAGCAGAACCTGATAAATGTAGAAGTTGAGGTAATGCGAAAGCAGATACCCGACCACCGTTTCCGGATTGGGCTCGAACAGGGACTCGTTGTCATCCGCTTTCAGTTCCTGTTCCGATTCCATACCCGGAATCTTCAACTCGGTGATTTCGCCAACGGGAAGGAAATCCATGACGAGCGGATTTTGGGTGAGCGTGTTCACGAAGCGTGTGGCCACGATCTGGACCTGGTCCACTTCTTTCTTCAGGAAAAGGTCACGGGCGAACGACGAAATCGCGGAGGCCTCAGAGAAATGGGGGCTATCTGCATATTCAAACTCGGCCGCAAGCTGCCGGCCTGTGCGCGCCACAAATTGCCCCGCTTTTCGTCCAGCGCTGATAAAGACAGTGGAATGTGGGTCAAAGTGGGCCGCGGCGCGGAACAAGTTGCTGTTGAGCGCACCGCACAGACCCTTGTCAGCGCCAACCAGAATCACCGCCCGCTTGCGGACCGGTCGCTGCTCGAGCAAGGGATGTGTAAACTCGCCCATCCGGGTGGTCGCCTCACGCTGAATCCGGTAGAGCAGGTAGGCAAAGGGACGTCCGGCCAGGGCGGCCTGCTGCGCCCTTCGCATTTTTGACGCCGCCACCATCTGCATGGCTTTAGTGAGCTGCGCGGTACTGCCGATGGAGCGTATGCGTCGCCGTAAATCGCGAATACTGTGCATGTCGAGGTTTATCCGGGGTTCATTTCCAGGTCTGCTTGAACTCGTCCAGCGAAGCTTTCAATTCAGTCTTCAACGTGTCGCTAAGCGCCTTTTCCGTTCCGATCTTCTGCAAGAGTGCGACTTTACGGGTGGTGAGATACTCAGTCAGCCGGTTCTGAAATTCCTTCACCCGGTTTACGGCAACGTCAGTCAAGTATCCGTTTTGTACCGCCCAGACGACTGCCACTTGTACCTCGACCGGAATTGGATCGTGTTGCGGCTGCTTGAAGATTTCGATGATCCGTTTGCCGGCATCAATCTTTGCCTGCGTTCGGGCATCCAGTTCTGAGCCAAATTGCGCGAATGCGGCCAGTTCCCGGAACTGCGCGAGGTCGCCTTTGAGCTGCCCGGCTACCTGTTTCATGGATTTAAGCTGTGCCGCGGAGCCAACCCGGGAAACCGACAACCCGACTGAAATGGCTGGGCGCACACCTTGGTAGAACAAGTCAGTCTCGAGGTAGATCTGTCCGTCGGTGATCGAAATAACATTGGTCGGGATGTACGCGGAAACATCGCCGGCCTGCGTCTCAATAATGGGGAGAGCCGTCAGCGATCCGTTACCGTATTTTTCCCCGACGCGCGCCGCACGTTCGAGCAAACGGCTGTGCAGATAGAACACGTCGCCTGGATAGGCTTCACGGCCCGAAGGCCGCTTCAACACCAGCGACACCTGCCGGTACGCCACCGCGTGCTTGGAGAGATCGTCAAAGACAATCAGTGCATCCATGCCGTTGTCCATGAACCACTCTCCCATCGCCGCTCCTGCGAAAGGCGCCAGGTACTGGCTGGCCGCAGAATCGGAAGCAGGCGAAGCCAGGATAATGGTGTAAGGCAGCGCTCCAGCCTCTTCCAAGGTGGCAATCGTACGAGCGATGCTGGACTGTTTCTGCCCAATCGCGACATAGATGCAGTAGAGCGGACGAAAATTCCTGTCCCCAGCAGCTTTTGCTGCTTTCGTCAGCCGCGCCTGACTGATGATGGTGTCAATACAGATTGTCGTCTTGCCGGTCGATCGGTCGCCGATAATCAACTGTCGCTGGCCGCGACCGATCGGAACCATGGCATCAATCGCCATGATGCCGGTCTCGACCGGCTGACTCACGGGGCGGCGCCGAATGATTCCTGGGGCCATTTTCTCGACAGGATAGGCGACGTCGCTCTCAACTGGCCCCTTGCCGTCGACAGGTTCGCCCAAGGTGTTTACGACTCGTCCGAGCAGACCCTTCCCGACAGGGACTTGTAACAATTTGCCCGTGGTGCGCACCTCGTCGCCCTCCTCGAGCTTGGTGTAGTCCCCCAGGACCACCACCCCACTTCGGTCTCATCGAGGTCCAAGGCCAATCCAGTGATGCCATGGCCCAGGTCGAGCATCTCGTTAAGCATCGCGTCGGTGAGGCCTTCCACCCGCGCAACGCCGTCGCCAATTTCACGAATCACACCCACATTCTGCTTGCCAGGCGTGAATTTGCTCTCGCTGATCTGAGCTTCAATTTGCTGTAAAAGGTCTGCCATAATCCATGTCACTTCGGTCAATCGATCTCAGGGTTTCGGGACTACGAAGGTTCAGAGGTTGCTCTCCAACGAAGCCAATCCGTGTTGCACACTGCCGTCATAGACATCGCTGCCCACCTGAATCCTCATTCCACCTATGAGTGCGTGATGGAGAACAAACGAAGTTGTTATGCCAGGTCCATAGCGATGCTCGAGATTCGCTCGAATGCTCGCCTGCAAAATGGCGGACAGGGGAGCGGCGCTCTTCACTTCGGCCAGGTGGCGAGCTAGCTCCAATTTCACCAAGCGACGAAAATAAGTCAGCAATACAAAACGACCACGGCGATTGGCTGCGAGCACTATTTGTACCGCCTTGCCTACTCGCCCCTCATCGAGCAGACCCTCTACCAAGCACGAGCGAAAGAGTTGCTTGGCTTCCCGACGTAGTTGTTTCGGATTCTTCATTTCGTTCCGCGATGGCCTCTGGGCCGATGCTCTAGGCTGTGGTTAATTGCTTGGCTGTTTCTTCAGCCATACGCTGTTGGTCTTCCTGGGTCAGAATCTTTCCCGTGACGGCAGCGGTGGTCTTCACCAAAAGCCGTCCAAACTCTGACTTGAGTTCTGCGAGCATGCGCGCCCGCTCTTGCGTGGAAGCTTCTTGCGCCCTTGCCATGACCTGTTCTGCGGCGGCAATGGCCTTTTGGTTTTCCTGTTCCCGGACGCGGACAGCCGCTGCCCGAGCCTCCTCGATCAGGTGATCGGCTTTCGCGTTTGCCTGCTCAAGCGCTGCCTTGCGCTGGTCTTCGATGCCGGCCAATTCGGCCTTGATCTTCTCGGCGTTGGCTTGCCCCAGCGCGATTTGTTGCCGTCGTTGCTCCAGCATGGAAAGGACGGGCCTGTAAGCAAACCTCCGGAGCAGCAAACAAACGATGGAGAAGCTGATCATTTGAGCGATCAGATGAGGCCAGTCCACACCAAAAGTTCTCGCGATCTCTGCGACTTGACCATCGCCGCCTGCGGCCATCAACAATGCCAATGCGTGCATATTCTCCATCTCACTTCAACGAGGCAACCGTGTCGTTTTCGGTACGCTCCGAAATTGATTACCTCACCAGGAACAGCGTGTAGAAGACGATTGCTTCCGCGAAGGCGATGGCCAGAATGGATTGAACCAGAACCTTCGTGGCGGCAACGGGATTGCGTCCAACTGCGTCTGAAGCTTTCATGCCGATGAGACCCACGGCGATGGCCGCTCCGAACGCCGCCAGGCCAATGTGTAAGTTTCCACTCATTTCTTCTTGTTCTCCTTCTTCTTGGGCTCCCAAAACCGAACAGGTCAACCGATCAAACCTCAAATCAGGCGCGCTGGACGGGTTCCTCGTGCTGACAAATCAACAGGGTGAACACTGCAGTCAGCAGCATGAAAACCAGTGCCTGAACTACGCCCACAAGCAATTCCATAAAGTAAAACGGAATCGGCAGCAGCCATCCGAGTTTGGGGACGAGCGTCGCCATAGCGTCTAGCATGTTCTCGCCCGCAAAAACATTGCCGTAGAGTCGAAAACCCAGCGAAACCGGACGAAACAAAATGGAGATGATCTCCAGGCATCCGGAAGCAAAAAAGACCACCACCATGACAGCTTTCATGAGCCCGGCAGTTTCGCCCTTGGGGGCAAACAGTTCCTTGAGGAAACCGATCGGGCCATTTTCCCCCAGCGCCCAGATCAGCCAGCATGCGAAGAAGACCAGGGCCATGGCCATCGTCAGATTGACGTCTGCGTTGGCCCCGCGGAACAGAGGTTGATCAACCTTGAAACCGTGAGCGCCTCGATGACCCCACCCGATGGTGCCCGCGCCGGGAATCAGCCCCACCCAATTCGCGGTGAGGATAAAAATGAAAACGCTGGCGAAAAACCAGAATGTCCGTTTGACCAGATGCGAACCGATAATCCCTTCCAGAAACGAGTACAGGCTCTCGACCAGCCATTCCCAGAAATTTTGGGTGCCGTCTGGGACTGCCTTCATGTTGCGCGTGGCCAGCTGGGCAAAAACAATGAGTCCCACGGCAACTATCCAGCTGGCGATCATGGAATTTGTGATTGGAAAACCCAGCGGCCGTGCAATCTCCACTGCTTTTTGGGTCGGGCCTGTTTCCGGTTGTTTCGGCGTCACAGAGGCCGGGTCGGCTTGCGCTCGTGTCCGGGCTGAATCATTCGAGGCAGTTCCGAGCGCAGCGGTGGAACCGCGGGCGTGGCCGATACCCAGGCACGCAAACGCGACAACTGGGAGCAACCACCTCAGTCTCCTTCTCAACATAGTCACCCGCCCGGCATTCCATCCCGTTGCAGCTCTGGCACCGAAGCTCGATTCTCGTTTGCTCATTGCCCACCGCTCTTGGTTGAAGCATTCGAGATTCCAATTCCGAGCCGTGATGGCGCCATTGCACTTCGAGACGAAAGGAAGCAAGGAAGTGAACCGGACGACGACAGCAATTTGGCAGGTGACGGGTGATAGGGAGAGCTGATGCATACCTCTGCTATCAAGATGTCGCAGTGCAAGGAACTTTGCCAGGTGATGTTCGGCGAGTGAGGGAGTCCATGGCTCAGATGAAAGAGTTTGCTGCCAGGCACCCCTCAGGACTATGCACTTTCAGAGGTCAATGGAATTAGCGTCGCAAGGGCAATCGATTCGTTAGCGTGGACGAGACGCTCGCGTGGGAGAGCATGATCGAGTCCGGTCGGCACGGCATTTGGTTCAGTGGGCGACCAGGCATTTTCCGGGTTGCAGTAGGCAGTCTCATGCATGCCGAGCTGGATCGCGAGTTGCCGCTGGAGATAGCTCATGTGGCCCGGATGACGGGAAGACTTCGAAGGGATGTGATGGCTGGGGCCAGGCCAGCATGGCGACAACATCTGACCATACTCTTTGGGTCGCGACGGTGAAGGGCCTGGCGACACAAACCCGCGATCCATATGGAAGAGGTCGACCTGGGACGAACAATAGCATCGCCCTGCCGGGAACTCGTACAGCCTCCAAGACACATACCACGTGGCTTCCACTTTACTGTCGTCGATCTGGTATCTCCGGAGAAAATCTGCCTTCAATATCGGCTGGACGGTGTCGAACCCCCTTAGGGATGGATGCTGACTCTACTCGCGCCAAGTTTTAATGGGACGCCACCCAACCGGGGATCAGTAAAGCAACATTCCAACGCAAGGGCAGACACAAGCTCGTTCCAACAACCGTTCCAGCCAGCATCCTCAGTCTTAAGGCTGTTTGTCGTATACCGCTACGGTGTGGAATTTTCTACCAGCCGCATTGATACCTCTAACCGTAACTGTACGTGTTTTGCCATCCGCAGAAATCTGGATGCGACCGCTGATCACGCCCTCGCCGCCCTTCCGCACGTTCAATCCCAGCGTGCGTTCGTCAATCGGAGTATAGGAGCGCATGTCCGACGTAGGATCGCCGATGACGGGATAGTCCTTGCCATCGAACTTGCCTGTCCACTCGCTATGCTTAGGCTTTCCGTCGCTCCCAACACCATCAATAGTGACCCTGACCCGATCGCTCATCGGCTCCAGAATGACCGTGGTATTCTTCGGGCCGGTGCGGCTTAGTTTCGATTTAGCCTCGTTCAGCCTCCAGGTCCCCATCTGAACGCTCTGGGCGAAGCACGCCGCCGTAACGATCAAACAAAGCCCCCAAGGCGAAAGCCTCGTTATATGTTGCATGACTCTTTGGATTCTCAGCCGGGTAAGATGGACGCAGCGCCGTGATGGGGAACAAGTGATGGCCTCCGATCACCGACCCACCTCTCATAGCGTCATCCCTTTTGCCTCTTGCTGATCATTTGTCACCTGCTAAACACATGTTGCCATTCTGGTACTCACTTTCTTTTGGTTTCAGCGGCTTCCGGGTGGCAAGCCGGTTGCACTGTACCCTTGCGCACTGTGGACAGAAACGACCGAAGGAAATTGGAGTAAATGGCTCGGCCTAAAATCATCATAGTCGGCGGTGGCTTTGCGGGACTGGCCGTCGCCAAGGCTCTCAAGAAGTCGCCTGCAGAAATCATCCTGATCGACCGCACGAATCACCACTTGTTTCAGCCCCTGCTCTATCAAGTGGCCACGTCGATTCTGGCCACCAATCAGATTGGCTTTCCAATCCGGGGGATTCTCCGAAACCAGAAGAACGCCACGGTGATCCTGGGCGAGGTTACAGGAGTGGACAAAGATCAGAAGTGCGTCATCGTCAGTGACGCCGACCGGCAGAACGTGCCGATCGCTTATGACTATCTGATTCTGGCCACCGGCGCGAGTCACAGTTACTTCGGCCGGAACGAATTTCAAGAGTTTGCGCCCGGACTGAAGAGCCTTGCCGACGCGGTTGCAACCCGCAACAAGATCCTGCAAGCCTTCGAGCTTGCCGAGGCTGAAGAAGAACCGAGCCGTCATCGAGACCTGCTGACTTTTGTTCTGGTGGGTGCAGGCCCTACCGGCGTCGAGATGGCCGGAGCCCTCGCTGTGCTGGTCCGAACCACGCTGAAGTCGAACTTTCGTCGCATCGACCCTGCCTCGGCCCGGATTGTGCTAGTCGATATGTCTTCGCGAGTTCTTGGAACTTTCTCAGAGCATCTCTCTCAGGCTGCGAAGCAACGACTCGAGAATCTGGGCGTCGAGGTCCGCCTCGGACACGGTGTGGATCAAATCGACGCGGACGGCGTGGTGGTGGCAGGCGAGCGCATCACGAGCAAGACCGTGATCTGGACCGCCGGTGTGGCGCCCTCTCCCGCAGGCCAGTGGCTGAAGGTGGAGACGGACCGTGCCGGTAGGGTGCGCATTCAAAAAGATCTGAGTGTGCCCGGATTTCCTGAAATCTTTGTGGTTGGCGACACCGCTTCACTCGAGCAAGACGGCAAGTCCCTTCCCGGCGTGGCGCAGGTGGCCATGCAGCAAGGACGTTATGCAGGAAAACTCATTCACAGCCGCACAACCGGCGGCAAGCCGCCGGCTCCATTTCGCTACTTCGACAAGGGGAGCATGGCGGTGGTGGGCAAGGGTTTTGCGGTGCTGCAAAGCGGCAAAATCCAAGCGAGCGGGTTGTGGGCGTGGTTGATTTGGGCCTTCGTTCACCTCCAGTTTCTGGCCACATCCGGCCTCCGGCTGAGTGTTTTCCTGCAGTGGAGTTGGACCTACCTTTCCGGCCAAAGAGGCGCCCGGCTCATCGTGAATCATCACGCTTCGGCGCCGGTGAGCACTTCCGTGGGCGAGAGTGTCGCGGCGGCAGTTGGAGGCAAGAGACGATAGCCTCCACAGCTTCAAACCTACCCAGGCTGTCCCCAGACCGCAGGCTAAATTCTTAGTTAAGGTCGGTATCTGCAGAGTTTGCCACACTGACGTGACCATGATGGGCAAGAACAAGTCTCCGCTGGATGAACACCATTCCACGATTCCATTCAATCTTGGTCACTGGATTGCCAGTTAAGTCGCAGAATGGACCAAGCTGTCGGGAGCCTGTGGGCACTCTCCTCCGTGCCGCCGAAAACCTTCTCCTTCCGCAATGATGCAGCGATGTTGAATTGATATTACGATGGCTCGCCATCGTTCTGCGGAACTACTCTCCCACAAGAATCATCAGCACAAATAGCAACGGAAGGAAAAGGATCGACGCCGAAAGAAGCTGTCGCGCCGAAGAGTTGGATTTTCGAAGGGCGAACCGTGTTCCATAATATAAAAACCCGCCGCATAGCAGCACGCCTCCAATGTAGTATGCGGAGCTGGCTTTGCTGGTTATGGCCGGCAACAAACTGACGGGCAGCAAGAGCAGGAGCGGCAACAGGGTATGCCAATTCACCAGACGGGACCTTGCCCGCTCGTCATGGGGCAGGACGAAATAGCCAGCACGGGCATAGTCCTCGCGGTACATCCAGGCAATCGACATAAAGTGCGGGAACTGCCAGAGGAACAGAACAGAGTAAAGAATCCATGCCCCGAAGCTGAGCTCGCCGGCTGCAGCCCATCCAATCAGAGGTGA
>Ga0126372_10000436_pt1 | contig 14495 bp, 8 predicted proteins | sample PanSoiMetaPlot_6_FD_92762 | JGI IMG/M metagenome (GOLD analysis project Ga0126372, IMG submission 92762) | Tropical forest soil microbial communities from Panama - MetaG Plot_6 | ecosystem: Environmental > Terrestrial > Soil > Tropical forest > Bulk soil | place: Panama | collected 2016-02-17
CCCCGAGTTCAGGAGCATCGAGCGTATTGCGGTCCACAACGAGCAAACTGACGCCTTCGCATTTCTGCCCTGCATATATGCTGGCAGTGGGTGTAAAGCTCGTCGGTACGAAGCGAACCCCCGGTATTTCTCGCCCGTTAAGATATTTCGCCAGGTCAGTGCCCTTGATCCATGGCGCGCCCAGCACTTCGAATGGACTATCGGTTCCTCTGCCGACGGAAACGTTGGTTCCTTCGACGAGGCCGACTCCGGGATAAAGCGTTGCCTGGGTGACGCTGCGCAGATTGGGCGAGGGATTGATCCAAGTTAATCCTGTTGAGTCATACCAGTCACCGCGTTGCCAGCCCTCCATCGGGACAACCTTCAGTTTGGCATTAATGCCCCGTTCCGAGTTGAACATGGTGGCCAGTTCGCCCATCGTCATCCCATGGCGCACTGGCACAGAGGAATAGTTCGTGAAGTCTTCATGACCTGGATCCGATACAGGACCCTGAACGAACGCACCCGTTATGGGATTCGGTCGATCGAGCACAATAATCGCGATACCTGCTTTGGCGGCGCTCTCCAGAAAGTATCCGAGTGTAGTTTCGTAAGTGTAAAAGCGAACTCCCGCGTCCTGAATGTCTACAACCACCGCATCCAGGTTTCGCAGGACGTCGAGAGGGGGGCGGCGCGAGGCATCAGTTCCCCCGTAAACGGCGTAAACGGGCACGCCGGTGACCGCATCCCGCGAGTTGTCCATGTGAGTCGTGTCGAGCGTCCCGGTTACGCCGTGCTCTGGGCTGAAGATGGCGTCGAGGGAAACTCCGGGAGCATGAGCCAGAACATCTATGGTTCGGGCTCCGTCCGCATCAACTCCAGTCTGGTTGGTAAGGATCCCGATTCTTTTCTGCTTTCCATCAGGCGACTTCAGAACATCGAAAGCATGCGCCTCGAGCACATCAATACCAGTCTTCACAGTTCCATTGCGTGCGACCAGACGCCGCCCACCACTGATGGCCTCGTTGTATCCGGTCATACCTTGCTTTCGCAGCCTCTCTTTTTCTAAGTCGGAAAGCGGCAAAGCGGCGGCAACTGCCGTCGCCAGCTTGCTGCGAACGGCAATTGCGCTGCCCTTCCCGCGCGGGTGCACTGCATTGGAAAGCAGGATGATGTAAGTTCGCGTGGACGGATCGATCCACAGCGATGTTCCAGTAAAACCGGTATGGCCATACGACCCTATCGGCAACAGGTCTCCCCGAGTACTCGAATACGGCGAGTCGATGTCCCATCCGAACCCTCGAACAGCCGTCGCCGTGGGCGGCTGCTGAGGTGTCGTCATCTTCTCGACCGTGAGGGATGACAGGATATTGCCTCCCCCGTCGAGCAATGTCTGCGCGAACTTGGCGAGGTCATCGGCCGGCGAAAATAAGCCTGCGTGACCTGCAACACCGCCCATCCGCCGCGCGGTCGGGTCGTGCACCACGCCGCGCAACATCACATCTCTATCGTCGTATTGCGTGGGCGCGATCTTGTTCTTCCAGGTTTTCGGAGGCAGATATCGGGTGTGCGACATCCCGAGTGGAGCAAAGACCTTATCCCGGACATATTCGTCCAGTGTCTTCCCCGAGACTCTTTCTACCAGCGCGCCGAGAACAATGAAGTTGATGTCGCTGTAAATGAAGCGGGAACCGGGTGGCGCCTCGGGCTTCTGGGCGAACGCCATCGCGTACGCGCTGGATTTGCCTTCCCAGGATGTCTTCAGATCGAGATCAGGCCCGAGTCCTGAATAGTGCGTCAGCAGTTGACGCACCGTGATGTCTTCCTTGCCATTTTGCGCGAACTCGGGCAGATATTTCGCCACCATGTCGCTGGTGCGGATGTTCCCCTGCTCCACCAGTTGCATGACGGCGGTGGTGGTCCCAACAACCTTGGTCAGCGACGCAATGTCAAAGATCGTGTCCGTAGTCATGGCTTCCCGCCGCGGCTCCAACGCCCGATGGCCGAATGCCTTGCGATAAATGATCTGGTCGTGGTGTCCGACCACAACTACCGCCCCGGGTATTTGGCCACTTTCAACCGCTTGCCGGATAACGCCGTTTACAGCCTTCAGGCGGGTGTCCTCAGTTGGCTTTCTTTTCCTGGCAGCGAAGGCCGGGCCAGCCGCGATCCAGGACGACACCACGGCCAAGCACACGAGGCAAGCCGTAAAGCGCCGACTTCCCGTCCCAGTGGAAGGTCTCGGTGGCCTGATTTTGTTCAAAAGGAGAATGTCTTCGACTCTACACAAGAGAACAGGCGTTTCTCAAGAAACTCCCGTACTAGGGTTGATGTGTTTGGAACCTCAGGCTACAACCCAGGGCTGCCAGGAAGTTTGCAGCTGACTCAAATTGAGCTGTACCCGGCGATCGGCAGGTCCTGACTTGCCTACAACTGGTTCCGCAGGCTTCGGGCGAGAACTCGCAGGGCAGTCTCGTTTCGCCGATACCATTGCCATTGGCCTTCGCGTTTGGCATCTACCAAGCCGGCTTTCCGCAGAATGGCCATATGATGAGAAATCGTCGGTTGAGTGAGACGCACCCGCGTTTCTATGTCCGAAGCGCATAGCCCGGTGCGCTTTCCAATGGCGCAGGCATCTTTTTCTTTCAGGGCTTGCAGAATACGGCGGCGGGTAGGATCGGCGACTGCATGAAGCATGCGGTCGAGTTGGCGGTCCTTGTTGTCCATGAAGACACAAAGAGATAGCCTATAAATTGATGGATGTCAATGTGGGAGGCGATTTTTAGGCGCGCGGGGCCGGCTGCCCACTTGTCACGTGGGTACTTTCAGGATCAGATAACCGCCCACAAGTCCGAAAAACAGATCGGGAGCCCAGGCAGCGAGAGCCGGGGGCAACTGGCTTACGTTACCCATGGATTCCGAGAATCCGGAGATGGTCCAGTACACCAGCCCTATGCCCACGGCTGTAGCAATACCGGTAACGGCGCCCCGCCTGCCAGCCGACAGGGCGAAGGGAACTGCGAGTATCGCCATCACCAGCGTAATCAGCGGGAAAGCGAATTTCTTGTGTAGCTGCACGCGTAACCGCACAACATCGAATCCGCTCTGTTGCAAGTCGTGGATATAGCGCTTGAGTTCCTGGTAATTCATCTCGCTGAATTGCTTCACCTCCTTCTTAAAGTACGGAGGCGGCTCGTTTAGCGTGGCGAACGTGGCTACGTCGAAAGTTCGGTAGCTGTTGATGGCAGAACCGCGCAATTCGCGCTCCCAGCCCAACTCCACCACCCACTTCTGTAAAGCCTCGCCCCAATGAGCCCTCGCGGCGTAAACCCTTTGCGTCAGTTGGAAAGACACGGGATCATATTTGAAAACCGACAGGCTGGCGAAGTCGTTGCGGTCAGGATCAAAAAATCTGTAGTAGTAAATCGTCGACTGCTGACCCTTGATCCACTTGCGATCGGGCAGCAGGTAGGTTTGCGCGGGCTTGCCTTTGATCAGGTTGTGCAGTGCGTCCTGCCGCTTATTTGTGTGGGGAAGATAAAACTGGTCGAGAAAGAAGAGCCCGGCTCCCACGCAGGCAGAGGCCAGGATAACCGGAACGATCACGCGGTAGATGCTGATGCCCGTGGCCTTGATTGCGGTGATCTCGTTCGAGCGAGTGAGCAAACCGAACGTAATGAGCACTGCCAGCAACATGCTCAATGGAGTCGTGTTGTAGATAAAGTACGGCGATACATTGAGCAAATATTCGCCCACCACGAGCGGTGAAATGTGGTTCCTCAGAATGTCGCCAATCAACTCGAACAGTGTGAACACCAGAAGCAACATAAGGAACGAGGCGACTATCATCCCCAGGTACAGGGCAAAGGCGCGCAACACGTAGTCATCAAGAAGCATCGGGAAGCGCGCAAAGAAGACGCGCCGACGACTGGCGGCGCGTTCAAAGGCATCGTGAGAGGATCCATTGGTCGTCAACAACTCGCCGCTTCTCTTAAGTCCGGCTTGGAAGGGCGCGAGCAAGGCGCGGAGCGAGGAAGTATCTATCGGTCTTCTCTCGGCCCGCCACAATAAGACGATGCCGGTCATGAAGAACAGCAAGTTTGCCAGCCACACACCGGCTCCCTCTGAAAGCTTGGTTTCGCGAGCCAGCGAAACACCCACCAGGGATGCCGAGTAATAAGCAAAGACCAGAAGAATCGTCAGCACGAACCCTGCAGATTTGCCGCCCTTCTTCGAAGCCAGGCCCAAAGGAATTCCTACCAGGGCCAGGACCACGCAAGCCGTCGAAAGCGCGAAGCGGCGATGAAACTCGATCAGGTCCCAGCGCCGGTTGATGGGGTCCGCTCTTTTCGATTGACGCCACAAATCCGCAGTGGACATTTCGGCGACTGGCGTCGGTTGAGACTGCCCATTGTCGGTGGCCGGCAACGTGATCGGCATGTCAGTCTGAGAGAACGTCGAAATCTGGTAACGGTCCGGCTGGCCCGCGACGGTTTCATGAGTGGAACCGTTGATCAGGTGAAGGTGAAGTGTTTGCGGTCCCTCACCGACAAGAACCCCGCGAGCTGCCAGTGTGATCTTGGGTTCCGAGGGGTCGCTGATGTCCGCGAGGAAAACCCCTTTCCATTCCGCAGCGCCGGGACGCGGACGCACATCCTGCACGTAGAGGACGAGCTTGGGAAAACCCTCGTAGAAGACGTTGGACTGAACCTCGAAGGATGCCTGTGTACTCTTGAGCCGATCCTGCAAGCGCCCTAACGCCGCTTGTGACATGGGCGCGATGTAAATTCCATTGACCAAGGCGAGCAGCCAGGCTACGAGGACAAAAATAGAAACCGCTCGCAGAAACGACCAGATTCCCATGCCGCTTGCGCGCATCGCTGTGATTTCGCTGTCCGCCGCCAGCCGGCTTAGGCCGATCAGAATTCCGACCAACACTCCCATGGGGATCGTGTAGGTAAGAGCAACGGGAACCGTGAAGAAGAAAATCTCGGCAACGCTGGGCAAGGGCGCGCTGTTACGCGCAACGAGATCAAGGATGCGCCCGAGATCTCGAGTAAAGAGGACAAATGTAAACACCGCTACCCCGATCGCGCCATGCGAAATAACTTCTCTCAGGATATAGCGGGTAAGAATGCGCATCGGACGCGGGAACCTCTAGGCCGAGTCTAGCATGCCCGAACTAGCGCTCTCTGCTTCCGTTTCCGCGTGAGCCGCGTCTATTGCCCCCCAATGCTCTGGCGTAGGACAATGCCTTTCCAGTGCGTGCTGCTCACTAGGATTTTGGGAGCAGAAAAACTGACAGGAAGGTGACATGAATCCCCGACGGTTCTCGATTCTGAGTGCGGTCCTTTTGATCTCGGCGCTGGCGTTCTCAGCCACTGAACTAATCGACTTGATGGAACCCGCAGACCGACTGGCTACTTCAATTTACATCGGTCCCGGCATGACCACGTTAAGAGAACTCACCGATGGCTACGGCGGGCGGTTAACGGGGTCCGCCGCCTATGACAAGGCTGTCGAATGGGCCGTGGCAAAGTTCAAAAGCGAGGGCCTGCAGGACGTCCACGGTGAACCGTTCACCATCCCGAATGGCTGGCAACGAGGTTCGGCCGGCGGCACGATGGTAGCCCCAATCACACGCCACCTTTACCTGGAATCGCTGGGCTGGTCGCCTTCCACTGCGCCAGGCGGAGTTACCGGCGACGTAGTCGTGATCAGCGACATCACGTCCGAGAGTATCAAGCAAAAGGCGGGCCAGATTTTCGGCCACCTTGTCTACGTCGACACGGAGAAAGCCCTGGCTGATGGTCCCTGGAAAGTATTGGGCCAGATCTTTGCATTGCCCCAGGTTTTGAAGAACGCTGGCGCGCTCGCAGTCATTTTTCCCGACAACGAAGCCAATAACGTCCTTAACGCTTTCGCCCTGACTTGGACCGGCACCGTGTCGCCGCTTCCGGGCGTGCAGTTGGGAATGGAAGACTCAAAACTCGTCCGCAGGCTGCTGGAAAGGGGACCCGTGACGTTGCAACTGAAAGTCACCAACACCGTTTCTGGTCCAGTACAGGTCAACAACGTGATTGCCCAGATCCGTGGAAGCGAGGAATCCGACGAGTGGATTCTGGTAGGTGGGCATTTTGACTCATGGGACTACGGGACCGGTGCACAAGACAATGGCAGCGGCGCCGCGATGGTGCTGGAGGCAGCTAGGGCTATATCCGCTCTGGGGAAAGCGCCTCGCCGCACGATAAGGTTCGCGCTTTGGGGAGGTGAAGAAGAGGGACTATTGGGTTCCTCCGCCTACGTGAAGGCGCACGCCGCCGAGATGGAGAAGTGCGTGGCGGTCCTGAATACCGACAATGGGGCGGGACATCCCAAAGGCTGGAAGGTCGAGGGCCGCTCCGACCTGAAAGAGGCTATGCAGCCAATCAGCGACTCGCTTCTTAAGAATCTCGGCGGGGGAGAGCTTTCCCTGAAGACCAGCTACGATACCGACCATGGGCCGTTTTTGTTGCAGGGGGTTCCTGCGCTCGATCTGTTCGTAGACATGGCGCATTACGGAGACATCCACCACAAGCCCAGCGACACCTACGATAAGGTCGACCCGCTGTTCATGAAGGCCGACACGGCGATTGTTGCGATCACTGCCTATGCGCTGGCGCAGGAAGCAAAGCCGATTGCTCCGCATATCAATCACGCGGCCGTGGGAGAAATCCTGAAGAAAGCGGATCTCGCCGACGCTTTGGTTCAAATCGGCGCGTGGAAACCATAATTACTAAGAAGCGCGGAATTTCAGTGTACCGTTAATGAAGTAACGCTTGAGGGTTTCATTCAAAGTAGATGCAGCGTTGCTTTTCGGTTGCGCTTGCGGCTATTCGATTAGGCCCGTCTGTCCAGAGAATTGTCTGGAAGTTGCAAACCCTTTCATTAACTGTCCTTGATTCGCGTAGAAGCTTCCAGCAGCCGAGTAGAAGATACGCGAACATCCTGAGGAAAATACTGGAAGTTGGCGATTTCTAAAGCATTCGGCTCTGGTACTCTTCTTGCTGCGTAATCCTTGAGGTTTGCCGCTATAGGTGTGCAAAACCGGGATAAATACTGAGTTTAGGTTCCTCCCCCGATGAGCAGACGTAAGTTGTTGTGCGTTGATGACGATCCTTCGATACGTTCCCTATATCGGAACCTGCTAAGTACTTCTGGATACGAGGTTTTCGTCGCCGACAGCGGTCCCCACGCCCTTAAGCTCCTACAAACACATACTGTAGACGCGGTCGTTCTCGACTACGAAATGCCTGAGATGAACGGCGGGGAAGTCGCTGCTGAAATCAAACACCGTGTTCCGGGTCTTCCAATCCTGATGGTGTCGGGGCGTCCCTCGGTTGTGGACGATGCTCCTAGGTTCGTCGATGCCGCCTTGGCGAAGGGGTCGCCCGTCGACAAGCTCCTGCGCAAAATCGACACACTTTTTGTGCCCGCTCCCATCCACGTGACGCCCGCCGGCTCGCGTTTTGCTCCTCTGGGTTCTGCTCTTGCGGGTGTGGCGTTGGCGGTGTTGGTGCTGCAGAAAATCTGGTCCTGAGACATTGCTGAATCCCTGACCCTGTCGACCAGCAGAACATTCAAAGATCTACTTTAAGGAAGAGTGCGGCCAGCGGCGGCAAGGTCAACCTGACAGAGTGGGTGCGGCCGTGCATTTGTTCAGCCGTTGCCAAAACTCCGCCAAGGTTGCCCATGCCACCCCCACCGTATTCCTTGGCGTCGCTGTTCAGCAGTTCCCGCCAGTATCCCCCAAATGGAATGCCGACCCGGTAGTCGATCCGTGGGACAGGTGTGAAATTGCATACCACCAGAATTACATCTTTGGATGATCTGCCTTTGCGAAGCAGGGAAAGCACGCTTGCGGCATTGTCGTTACAATCGACCCATTCGAATCCCGCGGGATCATTATCGAGTTCGTGTAGTGCTCGTTCCTGGCGATAGCTCAGGTTCAGCATTCTCATCCAGTTCAGGCATCCCCGATGCAGCGGCCGATCGAGCAAATTCCACTCCAAGCCAATGTCGTGCGCCCACTCGCTCCACTGGCCGAATTCTCCGCCCATGAACAGCAGCTTCTTGCCCGGTTGCGCGAACATATAGGCGAACAACAGTCTGAGGTTGGCAAATTTCTGCCAGTCATCCCCGGGCATCTTGTTGATGAGGGAACGCTTCCCGTAGACCACCTCGTCGTGCGAAAGCGGCAGGAGAAAGTTTTCCGTGAACCCATAGAGCATCCGGAACGTGAGCTGGTTGTGGTGAAACATTCGGTGAATCGGATCGTGAGAAAAATACTGGAGCGTGTCATGCATCCAGCCCATATCCCACTTCATTCCGAAGCCCAAGCCACCGAGATACGTGGGTCGCGAGACCATCGGCCATGCCGTGGACTCCTCCGCGACCGTCTGGATATCGGGATGCTCCCGGTAGGCTTCAAGATTGAACTGGCGGAGAAACTCGATCGCTTCGAGGTTCTCGCGCCCGCCGAATTTGTTGGGAATCCACTCGCCGTGCTTGCGCGAATAGTCCAAGTACAGCATCGACGCGACCGCGTCAACCCGAAGACCATCCACGTGATATTTGTCCAGCCAGAACATCGCGCTGCTTAGTAAAAAGCTGCGGACCTCGTTCCGGCCATAGTTAAATATGTGGGTCTTCCAGTCGGGATGAAATCCCTGCCGCGAGTCAGCGTGCTCAAACAAATGAGTGCCGTCGAAATAGGCAAGACCATGGCTGTCGGAAGGGAAGTGCGAAGGAACCCAGTCAAGAATCACGCCGATGCCGTGCTGGTGCAGGTAATCCACCAGGTACATGAAGTCCTGAGGAGTGCCGTAACGCGCCGTCGGCGCAAAATAACCCGTCGTCTGATATCCCCACGATCCGTAGAAGGGATGCTCCATGATCGGCAGCAGTTCTACGTGAGTGAAGCCTGTGTGCTCGATATACTCCGCTAACTTGGGAGCAATTTCGCGATAGCTGAACGGACGACCATGCTCGTCGAGCTTGCGCATCCACGACCCGAGATGCACTTCGTAGATAGATACGGCCGCGTGCAGGGAATTGCGCTCGTGACGTCTCTCCATCCAGTGGCGGTCTCTCCACTCGTAAGCCAGATCCCAGACGACCGATGCCGTGCGTGGAGGCTTCTCGTGCAAAAACCCGAATGGATCGGCCTTGTCGACTCTATATCCATGGTGATGAGAAAAGATGTGGAACTTGTAGAGCGCCCCCTTTTCCAAGCCAGGGATAAAGCCTTCCCAAATCCCCGAACTGCCGCGTGCGTGCAACTGGTGAGACCGGTTGTTCCACCCGTTGAAATCACCCATCACATAGACCTCTCGGGCGGCCGGCGCCCACACCGCGAACGAAGTACCAGATTCCCCATTCATTTCGACCAGATGGGCGCCAAGTTTTTCGTAAACGCGATAGTGGTTGCCCTCGTTGAAGAAATACAGATCCTGATCGGTAAGAAGGCTGACGTCGTTGTGAGCAGCTTGGGTCATTATGATCATTGTACGGTTTGAATGCGCCTATTGTCGCCGGAACGACTGACTCCAGTATTGGCTCGGTACCAACGTGTCCAACCTTGGCAGTTGTACCGATAACCGCCATGCTAGACTGCAAAGTCATCCTTCACGACTTCGTTAAACGAGCGCTTCGCCGATGGCCGTTCTTCGCCTAGTTATCCTGTGGCACCAGCATCAACCTTTCTATAAAGATTTGGTCAGCGGAGAATACCGTCTGCCCTGGGTGCGGTTGCACGCGCTCAAGGATTACTACGGCATGGTTAAGTTGTTGGATGAGTTCCCGCGCGTGCATCAGACATTCAACCTGGTGCCGTCACTTATTACCCAGATTCAGGACTATGTCGCAGGAACAGCGCAGGATCCCTTCCTGCAAATCGTTGCCAAGCCAGCAAAGGAATTGTCCCTGCGTGAAAAGCGCTTCGCACTGCAATACTTATTTCAAGCCAATCCAGTGCACATGATTGGGCGCTATCCCCGTTACAAGGAACTGTGGGAGCGATTTCGCGGCAGCGGCGACTCGCCTGAGCGGGCAGAAAAATTCTTTCAGCCCCAAGACTTCACGGATTTACAGGTGCTGTCGCAAATCGCCTGGTTCGACGAGTTCTTTCTGCTTGAGCCCGAAATTGCGGGCCTGATCAAGAAAGGACGAGGATACTCTCTCGAGGACCAGCGCTTCGTCATCACTAAGGAAGCGGAACTTATCAGCAAGGTTCTGCCTGTTCACGCGGAAGCGGCCAGGCGTGGACTGATCGAGATTTCAACCTCGCCCTTTTATCATCCCATTCTGCCACTGGTCTGCGACACAGATATGGGCGGTGTTTCGTCGCCCGGGCTTCCGCTCCCGCCAAACCGCTTCCGGCATCCCGAGGATGCTCGCGAGCAACTGTTGCGCGGACTTGATTTGCACGAGCGCGTGTTTAGCGTCCGCCCGCGCGGAGTCTGGCCGTCGGAAGGCAGTGTCTCAGAAGAAGTGTTGGCTCTTGCCAGTTCCCTCGGCGTTCAGTGGATGGCAACTGACGAGGGGGTCCTCGGGCGCACTCTGGGAGTATTTTTCGAACGCGACGGCAATGGACATCTGCCGGCAGATCGCGCCCGCCAGCTTTACACGATCCACCGATACGAGCGTGGTCCTGCGAGTATGCACCTTATATTTCGAGATCATACGATCTCGGATCAAGTTGGTTTTGTGTACTCAGGGATGCCACCCCAAGACGCCGCGAACCACCTTATACAGAATCTAAGGCGATCCGCAGAACCTGTCTTGTCAAAAGGGCAGGACGCTGTCCTGCCGATTATCCTCGACGGCGAGAACGCTTGGGAATACTACCCCGAGTCCGGACGGGAGTTTCTACGGCGCGTCTATCAGGCGCTGGAAAACACGCCCGGCCTCGAGGCTGTTACCGTGTCCGAGGCAATAGAGCGCCATTCCAGCCGCTCCACACTGTCTTCGCTCGTACCGGGGTCGTGGATCAACGCCAACTTCAGGGTCTGGATTGGAGCTCCAGAGGACAATCGGGCCTGGGACTATCTTTTCCACGCCCGGAATTTCTACACCCAGAATTCTGCTGCGGCGAACGAAGTTCAGCGCAAACTCGCTCTCGAGGAACTACTGATTGCCGAAGGCAGCGACTGGAACTGGTGGTACGGGCCGGAGCATCACTCGGCCAACGATCGCGAGTTTGACGAGTTGTACCGCAAGCACTTGTCGAACGTGTACCAGGCGCTGGGAGCTAGCCCGCCCGAATATCTGGCGCAGCCCATCATCGGCGCCGCCTCACGGCCGTCGTTTGTTCCTCAGACAGCGTATATTCACCCGCGCGTGGTCGGAGACATGGTGCGCTACTTTGAATGGATCGGCGCTGCTGCTTACACGGCCGACCGGCGCTCAGGCGCAATGCACGGCAAAAGCTTTCTGATGGATTCCGTGTACGCAGGCATTGACGAGACAAATCTCTACGGCCGGCTGGATTTCGCTGGGCAGATACCTGAAGCCCCCTTTGACTTAGTTGTGAACATGGAATCCTACGCGCTGGAAGGTAACCGTCCCAGGTGCGCTCTGCGCTTGAATGTTGAGGTTCAGCAGAGGACGATTCGGTCCTGGAAGCTCTGTTCTCCCGAGGACGATTCCACAATCGCAAGCTCCCACGACGCGGTAGATGATTCCTTAAAAGTGACGCTGGCGCGGAACTTTGAGTTTAGCCTTTCACTGGCGCGCCTGCTGGCCACCCCAATCCCATCGAGTGCTGGCAGGACTGGTAAGACGGCCGCTCCGGTGGCAACCCGTGTGCGCCTGCGTTTCAGTTTGTGGCAGAATCGCCTCCCCGTAGATGCATTGCCGCTTGAAGGCTGGATCGAACTGCAGTTGCTCAGCGAGGAAGACCTCGCGGCCTTGGCGTATTGAAAGCGGATCTCGGTGCGACCTGTTTCTATCAGCGAAAAGAAACGCCGGAAGCATCCGCCTCCGGCGTAAGAGCGAGAACCGATAGCCCTATTGTCCGCTGCTCGCGGCGCTTAGGGTCATCGGCCGGGTCAATTCCATCACCAGTTCCGTGCCGGCCGGGAGCATCGCGGACCGATGCTTCCCGAGCCAGTGAGCGACAGTCGCAGTGGCCCCGATCGCGCCTCCGATCAGTAAACCTTTGCCGCCGCCGGCAAGGCCGCCTACGATCATGCCACCACCAGTGCCCATGCCGATTTCAGTCAGATCTTTGCCGTCATGCCCGGCGCCTTTGAATTGGCCTTCCTCGTTGACATCTGTACCGCCGCGGAGGCTGGTGTCAACCACACTGGCGTTCAGCATGTATCGCTCGCCGTTGGGCAGGACTACAGTTTCCGGGAAAATTCCAATTGTCGGTTTGCCTGCAATACGTCGAGGTTCGTTGATCTTCGTGACTCGACCCTGAATGGTCGCCCCCACCGGGATGACGGTTTTCCCGTCCATCATCACGGCCTCGGTCACTCTTCCTGAAAAGGGATCGCCTGATTTATTGCTGAAGGTGGTCAATGTATTTTCCAGCTTGATCTTGACGGAGGTTCCGGCAGGCAAGGCCAGATTGGTTTGCGCCAGCGCCACAGCGGCAAACAAGACCAGCGACAAAAGTACGGCTCCTCTCTTCATCTTTCCTCCATGAAATTCTAGGGAGGACTGTAGAACACATGTGGGAGTGGAACAACCCTCGAAGTGCAAAGTGAACCAGAGGAGGCACGGCTGTGGAAATCTCATCGAGGTGCACGGCGGAATGTCCACGAGGTTTCGCAGCGTGTGTCTGATGTCGCGGATTCGCTTTCGCGTGTTCCGATATAATCGCCGGTTTTGGGAGCCTGCCATTGAGCAAGAAATATTCTGGAATCGGTTATTTGACCGCTAGACGGCTCAGTTTTTTCCCGGACGGTCCGACGGTCAAGGTGGACGACGACTCGAAATTCATAATTACTCCTAAGGATGGGTACAAACTGATGATCAACATTGGAGAGATCCACGCGCGCGAGGTGCTTGATTCACGTGGTAATCCGACCGTAGAAGCTGAAGTCGCGCTGAGCGGCGGGAAAGTAGGGCGAGCGATCGTCCCGAGCGGCGCTTCCACCGGCGAACACGAGGCGGTCGAGCTGCGCGACAGCGACAATCAGCGTTACCTTGGCAAAGGAGTGCTGAAGGCAGTCGAAAACATCAACGATGAGATCGCTAACGCGCTGGCAAACATGGACGCTTCCGACCAGAGAAGGATCGATGCGGCAATGATTGATCTCGACGGAACACCGAACAAGGGTCGCCTCGGGGCCAATGCGATCCTAGCCGTATCGATGGCCGCGGCTCGCGCGGCCGCCTCTGAGTACGGCATGCCGCTTTACCGATATCTTGGTGGAGCCGGCGCCAATACCCTCCCCGTGCCCATGATGAACATCCTTAACGGCGGTGCTCACGCGGATAACAACGTCGATTTTCAGGAGTTCATGGTCATGCCGGTGGGAGCGCCCAGTTTTTCAGAAGCTCTGCGCTGGGGCGTGGAGGTCTTCCACACTCTCAAAGGCGTGCTCAAGAAGCGCGGCTACAACACCGCCGTGGGCGACGAGGGGGGCTTCGCACCGTCTGTGAGATCCAATGTTGAGGCCATCGAAGTTGTGCTGGAAGCGATCCAGCAGGCGGGCTACGCACCCGGGAAGGATATCGCCATAGCATTGGATCCAGCCGCGAGCGAGTTCTATCGTGACGGCAGGTACGTTTTCAAAAAGTCCGACAATTCCACCCGCACTTCGCAAGAAATGGCGCGGTTCTGGGCTAAGTGGGTGCGTGATTACCCCATCGTTTCTCTCGAGGACGGCTTGGCGGAGGACGATTGGGAAGGCTGGAAGCTCCTCACCGATGAAGTGGGGGATAAGATTCAGCTGGTCGGAGACGATCTCTTCGTCACCAACACCGAGCGTCTGCAGGAAGGCATCGACAAGGGTATCGCCAATTCGATCCTGATCAAGGTTAACCAGATCGGTACGGTGAGTGAAACGCTGGACGCCATCGACCTCGGCCGACGCAACGGTTACACCAGCGTCATCTCGCACCGTTCGGGCGAAACCGAAGATACGTTTATTGCAGATCTCGCTGTGGCAACTGGCGCCGGACAGATTAAAACCGGATCGGCTTCGCGAACAGACCGCATCGCCAAGTACAACCAGTTGCTGCGGATAGAAGAAGAACTGGGCAAAAGCGCACGGTTCCTCGGGTTGGCAGCGCTCAATTACCACGCATCTAACGGTTAAGCGCCACGGATCTTGCCGGACAAGGAGACTAGTGTGAAAAAGAGCCTGATCTTAACGGCTTTGATAATGCTGTTTGCTGGCAGCGTCGCATGGGGACAGGCAACGCCCGCTGATGCGCCAGCCAGCCGCGACGATATCCTGAAGCTCTTTGACGTGATGCAAATCAGGCAGCAGATGCGATCGGTTATCGACGAAATGCTAAAA
>Ga0126372_10000439_pt1 | contig 14472 bp, 9 predicted proteins | sample PanSoiMetaPlot_6_FD_92762 | JGI IMG/M metagenome (GOLD analysis project Ga0126372, IMG submission 92762) | Tropical forest soil microbial communities from Panama - MetaG Plot_6 | ecosystem: Environmental > Terrestrial > Soil > Tropical forest > Bulk soil | place: Panama | collected 2016-02-17
AAAGTCAAAGGCGGCCACACGCTGCAATTTGGCACAAATATACGCAGAGTAGACAACGAGCGCGTTTCCAATGCACAGTCTTTTTTCTTTGCCCAAACCGATGTCTACTGGTTGCCAACCTCTTGCATCGCAAATTGCGGAACTAGCTTGGATCCGGCAGTTTTTGGTTTTCCCGCGGTGGAACCATCGTTTGGCGCTAGCTACGATTACGCTGTCGCTGGGCTTGCTGGTCTCATGACGCAGGTCTTCTCGACTTATCAGCTGACCAAAACTCTGTCGGTGCTTCCCCAGGGAGCGCTTGTACCCCGCCATTTTCGTGACTGGGAATACGAATTGTACGGTCAGGATTCATGGCGAGTGAAGCCCAATCTCACGTTCACCTACGGCCTGCGTTACAGCCTGCTGGAGCCGCCCTACGAAACTAGCGGAACCCAGGTATCGCCAACGACCAGTCTCAACAGCTACTTCAAGAATCGCGCGGCTGCCATGTTGCAGGGCCAGGTCTACGATCCGGTAATCTCGTTCGGGTTGTCCGGGCAGGCCAACGGCAAGGCACCGTACTGGGCTTGGGACTACAAAGATATCGCGCCACGCCTTGCTCTGGCTTACTCTCCGAGTGGCAATAGTGGATGGGGAAAAAAACTATGGGGTGGAGCGGGACAAACTTCGATTCGCCTTGGATATGGAATTTACTACGATCATTTCGGTGAAGGCATAACCAATACCTTCGATCGTAACGGTTCGTTCGGATTAACCACCGCCATCAGCAACGCAGCCGGTGTTCAGACCGTGGACGGATCAGCTCGCTTCTCGGGTCTCTATACTATCCCCACTACAAGCCAGTCGCCTACCTCTTCGTGCTCAGCGAATTGTCCGATTGTTGAACCGCCTCCCACAGGTCGGTTTCCGGTTACGCCGCCCTCTGGACCTTTCAATGGCGGTTTTGCCATCTACTGGGGACTAGACGACAAATTGAAAACCCCCTATTCCCATGTTGTTGATTTTTCCGTGACGCGGCAACTGGCGAGAGGCTTTGTTTTTGAAGCTTCTTATGTTGGCCGCTTTGCGCACCGTCTCCTGCAGGAGGAAGATCTTGCGGCGCCGACCGACTTGATGGATCCAAAGACAGGGATGGATTACTTCCACGCGGTGCAAGCTTTAGCCCGGCAATACTATGCCGGGACCCCGATTCAGAACATCACTCCGCAAACTATCGGGGCCAGGGCTTATCAATACTGGCAGGATGTGTTTCCCGGAGCAGCAGGTCCCGCATCCACGCAATTGGGCATCTACAACCCTGGATTTCCTTGCCTCGGCACGGCTCCTGCTAATGTGACGGCAACCCAGGCGATGTACGACTTGTTCTGCTACAACCAAGGCAACGAAAGCACCGCCCTTGAGTTTGCCGACGTGCCTGGGCTGATCACTGCCGGCTGCTTTCCAGCATGTGCGACCATCAACGGCAAGCAGACGCAGGGCTATGTTTTCTATTCTCCGCAGTTTTCGTCCTTGTATGCCTGGAGAAGCATCGGCAACAGCGCCTACAACGCCGGGCAGTTCAGCCTTCGGCGGCACGCGGGAGGCTTGGAGTTTGACATCAATTACACCTACTCCAAGTCGATCGACCAAGGCTCGAATGCCGAGCGCATCAGCACTTATGAAGGATTTGGATTGGGCAGCCAGATCATCAACTCATGGATTCCCAGTCAGAACCGCGCGGTGTCGGATTTCGACACGACCCATATTGTGAACGCGAACTGGGTTTATGACTTGCCATTCGGCCGTGGCAAGCAAATTGGCGGCGGTATGGGTACGGTGGCAAACGCGATTTTCGGAGGATGGGCCATCTCTGGGCTGTGGCGCTGGTCCAGCGGGTACCCCTTCCAGACCTTTAGCCCGAAATGGGCCACAAACTTTGAAAATAGTTCTCCCGGTGTGCTGATCGGTCCCATGCCTCAGACCGGAAGCTTCATCGTGCCCGAGTTAAATGGGGGGTTCGGGCCGAATGTGTTTAAGGATCCCGGGGTCACAGATCCTACCAATCCAAATGCTGCGATCAACGTCATCCGAGCCGCATTCCCGGGCGAAAGGGGGGATCGTAATATCTTTCGCGGTCCGGGTACGTTCGATATCGATGCTGGACTAAGCAAGATGTGGCGAATCACAGAAAATCAAAACCTAAAGCTGATTTGGGAAGTGTTCAACGTAACAAATACTCCCCGTTTCGATGTCGCGACTATGTCGCTTGCTGGTAACACCTCCCTGTCCAGTGTTACCAGCTTCGGGAATTTCACATCCACACTTTCGAATGGCCGGGTGATGGAGTTTGCGCTGCGTTACACCTTCTAATCCGTTCAAGGGCCGATCCCACCAGTATCCTTGCTGGAATCGAAGTGACAGGTGAGCGGGAATGAAACGTACCTTAGATTTGATTTTGGGAATGGCAGCCATACGAATTCTGTTTCTGTTCGCTCTCGGTGCCCCAGGGATCTTAGGCGCCTCCGCGAGTGCACAATCCCTTGCATTCACTGACATTCGCATTGTCGATGGCAACGGAGGAGCACCCGTAGAACACGGTACGATTGTCATCGAAGGGCGAAAAATCGTAGCGGTCGGCCCGACCTCAAACATCTCCACCCCGCCCGGAGCTCGCCGCATCGACGAGCACGGCAGGACAGCACTGCCAGGCCTCGCGGACATGCACGTGCACCTTACCGGCGGCTGGGATGGCATTTCCGCGGATATGTTGGGATATCGCCGTTACATGAACGCTCTTCTATATGCTGGCGTCACCACGGTCCTCGACACCGGAAACGTCGAATCTTATATTCTGCAATTAAGGGCGGAAACTCGCGCGGGCAGATTACTCGGGCCACGCATCTACTGTGTCGGTCCGCTTGTGGACGGCCCGGATCCATTTTGGCCGGAGCTTTCGCGCGTCGTTGTCTCGCAGGAGCAGGCCCCCGGACTTGTCCGTCAACTTGCAACGGAAAAAGTGGACTTGATCAAGCTTTATGCTGGACTCTCGGATCTGGAGGTGCGGGCCATCTCCACTGAAGCGAAGAAGTACAATTTACGCACTATCATCGACGCGCACAGCCGCAACGGATCAATCGAACTGATGCAAGATGGGATCGCTGGCTATGCGCATCTTCCGACTTATAAGCTCTCCGATGAGGCGATAACTACTGCGCGGGCAAACCATCTGTTTTTTATCAGCACACTTTCCGTGATCGAAGCGTTCACACTGCGCCGATTTAAGGATCTGTCATTTCTAGATCACCCGCTGATCGCGGACACGACACCCTCGTTCGCGCTGGATGGGCTGCGTAAACTCGGAGGTAAAGAAGTGGACAAACACTTGCCAGCAGCGTTGCTTGACGATGAGAGCAATGTCAAACGGCTGATCGATGCTGGCGTCGTGATTGCAGCCGGGACCGATTCCCCCTACCCCGGCGACTTTCAGGGCGAGGGGATTCACCGCGAACTCGAGCTGCTCGTCGAGTCCGGCTTGACCCCTTTGGAAGCAATCACCACGGCTACAAAGAATGCGGCCATGATCGTGAATGCGGAGGCGGAGTGGGGGACTTTGGAGCCAGGTAAACTTGCAGACATTCTTATTGTGGGCGGGAAACCCGATCAGAGTATTCGCGACAGCAGGAACATCGTCGCAGTCATAAAAGAGGGAGCAATTTTGGATCGCAATAGTCTGAAGCTCAATCCTGCGACAGATCCTGGTTACCAGCCGGTTGGCGGCATGGATGCGCCGGGTACTGAATAGCTCTAGGGCAAGTGTGAATTGAAAACAAGTCAGCAAAATGAAGGGAACGATTCGAGTTTCATAGGTGAACACGCCAACCACTGCTGCGGTCGTCGCTGGCCTCGATTGCGGGAACGGTGACCACGGTTCCATGCAAGTCGCCAGTGGTTTCCCAGTGGGACTTTGCTCTTGGCTGCTTTTGTTGTGGCCAGTGGTCTGCCAGCGCCGAATGAGGTTTGGTCGGCCATGTCATTCAGGAGGGATCACTTGAGAAACGGCTTAACGTTGTTGGTTTTTCTCTCTCCCTTGTTCTACTCGGCTCCTCAACCAACGCCTAGCGCGAAACCGAGTTCCCTTGTTTTGGCACACATCACCGTCATAGACACAACTGGCGAGGCTGCCAAGCCGGACATGACGGTCGTGATATGGGGAGATCGGATTGTCGCAATGGCCAGGAGTGGGGAAATTCGCCCACCGAAGAACGCGGAGACCGTGAATGGGACCGGCAAGTTTCTGATTCCGGGGCTCTGGGACATGCATGTTCACTGGTACGAAAAGGATTACCTGCCGCTATTTATCGCCAATGGCGTGACAGGTATCCGGCAGATGTTTGGCGCGCCAATACACCATCAGTGGCGCAAAGAAATCCTGGCGGGACGGCTTCTGGGTCCGCACATGCTGATTGCCAGTCCGATTGTCGATGGGCCGAAGCCCGTTTGGCCAGGGTCAATCGCAGTGGCCAATGCGTCGGAGGCCCGGCAAGCCGTGATTCAGGTCAAGCGGAGTGGGGCGGACTTCGTAAAAGTCTACTCACTTCTCCCCCGCGATGCCTACTTCGCCATAGCGGATGAGTCGAAGAAGCAAGCTATACCCTTCGAGGGCCACGTCCCGGAGTCGATTTCATTGGAGGAGGCAGCCAATGCAGGACAAAGCAGCGTTGAGCACCTCACGGGCGTGCTAATGGCCTGCTCAAGTCATGAAGCGGAATTGCTCAAGTCCGCGCAACAGACATCGGCGGCAATTGCTCAAGGACAGCTGTCAAGTACTGGTTTCTGGGGGCCCGAGTATCGCCAGCGGCAGGGGTTGGCTCTGGCAACTTATAGTCGAGAGAAATCGGAAAGCATCTTTGGGGAATTGAAAAGATACCACACTTGGCAATGCCCAACGCTGACCGTTTTGCGCAGCATGGCATTCTCAGACGACCCTTCCTTCGCCAAAGATCCCCGACTTAAATACATACCGCGCGATATCGTATCAAGTTGGGACCCGAAGGCCGATATCTTCTTAAGAACTAAAACTGCCGAAGATTGGTCGCTAGGTAAGAAGGTGTTTAGCAAGGAGTTGGCGATTGTGGGTGCCATGCAGCGGGCGGGCGTGGAGATCCTAGCCGGCACCGATACGCTGAATCCCTATTGTTTGCCAGGTTTTAGCCTGCACGACGAATTGGGCTTACTGGTTCAGTCAGGGCTTACACCGATCGAGGCGTTACAGACCGCAACCCTCAACCCGGCACGCTTTCAAGGGCGCGAAAACGAGTTAGGCTCGGTTGCCACAGGCAAAATCGCCGATCTTGTCCTACTCGATGCGAACCCACTCGATGATATCGGTAACACAAGAAAAATTTCTGCGGTCGTATTCGGTGGCAGATTCTTTTCCAGAGCCTCGCTGGACGAAATGCTGGCAAAAATCGAAGCGCTTGCCGACAGACAATCTATCGCCGATGTCCTCTTGAAAACCATCGAAGAACAAAATGTGGAAGCCGCGATCAGGCAATACCACAATCTGAAAACTGCTCAGCCCACCGCCTACGATTTCGGCGAGAGCGCGCTGGACGGCCTGGGCGAGCGCTTAGAAGAAATGAAAAAATTCAAAGAAGCGCTTCACATCTTTGAATTAAACGTCGAAGCAAACCCTTCCTCGTACACCTACGACACCTTAGGCGAAGCATGCATGACCGCTGGCGACATGCAGTGCGCCATCAAAAGTTTTAGGAAGGCTTTAGAACTCAGTCCGAACGATACGAATGCTGGCGAGAAGCTAAAGAAATTAAATGCTCGCCGGAGTAGTTGAAGGCGTCGTTCAATTTTTTCCTAAGGTCCAGACGCAGTACGCTTAAAGAGCAGCCGGACTTCCGACGGCATCCGACGATGTCGTCACGGCCGATCTTTCTGCCCCCTCCACGATTTTTTGAAAGATCAAAAAAGTGTGGCCGGTCATGGATGTACGTTGATCAAGCCTTTTTCTCACCGGGGGCAAAACGTCAGGCGTCGTCGAAGCTGAGGGGACAAGGCCTCCTATCTTTGCTGCCTTACGTGTCAACTGTGAGGTTGCTCGCCCGGTACAGACATAACTTTGAGAGAGAAATCTCTGTCCTCGACCACAGGCCCTGAAACTGACAGATTTCACTCAAATCTTGCGGGTGAAAACGGCTCAAGACCGTACGAGCACGGTTCGCCGCCGACGACCTGTGCCATGGCGCGTGTTGTGATGGGTGTCAGCAGAATCCCATCGCGGAAATGGCCGGTCGCAACAAAGTACCCGGGCACTCGCGCGCAGCCCAAGATCGGCAAGGCATCGGGGGTTCCGGGGCGCAGACCCGCCCAATCTTCCAGAACACGCGCATCTGCCAGGGCTGGGACGAGAGCCAGAGCCGCCCGGTGCATGCGGTGAATGGTGTCGGGATGAACGCGTTTGTCGTAGCCCGCTTCCTCCAGGGTTGCACCAATCAGCAGGCGGCCGTCGCCGCGCGGTACCAGGTAAACTTCGGGCGTGCGGATCACGTGTCGAACCAGGTTGCGCGCCGGCATTGCAACCGAGAGCATTTGACCTTTCACCGGACGCGTGGGGAAATGACACGGCGGAATCTGCCCTGCCCATGCTCCGGCACAGTTGACCACGATGGGGGCGGCAAAATGGGTTTTGACGGTGCTGACTCCCGATACGCGTCCGGCGGAGAGGTTCACCGCGGTCACCTTGTCGCCAAAAGAGGTGTCAACCCGGCGATGTTTGCACGCCTGCAAGGCAGCGCTGACCAAGGCACGCGGATCAACACTAGCTTCTGGCACAAAAGCGGCAATGCGGCCGTGATTCACGACATTCGGCTCCGCTTCAGCAAGCTGTCGGGAATTTAGCGCCGGAAGACCTGCGCGTGGAGAATCGGTAAAAAGAATTGCGCCCTGGTCGCGGAAATCGACATTCATGCCGGTCTCATCCTCGAGTTCCTGGGCAAATTCCCTGTAGAGCTGAAGACTGGCAGTGGCGAAGTGCAATAGCGGCAGAGGCAGTTCGCCTGGAGTAGGGGCCAGCATGCCGGCGGCGGCATAAGACGCCTCGCGGCCGGGCATACCCCGGTCTATTACCAACACCCCGGCGGACTGCTTGCGCAGTTCACGGGCGAGGGAAAGACCGATGATGCCCGCCCCGACGATGATCACGTCCCAAGTCTTCACGTTCGCATTGTAAAAGAGGTCGAGGGCCACCGTTGCCAGCTGCCGGTCCTTAACTAGCGAAATTTCGTCTTAGGTACTCGCGAATTGACACTCAAGGCAAGTTGCTGAACAATGGCAACAACTGCAACCTGCACATTTTCGCGGAGGCTTTGTTTCATGTCAGAGGAAGGCGCAGCATCGGTTCCCGGTTATGAAGATTCACCACAGCACAGCAACACGGGCAAGTGGATTCTGCTAGTTTTGGCACTGCTGTATGTTGCCGGATCGCTTTACGCGATCTTTGATTATCGCGGCCGATTGGAGAAGCTGGAAAAATCGCAGACTGCCGGCAATGCTCAAATGGCGGCCTTGCAAAGGCGTGTTGCCAATGCTGAGACCAGTGCCGAGGCCATCGCCAGTGAGGTTGGCGTCACCAAGAGACAACTAGCAGAGAGGACCTCAGAACTGCGCTCGCAGCAACGTGCCGCCGAGTCACGCTGGGCCCAGGAGCAACAAGAGGAGCTCAGCAAGGTCAACGGGCAGGTGAGCGCCGTCTCGACCGAGGTCGGAGGGGTGAAGACCGACGTCGCTTCTACGAAGACTGATTTGGAGGCAACCAAAGCCCGGCTGGAGAGCATGCGCGGGGACATGGGCGTGATGAGTGGACTGATGGCGACCACGCGAGGCGATCTCGAGGTCCTGAAGCATAAGGGCGACCGCAACTATTTCGAGTTCACTGTGCAAAAGAGCAAGTCCCCAATACCGGTCTCCACTGTCAGTTTGCAGCTGAAAAAGACTGATGCAAAGCGTGGCAAATTCACCATGAACGTCCTTGCCGATGACCGCACCATCGAAAAGAAAGATCGTACCGCTAACGAACCGATCCAGTTCTATACGGGGCGGGACCATATGCTGTATGAGCTGGTGGTCTGGACAGTCGACAAGAACAAAGTGAGCGGGTATTTGAGCACCCCGAAGACGGCTCCTCAGCCGGTGCAGCCCACCGGCCCTGGAGCGAACTAACCTCTGCGGGTACTTTGCGTGGCTCGGAACCCGCTTGACTTCGCTCAGGCAGCCTCTGGGACGGCAGGCAGGGTTGTCCGGCGGATCTAACTATCACTAACAAAAGCACTAGGCCGGGTGGCTACTGCTCGGAGAATCCGTTCATCCCGAGGTATCTTTCCGGGCCGAACTCGCGTCTAATTCTGAGAGGGAAGAGTGTCTGGGCAGCTTATAATGAAGGCTGCTTCGGGTGCGCACCCGCCGGGAGAATCTCTATGAAGTCAAGTCGAATTGCCTGGGTTGTGGCCCTGGTTATGGGTAGCTATGGGCTGCCTGCCATGGTGGCTCAGAGTCCCACCTCCACCCCTCAGACTCAGAGTCCCACCTCCACCCCTCAGACAACGCCCACACCTCAGACGACCACGGCGCCTCAGCAGCCGAACCCTCCAACTACAACTCCTCCCACGGTACCTCAGGATCAAAGCAGCCAGCCGACTGCTACGCCCCCTACTCAAGACCAGCCTCAGCCGGTTCAGCAGCAGGATGACAGCAAAATCAAACATGATGGCGGTAAGAACGACGTCAATGCTGTTGGAAACCGTAAGGTGGGCGGCCGGGGCATTGGTGACTGGTATTCGGTCGAGAGCGAGATTCGTATGGGCAAGCAGTACGCCCAGATGGTCGAGTCCAGCTCCAAAATGGTGCAAGATCCGGTAGTCAATGAATACGTGAACCGGATCGGGCAGAATCTGGTGCGCAATTCTGACGCCCAGGTTCCGTTCACCATCAAGGTAATCGATTCCGATGACATCAACGCTTTCGCTTTGCCGGGCGGCTTCTTTTATGTCAATTCCGGTTTGATTCTGGCGGCTGACGAAGAGGCGGAACTGGCGGGGGTGATGGCGCACGAGATTGCGCACGTAGCTGCGCGGCACGCTACTCGACAGATGACCCGCGCCAACTGGGCGAGCATTGGCACGATTCCTCTGATCTTCGTAGGTGGTGGTATTGGTTATGCGGCTTACGAAGCAGCTGGCTTGGCACTGCCGATGACGTTCCTCAGCTTCCAGCGCGGTTTTGAAGCCGAGGCTGATTACCTGGGCCTGCAATACATGTACAAGGCGGGCTATGACCCGAATGCTTTCATTGCCTTCTTCGAGAAGATCCAAGCGCAGGAGAAGAAGAAGCCGGGGACGCTGGCGAAAGCGTTTTCGAGTCACCCCCAGACTCCGGATCGCATTCAGAAATCCCAAGAGGAAATTGCGAAGATACTCCCGGCTCGCGCTCAGTACGTAGTGACCACGTCCGAGTTTGATAACGTGAAAGCGCGGTTAGCGAGACTAGAAAACCGGCGCAAGGTAGTAGATGAGAAAGATAATAGCAAGCCCAGCCTGCGGCGGACTTCGAGCGCGGATAAAAGCGGAAAAGACACCACTTCGAACGGAGATGATCGTCCGACTTTGAAGCGGCGCGACGACCAGCAGTAGCGCCAGAGTGTTATTGGTAAAGAGACCGGCGAGCGTGGCCGCCGGTTTTTTTATTTCCACCCAGGCGCCGTTGGGGGCCGCCCGAGCTTTCCTTTGTCCACGGGTTGGCCGGTAAGTTCATCAATTCAATTTCTGTCCTCGTGGGGCGCCACCCAGGTAGCGGCCGAGCGGTACTGGTGACTCGTGGGCGCTACCTGGATTTCTTGAACTGCGCTTTTGCAGTTTTCCTACCATCTCGCCGTTCAGTTCCGGGCAAGAGCATGGAGGAGCGATCGGCAGCATAGCGGCAAACCAGATCGTTATTGCGTACCGTGGAGCTGCAGTCTCTGAAGCTAGTCGACGCAACAATAACCTGCGGCAGGCCCTTAGGACGAACACAGTTTTTCGCGTGTATCACGGTGGATATTGTCCGGGAGGGCTACGACCTAAGTATTTTCTCCGCGATGTTGCCAAATTGTTAAAATCTGGGACGCCGATGAAAGCCCCCTCCAGCCCGATTCGCGTCTTCGCGGTCGCTTTCTGGTTGAGTATGCCGGGGTTCTGCCTGCAGCTTGCCTCGGCGCAGATGGAACCGCCGGTCTCCCTGAACAGAATCGCCGTAGTTGGCAGCGAGCAGGGAGTTGCGGTCCGAATTACAGCCAGCGGACCGGCGACTACTGAGGCACAGACTCTCACGGGGCCGGATCGCCTCGTCATCGATTTTCCAGGCGCAGTGCCGGGAAAGACCCTGCGCGGACTTCGCCTTAACCAAGGCGACATCAAGGCAGTGCGCGCCGGTTTGTTCCGTTCCCGTCCTCCGGTCACACGCGTCGTTGTCGACCTAAAGGCCCCGACGGCATACCGACTGGTCGCTACGGGAGCGGCGGTCGTCGTGAAGCTGGGTTCGGGACAGGTCGTGGAGTCTTTGGAAGCCACCCCGAGAGTCAGTATTGAACGGCGCCCGATGCCGCTGCCCCTGGCGGCCCTTGTGCATGGCCCGGAACCCCCGCTGCGCGTGGGGTTTAATCAAGGCCTTTTAACCATCTCAGCTAGGAAAGTGTCACTGGCTGAAGTGTTGTACCAGGTGCATCTCACAACCGGGGCCGATATCCCGATTCCGTCTGGTGCCGAACAGGAGCAGGTAGCGATTCAGGCTGGGCCTGGCCCGGCCAAGGATGTCCTGGCCACTCTGCTCAATGGGTCGCGGTTTAATTTTATTCTGCAGGGAACAGCGCAAAATCCACAGGGCATAGGGGCAGTGATTTTGTCGCCCAAGTCGAATATTACTGAATCATCGCCTAGCCCACCTGGGCCAGCGCGGTCACAACTGCTCGGAACGAGCCGTACAGGGGAAGACCCCGAGTCGGTGCCCACCACTCCACCAAATGCGCCCATGCAGCCGGATGGGAGCATGCCAACGGCAGAGATGGCTCCTGATCCACCAAATACGCCCATGCAGCCGGATGTGAGCATGCCAACAGCAGAGACGCCTCGTGAGCAGCAGCAATAAGCGGAAACTCGCGAGCTGAGCAAGCCTCATTGAGGTCCACGAACCTCTCCTCTACTCGCGGCAGCAAAGGTTGGCTAGAAAACGTGCAGCGCGAGGCGGCTGCCTACAAACAGGATCGCGGCTGCTGCTATTGCCACGCCAAAAGGCACCTTCAGGGATTCGGGATTATCCAGCGATACAGCAGGATCAGCAGGATGACCGGTGACGAGCGCAAATAACAAACGGCCGATGTTGCGGATCATCTGTCGGAAGCGGCGTTTGTAGATCACTAGAGCCAAGGCCATCACACCGGCAATCATCACGGTTCCGGCTAATACCATTAACAACTCGTGTGGCCCCAAAAATGCTCCTAAGGCTCCGGCAAATTTCCAATCGCCTGCGCCTAGCGCCCGCACGAGAACAAAAGGGAAGAGCAGCAGCAGTCCCAGGCCCAGTCCGGCCGCAGATGATTTGAGGCCATTCCAGCCATACGCGGCCGAATTGACGGTGAGACCAACTACCGCGGCCGGAACTGTCAACCAGTTCGGAATCCGGCGCCAACGCCAATCGGTAACGCCTGCAAGCACAGCCACAAGTCCCATCAGTAGCAGGATGAATTCCTTCAACATGCCTGTCCAATGATCATGATCCAGCCACAGCACAGCGAGAAAGGAAAACGATGCTCATCTTCAGCATGGGTGAGCGACAGTGACCTGCGGAAAGACGCTGCGCAATTCAAAGGCTTGAGACGGCCGGAGTTGCACTTTATGGGGTGAATTTTCACACAGGGCCACAGGTGAGTCAATCAATGGAAGAGGTTCCACGATCCTGCACTTCCACTTCGGGCCTCAGGATTTTATTTTTCCCGAGACCCGACAACTGAGACCGGAGATTTGGCGTTTGACTACCGGCTTACGCGGGCAGCGGTGCTGCGCTCGGCGATGGTTCGCTTTGCATTGTCTGCCAGCTGCTTAGCCTGTGGAAGCAGGTCAAGAGCTTTCAGGACCTCGGGATCTGTTTCAGCGTGAACCTTCAGACCTTCCTCCTGGCCGAAAGCATCGATGAAAATCTCGCTCTTAATAGTGGAGCGGATCCATTCGTTATCCTGGGCCAGTTCCTGTTCCGTGTAGGGGACCTTCTCCTGGTCGAGGAACTTGCGGAATTCCTGCATCACTGCATCGTCCACGTCGAAGCTCTTCGTCACCTGGTGAGTGTTGGCGTAGTGCTTTGCGAAGTTGAAGAATGCGTAATGCTGCAGGAGTGAGTCCTCGAAGGAATCGGTCTTTTGCTGGGGAATCTTTACGTCGGGAGTGATTCCACCACCGCCATAGACGGTGCGCCCGCTGTCGGTTAACTTGACTTCGTGATTCGCGGGATTTTCGTCCGCGTCCCGGTTGTAATAGTAGTCGTACAACGACATGCCGGTGTAATCACGCTGGATCAGGCGCCCGCTCGGCGTGTAGTACTTGGCCGTAGTCAATGCCAGGCCTGTGTTCTCCGAAAGTGGATAGACGGTCTGGACTAGGCCTTTGCCGAACGTGGTCTCACCGGCAATCAGACCGCGATCATGATCCTGGATGGCGCCAGCAACAATCTCCGCCGCAGAAGCCGTGCCGCGGTTGACTAGCACGACCAAGGGGTATTCCTTGCCGCCATTACCGTGGGTTGCAACATATCTCTTCTCCTGCGATGCCCGGCCGTGGTGCGAGACGATCACCTGGCCCTTGCGCAGGAACTTATCGGCTACGCCTACGCCTTCATTCAGTAACCCGCCGGGGTTCTGACGCAGATCCAGGATCAAGCCCTTCGCATCGCCGAATTTATCAAGGGCATCGGCCACTTCGTGTTCGGTGGTTTCCTGGAACCCGGTCACATGGATGTAGCCAATCCCGGGACGGATCATGAACGCCAGATCCACGCTGTTGCGGGGAATTTCATCGCGAATAATGTTGAACTCGAGAGGCTTCTCCGAGCCTTCGCGAAGCACGGTGATGCGAACGTTGGTGCCCTTGGGCCCTTTGAGCAGGTCAGCCACATCCGAGGTACTCATGTTGTCCGTAGCCTTGCCGTCAACGGCGGCAATGACGTCTCCCGGACGTATCCCGGCCCGATAAGCCGGACTTCCTACAAACGGGGCGATCACAATAACCTTATTGTTGCGAGGACCAACGGTCATGCCCACGCCATAGTACTTGCCGCGCTGTTCCTCCCGCAGCAGCGAGTACGACTTGGGATCGAAGAAGTTGGAGTGCGGATCCAAAGCGTGCAGCATGCCGGGAATGGCACCGTTGTATATCGCTTTATCGGGATTCACCGGCTCGGCGTAGTTCTGCTCGACGATGTCGTACACCTGTGTGAAGGTCTTCAGGCTGTCCCGAACATCGGAGTCGCCGTTAGGCAATGGCGCCGGGCTGCTCTTCTGTGCGAAAAGCATCCCCAGAAAACCGCAAGCCAAGAGGATAGAAACTACAAGGAAGAGAGTGCGACGGGAACTTGGAACCATCTGTTGTTTCCTTCGGTTAGGGGGCGATAAATCTCACCGCTCAGGCAAGTCCTCGCGCCAGTATAGCATGCATGTAAGCGTCTCAGGCTTGGGGGCGTCCTGTCGGTAAACCAGCGGGTAAGCCGCCGTTCTTCTATAAGATGCCGCAACCAGCTCCCGGGACAAAAGAAAGTTTTAGCTTCAGGAAAGTAGCGACCGCAGATATTTAAGCAAGCAGACAGACGATAAATGGAGAAGGGCAAGGAAACAGACATTGATTGTCTCCATGTCTCTGTCGATTGGATTTTTGCCTCGATCGCGCCACTCAGCACTTTGCTGTGTGGCTACCCAGGCAGTATGATGAGAAACATGAATCTCGGCTTTTCGGAGATGATCTTCATCTTTTTCTTGGCCCTTATTATCTTCGGGCCGAAGAAATTGCCGGAGATCGGGCGCCAGATCGGGAAGGCGCTCAACGAATTCAAGCGTGCCAGTAACGACTTCAAGGCCCAGATCGAATCCGAGATTAACAACCTGGACGCCGAAGTGCGGCGCAGTCCGGAGATTCTGCCGCCGGTTCGCAAACAGGAGGAAACTGTGCCGAACGACACGCTTGTGGATGCTCCCGATCCCGGCGTAGAGGTGAATTCGAAGGCTGCCCCCGATGCCTGAAATTGCCGCGACTGTCCCGCCTTCGGGAAAAGCCAAAGACGAAATGCCCGCCATGAGCTTCCTCGAGCACCTCGAGGAACTGCGGCGGCGAATTATTTATTGTTTAATAGCCGTCGCCGTGGGCTTTTTTGCCTGCTGGGGGTATGCCGAAAAGATTTACCGCATCATGCAGG
>Ga0126372_10000440_pt1 | contig 14443 bp, 11 predicted proteins | sample PanSoiMetaPlot_6_FD_92762 | JGI IMG/M metagenome (GOLD analysis project Ga0126372, IMG submission 92762) | Tropical forest soil microbial communities from Panama - MetaG Plot_6 | ecosystem: Environmental > Terrestrial > Soil > Tropical forest > Bulk soil | place: Panama | collected 2016-02-17
CGCCGGCCCACCGGAGCTGGCCGTCCGGCTGGCCGCGGCGCTGGGCTGGTACTGGTTCATGCAGGGGCGGCGTGCCGACAGCCGCGCCTACCTGGCCGAGGTCGTCAACCTGCCCGGCGACCGGCCCGAGGCCGAGCGCGCGCTCGTCGCCGCGTTGTACTGCGTCTTGGCCTTCGCCGACGGCGACCTCGAAGGCGGGCAGCGGTCAGTCGCGCGTGCCACCGAGCTCATTGCCCGCGCCGACTCGGTCAAGCACCCGCTGCTGCCGTTGGTGGAACCGATCGTGGACCTGTTCTCGGGGGAGCGACGGTCCGCTCGCAAGCTCGCCGCCGTGCTGCCGACGCTCGAAGGCTGGGGGTACGCGCTCGGGTTGATGTTCACCGCGTTCGTCGAGGACAACGAGGGCAACGCCGAGCAGGCGCAGCGTGCGACGCTGGCCGCCAGGGACGTCTTCGCCGCGACCGGCGACCGCTGGGGTCGCGCGCTCACGTCCCGGATCATCGCTTCCGGCCTCGCGAGGGACGGAGACCATGCCGGCGCGATCGCCGCATACCGCGAGTCGCTCGGGTTCGTCGAGCAGCTCGGCTCGGTCGAGGACGTGCCTGAGATCCTCGCTCACGTGGCCATCGAGCGGGCCAGACTCGGTGATCTGGACGGCGCCCGTGCCGAGCTGACCGCCGCGATCGGGCTCGCCGAGCGGTACGGCCAGCCGGAAGGGGCTGCCTGGGCGCGCTACGGCCTGGCCGAGGTTTGCCTCCGGGCCGGCGACTTGGCCGGTGCCAGGCACGAGCTGGATCTAGCCGCGGTCGCCTACCGGCGGATGCCGTTCGCCTTCCCACAGGCAAACGCCCTCTTGCTCGCCGCGCTGGCCAGACTTGACGTCTTGGACTCCGCCGCCGCGGCGGCAGTGCCCAAGCTGGAGCAGGCCGTTAATGACGCGCTGTGGCTGGTGGGGGACATGCCGGTGCTGGCCACCGTCGTCGAGGTGCTGGCCGGGGTGGAGCTGCTGGCCGGCGACGCCGAGCGCGCCGCGGTCACGCTCGGCATGGCCACCGGCCTGCGCGGTGCCGCCGACGTCGGCACCAGCGATCTGTTGCGAACCGAGGAGCTGGCCAGGCGGGCGCTCGGCGCCGACCGGTACGAGTTGGCGTACCGGCGCGGTGCCGAGCTGCCCAGGGACGATGCCATCGCCGCGGTGCGCACCCGGCTGCAGGACCGCTCAGGTCCGGCGCCGGTAGGCGCGTAGCGCCAGCGGCATGAACACCACGACCAGCCCGGCCGCCCACAGCGCGCTGTAGAGCAGCGGCTCGGCGACCGGCCCGCCGGTCATCAGCCCGCGTGCGGCGTCCACCACGAACTTCACCGGGTTGACGTTGACGAACCCCTGCAGCCAGCCGGGCAGCGACTCAACCGGCACGAACACGTTGCTGCCGAACGTCAAGGGGAACATCAGCAAGAACGCGATGCCCTGCACGCCCTGCGGTGTCTTCATCCGCAGCCCGAGCCACACCCAGGCCCAGCACAGCGCCAGCGCGAAGCACATCGCCAGGCTCTGCGGCTACGACACCGACGCCGCGCTGTCCAAGGCGTTCAAGCGGGAGTACGCGATGACGCCGGGCGAGTATCGCACCGCCGCCTCCCGCTGGTCGACGTCGGCTGACCAGCGTCGACGCGGCGGCCAACGATGTTGATGATGGGGTGTCGGCGACTGGTAACCCAGTGTGCTGGCCAGGTTCAGTCTTTCACGAGTTTTGTGGCTTTGCGAGCGGGGGTGCTACCACAGGACGGTCAGACGGGAATCTGGCTTGTCGATACGGCTGCCGGGGCGGAGTTGGTTGTCGGGTGTCGCGGCGGGGTAGGCGGTGATGGTCGGTTGGGTGGGTCTTTCGCCGTTCCAGCGCCGCAGGTGTTCCATGGCTTGGTTGGTGATCTTCTGCCGGTCGGCGCCGTGGGTGACCAGACCGAGTTCCTCGGTGGTGTTGTCGAGTACACGCAGTGTTAGGTAGGTGATGTTCCCGCCGTCATAGAGTGCGGCGCCGGCCCACCGCGGTGTCGGGTTGGCCGTGCCGGCCTGGCGGGCGTGGGGCCCGGCGGACAGGCGACCGAATCCGGTGCCGGTGCTGGCCAACCAGAGGTCGAGGTGCTGGGTGGGCTGGCCGTGCATGATGGTGATCCCTGTCCAGTGCTCATCGCCGGGTGTGGTGAATGCGTGGCGAAGGGCGTCCTCGTCGGCGGGGACGCGGGCGTCCAGGCTGAGGGTGAGGTCGTCGGCGAGTACGACGGTGTGCTGGGTGCGTTCCAGCGCGCCGCGCATCGGGACGAACCCGCACACCAACGCCGAGACGCTGTCCATCCGGGTGGACTGGGTGTGGTCGAAAGCAATCGAGCGGGTCAGGCCGCTTGCATGCAGGACCAGCGGTACCACGATCCGGCCACCGACCGCGAGTTGCGTCCACCACGAGGGGGCGATGTCGGCGGCACCGGCTGTGACGATGATCCTGTCATACGGTGCGCCAGCAGAACAGCCGTCGGCGCCGTCGCCGCAGATCACTCGAACCTGCGGGTAGTCAGCCTTGGTAAGCGCGGCGCGGGCGCCGGTGGCGAGGTCTTGGTCGATCTCGATGGTGGTGACGTGTCCGGTGGGGCCGGCTAGTTCGGACAGCAGCGCGGCGTTGATGCCGGTGGCGGCGCCGATCTCCAGTACCCGCATCCCTGGCTGGACGTCGAGTTGTTCCAGCATTGAGGCGACGAGGTTGGGTTGGGACGCCGAGGACAGGGCGGTGCCGTCTGCGGCGCGTTTGGTGATCACCGGGTGCGGCGAGTACGCCTGTTCCAGGCTCACACCCGGCAGGAACAGGTGCCGGGGTACGGCGCGAAACGCCGCCTGGACCTGCGGGGTGTGGAAGGTGCCACGGCGGGCGATGGTCTCGACCAGGCTGGCCCGCAGATGCTCAGGGCTGGCTGTGGTGGTGTTGGTGGCCACCGGAGGCAGGGTAGTCGCCCCGGCCGGCACTGACGGGTCCGGCGAGACGGCCGATCAGGTCGCCGAGGTGGGTGGGGTCGGTGTGGAAGGCGACCCGTGCCGCGGTGGTGGCCAGCAAGGCCTGGTGTTCGGCGGGAATTCCGTCCCGGTTCCAGGCGAACAGGATGTGGTGGGCGAGCACGGCGCGAAGGCCCCGGGTCAGTTCGCCTTGATGGGTCAGGGCCGCGAGGTGCTGGCCGGTGCGCGCGAATGCTGCTGGCCAGCCCGGGGCGTCGGCCAAGAGGCTGCTTGAGGTGGCTGTGATCAGCCTGCGCACGTCGTCGGTCGCCCGGTCCAGCAGCGTGTCGGCTGGCGGGTTGGTGGTGCGGTGCGCGGCGACCCGCGCCCATACATCGCCCTGCTCGTACCAATCCAGCCAGGCGCCGCGCACCAAGGCGGTGCCCAGCAGCAGCCCGAGCTCGCGCCGATGAGCGGATTGGCCAGGGTGCTGACGCAGGTGGTTGAGCAGGTGGTGGGTATCGGCGGCGAACAGATCGTGCGCGAGGTCCATGGCGGAGCCGAAGACGTGCCGTTCCGGCTCGTACAGGGTGGCGGCCCACCGCTGGACGGCGCCTGCGGCGGCCAGCTGGTGCACTACCTGGTGGATGGCAGTGATCGCGCCGGTGTCCTGGCCCGGGGTAGCCAGGTAGCGGATCCGCCAGCAGGCGCTTTTGCGGACGAACCACCACGAGGTGATGGTCTGCTCCCGCTCGATGTTGACCAGATGCGGGGCCAGGCCGGTGACGGCCATCTGCTCAGCGGCTTGCCAGTCGCGGCACCACAGGCTCACCTGACGCCATCGGGTGGCGGTGTCCGGGCTGGTCATCGGCTCGTCCATGCGCGGTCCATTGTCGTTAGTCGATCAGCAGGCAGGTGGGCCACCCGCCGCTGCTGGCTGTGGCGATCGAGTGCAACGTCAGTGCCACGCCTGCGGTCCCCTCGACCAGACCGGGCTGCTGCCACGCCGGCGACTGCGCGCTGGTGGTGTGCTCACGCAGCAGGGCTTGGAGGAGGTTGGGCAGGTGCGCGGCGAGAGCGGGGGTTCGGGCGTCAGCGGCGGCGTACCAGCAGGTGGCGAGCACGCCGGCCAAGCCGTGGCAGATGGCCGGGTTGGTGAGCCGGCGGAGTTGAGCCGGGTCGGCCAGGCACCGGGCCAGGGCATCCTCGGCGGCGTCTTGCCGTGCTGTGTCGCCCAAGGCTAGGGCGGTGAGCATTGTGGATCTTGTGATGCCGGGTGTCCCGTAGCACCAGGAGGGTCGGGCGGGGCCGCCTTGCTGTGAGTGGCCGGCGTGGAGTTCGGCGAGGGTGAGCCGCTCGGGCCACCACGATCCCGCCGGACTGTCCTGCCGCCAGATGTCCAGCCACTGGCAGATCCGCTCCATGGCCTCGATCTGTCCGGGCACGGTGATCCCCGTGCGCTTCGTCATGGCCAGCAGGCTTAGTGGGCCGGCGATGCCGTGGGCCATACCTTGGTCGGACCAGCCGCGAGCGAACGTCTCGGGGTCTTGACCGGAGGGGACGTCGTTGGTCCACCAGCCCGGCACGTTTCGGCCGGCGGGGTCGCTGGCTGGCAGTGGTTGGCATAGGCGCACCACGTAGGTCAGCACGTCACGTATCAACGGCCCGCCGGGGTCGCGACGCAGCCAGTAGGCACCCAGCCCGGTCAGACCCCGCACCAGGTCGAACTCGGCCAGGGCAGGGCGTACTCCGGCGGTCATGCGGGCTGCGGCGGCCTCCAGCCGGGAGCGGGTCATGGTGGCGACCGCTGCGTCCAACGCGGACTGTGCGGTGCGGTACTGCCCGGGTGGGGCGGCGACGGAGAGTGCGAAGGCCAGCGACCCGGCGCCGAACCACAGCCCAGCCCCAGGGCCGGCCGACAGCTCCTCGCGGTTGGCGCAGGCCAGCCAAGCGTGCGCCCGGTTCCACGGGCCGTGCCCGGTGTGGGCGCGGATGCCGTGGAGAACGGCGATGCCGGCGGCGCCCTTGGACAGGGACTGGCCGCGCCAGCGTGGGCTGGTCGGGCTGCGGTCGCCGTCCGGTTCGAGTGGGGGCGGACTGGCCAGGGCGTCGGCGAGCTCGGTCGCCAGCGCCCCGGCCATGCGTAGCAGGGCCGGGTCCAAGGCGATGGTGGCCAGTTGGGTCACTGAGCGCCTCCTGTAGAGGTGCCGTGACGGGCGTTCCAGGCCAAGGCGACAGCCCGTGCGAGTCGCAGACACAACCACTCGTCGGTGGGGTCGATCCCGGTCGCCCGGATATGGTGCAGGTGCAGCAATGACGCCAGCACCGACGTGCGCCGCAGGTGACCGACCTCCTCGGCCGGGCCAGTGACCAGGCAGGTGACGTACGCGCTGGCGGCCTGCTGACGTTGCCGCCATACGCCGTGAATCTCCGGCCCGCCGTGCAGGCCGAGCAGGACGGCGCGGTCGCCGGCCAGATCGGCCAACTGAATCGCCTGGCGGACTAGATCCCGGTCGATCGGGGCGTGAGCGGCCGGGGCTGCGGCCAAGGCGTACTCGATCAACCACCTCGCGCCTTGCCGAATACCGCCCGCCATAGAGATCACCAAGTCGACGAGGCTGGCCGCCGTCAACGCCGCCGGACCCACTTCGCGGGCCGCGGCTTGAGCCGCGAGTTGGGTGAGGACAGCGGCGGAATCGGCGGCGAACACCGCTTCGGCGGCCAGCAGGGCCGCGCCGCAGCCGTACCGGGTGGTCTCCGGGTGGTAGGTGTCCAGAACCAGATCGCCGAGCAGGCCACGCCAACGCAGCTCGCCCGCCCACGCGCCGAGCCGCACGACCGCTTGCCCGTAGTTCTGGTCATCGGCCAAGCGAAGCCGTAGGCGAAGGTGCGAGGCCGGGTCGCGGTAGCGGACGAACCACCACACCGGTGGCTGGTCCCACCGCTCCAGCAGGGTGGGCAGGTGACCGGTCAGGATCGTGTCCATGGCCTCGGGGTCGGCGTACAGCTTGGCGAACAGCACCTTCGCGCCGGGTAGCACCCCATGCCCGCGGCCGATCACCGGCAGCGGCGCTGCGGTGGCCAGGATCGCCGGCGCTGGCGCGGGTGGTGTGGTGGTGACCAGCGGCACCACGATCTCGTGGGCGCGGCCGGCGAACCATCCGTGTTCGGCGGCCGTGGGTGCCTCGGTGATCGTGGCCGGCTCGCCGGCCTGTAGGGCGGTGTCCAGATGCGAGCGCAACAGCGCCAAGTCCATGGGCTCGTCCAGGTTCAACAGGAGCTGGCGGTCAGCGGTCCCCACTGACACCGTGGCCGGCAGGCGCCAGCGCTGCCGTAACGCTTCCAGGGCCGCGATCCACCCCAACTGCGACGCGTCCGGCCCCGGAAACGTGCCGGGCTGGATGCGCCAACGTGAAGGCACCAGGACACTGCGCCGGTACTTCACGCGGGGCAGGAACGGCAGGCACCCGGCCGCTCCCCAGGCGAACGGCGACACCGCCGCAGTCCGGGCCCGGTTGACCTCGAACAAGAACCGGGCCAGCGCCGGCCACGTGTGCCGCGCGGTCGCGTTCACGATCATGGGTTCCACGACCTGGCGTTGTGACCGCGAAACCAGATACAGCCGGTTGCTGTCGGCTGTGACCAGCAAGTCGTCCACGCCGATCCGGCTCGGTGAGTTGTCGGTGTACTCAGCCACGCTGAGCACGTCCCGCAGAAGCCGTGGCGCCCGCGCGACGTTTTCCGTCCGCGGATACTTCGGCGGAAACGACAATTGCGCCGTTACCGCCCCAGCCACCCCGACCGGCAGCCGCCCGTACTGGTCCCGCATCCGCTGCTGGTCGGAGTCGGGCAGGAGGTCGAGGAAACGGCCGGTCAAGGCGACGGCCGTACGGCTGATGCTGACCACGGCCAGGGTGAACTGCCCGCTGGCCAGCGCGGCCAAAGATGGTGAACGCACTTGCGCGCATAGCTCCACGTGCGTCGCCGGCTGCACACCTTCGAACTCGTCACCGGCGATGCGGTCGAGGATGCCGTCGTCGAGGATGACCTCTTGTGCCCCGTCCAACGCGGCCTGCTGGGCAAGGGCCAGCAGAAGTTCATCGCGTCGGGACAGCGGCGTCGAACGAATAGCCGACTCGGACTCGCCGTAGTGGCAGGGGAATCCGAGGCCGGTTGTGGAGTCCACGACTTGCTCGACTGGGACGAAAGCCCCGGCACCGAAGGTGGTCAGAAACCGCTGGTGCCAATCGCGCCAGCTCGCGTTCCCGCCGGGGTGCGGAGTCAGCCGCAGCAGCGCTTGCGCGGTGTGCTCGGCCTCGGTCGCAACGTGCGGAGGCAGCACCACGCGGCAGCCGAGAGCGAGATCCACAGCCAGCGGCTGCTCGACCACATTTGACACGACCCGCATCCGCTCAGCCGCGTCCCGCCGTACCGGTGCGGACTCCGTAGCCCTGGCGCCGGAGGCCGCCCCCAGCAGCGTGCGGACTGCGCGGACCTGATGGAGCAGCGACGCGACGCCGTCCAACTCGGTGGCGTCGATCGCCTCAACCTGGGCCAGTACATAGGACAAGCCGTCGGGGCAAGTGGAGGACGGGCGCAGATTGGTGATCAGCACGCCGCACCTGACCAACTCTGCCACCATGCCGTCGAGTGCCCCAGCGTGAGCATGCGGGAAGGCCGCGGCCAGCTTGTCGAGCAGTTCCCCAATCCGGATGGCGCAGCGGGCCGTGTCCATCACCACCTGCACGGCCGGGCTGTAGCGGACCGAGATTTCGGCACCGGCGCTACGGTCGGGGTCGGCGCCGTTCGGTTGCCAGGACACCACCAGCCGTTGACCGCGTACGACCGCCTGGTCGTTGGTCACCGCCCAGAGCCGCGATCGCACCTGCGTGTTGGATTCCAGCTCGGCGATGACGGCGGCGAGCCACCGTGCGTCCGCACGTACCCGAGTGGCCAGATCCTCATTCCAGCCAGCGACCACATCCAGGCCGAACCGCAGCGCCGCCACGCCGGCGAACATGCCGAAGGGCGTCGCCCGGCCCCGGATCCGCACCAGGTAACGGGCAAGCGACAGCACCATGCGATGTACCTGGGCAGGGTTCGGCCGGTGCCCGCAGCAGACCTCCTCCACGCGAGCGGCCAACGATGGGCTGGCGATCTGCACCGCATCGGCAACACCCTCACCGGCCCAGACCTTGGTGAGCCAGGCGCACCACTGCTCCAGTTCGGCGTCGTCCCCCAGGATCGGCCAGGGCGGAAGCGCACGATTTGGCCGCTGTGCGGCCGCACGAACCACCGCCGCGTCCAAGTGCCGGTACCGCCAGCGCCGATCCTTCCCGCTCACCCTGATGACCCCGATCCTCGTAGTTGTCGCCGTGTGGTCCGGGCGTTTCTGGCATGCGGCGTTGCCAGAAACGCCCGGGGTTGGCATCTAGCAGTCGCTGCCCTTCACGGTGTCGCAACCGTTGTCGGTGCTGCACAGCAGCGCGTTCACTGCGTCGCCTCGCTCGACGATGCTGACGTCCAGGTCGAACTCGGCGTCGTTGAGGGCAAGAGTGGAATCCATGAAGAACCTCCTATAGTTGCGGATGGTGACACTGGCTAAGTGCAACAACAGCTGAAGAAGTTGCATATTTTTTGCACTGCGAGCAATCACGTCGTTACGGGCTATGGATCGGCTGGTCGATTCGCCGGGTTCGCCGATCACGGCACCCTGTCTTGGATGGCGGATGGTTGAATGATTGGGTTCAGATAGTCGAAGTCGACCTGGCGGTGGTGAAAGTCGCTGGGCGACAGTGGAGTAGTGATTCGTGTGGGCGTCACTGCTCGCCTGATTCAGTTTGCCTGGCAATAGCAAGATCGGGAACAGTGGATCGCTCGCCTGCCCAGCCGGTGCCGTGCTTTCGCGAGGTCGGAGATCTACCAGGAGCTTTGGTCGGAGGAATGTGGTACAACACCCGAGTGCCCGCTCCGAGCGCTACCCTCTGGAGAGGAAGCCGAACGTCGAGAGGTAATGCTCGGGATGTCCACGTCCGTGCCGAACGACCGGTTGGCGGCCGCTCGTGCTGCGGCGCGGTTGACCCAGGAAGCCCTGGCGGAGCTGGCGAACGCGCAGGTTGAACAGGTTACCGGTCGTGCCGGTGCGATGGATGCCGACTATGTGAGCAAGCTGGAGCGGGGCATCCATAGGTGGCCGGGCAAGCACTACCGGCGGGCACTGCGCGAAGTGCTCGGAGCCCAGTCAGATCGTGATCTTGGATTTTACTCGGTGCGGGGCATGACGAGCATGGGTGCCGGTCTCAGTCTGGACGACGCTGGCCACTTGCCAGGCATGGATCGAGGGAGTGATGACGTGAGGCGGCAGGCGTTTCTTCGTGGGTTGGCGACCACCGTGACGGGCATGGCGCTGGGCGACCTCGATGATCCAGTCGCCGAGGCTGTTGACCGTGTGGCCAGCGATGAGGTTCCGTCTCGAGTCGGTCCTACCGAAGTGCAACAGGTTGAGCACGCGACCAATCTGTTCGGAGAATGGCAAGATCTCTACGGTGGTGGGAGCTGCAAGGAGGCCATCGCGGCACAGGTGCGTTGGGCCACCGGACTGTTCAACGCTAGTGCCGCCGACGATGTCCGGATCGATCTTTATCGCTCGGTTGGCTTTCTAGTTGATGTGGCTGGCTGGGGAACATTTGATGCCGCTGACCACGAGAAAGCCCGGCGGTATTTTAGGCTTGCGCTCTACTGTGCGGAACAGGCAAAAGACTGGGGTCTGCGCGCCAACGTGTTGTCAGATATGGCACGGCAGGCTATGTACGTCGGCCAGCCGGACGATGGCTTGAGCCTCATCGAGCTCGCTCAAGTGCGTCAAGACCGGCAGCAGCCGACGGTCCGGGCCATGCTGTCCACGGTGCACGCGCGAGCCTTGGCCAAGGTCGGCCGCCGTGAGGACTGCTACGGCGCTGTGCTGGCCGCCGAGGATCAGTTCACGAATCGGACGCCGGGTGACGATCCGCCTTGGATCACCTATTTTAACGGCGCCGAACTGGCGGGCGACGCAGGCCATGCCTTGTTCGACGTGGCACTCGCCGGGTATCACATCGATGATGCGCGCCAACGCTTGATTCATGCTATCGAACACCTTTCCGCTAGGTACGTGCGAATGCGTGCGCTGTACCTCGGTAGGCTCGCTATTCTCGAACTCAACGTGGGTGATCCAGAGCGGGGGATCGCCTACGGCGAGCAGGCACTCGCCGCCGCACCGTCGAAATCGCGGCGCGTCCTAGACGACCTCACGGAGGTCCGTAGAGCGCTGGGTAAACACATAACCGTGCCTGGCGCGACGGAGTTACGGTCACGAGTCGCTCATGCCCTGATGACTGGATGAGGGGTTCGCATTTGAGAAACAGCAGAACTATGAGCAGGCTTCGGCATATATCGCTGACTGCTCGCAGAGTTGATCTGGCGGTCCATGTCCAGACCGCGAAAGGTACTCGGGTGGATGGCACCGGCTGAGAAACTCAGCGAATTACTGTTAAGCCAGCCTGGTGATGTACTGACAGTCTGAGACCAAGCCTGGTGCACTGGCCGGTGCCGGGTAAGCGGCTGGACACCTGGCGGGCAATGGAGCATCTCCTGGAAACCGGTAAGGTCCGCGCCATCGGGGTCAGTAACTACATGGTCCGCCACCTCGACGAGTTGCTCGCCCGCACGGAGAGCCCGCCCGCGGTCAACCAGATCGAGCTGTCCCCGTACAACTGGGCTTCCCGCCGCGCGGTGCTCGATCTGTGCGCCGCCAACCACATCGCGGTGGAGGCGTACAGCCCGCTGACCAAGGGCCGGCAGCTGGCTGACCCACCCCTGGTGGCCATGGCCGGGCGGCATGGCAAAACCACCGCGCAGGTGCTCATCCGCTGGGCCCTGCAGAAAGGCTTCATCGTCTTGCCCAAGTCCACCCGGCCGCAGCGCATCGCCGCCAACGCGGATGTGTTCGATTTCGACCTCACGGACAAGGACATGGCTGCCCTCGACGCACTGGACCAGGGTCTGACCACCGGCTGGGACCCCACGAACGCACCGTGACCGCAGGGTCCTGCGTCGCATTGCCGGTCTGCCATCCGTACCGCCGTGGCGACCCATCACCTACCGCAACCGCGGCCATCGCCGGGGCGAAGCGGGGTCGCTCAGGTCCGGCGCCGGTAGGCCCGTAGCGCCAGCGGCATGAACACCACGACCAGCCCGGCTGCCCACAGCGCGCTGTAGAGCAGCGGCTCGGCGACCGGCCCACCGGTCATCAACCCGCGTGCGGCGTCCACCACGAACTTCACCGGGTTGACGTTGACGAACCCCTGCAGCCAGCCGGGCAGCGACTCGACCGGCACGAACACGTTGCTGCCGAACGTCAACGGGAACATCAGCAAGAACGCGATGCCCTGCACGCCCTGCGGCGTCTTCATCCGTAGCCCGAGCCACACCCAGGCCCAGCACAGCGCCAGCGCGAAGCACAACACCACCAGGCAGCCGGCGATCGCACCGGCGACGCCGCCGGTGAAATCGAACCCGAGCGCCGCCCCCACCCCGACCACCACAGAGATCGAGAACATGTACCGCACCGCATCGCCGAGCACCGCGCCCACAAGCGGCCCGGACCGTGCGATCGGCAGGCTGCGCAGCCGGTCGAACACGCCCTTGTCGATGTCGGCGTTGAGCCCGACCCCGGTGCCGAGCGTCGAGAAGATCACCGTCTGCACCATCAGGCCAGGCAGGACATACTGCAGGTAGTTGCGCCAGTCGCCGCCGACGGCGCCGCCGAACACGAAGACGAACAGGATGATGAAGATGATCGGCTGGAACGTCACGTCGGCCAGCTGCTCGGGGTTGCGCCTGGTCTTGACCAGGCTGCGCCAGGTCAACGTGAGGCCGTGGCGCAGCGCTCGTACGGGGTTCATCGGCCTTGGAACGGTCATGGTGGTCATCGCAGCGCTCCTTCCGATACCGGCTCCTGCGTCGTGTCCGGGTCCGGCTCCTGCGCCGGGTGTCCGGTGAGGGTCAGGAACACCTCGTCCAGGCTCGGCAGCCGCAGGGCCAACTCGCTGACCCGGATCGACCAGTCGTCCAGGTGCCGAACCATCGTCGCCAGCATCGCCGGGTCCTGCGCGGCCGCGGTCAGCAGGCCGCCGACGGCCGCCGGGACCTCGCCGGTGACCTCGGTGATGATCCGCGTCACGGTCTCCACATCCGCCTCGTCGACCGGCCGAACCTGCAACCTCTGCGCGCCGGCCCGGCCTTTCAGCTCGGCCGGCGTCCCGCCCGCGACCACCCTGCCGTGATCGATCACCACGATCTCGTCGGCGAGCTGGTCCGCCTCGTCCAGGTACTGGGTGGTCAGCAGCACGGTCACCCCGTCGGCGACCAGGCTGCGGATCATCCGCCACATCTGGGCACGCGCGTGCGGGTCGAGCCCGGTGGTCGGCTCGTCCAGGAACAGCACCTTCGGCCTGCCGACCAGGCTCGCCGCCAGATCCAGGCGCCGCCGCATCCCGCCGGAGTACGTGCTCGCCGGGCGGCCTGCCGCGTCGGTCAGCTCGAACTGATCGAGCAGCTCACGGGCCCGCGACCGGGCCTGCTTGCGCGGCAGCTCCAGCAGCCGCCCGATGAGTATCAGGTTCTGGGTGCCGGTGAGCTCCTCGTCGACCGCGGCGTACTGCCCGGTCAGGCCGATCAACCCGCGAACCTCATGCGCCTGCGTGGCGACGTCGAACCCGCCCACGCTGGCCGTGCCCTCATCGGCGCGCACCAGGGTCGCCAGGATGCGCACTATCGTCGTCTTGCCGGCGCCGTTGGGACCGAGCAAGCCGAGCACTGAACCGGTGCGCGCCGCCACGTCCACCCCGGCCAGCGCGACCGTCGAACCGAACCGTTTGACCAGGCCCCTGGCCTGAATAGTCACTGACATGCTCCATACGGTGCCTGCGGGCACCGTCACGCCGCGCACAGCTCGCTGTCAGCGCCTGCCAGCCGCATGACACTCGCCTCGGCTGCCGCCCTGGCAACGCATCCGCACCGGGCCGGGGGCGGGAAGCGGCCCCGCGTATCTGATCTCACCAATGCGCGGACAAGCTGTCATGAGCGGCGCGAACGGCGTCGAACGCCAGACGCAGAGGCAGACCGCACAGGTTGGCCGCAAACGTGCCTCAGTCGGCGATCTGATCTGCGGCAGTAATGCCACATGAACGACATGTGCGATCGACTTCGCCGTCGGTACGCTTCCGGCCATGACTCATCCCGACAACATCGAGACCCGCGTGTCCGCGCTGGAGACACAGGTCCGTGACCTGACCGAGCGTATGCGTCACTGCGAACAAGACGCGGCTGCCGCTCGGGTCCTGGCGGGCGGCGCGGACCGTGACGTGGCCGAGGTACGCAGAGAAATCCGGGAGTTCCGGGAGCAGAACACGCGAGTACTCAACGCGATGCGCGAGGATCTTACTGATATCCGGCAGCAGATGAACAACGGGTTCGCCAAGATTGATCAACAGTTTGCCGATATCGATCGAGGATTTATCGAGATCCGTGGCCGGCTCGACGCCACCGCTGCCGGACAGCAGCACATTGTCGGTATGTTGACCCAGCTTATTAGCCAGCAGAACTGCGAGTAGGTATACATTCAGCCGGTGTGCGCTAAGTCGCTGACCGTAACACTGGGTAGTCAATCGTGGATCGGGGTCGATTGGATACGGTGTGACGGTTTCCATGATCACTGTTTCTGGAGGTGGGGGGTCCGGATTCCGGACCTGTACTTCCACAAACAGTGATCTTGGACAGCGGGGCGGGTGTCTTTGACCCACAGCCACCAGCCAGCCCCGGCCATGAAGCTGGGCGCGCATCACATACGCTGGCCTGCCTCCTGGGCGACGGCCGTGCGGTTGCGACCGGCGTGTTTGGCCTGGTACATAGCGGCATCGGCCGCCCGGAGCAGTTCATCGAGGGCCTGACCATGGCGGGGGTGGACCGCGACTCCGATCGACGCGGTGAGGCGGTTGACGACGGCGTCGCGATGTTGGGATGTTACGGGCAGGGCAAGCTCGTTGATTCTGCGTCGAACGCGGTCGGCGACGGTGACCGCTTCGACGGTGGTGGTGTCTGGCAGCAGCATCAGGAATTCCTCGCCGCCATAGCGACAGACGAGATCGTAGGTGCGGGCCTCGGTGGACAGGGTTTGGGCGATCGCGCAGAGGACTTCGTCGCCAGCCACGTGTCCGTGAGTATCATTGATTTCCTTGAAGTGATCCAGATCGATCAGGAGCAAGGCGGTTGAGTACTCGTTACTTCGGGACGCGCGGGCGATCTCGAGGTGGGCGCGTTCCTTGAAGCCGCCGGTATTGAGCAGGCCGGTCTTCGGGTCGCTGCAGACACGGTCACGCAACTGCCTGATGCGAATCACCACATGGTGCAGGGCGAAGGTCACGC
>Ga0126372_10000441_pt1 | contig 14425 bp, 11 predicted proteins | sample PanSoiMetaPlot_6_FD_92762 | JGI IMG/M metagenome (GOLD analysis project Ga0126372, IMG submission 92762) | Tropical forest soil microbial communities from Panama - MetaG Plot_6 | ecosystem: Environmental > Terrestrial > Soil > Tropical forest > Bulk soil | place: Panama | collected 2016-02-17
CCGCCTTCCAGTTGGGTAAGGGGTATGGCAACGATCGCCAGTCCAAGCCGGCCCAGTCTCGGGTCGGGAACCTGGTGCAATATCTCCAGTTTCCGGAGAAGGAAGGCATTCCACGTCAGCAGATTCTGGATAACTATGTCTTCTTTACCGCGGGGTCGTGCGGGCCGTGCCGCTTCGGCATGTATGAAGCGGAGTATCGTTTCGCCCTCAAAAACGCCGGCTTCGACGGCTTCCGTGTCTTGCTCTTCAAGGACAGCGATGGCATCAAGGCCGCCTCGGGCGAGCCAGGATTGAAGTTCACCATCGACTTCGGGTTCGGCATGCTGAACGCCATGCACATGGGCGACGTGCTCAACGATCTGATCTATCAGGTTCGGCCCTACGAAGTTAACAAGGGAGACACCGATCGCGTATTCCGCGAGGCCGTCGATGGCCTCTGCGAAGACTTGGAGAATCGCGACTCATTCGAGATCGAGCAACGCGCGCCGGATTGGGCGAAGCCGAAGTTCAAGAGCAATAAGGTTCTGCGCAATACCTTCAACGTATTCGGCAAGATGAACGAACACTTGCGCGGCAAAGACTACCTGAACGCCCTGGCTACGGCGCGCGAGAAGATGGATTCGATTGAAGTCGACCGCACCAAGGTGAAGCCGATGGTGAAGATCACCGGCGAGTTCTGGGCGCAGCTCACCGAGGGCGACGGCAACTTCCACATGTTCGAATTTCTGGAGCGGGAAGGCGCGCAGGTCATGGTCGAGCCTATCGCAACCTGGGTCGCGTACTTGCTCTATCAGGCAAAGGCGCACGCCAAAGCAAAATGGCCTGTCAACCGCCCGCATCGCAATCCCAATTGGTGGGAGATCAAGAAGCACATCGCCAATGATCTGGGGTTGCGAAAGAAATTAATGGGTCTCGGCTTCGGCGAGATCATGTGGAACTCCCTCTATCACCGGACCGCGAAGAACCTGGGCGGCATCACGCATCATTTGGTTCCACAAACTGAATTGGCTGAGATGGCGCACCCGTTCTACAACCAGTTCGCGCGTGGTGGAGAAGGGCACTTGGAGGTAGGCAAGAACGTGTACTACACGGTTCACCATCTCTGCCACATGGTGCTGGCTCTGAAACCGTTCGGCTGCATGCCTTCTTCGCAATCGGACGGCGTTCAGTCAGCAGTGGTGAACAAGTTCAAGGATATGATCTTCCTGCCAATCGAAACCTCCGGCGAAGGTGAGGTCAACGCTCACAGCCGCGTGCAGATGGCGCTGGGCGAAGCCAAAGTGAAGGCCAAGACGGAGTTTGAGCAATGCCTGAAGTCGACGGGCAAGAGTCTTGACGAAATCCGCGAATTTATCGCTGAGCATCCTGAACTGAAGCGGCCGTTCTACAAGGTCCCGCATCGTGAGGGTATCGCGGGAACGGGGGCGCAGTTCATCCTGCATGTGAGCGATCGCATGGACAAGAGCACGAGATCGTGGAAGCGTGCGCGAGTTCCAGGGATCGCCGTGCCGAACGCCGCCTAATCGATCTTGGCCGGCAGTCGAAGGCTGACTGCCGGCACTCTTTCCCCTTTTTCGGTAGTCGATCGGAGAGATTGAAATGCACGACCATCTTGCGGGCCACGAACACAAGGCGCCTCAGTTATTCCAGATCTCGGCGGCTCCATACCAGAAGCCGCACGACCACCACACGCAGTTCCTGGTTGGACTCGACGTCGGTTCGACCACAGTGAAGGCGACCGTGGTGGAGGCGGCCACCGACCAGATTCTCTGGCAGGATTACCAACGCCACGAGACGAAGCAGCCGGAAAAGAGTCTTGAATTTCTGCGTCGTATGGAAGCTGAGATCGGCATCAACCGGCATAACACACGGATGTTCATGACTGGTTCTGGCGGCGGTGCGATTGCGGAGCAGATTGGCGCCAAGTTCGTGCAGGAGGTTACGGCCGTATCCCTGGCGGTCGAGAAACTGCACCCCGAGGTGTATTCCGTCATCGAGTTGGGCGGACAGGACGCGAAGATCATCGTCTTCAAGGACGATGATGAAACGGGCCGCAAAAAGAAAATTCCGTCGATGAACGACAAGTGCGCCGGTGGCACAGGAGCGGTCATCGACAAGATCAATGCAAAACTCAAAATCCCAACCGCTGAACTCGCACTCCAGGGCTATCACGGCATCAAGCTGCATAAGGTAGCAGGGAAGTGCGGCGTGTTTGCCGAGACCGATATCAACGGGTTGCAAAAAGTCGGCACACCTTCCGATGAACTCATGGCTTCGCTGTTTGAGGCCATCGTGCTGCAGAACCTGAGCGTCCTGACCCGCGGGCACACTCTTCGTCCACACGTGTTGCTGCTGGGTGGGCCCAACAGCTTCATCAAGGGCATGCGCGAAGCGTGGCAGGCCAACATTCCGAGGATGTGGCAGGAGCGTAAGGTCACAATTCCCGACGGCTCGAAGCCCGAGGATTTGATCAAGGTTCCTAACAACGCGCAGTACTTCGCGGCCCTGGGGGCCATCGAATTCGGAAAGACCGAGGATGACTGTATCGGCTGCTACCACGGCTACGAAAAGCTCGTTCACTACATCGAGTATGGGCGCCAGGAGGAGAAAGCGAAATCAGGTGCGAAGGGGTTAGTCTCAAAGGACGGCGAGCTAGACACCTTCAAGGACCTGTACCGCCGCAAGAAATTCACGCCGGCAACCTTCCAGAAAGGTCGGACCGTCGGCGGATTCATCGGTATCGACGGCGGATCCACCTCTACGAAAGCAGTCCTGCTGGATGAAAAGGGCGACATCCTGTGCAAAGCGTATCAGCTCTCGAACGGTAATCCGATCCAGGACACGATTGAGATGTTCGAGAACCTTCGCGGACAAGTGGAGGCGCAGAACGCCAAGCTTGAGGTGTTGGGCGTCGCGACAACAGGTTACGCAAAAGACATTTTGAAAGACGTGCTCAAGGCTGATGTGGCTTTGGTTGAGACCGTCGCGCATACCGAATCTGCCCTCAAGTTCTACGAAGATCCGCACGTCATCGTGGACGTGGGCGGGCAGGACATCAAGATCATCATCCTGCACAACGGGCGGGTGAAGGATTTCAAGCTGAACACCCAGTGCTCTGCCGGCAACGGCTACTTCCTGCAGTCGACGGCCGAAGGCTTCGGCCTGAAGGTCGACGAGTACGCCGATCTCGCGTTCTCCGCGCAGGCGATGCCTGTGTTCGGCTACGGATGCGCGGTGTTCATGCAATCGGACATTGTGAACTTCCAGCGCCAAGGCTGGCGTGCGGAAGAGATCCTCGCCGGATTGGCAGCTGTTCTCCCGAAGAACGTCTTTCTCTATGTGGCCAGCATTCCGAACCTGGCTGCTCTGGGCTCGCGCTTTGTCCTGCAGGGCGGAACGCAGAACAACATGGCGGTCGTGAAAGCGGAAGTGGATTTCATCAACAATAGTTTCCGCGCTGCCGGTAAGAGGCCCGAGATCATCGTGCATGAGTTCTGCGGCGAATCAGGGGCAATCGGCGCGGCCGCAGAGTCGGTGCGCCTATGGCAGAACGGCACCGTAACCAGCTTCGTTGGCCTCGATGCGGTTCGTAAGATCCAGTACCGCACCACTCGCAACGAAGACACGCGCTGCAATTTCTGCAAAAACAACTGCCTGCGCACCTTCATCGACGTCCGCACGGCCGAAGTGAAGAAGGACGATGCGCTGGCTTTTGTTCCCATCCAGAAGATCACCAAAGTCCCGTTGATGCACGGCGAACAGCGCCTGATCATCGCCACCTGCGAAAAGGGGCTGGTCGAAGACATCAACGAGATGAAGGACATCAAGGCGGGCCTCGATCAACTCAGGGACAAGTACCCGAACTTCGTCGACATGGCTTCGAAAGAAGTTTTCCGGCCAACTAACGCAAAAAGCGTCGCCGATCCCATCCCGACGGCCAAGTTCTGGAACAAGGCGGCCAAGGAGCGCGTCCCGCTCATGCAGAATCGAAAGAAGATTCGCATCGGCATTCCGCGCGTGCTCAACATTTACAGCTATGCGCCGCTGTTCAATGCCTACTTCGAAAGCCTGGGTGTTGCGCCAGAGAACCTCATCTACTCTGACTACACCAGCTCCGACCTGTACCGCGCTGGCGCAAGCCGCGGAGCAATCGATCCGTGCTTCCCGGCCAAGATCGGCATTTCCCATGTCTATAACCTGATTCAAGAGAAGCATCGCAAGAAGCCGCTCAACGTGATCTTCTTTCCGATGTACGACGTACTGACTTCGCCCCTGGTGAAGATCGTGGGCGCAAATGCCTGTCCGACGGTGACGGCAACCCCGGAAACGGTGAAGGCCGCGTTCACGAAGGAGAACGACGTCTTCGGCGAGAATAACGTGAAGTACGTCGATCCGGTCCTGAACTTTGCTGACCGCAAGCTGTTTGCCTTCCAGATGCTGCAAGCTTGGCAGCCAATCCTCGGCCTGTCAGAGGAAGAAAACGACCGCGCCGTCGAGGTGGGCTTCAGGGCGCTCACAGATTACGAGGCCAGCATTCGCAGGCGAGCGCGGGAAGTCCTCGACCAGTTGGAACGTGAAGACCGCATCGGCATCGTGATGCTGGGACGGCCGTACCACCACGATCCCGGCCTCAACCACGAGATCATGGATGAGTTTCAGAAGCTTGGGTACCCGATCTTCTCGCAAAACACGCTGCCGCTCGACGAAGACATGCTGGAGCGCCTGTTTGGAGACGAGGTTCGCGCAGGAGTCATTAGCCATCCCTTGGATATAGGGGATGCCTGGAAGAACTCGTACTCTTGCAGCACGAACCACAAAGTTTGGGCGGCGAAATTCACGGCACGTCACCCGAATCTGGTGGCCTTGGAAGTCTCCAGCTTCAAATGCGGCCATGACGCCCCCATTTACGGCGTGATCGAAGGCATCATCGAGCAGTCCGGTACGCCGTATTTCTGCTTCAAGGATCTGGACGAAAACAAGCCAACCGGTTCGATCAAGATCCGGGTAGAGACCATCGACTACTTCCTGCGCCGCTATCGCGAGGAAGTCATCCGGAAGCGCAAGGCGTCCGAGGACATCGAGGAGCAGCTCGCCGCACTCGAGCAGCAGCTCCGCGGGCAGTTTGTCGAGGAAGCTCAGGGGATGGCGGCGGACTAGGCACCCAAGTTGCAGAAAACAGGCTTCGGGCCGTGGTTCAAGGACTGCGGCCCTTGCTATTTTCCTGATCCCGCAGACCACATCCGAGGTACAATAACGACCGGTTTGTAGCGGTCTTATCCTTCACCGGGAGTCTCACTCCCACAAGTTCTCATAGGCTGCGTTGCACTCATGGCAAAGGTTCATCCCTCAGGAGGAGCCATGTTTTTGCATCGCTTGTTAAGAATTGGTCTGCTCATTCCAACGATCGTGCTTTTCGTTTCCCCTCTCGCAATGGGACAATCGACTGCTCCCAAGTATGATCTGGCCACCGAAGCCAAGATGAAGGGAACCGTGCAGGATTTAAAGTTGCCTGATAAAGGCAACGACAAGGAAGCTGCACACATCACACTCAAAACCACCGACGCTACCTTCGACGTTTACTTGTGCCCAAAGTCATTCCTCGACGACATGGGATCGACCTTGGCCAAGGGAGACGAAGTCAATCTTACCGGCTCGAAGATCAAGCAGGATGGCGTTGACCTCGTCTTGGCCCGCGAAGTTGTGAAAGGGACCGATACCCTGGTGCTGCGCGACGACAAGGGCAAGCCGGTTTGGAATTGGCATAAGTAATCACCCTCCCGCAACGGAGCGTGGGTAGGTTGGAGATCCAGCAGACTCCCGACGCCATCCGGAGGGGTATTGGAAAGTGATCGACACGCACGGTTTCTGAACCCCTGCTGCCTGTAAACTGTTCCCATTCTTCGCCGTCCAATACCATTCAGTTTCTTGGAGAAAGAATGAAGATTTCGCGCGTATTCGCGCTTTTCATGGTTCTGTGTCCTTGGTGTGGCGCCCAAGATAAGAGCGTCCAATCGGCTCCACGGCCCGATGATCGCCTGAAGGCCGACGTGCTATTGATCGTTGCGCATCCAGACGACGAAACCGGTGTTTCCGCTTACCTGGCGCAGTTGCTCGATCAGGGCAAGCGCGTGGCAGCCGTTTATCTCACGCATGGCGAGGCCGGCCACAATAACATGGGCCGCGAGCGTGGACCGTCGTTAGGTGCCGCACGTGAGATGGAATTGCGCCATGCGATGGCTCAACTCGGTGTGCAGAACGTGTGGTTTCTCGGCGGCAAGGACACGCCCAGCCAGGATGTGTTGCAATCGCTTGCCAACTGGCATCATGGCGCGAGTCTCGAAGACGTAATCCGCATCGTGCGCATCACCCGTCCGGCGGTGATCATCACGTGGCTGCCGTCGATTTTCATAGGGGAGAATCACGGCGATCACCAGGCTGCCGGCGTGCTCGCGGTCGAGGCGTTCGATTCCGCAGGTGATCCTGCTGTGTTCCCCGCCCAACTGGCTCAACCCAGAAAGGTCAATGAGACGTTGTTGGAAGGGTTGTCGCTCTGGCAGCCACAGAAGATCTACTTCTTTTCCGACGCCAGTGACGACAAGCAGTTCAAGGGCAAAGGCCCGGAATATCCGACGACCGCGATTTCTCCAACGCGCCACTTACCGTACTGGCGCGTTGCCATGGAAGAATTCCGCTTTCACCTGACCCAGTACCGCTCCTACATCGAAAAACTCGGTTCGCTCAATGATGAACAACTGGCCAAGCTGGCGGGCGCGGACCAGGATGGCTGGAGCACGCCAGTACGGCTCATTTTTGGGAAATCCCTCGTGCCCGGAACAGCGACTGCAGATGTTCTTGAGGGCATCAAGCCGGGATCGTTTCCATTCACGAGGCCGACTCCCACTGAACTGGAGCAGCATTCCGGCGTCGCCATCGAAATTGGCGGGCCATGGCGCTTCTACCAGGATTTTTGGCGGGCGCACGCTTTGATGCAGATCCCTAAAGCCGAGACTCCAGAGATCTCTGTTGCCGCCGGCACGACATTGCAACTTCCCGTGCTTCTGCGGAATGACGGTAATGAGGCAACCGAGATCGTTCTGACTACAACTTTGCCGGACGGATTTGCTCTCAAGAACACGTTACCGCATTACCGGCTCGTACCCGGAGATGTATATCCGCTGGAAGTCGAGCTAACCACGCCTGCGAACAAGTCCGATCAGGTTGGTGAAGTGGTCTGCCGTGCGGAAGCCGCTGGGAAGGAGATTGGGGCGGTAAAGCTACGAGTGCGAGTTGCCGGCGGCGGTTTGCCGCAATAGGTCCGTGGAGGGGGACGGGCATCTCGCCCGTCTCGCCATTAATTCCCACCTGCTGGACGCTACCAGCTCGCCTTTCGGCTGGCATGCTTCCAGTACAAATATCCCGGAATTCCGATCAATACGATGATTGTGCCGGCAAGTGCTTCTTTAGGGCGCTGCACGATCGTGTTGATGGTCCACCACGCGCCCAGCAGGATGTAGATGGCCGGCAGCCAGGGGTAACCAGTGCAGTGGTAAGGACGAGGAGCGTCGGGTCGCTTCCATCGCAGGACGAACAAGCCAATCACGGTCAGCGTGTACGACAGGACCATTCCATAGATCACGTAGGTGTAGAGCTGATCGTAGCGCCCACTCACGGTGAGCAGGCAGGCCCATATACCCTGTCCAATCAGGCTGAATGCCGGCGTTCGCCATTTGGGATGAACTTCGGCCATACGCTTGAAAAAAACACCGTCCTGGGCCATGGCGAAGTAGACGCGAGCGCCAGACAGCGTGCAACTGGCCATGGCGCCAAAGCAGGAGAGTGCGATTACCGCCGACAGCCAGTTGGCCGCACGCGGTGAAAACAGTGCCTGCGCCGTGGCGTGCGCGATGGTTTCGTGCTTGGCAACTTCCGTCAAAGGCAAGGCATAGACGTAAGTCATGTTCATCGCGAGATACACAACCGCCACCACAATGATTCCCAGCACCATCGCGCGCGGCACATTGCGGCGCGGCTCTTTGACTTCGCCGGCGACCCAAGTGATGTAGACCCAGCCGTCGTACGCCCAGAACACGGCAATCAAGCCGATTCCCAGAGCGGAAGCCAATTGGCCGCCAGTCATTCCCATCATCACTCCCGCGCTAATTCCTCCATGCTGGACGAAATGTCCCCAGTGGCCTTTGCCCAGGAGAAATCCGAGAACGACGAAAGCTCCCATAGCCACGAACTTTGCCCAGGTTGCGACGTTCTGAAGCACGGCACCTCTGCGCAGGCCGACGACATTGATCCAGGTGACAACAACGATTGCAAGCAGCCCCACCACGTGCGCGCGAGTCAGCGTTATTCCGGCTCTCATGAGGACCACATGTTCCTGCGAAATTGCCGGGAAAATTCCTCCCAAATACGCCGCCGAAGCAACCGACAAGGCGGCGATGGTTCCTCCATTAGCGACAGCGAAGAGCATCCATCCGTACAGGAAAGCGATGAGATCCCCAAAAGCCTCGCGAAGATAGATGTATTGCCCACCCGAATCCGGAAACATCGATCCCAGCTCGGCGAAGGCAAAGGCCGCGCACATCGAGATCAGCGCGCCCAATATCCAGACCAGAAAAAACAAGGCAGGATGCGGCAAGGGCCCGGCAATATCTTTCGCTGTGAGAAAGATTGATGAGCCGATAATGCCGCCCGCCAGCAATAGCACCGAGTCGAGCAAAGAAAGCCCACGCACCAGGCTAGGTTTGGAATCAGTCACAGAGTTCGGGAATTCTGATGCGATCGTTGGAGACTCCACGTTCATCCGATCCCAAGTTCGTCTGGAGATTCCAACGGCGTGCCACAGCGCCGGCAAATCACAGCGGAGCAGTCACCGCAGGTGAGTGGATCCGTGACTTCCCGGCTGCACTTAGGACAATAGAGGACGGTGGGCTGAGGGTCCGGTTGGGGTGCCGGCTGCGGGCTTGGTGCCATGAGGACGGCAAATGTAGCATAGAAGAGGGCGCGGCGTCTGTACGGTATGCCTCCTCAAACGCGCGTCAGCGAAGAAGCGCCTATCCAAATGATGACCGAAAGACCACAAACTCCGGACGAAAAGTTGCAACAGGAATTCAACCGTTGGGCCGAGGCGGGGGAAGGCCCGAAGATGGAAAATCATCACCTCGATATCACTGAAAAAACTATTCGACTGATGAATCTGCGTCCGGGTGAGCGGGTACTCGATCTCGGATGCGGTTCGGGATGGGCCACGAGGTTGCTCGCCCGGATCGTTGCCGACGGTCCTGAGGGTTTCGGGCAGGTGGTCGGCGTGGATGTTTCTGATGAGATGATTCGTCAAGCCCGCTCCGCCTCGAAGGATTTCGAGAACGTAATGTACGTTTGGGGATCGGCCACGCAGATTCCGTGGGAAGAAAACTTCTTCGACAAGATGCTGTCGGTGGAATCGTTCTACTACTACCCGGACCAGGATCGCGCTCTCGCCGAGTTATTCCGTGTGATGGCACCCAAGGGGCGGCTATTCATTCTCATTAATCTCTACAGAGACAATCCCCATTCTCTGCAATGGGTGGACAAGCTGAACGTCCCGGTCCACGTGCGCTCCGCACGAGAATATGTCGATTTGCTGAAGAAGCACATGTTCGACAACGTCGACTATCGCCAGATTCCTGACGACACGCCCACGCCGGACGACTACGTGACAAAATCCTTCCATAGCCTGGATGATTTGAGGGCTTCCAAAAAGATCGGAGCGTTGCTGTTGATGGCGTCAAAGCCGGACTTCCGCACGCCCGCGCCGGGATACACAGTGTACTAAAGCTCGGTGCCCACGCCTGAGCGGCATTCATCTAGATTCTGTCGTCGTCATCGTCTCTATCGCGGTCCCGGTTCAGGTTCTTGGCCGGACTCAGCGGGCGATTGTCGTTCGCGTGCCGTATTTCGATCCTGCCGTTTACGTTTCGAACGCGAACCTCCGGCCCTCCCCCGCCAAGCTCTCCGTGCAGGTCATGCCCAACGAAGTGGTGATTCGACACCGGAATACCAAAATCGTTCGAAATCGAGCCCGAGACCGTGGTTGCCTCCAGGTCAGCCTTCGAATCCGAAGGGAGTGTCAGTAGTACGGCCGCGTTGACCGATGACACATCCAGAGCAGACTGCAGACGATCCATATTCGCTTCCAGCTTTCCGTTCACGGTGGAGAGTTCGGCCCGTCCGCCTAACTTGCGAGCGGTCAGACGCCCGTTGACACAGGAGACTCGTACCTCGCCGTTGACGCCTTCTACGTCCAGATTGCCGTTGACCAGCTTGATTTCATCAAGGCGAGCGTTTCGCGGTACCGTAAGAGTGTATTCCACGCTGGCAGGCTGGTCGTGGTGATGGTCATTCCAGAAGGTGTGGTCGTGGCCGGGATATTCGGTGCGAATGGAAAGCGAGTCCGGACTCGAGTCCGCTTCGATCTTTGCCTCTTGCAGCCGGTCTTTGCTCCACGCTCGCTTAACCGCGTCCACCTTGACCTCGTTGCGATCCCAGGCAGAAATGTGAACCGGGCCATTGATGTTCTCAAGCTCGACCCGGCCGTTCGCGGCAAGGGTGTAGGTCTGGTGAAACTCCTCTGTTACTGACTCGTCGTCAGTGGCCCGTGCCTGCAGGGCGAGAACTACGAGTGCTGAAAAGCTGCCAAGGACCAAACCCAGAACGGTAGCGCGGCGACGTTGCTGCATCATAAGGCCCTCCCGATAAGGATTAGACGAGACAGCGTGCTTTTGGTGAGACGGGCGATCGGGCGAATCTAGAGCAGAACCAGACCCATCCGTATGCCTATTGTGACCGCCTCGGTGCGGCTGGCTGCTCCGAGCTTGGCTAGAATCGAGCTGATGTGGAACTTTGCAGTATGTTCCGACACTCCCAGACGGAAAGAGATTTCTTTGTTACCAAGACCCTCAGCCAGTAGCCGCAAGACCTCTACTTCCCGCGGAGTGAGCTGTTCGGGAATTGCGGCCGTGGCTTGAGCGTTCTCCGGCCGAGGCACATTGCCGATTGCCTCAGCCACCTCCGGATCCAGCAACACCAGACCCCGATTGGCGGCAAGGATGGCCGTGCAGATGTCGGGGCCAGAAGAATCTCGTGGAAGAATTCCGCGTAAACCTGCGCGAAGGCTGCGGGCAGTCCAACTGGGACTCGGGACATCGATCAACGCGACCATCGAGATGCCCTTTTGATCCAGCGTAGCGACTGTGGAAGGGAACTGTGGATCGGAATCTGCGAGGTCGACGACTACTACATCCAGGTCCATCTCCTGAAATCGATGCTGCAACCCGAACAGGTTGGCCGCAGATCCGGAAAGTCGAAGCGCTGTTTCGCCTCGAACAATCGCTTCGAGTCCACCGCGTCGGACGGTGGAGGTGGCAGCGATCGCTACACGAATTGCACCACCTGCACCATTCTTCGTCATCGGCGGTTACTTTGTTGGTCGATCTTCGAGCTTGATCGAGAGGTTGAGCGGAGAACCAGCCCGCAGCACGGTAAGCCCGACTGTGTCTCCGACCTTTGCGGATGACAGAATGTGCTGGATTTCTCCCGTGTCCTCAACTGTCTGGCCATGCAATTCGACGACGAGATCGCCCAACAAAACGCCGGCTCTTTCTGCCGGGCCCGAAGGCTCAACATGAACTATCAACAGCGCAGTGCTTGCTGAAGGCGCCACCTTTCCTCGCAAGGATTCCGGAACGACTACCGGCTGCATCGCGAGGCCCAGGTAGGGTCGCGCAATATGCCCCTTTTCGAGCAGTTCGTCTACGATGCGATTTACTGTCGCATTCGGGATGGTGATCCCCCGTCCACGAGATAGTCCCCTCGTATTGATGCCGATGACCCGCTTCTGGGAGCTGACCAGTGGTCCGCCTGAGAATCCGGGGTAGAGTTCCAGGTCCAACCGAATTTGCTGGTCAACACGTCCGCCCCGTCGTGGCACCCACTCTCCGCTGAGGCCGCCGATAGTGCCCGTACTTGTCACCAGGTTGGAGCTGCGTGACCGGCCTAGGGCAAGGACAAGGTGACCGAGTTTGGCGTCAGCTGCAAACGGAGGAAGCGGCAGGTTGTTGTCATCACTCAGTTTCAGAATCGCCAGATCGGTGCTTGGATCGCGTCCTGCAAGGCGCGCCTTCAGTGTTTTCCCGCCATCGGCGAGGACCGTGATGTCATCTTCGCGGCGAACACTATGATCTGCGGTTACTATGACTCCCTTGCGCCATTGGATGCCGCTCGAGGGCAGCCAGCGTCGTCCGTGGACGGCCACCACCGAGCCGCCAACCGCTTCCGCCGCCGCCGCGAATTCATTTGAGAGTGTTTCCCATACCGATGCTGCCATTTTTCTTCTCCTGTCACACTGACCAGAGAACTCGTGTGTGCTCCCTTAAGCATGGCGTTCCCCCGCCGCAAGCGCATCCGCCGAATGGCTAGGTTGAGGCTGGTCAATTGGTTAGGACGTATTGACCTAAACTTTTCAGGAGGATTGCCCAGGGCCGCGCGTCGACATGGCTGGCAGGGATAGCTACAGGACACCTCGTATCGCTGCCGTGACCCTCCGTCTTTCAATTCTGGGACGCCTGCGGCAACGCGAATACAGGTGGGAATTTTGAGTGTAAAAACTCTTTTCTTAAAAAATTAACCCTTCTCTGCAGACTCTCCCAGCTTGTTTCGCTAGAATGTCCGGCACAAGAAAGGAGCATTATGGCAAAGAAGAAGATTGATCCCTTGAACAAGAAGGCATATGGCGCGGTCTCGGCTGCCCTCACCGTTGCAGACATTCCTGCTGCGGTCAGTTTTTACCAAAAGGCGCTGGGTTTCACGAAGCGCGGCATCATGAACGGTCCCGACGGTAAGCCGATGCATGCCGAGCTGACCCTGCGCGGCACAGTACTCATGCTGGGCCCTGAAAACGCCAGCATGGGGAAGCGCACAGCCAAGAACGTTGGCGCGTCGCCCGCGTCTTTGTACGTCTATGTAGAGAACGTGGACAAGGTGGTCGAGAAAGCAACCAAGCTCGGAGCGGCCAGCCAGGGGCCAGTGATGGACATGTTTTGGGGCGATCGATGCGGCACTATTGTCGATCCCGATGGCTACACCTGGATGATAGGCACTCACAAGGCGGAACCGAGCATGAAGGAAATGAAGCAGGGAATGCTCGAGATGATGAAGCAACAGCCGCCGAGCGCGGCCGCTGCCGACTGAGTCAGCGTCGCTGGAGAGGATGCTGGCTCAGACCAGCGCCCACGAACGGTATTGCGGTCAATTTCCTGTTTTGCGGGAAAACGGTTTTGCACGACTCCAGGCGATTGACACCCTGTTGCAACGCAACCTAGACTGAGGGACAGAGGGTGTAGTGTCTGCGGTGGGAACCGGAAGCTGATCGAGGACGCATGAGCTGGTTGCAGAATAAATTCGAAAAGAACTTTCTGATTACCACAGTGGACTACGTCTTCAACTGGGCGCGGAAGTCCGCTGTTTGGCCGATGACGTTTGGGTTGGCCTGCTGCGCCATCGAAATGATCGCCTCCTCAACGGCGCGCTTTGATATCGCCCGCTTTGGGTCGGAGGTGTTTCGACCCAGTCCCCGCCAAGCCGACTTGATGATTGTTTCTGGTACGGTCACGTTGAAGATGGCGCCTGTTGTGAAGCGAATCTACGATCAGATGCCCGAGCCGAAGTGGGTGATTTCGATGGGCGCGTGCTCCTCGGTGGGGGGCCCCTTCAACACGTACGCAGTGCTGCAGGGAGTTGACAAGATTGTGCCGGTCGATGTGTACGTGATCGGATGCCCTCCGCGTCCGGAGAATCTCTTCTACGCCCTCCTCAAGCTACAGGACAAGATCGACACCATGACTCTGGCCAAGAAACCCACTGAAGTGCGGCTGGAAGAAAACATGGTCGAGAACTTCAAGAAGCAGGTCATGATCGCGCAAACGCTGCAGCCGAAATAGCTACCAGCTTGTAGGCCTTAGCTCTTGGCTCTTCGCGAAAACCTGCACCGACGCATCATGCGCTAGATGCCAGCTGCTATGTTCACCAAACTCACCACTCAGAATGATCTTCCCGCCGACAATGAAGCGAAGGAATTTCCCTGCGGTGACAAGGTGATCTGCGTCGCTAACGTGAACGGAACAATCACTGCGATGGACAATATCTGCCTGCATCGTGGTGGGCCACTCGGGCAGGGCGTGATCGAAAGGGCAAAGCTCGTTTGTCCGTGGCATGGATGGGCCTGGGATCCACAGACCGGGCAGGCTGTTCATAATCCTGCCGCCAAGGTGGCCGTTTATCCGCTGAAAATCGAAGACGGGGAAGTGCTGATCGAACTCTGACGCCTTAGCTATCTGGTTAAGCGTGAACAGGCTAACCCAGATATTGCAGGAAGTTTGCA
>Ga0126372_10000442_pt1 | contig 14411 bp, 13 predicted proteins | sample PanSoiMetaPlot_6_FD_92762 | JGI IMG/M metagenome (GOLD analysis project Ga0126372, IMG submission 92762) | Tropical forest soil microbial communities from Panama - MetaG Plot_6 | ecosystem: Environmental > Terrestrial > Soil > Tropical forest > Bulk soil | place: Panama | collected 2016-02-17
AATCCGGAAAGGTCGTTGGTCGGAACCATTCGATCTGACCAAGCCGGCGCGACAGAACGATCCTTCCGCTATGCACCCTTGTCGAGCGGGCTCGATATCGTGCGCAAGACCTTAAGCCAGCACGAGATCGCGACCATACAGACCACCTCGATAGACGAGAGTGTCGGCATCGTACGACTCAGCACAGTTTTGGCACATGCCTCTGGAGAATGGATTGCGTCGGATTGGCCAGTCTGTGCGATCAGCGAGACGGCTACACCACATCGAATGGGCGCGGCCCTGACCTATGCCCGGCGTTATGCCTTGTTCACGCTGGTCGGGATTGCCGGCGAAGATGATCTTGATGCGCCTGATCTCACGACACCAACGATCCCGACATCGAAGGGGGACAAACCAGCGGAAAATAAAATCGGCGACCTCAATGGCGGCCAAACCCATTCAACTCAGCAGTTGTCGAGCGGTCGGCGCGCGAAAGCAGTCTCAAATCTTCGCAAGCCAACCCTTGAGCCACAGGCTTCGGCCGCTTTGCGCGATCAACTGGCGGCCGAACTGAAGGACCTTTCCTCGGCCGAGGATGCTGCAAATTGGGCTCAGCGGGTGCTTGCCGCCAAAAACACTCTGATCACGCCCGATGCCGATCGGGTCGAGCAGGTTTTCCAGGCGAGACTGACGAGTCTTGTGACCAACGCTGCAGCTGATCAGCCCATGCCGCAAGAAGCCGGGTCGCGGCTCCCACGCACGGATCGAGGCAGAAAGCGGCGGACAGCCACTACTATAAATAAGGGCGCGCTCTCGTTGTCGGCACCACGCCGGGTTCGCGACCGTGACCACGTGAGATTAGTTGCCAAGCAGCCGTGCCTGGTCTGCGGCCGCCGGCCGGCAGACGCCCATCATCTGCGATTTGCGCAGTCAAGGGCGCTTGGCCGCAAAGTCAGCGATGAGTTCACGGTCCCATTGTGTCGCGGCCACCATCGCGAGCTTCACCGCTGCGGCGATGAAGCAGCATGGTGGAAAAGGCGGGGATCGATCCGACCGTTTCCGCTCGCGCCTTGTGGCTGGAAAGTCATCCACTACCCAGCGGTGACGACCAACGCAGGATAGAGCCTGGGCAGCTAATCAAATCGGGTTCGACTGGCAGAACGAAGCCAAATTTTGAAGTCGGCCCCCAATGACCTCTATCAAACAGATCGAAGCCAACCGTCGCAACTCTCTCAAGAGCACAGGTCCCAAGACGGAAGCTGGACAGGGGACTTCTCGCCGCAATGCCCTCCGCCATGGACTGACGGCCGAAACAGTGATTGGTGCCTTGGAGGATACTGAAGATTACAAAGCCTTCGAAGCAGCCATAACCGCCGATTACGATGCGCAATCGGCTGTCGAGCGGGAGCTCGTACTCAGATTGGCTAGTCTACTGTGGCGGCTACGACGGGCAACGACCATCGAGACTGGTCTTTTCGAAATTCAGGCGGACCATCTTAGCGACTTCAGAAAGACGCACCAAATCTCGCCGACCCCACGCGAGATCGTTTATGCGCTGTTCAATGCAAGCTCGGATCGGCAAGCTGCGTCGTACGGTGTCGTGAACGCTATCGAGACGCGCTTGGCTTCAGGACTGACTTCAGCTCAAAGCCAGGTTGCTCCTCATGTTGAGCTAGCACGTTGTTTCTTGCGGCTCTGCAATCTGCCCAATTATGGGCTCGACCGCCTCAGTCGCTATGAAGCTATTCTTTGGCGCCAAGCCGGGCAGATTCTGTTTGCGCTCGACAATTTGGATCGCCGCAAGCCACAGGAGAGAATCCGACGCTTCCGTCTTGGCAGTGAACAAGTACCATCAGGCGTCGGGCGCGAAGAGCGTTGAAGGCAGCAGAGCGTTTTGCGCATTGGGTCAGCGCTCGACAAACGCTCAATCCGCGCCTGCTAGGTTCGTTCGCGCCAAAGCAGACAACGGTGAACTGGACGTCTACGCTCTTTGCGCACTGCTGTGAGTTTTCGAGTGACTCAGGTCTTCGACATTGTCGCCATCACTTTGATCGCGTTTTAGCCTTGGTTTTACAAGGCGGCGGTTATCGTTTGATCCACTTGATCTCCGGCGGGGCTCAGTTTTGTAGGCATCCGTTTGATTAGCCTGTGAATCACCTAACCTCCCAACTCTATATCGAGGGTTCGATTCCCTTCGCCGCTCCAATTCCTCCCCCCATGTCACCCGCGTGGCTTGACCTTGAGCGGGGTATACCTACAAGGTGTTGCCAGGATTGGGGGCGGCAAGGCCCGAACAGCGGCGTGGCTACAGGGACAACCGAACCGCTTTTGGGGTGCCGGGGGAAAGGGGAACTCGGTGCGCGCGCTGCTTAAGCTGAGCGGGCTTATCGACGCTATCAACGTGCAAATCGGTCGTTGGTTTGCCTGGGCGATCCTGCTCGCTGTCGCGGTATCAGCCATCAATGCGGTTGTCCGCAAAACCTTCGACATGTCGTCGAATGCGTGGCTTGAACTGCAATGGGTGTTGTTCAGTGTGGTTTTCCTGCTGTGCGCGTCGTGGACGCTGCGCGACAATGAGCACATTCGCATCGATATCGTGAACAACATGCTGCCACGCGCATTGCGCAATGCGATCGATATCGTTGGTCACACGTTTTTTCTGCTGCCGCTGACGATCATCATGGTCGTGACGGGAATTCCTTTCTTCTCCGGCTCCTTCGCCATCAACGAGCAGTCCACCAATGCCGGCGGCCTGCCGCAATGGCCGGCGAAAGCGCTGATTCCGCTCGGCTTTGCGCTGCTGCTTGCGCAGGCCATTTCTGAGCTGATCAAGCGCATCGCCATCGTCCGCGGGATCATTCCGGATCCGCACGCGACGCAGGTGCATGCGCTCGAAGCCGAGGTAGAACACGTGATCGAAGCCATGAGCAAAGATTAGCCAAGCGTCGCTGCTGCAAGGTTGGGGATGGAAGCATTCATCATACAAAACTTAGCGCCGATCATGTTCGCGTCGTTGATCGTCGCGCTGTTGCTCGGCTATCCGGCCGCCTTTTCGCTGGCCTTTGTCGGTTTATTCTACGCCCTCGTCGGCATCGGGCTCGGTCAATTCCAGCCCGATTTTCTGCAGGCATTGCCCGAACGCGTCTATGGCGTGATGAGCAATGACACGCTGTTGGCGATCCCATTTTTCACGTTCATGGGGTTGGTGCTCGAACGCTCCGGGATGGCGGAGGATCTCCTCGACACGATCGGGCAGCTGTTCGGCTCGGTCCGCGGCGGTTTGGCTTATGCGGTTATTTTTGTCGGCGCGCTCCTTGCCGCCACGACGGGCGTGGTCGCCGCGTCGGTCATTTCCATGGGTTTGATCTCGCTGCCGATCATGCTCCGCTACGGCTACGATCGGCGCTTTGCCTCCGGCGTCATCGCTGCGTCAGGCACGTTGGCCCAGATCATTCCGCCCTCGCTCGTTCTGATCGTCATGGCCGACCAGCTCGGCAAGTCGGTCGGCGACATGTATGAGGGCGCTTTCATTCCAGGTCTCGCGCTCGCCGGAATGTACGCCGTTTACACTCTGATCGTGTCGATCGTTTCGCCGAAAGCGACGCCGGGACTTCCCGCCGAGGTGGTCGGCTTTCGCGAAGCCGATGGCGGCCGCGGGCTCGGCTCGCTGCTCGCCCTCGCCATCGCAAGTGGGATTTTCGGCTGGCTGATGATGCGCAATTCGGACACGCACGGCGCGGATTTCGTCGTGCTGTGCATGTTCTTCGGCATTCTCTTCGCCTTCGGCGTCGCGGTCGTGAATTGGGTGATCGAGCGCCTCACCGGATTCCGCTTCCTGTCGCGCATGTCGCAGCAGACGACCTTTGTTATGGTGCCGCCGCTGTTCCTGATCTTTCTCGTGCTCGGCACGATCTTTATCGGCGTCGCCACGCCGACCGAGGGCGGCGCCATGGGCGCCAGCGGCGCGCTCATTCTCGGCGCGCTCAAGCGGCGTCTGACCTGGGATCTGGTTCGGCAAGCAACGGAGGCAACTGCGAAATTGGCCGCGTTCGTGATCTTCATCTTGATCGGCGCACGGGTGTTCTCGCTGACCTTCTATGGCGTTAGCGGGCACATCTGGGTGGAAAGCCTGCTGACCTCGCTACCGGGTGGCCAGATCGGCTTTTTGCTGTTCGTCAATGCCTTCGTCTTCGTGCTCGCCTTCTTTCTCGATTATTTCGAGCTGGCCTTCATCGTCATCCCGCTGCTCGGTCCCGCCGCAGAGCATCTCGGCATCGATCTGATTTGGTTCGGCGTCATCCTCGGCGTCAATATGCAAACCTCGTTCCTGCACCCGCCGTTCGGCTTCGCGCTGTTCTATCTACGCTCGGTGGCGCCGCGTGAGTCGTTCCTCGACCGCATCACCGGGAAGCTGACACCGGGCATAACAACCGGGCAGATCTACTGGGGCGCCGCGCCGTTCGTGGTGATTCAGCTACTTGCCGTTATTTCGGTCATCATGTTCCCCAGCATGGTCATGCACTATAAGGCGGGCCTCTCGACAATTGATCCCAACAAGGTGCAAATCGACATTCCGCAGATCGACTTGCCGCCGCCGATCGATTTCTCCCAGCCGCCGACTATCAAATAACCGCGGGCGTAGAGCCCGCGGCCTGTACCGCCTGAGCTCCCGCACTTGACGTTACCGATGATCGAGCGTCGCCGCGCGACTTGTGGGTCCAGGCGAAAGACGCGAATATCCGCACGTCACGTTTCCCGGCGCTTGTTGGCAAAATCGACGCGAGCGGCCCGTTGCGATTGCTTGATCAATTCGTCGCGTTTGTTTTAGCAGCCGCCAAATGGCTGGCGCTGCCGATCGTCGCCTTGCTGTTCCTGCAATGGCCGCTGCGCTCGATCGTCGGACTATATTCGCGCGAAGCCAATGACCTGGGGCAATGGCAGTTCGCGATCTATGTGGCGGCTGGCATTTGCGCCGCGACGCGCAGCAAAACGCATCTGGCAGCCGATACGATATCGCGGAATTATTCGCAAACCACGCGCGATCGGCTGGAGCGCGCGGGCGCACTTTTCGGTCTGATTCCCTGGGCGATCATCGTGCTGGTGACGAGCTGGTCACTGGTGCGCCAGTCGACGCTGCTTTTGGAGCACTTTCCCGACACTGGCAATCCTGGCTATTTCATTATCAAGCTGGCCTTATTGCTGCTGGCCGGATTGCTGTTGATCCAAGGCCTTCTCGAAGTCTCTCGTCCGGTCCGGGGAGCAAGTTCGCAATGAGCGAGGCGATGCTGTGGGCGATGCCATGGTTTGGCCTGAGCCTGTTGGTGCTCGTCGGACTTGGCGTCGTTTTCACCGGCATCCCGGCAGCAATCGTGTTACTGGCGGCGGCCTGTTTTGGCGCTGTAGTGGGCGCACTAAGCGGCGCCGTGCCGGTTCAATTGCTCGGCGTCTTGCCCGAACGTCTGATCAATCTCCTCGAAAGCGATCTCCTGCAAGCCATACCGCTTTATGTGCTGATGGGCGCGCTGATCAACCGCCTGCCGCTTGCCGACGCGCTCTATCGTTGCGGCCTCGCAATTGTGCCGGGGCCGGCCGCGCCGGTCGTCTCCGGAATCGCGCTTGGCGCGTTGCTGGGTCCAATGAACGGTTCGGTGGGCGCGAGCGTACTGGCCTTGTCGCGGGTGGCGGAGCCGCGGCTCGCGGCCTCGGGGATCGCGCTGCCGCGCCGCGCCGCGATCATCACCGTGGCAAGCACGCTCGGCGTCGTGGTGCCGCCGTCGCTGGTGCTGATTCTTCTCGGCGACGCGATGCTGAACGCGCATACGATCGCGGTGACCGCAACCGGCCGCGAGGATCGTGTCATCAATACGCAGGACGTGTTCCACGGCGCGCTTGTTCCGGCCGCACTCTATCTCGCTGCCTGTCTCTTTGTCGGCTGGTGCTTTAATCGCCGCGTCAAGCCGGAAGACACGGCAAAAACGATTGCCGTCGCGCCACCGACTGTGCAGCAGGTGGTTCTGGCCGCGGTGACGGTGCTGGCGATATTGATCCTGCTCGGCGGCGTCACCGCCGGTTATTTTTATGCCGTCGAGGCTGCGGCAATGGGCGGTTTTGTTCTGCTGCTTGCAGGCTTTGTCAGTGGGCGACTGCCGCTTCCGGTACTCAACGAAATCCTGAGCGAGGCGCTCGCGCTCACCGGCGCTTTGTTTTTTTTGCTGGTTGCCGCAACCACCTTGACGTTGATGTTGCGAATCCTGGGCACCGACCTGCTGATCGACAAATGGATCGCCGCCATTCCCGGTGGTCCACTCAGCGCCACCGTCATCGTGCTCGTCGGTATAGCGCTCAGCGCACTGGTGCTTGACGCTTTCGAGATCATTTTCGTTGTCGTCCCCATCGCCATACCGCCGCTCCTCGTGCGGGTAGCGGATGCGCGCTGGGTCGCCGTTCTCGTCTTGCTCGCGCTGCAAGCGAGTTTTATCAACCCGTTGATCGGCTACGCCGTGATGATGACGCGTACCGTGCTCCAGCAGCCAATTCCGTTTTCGGCGCTGCTGCGCGCGTTATTGCCCTATCTCTTCGCGCAGGCGGTGCTGTTGCTCGCCGTACTGCTCGTCCCGCAGCTCACCCATATCGGTGAAGGAGCGGGCGACAGCAGCCGCAAGCCGCCTGCCATCTCCGACCGCGAGATGGAAAGGCGTTTTCAGAAAATGTTACCGCCGCCGGAGCCGCCGGTGCTCAATCTCGAGCCGCAGCGTCAACAATGAAAAGGGCCGGCGCTGAGCCGGCCCCTGGATTGCATATTGCCGAGAATGGTGTCTCAGCTCTTTGGGCGCATCCGGATCATGAAGGTCTCGTAGGAGTACTCGGCGACCTGCCACCACAGATTTTCGTCGTTGCGGAAGGCGTCGATCGAAGCCAGCACCTTTTTGAAAGTGGGGTTCTTGGCCGATTCTTCGGCGTTCACTTCGTTCGAAGCCTTCATGCAGGCTTCCATGATCGACTGGCTGAACGGGCGCAGTTGCACGCCGTTCGCGACCAGACGCTTTAACGCCTGCGGGTTGCGGGCATCGTAGCGCCCCTGCTGTTCGACGTTGAGGGCGGCGGCAGCGACCTCCAGCAGAGCTTTGTAGTTTTTCGGCAGCTCGTTCCACTTTGGGAGGTTGATCAGCAAGTGGTTCGCCGTGCCGCCTTCCCACCACCCGGGGTAGTAATAGAATTTCGCGATCTTGTAGAAACCCAACTTCTCGTCGTCGTAGGGGCCCACCCACTCGGCGGCATCGATCGTACCCTTTTCCAGCGCCGGGTAGATATCGCCGCCGGCAAGCTGCTGCGCCACCACGCCAAGTTTGCCGACTGTTCTGCCGGCCCAGCCGCCGATCCGCATTTTCAGACCATTGAGATCCTCGACGGTGTTGATCTCTTTGCGGAACCAGCCGCCCATTTGCGCGCCGGTATTGCCCATTACGAAGCATTTCATGTTGAAGTTGGCGCCGACTTCATCAAGCAGCTTCTGACCATCGCCCTCATAGTACCAGGCGTTCTGCTGCCGGGCGTTCAGACTGAACGGCGAAGCGCAAAACAGCGCCCAGGTTGGATCCTTGCCAATGAAATAGTACTGCGCGCTGTGACCCAGCTCGACGGTGCCGTTCTGGACGGCATCGAGTACCTGGAGGCCAGGCACAATTTCACCGGCGGCGAAAACTTGAATTTGGAATTTGCCGTCGGTCGCATCGGAAACGTATTTCGCCAGATTCACACAGGAACCGAACAGCGTGTCGAGCGATTTCGGCCAGCTCGCAGTCAGGCGCCACCTCAGCTCCGGCATGGACTGAGCGATCGCGGGCGCCGCAACTGCGGCTCCTGCCAGTCCGACGCCGGCGGTCTTCAGAAATTGACGACGTTTCATAAAACGATCCTCCTGACGGCGGCGCCGAAGCGGCGCCGCCTTACCTCGTCCAAGCCCTATTTTAGGGGGCTTCGGCGGGGGCGGGAAGCGCAAACCCGTTAACGAAAAGGTCCGGTCGTTGGCCCCTCACGGTATTCGACGCCGGTGTGCCGCTAAGTCGCAGGCCCGCGCTGCGAAGAACTGTAATCAGCGTTTGTTGGTCTCTTCCAGGAGCGCGAGCTTGCCTCCGAGCCATCGCGTCGTTGGCGCTTGGATGAGGATCGTCATCAGGATGGCGATGAAGGTCACCGAGGCGATCATTTGCGCCCCCGGCGCCTTCATGCCGAGCAAGATACCGGCAAGCGCTGCCGGAATAACACCCGTCTCCCGGGTCCAGCACATGAACAATATCTCGTTGAGGCTCCATCGCGCTCGCCGATCCGGCAGCGTGCAGGCAAAGACCGTGATGGGCCGCGCCACCAGCATGAAAATTAGCACCACGAGAACGCCGCCGGCGAGGTACCGATTCATCAAGGTGAAATCGACTTGGCTGCCGAGCAGGATGAAGATAAACAGACGCACAATGAATGAGGTGGTCTCAACATATTGATCGAGTCGCTGCGACTCGGCATCGCCCATTTTGAAGCCGAACGAGTCCTTGTTACCGAGCATGATGCCGAACACGAAAACCGCCATGAACCCGCTGGCGCGCAAGCCATCCGCGGCGAAATAAGCGCCGATCACCGCCATGATCGTGACGACGGGGGCATATTCCATGAAAAAACCCCAGCGTTCATGCGCGATCAGCAGTGCCGCAAGGTAACCGAGCACGGCGCCGGCGGCGATGCCCACCGCGGCTTCCGTGACCAACTCGAGCAACGACGACGACAGCGAAAACTCGCCCGTGCCCATCGCCACCGTCAAAACGCCGAAGGTGACGATGGCGCCGGTCGCGTCATTGAAGGCCGACTCGCTCATCACCGTTTGCGCCACGCGGTCACGAATATGGACCTGACGAAAAATGGGCACCAACGTCGCAGGATCGGTCGACGCCAACGTGGCGCCAAGCAAAGCCGCCACGATCCATGGCACACCGAGAACGAAGTATGCCGCCGTGGTGGTGATCGCCGCAGTAATCAGTACGCCGACGGTCGCGATCACAACGATCGTGATCCAAACCTGCTTCATGACATGAAACCGCAGCGAAGCGCCGCCATCGAACAAGATATAGCTCGCACCGAACAACAGAAGAATTTGGTAGAGCGCGGAATCGGCTTTGATGTCGATCAGGCCCAAGGCTTGGGGGCCGATCAGCATGCCAGCGAGCAGAAATACGGCGACGTCGGGGATTTTGGTTTTCTGCGCGAATAGCCCCGCGACCGTGCCCACTGCAAGGATGAGGCCGCCGGACATCAACGTATGCTTCGCAATTTCAACTGAAGCCGGCTGGTCCAATTGCTTCCTCCCAATCTGGTCGCAACGATTTACGTGCAAACAAAGCGTTGCGCCAGATATAACTTCCCCGAATTAATCGTCGCTGCCGGGCCACCCGCCGTCTGCACGCAGCGCGGCAAAATCCGAAGCTCCAAGTGATCATCGTGCCGAAACGCCGTCCGCCGAGGCCCCATTCGTGCAGGAGGTCGAGATCGCCCTTTCGCCAATGCGCCGCGTCCAAACCCTGCCGGCGGTGCTGCTCGGTGTCTATACGCGTTGGTTCAACGATTGGGCGCTGCTTGTGGGTTGGGCCGTGGGCACCGCGGTCGGCACCTGGATGTTTGTCGCGGCAAATCTGACGCCGAATTTTCCGCTGGCGATCAGCGACTATACATTCCCAGGTTACAGCGCGCTCTATACTGTCATCCTCAATCTCGTCGTCACCGTCGTGCTGACGCCCGTCTTCAATGCGCTCGGCAGCGCCCAGACCGACGCGACGGTCGCCGCCGACTATCGCACCTGAAGCACGCGTTGCCGACGTCGCCCCGATCGTGGCAGATTGCGGCGACCGTGCAATCATGCGCGCGTGCCAACCGCATTGCCGAGGGAGTACGATATGGCCTGGGTGAAGGCGATGGATATCGCATACGGGCGCCTCAAGGCGCCCGATCTCGACGTCATGGAAGAATTTCTCACCCGTTTCGGCTTGCGGCGCAGCGATCGGACCGCCAACGCGCTTTATATGCGCGGCACTGATCCCAGCCACCACATCCATGTCACCGAGAAAGGCAATCCGAAGTTCGTCGGTCTCGCATATCACGTTGAGAGCGAAGACGATCTCAAGCGCTTGGCCAAAGCGCCCGGCGCCTCGGGAATCGAAAACATCGATGAACCCGGCGGCGGCAAGCGGGTCAGGCTGCGCGAGCCCAACGGCTATCAGATCGAGGTGGTTTGCGGCATCGCGGCGGTGCTGGAAATACAGGTCAAGCGGCAGAAACTCAATTCCGGCGAAGCGCCCTTGTCACGGGCCGGCGAATTGATGCGGCTGCCGAGAGGTCCCTCGCACGTCAAACGCATCGGCCATGGCGTGTTGATGACGCCGCGTTTTCGCGAGACCGTGGATTGGTTCCGCGAAATGCTCGGTTTTGTCTGCTCGGATGACGTCTACGTAGAGAAAAAAGACAACATCATCGGTTCATTCAATCGCTGCGACCGCGGCGACCGCTATGTCGATCACCACGTCTTCTTCTGCTTGGCGCACGAGAAGACCGGGCTCAACCATCTTTCCTTCGAGGTTTCCGATATCGACGACGTCTGCATGGGGCACGATTATCTCAAGCAGTTCGGCAAATACGAGCATATGTGGGGGATCGGCAGGCATGTGCTTGGCAGCCAGGTCTACGATTACTGGGCCGATCCGTGGGGTCACGTCCACGAGCACTGGGCCGATAGCGACCGCCTCAACCTCGCCAACGGCTCGAACCTCGTGGCCGCGGAGGAAGCGCTGGTCTCGCAATGGGGCGAGGCTCCGCCAGAAAAATTCATCAATCACGCCAGCCCGTGATGGCGGGCCACGTGAAAATGAAGACGCCTACATCCGCGTCACGCGCGCGTGCAGCAATGCGGCGCGGCCGCCGCGAACTTCCTTGACGCAGCGAGCGAGCGCCGCCGGCACGTGGGCCGGATCGCTCACCTCCTCGCCATAGGCGCCGAACGCTTCGGCGACTTTTGTGAAGTGCACATCGGGCGCGAGCTCCGCCTCAAACCCGTTGGCTGATTTAGCTTCACCTTCCGGGTACACGCGCAGCACCGACTGCTTCACCGCGTTCCAGCCGGTATTGTCCATCACGATGGTCAAGATCGGCAGCCGGTATTGCTGCGCGACCGCAAACACCGAGGTTGGATTGCCGAAATAAAATCCGCCGTCGCCGCAAATCTGCACTGCGAGCCGGTCCGGCGCGGCAAGCTTGGCGCCGAGAGCGGTGCCGCCCGACCAGCCGAGGCCGCCGCCGCCGGCGCGAACGGTGGTGTTCGGCACGGCTCGCGGAATCTGCATCAGCACCGCGGCCGCATTGGTGACGCCCTCGTTGAATATCAGGTCTTGGTCGTCAAGCAGCTTGCCGAGTTCGGCCGTCAGGTAATGCGGATTGATGGCCCCGGGCCGGCCTTTATCGGCCGCAATCTTGGCTGCGTGCGCGATGCGCTCGTCGCGCAACGCTTTGATGCGCTTCAATCGTGCCGCGACCGTCTCCTTGAAACGCGGCGTAGCTTTGGCTTTCAGCGCTTCGAGCACTTGCTCAAGAATGCGGCCGCTGTCGCCCTGCATGCGCAGGCTGCCTGGAAACGTCCACATCGGCGAACCCGGTTTGAGCGTGTCAATATCGATGTGCGCCCAGAATGTCTTCTCGTTGGCGTACACGTCGCTCGGGAACCAGGGTACGTCGACATCGACCAATAGCCCGACATCCGCTTCGGGCACTGCCTTATCGGCGGAAAATCCGACGAAGCATGGACTGGCATGTGAGATATTGTTGGTCACATTGGCTTCGTACACGGCGATACCGGCAAATTGCGCCAATGCATCAATCGCACGCGAGCCGCGCTCATGACGGCCGGCATAGCCGGTGATCAGAACCGGGTTCTGTGCGTTGAGGAGCCGCTCCGCCAGGGCTGCTACCAGCGCTGGATCACCGCCGCCGCCGGAGGTCGCGGCAAATTGGTCTGCAGCATAGCGCCGGATCTCGTCGGCGCGCCAATGCTGCGTCAGCGTTTCCCGCTGCATCATCATATAAACCGGCCCGCACGGCTCGCTTTGCATGATCGAGGCGGCGCGCCGTAACGCCTCCTTGACGACGACGCCCGAGGGCAAGGTCCATTCCCACTTCAGATAGGGCCGCACCAGGCTCGCTTGATCGAAGGGCTCCTGCACGAAATGCACATAGGTGTCCCGCGAACCGACCAGCTCGTCATTGGCGGTGTACGGCGCCTTGCCCGCCATCAACAGGACGGGCAGGCGGCTGCGAAACAGATTATGCATGCCGTTTGCGGTGTTTGCGGTGCCCACATCGACGTGCACCAGGACGCCCTGGCCGCGGCCGGTCACCAGCGCATAACCAGCCGCCATATGTGCTGCCGTGTTCTCGTGCGGGCAGCGCACGATCGTCGGCATCGGCTCGCCGCGCCTGCGGCGATGCGCCATTTCGTCGATGATCGGGGCGTGGTCGGTTCCGAAATTGCAGAACAAGTAATCGATGCCGATCTCGTTCAATCCTTCGAGCAGGTAATAGGCCGTGGCGAAATCGGGAACATTGGTTTTGCGCGCAACCGACGTATCCATTTGTGAGCACTCACTGAAAGTTTGCTGAGCGGGCGAGCTAGTTTACCCGGGTTTGGTGTGCCGAGGCCTTATAGCATCCTTTGCCGCGCAGGTACGTCGGCATAAAGACCGGGAATCCCCGAACTCTTGCCACAATGCCGGGCCATACCGCGCCTGATTGAGCGGGGAGAGGGTACTCCATGAAATGGCAAGCGGCTCTGGCCGGCGCGTTCGCGTCGGCCCTCGTGACGTGCGCGGCATCTGCAGACGTCCGAATCACCGGCGATCCAGGGGGCGAAGTGTCCTCCTACATCGAGAAATTCGTTGAGATCCGCAATACCGGCGAGCGGATTATCGTCGACGGGCCGTGTTTATCGGCCTGCACCTTGTTCACCGGAATCGTCCCGCGCGACCGCGTGTGCATTACCCGCCGCGCGGCTTTGGGCTTCCACGCGGCGTCCTATTACAACGACGCCTCGCGTTCGCTCGTGCCGACCCGACATGGTAGCGCGCTCGTCATGCGGCTTTATCCGCCGGCGATCCGCGCCTGGATCAATCGGCACGGTGGACTGCGGCCGCAAATGATCGTGATGCGCGGCCCGGAATTGAGCGCGCTCTATCCTATCTGTCAGTAAGCGTTGCGCTATAGATCGGTGAGGCACCGCCACGCCTGCGGTGCTTTTCGCCGTTGTCGGCAGGTGAATTCCGGCCTATCTAAACCGGGCCGGAATCGTCGCCATGCCTGAGCTTATCGCACGACAACGTTTTTCCGGGCCGCTGTTCGTCGGCAGCGTGCTCGTGGCCCTGGCGCTCGCCGGGACGGGCATGCTCTGGGCGCATTACGGCACGGCGGTGTTTTTCGAAACCATTCGCGCCGGTTTTGCGACGTGCTTTGGCTGATGGAAAAGTGACGAAAGCCGTGAACGCGAATACATCCCGCATCATGTTGCTGCTCGCCGCGTTTCTCGGCGGGCTGTTCCTGTTTTTCGGCGCCATCATCTTCGTGACCGGCCGCGCTCCCACGCCGGTCGGACCCGCGATCACCGCCGTCGGCGGCCCGTTCCACCTTGAAGATCAGAACGGCAAGCCGGTCAGCGATGCGGACCTCAAGGGACGTCCTTTTCTGGTGTTCTTCGGGTTTACCCATTGCCCCGATATTTGTCCGACCGCTCTGTTCGAGATGTCGCAAATCATGCGCGCGCTGGGACCGGATGCTGACCGCACCGCGGCCTTGTTCATTACTGTTGATCCGGAGCGTGACACCCCGGCGGTGATCAAGGATTATCTGTCGAATTTCGATCCGCACTTGCGCGGTTTGACTGGCGATCAGGCCTCGGTGACTGCGGCGCTTAAAGCCTATCGAGTCTACGCCAAAAAGGTGCCGCTCGATAATGGCGACTACACGATGGATCACACGTCGCTGGTTTACCTGATGGACAAGGATGGCGGTTTCGTCGCGCCGTTTAACGTAAGCCGGACACCCGAGGCCGAAGCGGCCGACCTCCGCCGCTATTTCTGATGGCCCGCGATGCTCGCATAGCGCCGGTGCAACTGGCACTGCCAGCAGCGCTCGTTGCGGTGGCCATCATGATGTTGGCGAACGCACCGCAACTCGTGGCGCAAGACGGCGTCGCGCCGCCGACCGGGTCGGCCGTTCCCGGGTTCTGGGATCCGCGACGCCGGCCCGAACGACCGGATCTTTCGCGTATCCAATCGATCCGGTTTCTCACCGAACTCGATTATCCGCCGTTCAATTATGTCGGAGCGGACGGCAATCCGACCGGGTTCAATATCGAT
>Ga0126372_10000443_pt1 | contig 14380 bp, 10 predicted proteins | sample PanSoiMetaPlot_6_FD_92762 | JGI IMG/M metagenome (GOLD analysis project Ga0126372, IMG submission 92762) | Tropical forest soil microbial communities from Panama - MetaG Plot_6 | ecosystem: Environmental > Terrestrial > Soil > Tropical forest > Bulk soil | place: Panama | collected 2016-02-17
CACCGCACTCCAAAGCACTCCGAGAACTAAAGGTATCTTTAGGTGTCGGTTGGACGCGCAGCGTGTAGAGTTCACTGCTGAATGCCGCCGCCGGAACCACCTCTGCGTGCGGATGCCGACGCGATTCGCGCCGCGCTGCGCGAGGAGCTGACACCACTCCTCGTTCGACGGATGCGGGCCGGGATCTGGATTCTCGTCGCCGCGCTGTTGCTCTTCTGGTTCGAGGTCGTCGTCATCTATCCGGCGAACTGGGCGCCGCTCTTCCGGGTGAAGGGCGTGCAGCTGGTCACGCTGGTATGGGCGTACTGGATGCTGTCGCGCCCCCCGCTGCGCTGGCAACGCTCCATCTGGGTCGGGCTCGTCGTGCTCACCGAAGTGTGCGTGACGACCGTGCTGTCGAGCATCATCACCGACGACCCGGTGAGCGCCTTGCTGTTGTTCATCGTCCTCACGATGGGCACGGCGATTTTGCTGCCGTGGGGCACGTGGCCGCAGGTGGCGACGGTCGCCGTCGCCGCGGTGATGGTGGTCGTCAACATGATCTGGGTGCCGGCGCCGCAGGCGGGCATTCAGTCGGCCGCCGTCGCCACCTTCCTCGCCTTCATCACCTCGGTGTATGCGAGCTACTCGCTCGATCGCTCGCGCTACGCGCGCGCCTCCGCGCAGGCCGGCGAGCGCGCCAGCGTCGCTTGGCAGGGCGCGATGATCGAAGCGGCCCTCGACTGCATCGTGACCATGGACCACGCGGGCCGCATCCTGGAGTTCAATCCGGCGGCGGAACGCACCTTCGGCTATCGACGCGACGACGTGCTCGGCCGAAAGTTGGCCGACGTGATGATCCCGCCCGCCCTGCGCGAGGCGCACACGCGCGGCCTCGAGCGCTATCTCGGGACCAGCGAGGGGTCGTTGCTCGGCACGCGCATGGACACCACGGCGATGCGTGCAGACGGCTCGAAGTTTCCCGTCGAGGTGGCGATCACCCGCGTCTCGCAGCCCGGGCCGCCGGTGTTCGTCGGCTACGTGCGCGACCTCACCGCCCTGGCACAGGAGGCGCGCGTCGCCTCTGCGCTGGTGCGCGTCGGCACCGAGGTGATGTCGCTGCTCGATACGCGGCGAATCCTCGACCGCTTGTGCGCGCTCACCACCGAGGTGTTGGGCTGCGACTGCAGCGATTCGTTTCTGTGGGAACCCGGCGATGACGTTTACGCGTGGACGGCGGGCTACAGCCGACCGCCGGAAACGGCGCGACAGCGCGCCGCCATGCGCGTGCCGCGCGACGCCATCGCGGCGTTGCTGAGGCGCGTGCAGCGCGACGAGCCGGTGCCGATGTATCGCCTGCACGACGGCCGCGACGCCGAAGCGTTGCTCCATCCCGGCGTATCGAGCGCGCTGCACATGGCGCTCTGCCAGGGTGACCAGGTCATCGGCATCCACACCGCGGCGTATCACGGGCGCACCGAGCCGTTCTCCGCGCAGGAATTGCGCATCGCGCGCGGCATTGCCCAGGCCGTGTCGATGGCGCTCAACAACGCGCGTCTGGTCGAAGAGGTCGAACACGCCAACCACGTGAAGTCGGAGTTCCTCTCGACGATGTCGCACGAGCTGCGCACGCCGCTGGCGGCCCTGCTCGGGTACGCCGAGATCGGCGACGCGGACGACGTCGACAGCGCGGAACGCCGACATTGCCTGCATCGCATCCGGGCCATTGCCAGCGAGCTGTTGCAGCTGATCGAAAGCACGTTGGAGATCGGCCGCGCCGAGGCGGGACGCGACGAGATACGCCTCGAACCCGTGCCCGTGCGCGCCTTCTGGCACGCGCTGGCGGAACAGAGCGCCAGGTTGCCGCGCCATCCGGACGTCGAGTTCGAATGGGATCCGGAGGTGCCGGACGCGACCATCGTCACCGATCCGCACAAGCTGTCGGTCGCGCTCCGCAACCTGATCAGCAACGCCGTGAAGTTCACCGAGCGCGGCCGCGTACGCCTCGCGCTCGAGCTCGGCGTCGATGCGGTGGTGTTTCGTGTCAGCGATACCGGCGTCGGCATTGCCAGCGCGGATCGGGAGCTCATCTTCGAGATGTTCCGCCAGGGCAGCGGCCCGTCGGCGCGCCGGCACGACGGCACCGGCCTCGGACTCTATCTGACGCGCCGATTCGTCGAGCAGCTGGGTGGGACGGTTGCGGTCGACAGCGCGCGGGGACTGGGCTCCACCTTCACCATCGCGATCCCCCGCCTCAACGTGTCGGTGACGCAAACGGCCGAGGCGGCGGTCGAGCCGGTTGCCCGCGCGGCAAGTCGGCCGCCGCGACCGGACGCCTGACCGTCCACGGCGCGCGCCGAGCCCCCTGACGGTCGCGGCAGTTGAATCGGCCGCCGGCTGTGCAGTAGCACCAGCGGCGACGGCGATGGCACGCAGGCGAGACACGACGAGCCCGGCGGCGGTCGGGCTCCTGGCTACGATCGGGCTCGGCCTTTCGGCCGGCGCCATGTTCGCGGAAGGCGCCGTGCTGGTGCCGTCGTGGCGCGCCATGCCGCCCGAGGCATTCCTCAGCTGGTATGCGGCGAACGCCGGCCGGCTGTTCAACTGCTTCGGCGGCTTGGAGGTCGGCGCCGCGGTTCTCGCCATTGCCGCCGCCGTGCTGACGCGATCGCTGCCCGGGCGCAGCGGTGCGTTCTTCATCGCTGCCGCCGGCCTCGCGGTGGCGGTGCTGGCGCCGTTCCTATTCTACTTCGGACGAGTCAATGCGAGCTTCGCGGCTGGGACCATCGCCGTCGAGCACGTCGGCGCGGAATTGACGCGCTGGGGCGAATTGCACTGGGTCCGCACCGCCATCGGCATTGCCGCCTTCACCGCAGCCATCCTCGGCGTCCGCGCGTTCGGCGAAGAGCCGCGCAGTCCAGTGGAATGAGGACAGGTTACTCTGGGGGCGCGGGCGGCTCGCCCACTGATCGCGCGAGGTGAGAATCAACAAAGCCGGGCACGCGCCCGGAATCTCGTGTTGACGGCGCCCGAACGGAAGGTCAACCACGGATCACACGGATTTCACGGATGCGATTGAAGCGCATCAGCCCGTTGGATGCCGCGGAGTGAGGATCTGCGCTTGGAATCAGTATCCGCGTCATCCGCGTCATCCGTGGTTAAAGACGCGCACTGATTGTGGGCACAGTAGGCGGGCGTAGCGGCTAGGCGCGGGCAGCGGGCGAGCCGCCCGCGCCCCAGCATTAGGGGAGTGGTTGTTTGCCGGCAAATGCCGGGCGATCGCTCAATGTCCGCGGACGGAGACGCGGCGCGCCGGAGTGGCGGTGGCGGGCGGCGGCGGCGCCTGGGCAGGTGTTCCGCAGCGGGCTGGATCCGCGACCAGCGGCAGTTGGAAATCGCCGGCCGGCGTCGCGCGACCGATGGTGTCGCCCTCCGGACGGGCGAGCACAAACAGCGTGCGGGTATGCGGCGCCAGCAGTGAGACGACCTCCCACCCCAGTGCCGGCGCGCAGGCAGCGCTCACGTCGGCAGGCGCCGGGAGGACGCCATAGAAGAGCTCCTTGAGCTCGCGCTCGGGGCGGTCGCCGTCGCGCAGGATGAGGCCGCTGAGCATGCCGCGCGGAACCGGCGCGGCGGAATAGCGATCGACCGTGGAGACCTTGAGGCGCTTCTTCGGAATCGCGAGATCGAGGGCGGCGCCGTCCACCTGCCACTGTGCCGGCGAAAGCTTCGGAGGCTGCACCGGCAACGCCGGCCGCGCACTGGGATCACCCCACAGCGCGAAGGCGAGCGCGGCCCGGTAGGTTTTCGGCCAATCGCTGTGTTTGCGCCGCTTCTTCAGCTCGGTCACCGCGAGCAGGTAGTTGCGCGCGTTGCGCACCGCGGTGCCGAGGTCGGTGGCGTCGTACAGGAGACTGTCGAACAGCGCGCGGGCGAAGGCGGTACCCGACGAGCTGTAGATCGCAGCCGACGTGGCGACGATCGCCTGCGTGCCGCGTTCCAGCAGGATGAACGGGTCGGAGCGGTCGAGCGTATAGCAGCCCTGCAGAACGACCAACGGCGGCGTGCGCTCGACCGCCACACCGCCGCGCTCCTCGAGCGTGAGATCGCGCGCGTGGCCCTCCCACACCAGCACACCGGCCTGCTCGAGGGCGTCGTGGATCGCCGCCGGCGTGACCGCATCGCCGTACTGCGCCCCGACTTTGACGCCGAGGTTGCGCAGCTCGCTGACGGTCGTGCGCGAGATCGTCTCGCCCAGGGCAAACTCCTGATCGGCGTTGGAGAGAATGAGCACGCGCTCGCCGGTGCCGAGCCCGATGTGCAGCTGGCGGGCCAGCGTCACACTGCCGCGCGCGGCGCTCTCGGCGACGAAGCGGCCGACCGCGTAGTCCTGCGGTCGGCCGTGCTGCAACTCGGAAAAGAGCTCGACGCGCACGTCGCGATCGCCGCCGAGCGCCTCGGGACCGCCCGCCTGCAGCACCGGATCGGGCACGCGATGGCTGCGCAACGCGCGCTCATCGCCGACCAGATAGATGTGGGTTGGCGTCAAGCCGTGGGTGTCGATGAAACGCTGCACCTCGGCTTCGACCGTGTCCGCAGTCGAGTCGTCGACCAGCACGAGCGGCGCGCGCTGCGCCGCGGCGATCAGCGGCGCGAGCAGCGACAGCGACGACGGCGAGAACAGCCCTTCGCGATCACGCGGGTTGGCCACGACGACCGTGTGCGGTGCTTCGCCGAGCCGGCGCAGCGCCACCTTGTCCACGGCGGCGGGGGACTTCAGGCGCACGACGTGCGCACCGGGCACCTTGGGCGCGGGCGCACCCGGTAGGACGTACACGAGATCGAGCGACCAGCCGTCGAGCCCCGGCGGCGGCGCGGCTGCGTCGCCCGCCACCGGCAGCAGCGCGGCGCCCGCGGCGGCCGCCAATGCCGCCCCGCGCAGCAGCGTGTCGTAGTTCGTGGCCGGCGCGATGACTGCGGTGCGAGCCTGCGGCCAGAGCTGATGCGCAAAGGCGATCAGATCATCGATGCGCGTGCAGGGCCGGCCCGCCTCGGCCTCGAGCAACGCGCGCGCAGCACTCGGTGTACCCGCGCGCACGAGGCAGTCGATCGGACGGCCGGCTTCGGCAGCGAATCGCCGCAGAACCTCGACGTCCTGCGGATCGAAGAGCACGACCGGCCGGCTGGTGCCGGCGCCGAGCAGTACCATCGACGCCAGCGCGGCGTCATCCGCCGGCACGATCTGGAGCGGCGACAACTCGGCGCGCAGCGGGCTCGCGACGGCGAATGAGAGAAGCAACGCTCCCGCGATGCGGCGGCCGAAGCGGCCTATCACCGCAGTTGGTGTGCGCACAGCGTTGCTCCAAGAGGCGAGGGCCTTCGACCACGGATGACACGGATCCGGATTCCAGCCGCAGGCCTGCGTGTGATGTAGTCCGTGAATCGGCGGAATCCGTGCTTGAGCTTTCTCCTTCGGAAAGCGCCTACGCAGCCGCCCGATACATTTGCCGCCATCGCGGACCGCCACGATTGGCAGCGGGCGTGGCCGGCGAGTCACGTCTTTCCCTCCACCGGTACCGCCTGCACGGTATAGCTTGCCTGCACGGGGCCTTCGACCGTCAGCACGCGCTCGCCGTCGCGCGTCAGGGCGACGTAGCTCTTCGGCTCGCGGCCCACCCAGCCGTGCGACGCGCTCACCGGGTACCAGCGTCCCTGGGTCCACACCTCGGTCCAGAACACCCGCTTGTGCGGCGTGGTGCTGTTCAGATTGACGCCTTCGACCAGGCGGGCGGGGATCCGCGCGCAGCGCAGACTGGTCGTGAACACGCGCTCGATGCCGATGCGCTTGCCTTTGCCGCTGCGGATCACGTCGAGGGTGAGGCTCTTGCCGGCGCGGTCCCACGCCAGCCGCTCGCGCGTGACCTGAAAGATGGCGCGCATGAGGTCGGTGGTGCCGGTACTGCTGAGCAGCGGGCTGACGTTGGTTTCGAGAAAATCGCGCACCAGGAGCGAGCGCGACTGGAACACCGGGCTGGGGCTCACGAATGGCAGGAGCTCGGCCGGCGGTGCCGACACCGGCTGCACCGCGGGCACCGCCGCGAGCTGGCGGCGGCGGTGTACCGTGTAGCGCACGGCGACGCGGCGCGAGCCCTTCAGCTTACCGCGCAGCAGCACGTGCGGCTGCGGCCCGTCGCGGACGACGGTAGCGTCGAGTCCGCGCGCCGTCACCTCGACCTCGCCGATGCGCTGAGTGTCGGTGTCGGCGGGCAAGGCCAGCCGGACGCTCATCGGCGCGCCGTTCCCGTCGCTGATTCGAACGGCAAACGTGACGTCCCAGCGCGACGGCGTGGTCACCGCCTGCGCCGCGGGCGGGCGGCCGACCAACAGAGCGAGCGCGGCGGTGCTCAGAACAGCTCGCGTGCGACGCGCAGGCGCTCGCCCCATGACGACAGCTCCGCCGCCGGCACGCGGTCGGCGCGCTGGAGGCGGGAAAGGAGTCCCTCGTTGTTGGCGACCTGAATGGCCAGGCCGGGCCGGGCGTTGAGCTCGAGCAGCAGCGGCCCATGCTGGACATCGATCACCACGTCGACCCCGAGATAGCCGAGGCCGCTGATCTCGGCGGCGCGCACCGCCAACGAGAGCACGGCGTCCCAGGCGGGGATCGGAAAGCCGATCAGCGGGACTCCGGTGTCGATGTGGTGGGTGATCGGCTCGTTGCGGCAGGCGGCGTGCGTGGCGCGCCCGCTGGTGATCGAGATGCCGACGCCGATGGCGCCCTGGTGCAGGTTGGCGCGGCCGTCCGATTCGATGGTCGGCAGCCGGCACATCGCCATGATCGGCATGCCGCGATAGACGATCACGCGCACGTCCGGGATGCCGAAGCGCGCCAGATCGGCAAATGCCGGATGGAGCACCACGCGCTCTTCGATGAGACAGCTGTCGATGTCGCCGCGCAGCGAGAAGACGCCGGAGATGGTGCTGGAGACGTGCTGGCGAATCTCGACCGCGCTCAGCAGCGCGCCGCTGCTCTTGCGGTAGTGCCCGTTCTCGACCGCGGTGATGACAACGATGCCGTTGCCCTGCGCGCCGCGCGCCGGCTTGAGCACGAACTCCTCGCGGCCGTCGAGCCAGCGCGGCATGTCGCGCAGTTGATGGTGATAGGTGATAACGCCGAGCGAGCGCGGCGTGGGGATGTCGGCCTGCGCCGCCAGCTGCTTGGTGTAGAGCTTGTCGTCGACGCGCGGCACGTGCCAGCGCGGGTTGAGCGGCAGGACGAGGTCGCCGTTGCGCTGGTTGATGCCCAGCACACCGCGGTCATGCAGCGCGCGGGCGCGAGCGAAGAAGCGTCGCATCCGAGTGGGGTGGGCCTACACGGGCGGCGTGAGCCGCGGAGCGTCGGCGAGGGCGCGAAAACGAATCAATTCGCTGAGACGATAGCCCGTGTAGCGGCCCACGGCAACCAACAGCCCGAGGATGACGAGCAGGAGCTCCGGGTAGACGAGGAACAGCGTCTGCAAGCCGCGCGCGTGGATCACGCCGTAGGTGAGATAGATTGCCGCCAGCGTGGCGGCGATGCGGCGCAGGGTATGGCCGGCGCCTTCTTCTTCGAGCCCGACGCTGATGCGCTCGACGATCATGGTCATGATCACGAAGGGAAACACGCCGATGCCGCTGCTCGGCATGCCGTACTTGTCGCCGATGATGAACAGCACGGCCATGAGCAGGATGACGAGCGTGAGGATGAAGGCGATGCGGGCCGCCAGCAGGAGATAGAGCCGGCGGATCAGCACGCGCGACAGCAGCGCGGCGCTGACGATCACGGTGAGGAACAACGTGCCCCATGCCAGCCCGGTGCCGGTGAACGCGAGTGCGATCAGCACCGGCATGAACATGCCGAAGGTCTGCAGCCCGACCACGTTGCGCAGCACGCACATCGCCAGGGCGCCGAGCGGCACCAGCAGCAGGATGCGCAGGGTGTGCTGGATCTGGACCGGCAGGAACAGCAGGGAGACCCGATCCAACGGATGCGGCGAGGCGGCGAGCTGCCGGCGCACCAGCTCAGCGTACGTCTCGAGCTCGGGCTGGACGTCGAAGCGAAACGACAGCGCGCTCGCATTGGTCGCCTTGACGAGCTCGCCGCCGGTGTTGGGCCCGAGCGAGAGGCGGTCGGCCGGCAGGCTGCCGGCGTGCCGTTCGACGACGTCGAAGGGCACCCAGCCGCCGCCGAGATAGACTTCGTTCCAATAGCGGAACTGGTCCTGGCGGCCGCTGGCCAACGGCACGCCCGCCATGACCCGGCAGGGCAGCCCGTTGGCGCGCGTCAGGGCGCAGAACAGCCGGGCCCGTCCGAGGTCGTTGCCGCGTCCTTCGCGGATGACCGTCACGGCGTCCATGGCGGCGCTGCTGCGCACCGCGCCGATCTCGTGCGCGACGAAGGCATACACCTGCTGCGCGAGCACGGCCTTGTTCTTGGTGTCGAGCACCAGCTCGCGCGACAGCTCCAGCACCGCGGGGTCGGCGATCTGGATGCCCGGCGACGCCTCGAGCGCGTCCATCGCCGAGGCTGGATACTTCCCGCCGGGGTCCGTCGCCGGGATCGGGCGCGAGTACGGCAGGGCGTCGAAGGTCACCGAGTAGGTGAGGCTCGCCGCGCCGTCGACCCGTCCGCTCCAGCGCCCGCGCCGATCGCCGTCGCCCTCGCCGATGCTGAAGCGCATCTGCTCGGACTTGACCTGCTCGGCGAGCAGGCGTTGATAGCCGGAGGTGCGGGGCAGGGGTACGTCGACGACGGTTCGGCTGCCGCGGCCGCTCACCGTCACGACGAAGTCGACGCGCCACGTGCCCGCCTCCTCGGCGGTGCTGAGCGGGTAGCCGAGGGCGAGCACCTTGTAGAGAAACAGCGCGACCCCCGCGGCAATCAGCCCGCCGCTCACCGCGACCCATGCACGCATAGGGAATCAGACCAGTGATTCTCAACCGTCGAGTGTCGGCCGACGGGCGCGGACGCCGCCGGCCGTGCCATCGACGATGCAGTGCGTTGTAACACGCACATCCCAACGCCGCCACCGCGCGGGTTCGTGAAGAAATTCACCACAGAGGACACAGAGGTACACAGAGCCGCACCGAGGAGGGCGCGGATCCGGCCGCCCCCTGCAGGCCAGGCAGATTCTGGTGCCGAAAAAAAGCGAGGGGCGGCCGGCTCTGCGCCTTCACCTCAATGGTCCTCTGTGTACCTCTGCGCCCTCTGTGGTGAATCTCTTCGCAAGCCGGCAGGCGCGGCGACGTTTTGACGCCCGGCAATGGCAATGACGCGTGCGAGGCCCGCATGCAGGTGCCCGCGGGCCGCTGCTCCCAGCAACCGCGCGGGTGCGCGCTGCACAGCGACGGCTCGGCATGACGCTTGCTGCCCGAACGCGCAGGGGAATCTGGAGGCATCCACGAATGCGACTCACTTCGATGAAGCTCTGCCGGTTCGAGCGCGGCGTGATGCAGATCGTGCTGGCGAGGCGCGCGGACATTGCGTGGGGACGACTGTCGGCGATCGAGAACGGGGACGCGGAGGCCCGGCCGGAGGAGCTGCAACGCATCGCCGCGGCGCTGCAGGTTCCGCTCAAGGCGCTGCTCGCCGGCTATCCCGGCGAAGTGTCCAGCGCCTGAGGACGAGGCGGGTCCGGAACGCGGACGGCGGGTCCGTCCGCGTTCCGGTGATCCTCGCTCGCAGCGGCCCTAGGGAAGCTTGGCCTTGAACGTCGTCGCGTCGTCGGCATCGACGTTCGCGACGGGGAAGACCGATTCCCAGCACGCGGGGTCGTCGCTGCGGATCAGCTGCACGGTCAGCTGCGTGCCGGGGTTCAGCGGCAGCGCGCTCAGATCGAGGTTGGCGCCCTTGCCCTTCACGATGATTTTCGACTTGCCGTCTGCGCCGCCCTTGGCGAGCACCTTGGAGATGCCGTCGCCGCCGGCGTTCGTGTCCTTGAACTTGTAGCCCTTGTCCGAAACCGCCTGCCAGTTGCTGCCGCCGGGGATGTCGATGGCAAGGTCGGCGTTGCTGGTACCGGCATAGACGCACAGGTTGTAGCTGGTCGTGCCGGTCGGATCGCCGAAGTCGGTCTGCCCGAGCGCCGGTCCCTTCAACCACTTCCAGATGAGCTTGTTCTTCGACGCATCGCCGGGCTGCTTGAGGTTGATGCTCGCCTTGCCGGGCGACAGACACCCGCCGGCGGGTGTGGTCGGGCAACCGGCAGGCGGCATCACTACCGCTTCCTCGATGTGATAGATGTTGTTGTCGAAGCCGGCGACATAGATCTCCCCGGAACTGTCCTCGCCGAACGTGGTCGGCCTGAGGCCCGGCACCACCTGGCCGAATGTGGTCAGGTTCCATGTCATCCCGTTGTCCGGCGTCGCCAGGCTGTAGATGTCGGACGAGCAGAAGTCGGCGAAGAAGTACTGCCCGTTGAGCGTGGGTGATTGTGTACCGCGATAGATGAAGCCGCCGGTGATTGAGCAGCGGTCGGGGTTGTGGTCGTACTCATGCACCGGAAAGGTGAACATGCTCGTCGGCGTGCACGTCGCCGTGGTCATGGGGCAGCTGCTCGGCGGGTCCTCGGGCGAGCCGTTGCCTTCGAAGCAGTCCCAACCGTAGTTGACACCACCGGAGCCGCCGGCGGGCTCGAAGTCGACTTCCTCGAAGTTGCTCTGGCCGACGTCGGCAATGAACATGTCGCCGGTGCTGCGATCGAATGAGAAGCGCCACGGGTTGCGCAGCCCCAGGTCCCAGATTTCCTCCGCAGCGGTCATGCTGCCGGCGAAGGGATTGCTCGGCGGGATGGCATACGGCGAGCCGGAGTCGACGTCGATGCGCAGCAGCTTGCCGAGCTTGGTCGTCAGATCCTGGGCGCGATCGCCGGGATCGCATCCGGAGCCGCCGTCACCGAGGCTGATGTAGAGGAATCCGTCCGGACCGAAGATGAGGCCGCCGCCGTTGTGATTGGCGAACGGCTGCGCCTGTGACAGCACGGGCGTGGCGCTGAGCGAGTCGGCGACGTCCGGGTTCATGCTCACGGTGTAGCGCACCACCTGAGTATCGCCAGCACCGTCGGTGTAGTTGACGTAGAAGAACCCGTTGCTCGCGTAGTTCGGATGAAAGGCGAGACCGAGCAGACCTTGCTCGCTGAACTGGTTCGTCGCGCTCGGCGAGACCAGTGAGCTGATATCGAGAAACGGCGTGCCGAGCACGGTGCCGTCGCTCTGCACGACACGGATCGTACCGCCCTTCTCGACCACGAAGAGACGCGAGTCGCCCGCGTTGGCGATCGTCACCGGCAGCGTCAGGCCGCTGGCGAACGGCGTCAGCGTGATGTCGACGGCATGCGCCGCAGGCCCGGCAACGGCGATGAGGAGCGCGGCGCCGAGCGCGCGCGCAACGAGCTTACACCCGTGTCCTGCGAGTACCCTCATTCGAACTCTCCCCCTTTCGCAAGTGCGCCCCGAGATCGAACCTATACCACAGTTGGCGCTGCCGCCATTGGGGTTTCTGCCCGATTTCCGACGCGTTCTTGTGCAATGCTGTGCCAGCGTGTAGCAGGCGAACGCCCATGTTTCGGTTGATCGTCCAGCTCGTGCGCCAGCCGGTGGACGATTATCTGAACGCGCTGGCACGGCTCCTGGCCAGCTGGCGCTGGCCGCGCGCGGTCGTCCTGCTTGTCGCTGCGGGCTTGACGTGGTGGGTCTACGTGCCGCTGCACGAGCTGGCGCACGCGTTCGGCTGCCTGCTCGGCGGCGGCAGCGTGTCGCGGCTCGACATCGATCCGCTCTACGGCGCGGCCCTGCTGCAGCGCGTCTTTCCCTTCGTGTCGGTCGGCTCCGACTACGCCGGGCAGCTCACCGGGTTCGACACGCACGGCAACGATCTCACCTATCTGCTCACCGACTTCCTGCCTTTCGTCGCGACGATCGTGATCGGCGTGCCTCTGCTGCAGTCCGCCGGCCGGACCGGATGGTCGCCGACGGCGCAAGCGGCTGTGTTCGGCGCGTCGCTGCCGGTCGCCTTCGCGCCGTTCATCTCGCTGACCGGCGACTACTACGAGATGGGTTCGATCATCGTGTCGCGCGCCGTGCGCGCGTTCGACCCCGCCTTCCCGCTCACCCGCTGGCGCAGCGATGATCTGTTTCGGCTCGCCGATCAACTCTTCGGTACCGCTGGGGATGGATCGGCACACGACGCGGTCGGGCTTGCCGCGTCCTTTCTGGTTGGCGGTGCGCTCGCTCTACTGACGTACGCCGCTGGCGGCTCCTGCGGCCGGGTCTTCGCCCACCGCCGCGCCGTCGACCCCCAGCAATCGCGCCTGTGAAGCGCACCACCGAAAGCCGGTTCAGTCCAGCAGTCCACTTCAGATTGACGCGGCAAGTGCCATGCCCGTCTTGAATTTTCTCCACAGGCGAATGCGGGTCACTGTGCGCCGTGCCGCTCGGCGAGACATGGCTTCTGCCGTGTGGCCGGGCATCCCGATCGTCAGCTTTCTTGACACCTGGCGATCTTTCGACGCGGCCGGCGACCGCGGACTGTAGAGGACTCTGTAGTGCGACATGCAGGTTTTCGAGCGTCTGGTTGGCCCTCTCGGCGGCACGTCCTGTGCTCACAATATGGCCATGCACCTTGCCCGGGAGCGCAGCACCGCCAGCAATCGGAATCCGGCCGAGCCGAATGCTGCACACCCGATTGCCGAGGTTCACCAGGCGCACATGGTGCTGATGCTGCGCTGGGTGCTGATCGTTGCGACCTCGTATTTGGTGTTGTTCAGTCGTCCGCTCTCGGAAGTGACGCCGACGGTGGCGCTGTTCATCGCCGGCTACCTGGCGTCCAACGTCGTCTTGACCGAGCTGGCGCCGCGGCTGCGCGCGCGGGCGCTGCTCGAGTGGGTACTGCTCATCGTCGATACGCTGGCGGTCGCCGCGGCGGTCGCGCTCACCGACGCCTCGTCGAACGACCTGTTCGTCCTCTACTTCGCGGTCCTGTTCCTCAGCGCGTTGTCTGAGCGCATCGGTCTGGTGGTCGGCGCGGTCGTGCTCATCATGGTTGCGCATCTCTACACCGTGTCGCATTTCCTCGACCTCGGTGTGCTGTTCCAGCACGGCTACATGCTGCGCATTCCGTTCCTGTTCGTGGTGGCGTTGTTCTTCAGCCACCTCGTGCATCACGCCCGCGCCCGCGAACGTACGCTGGAGGACTCGCGCGCGAGCGAGTTGCGCCTCGACCTGCTGTCGGCGCTCAGCCATGACCTCAAGAACGCGCTCGGCGTGGTCGACTCGCTGGCCGATCTGCTGCTCGACGGCAGCGCCGGTCCGCTCAACGCGCAGCAGGCCGACCTCTCGCGCCGCATCCAGTCGAGCACGCGTCAGGTGCTCGCGCTGGCGCAGAATCTCCTCGATGCCGAACGGGTCGAGACCGGCCGGCTGGTGCTGCAGCGGCGCCGCGCCGACCTGACGGCGGTGATCCGCGACGCGCTGGTCGTCGCCGGCAATGCCAGCGAGATCAAGGGCGTCGCGCTCGATGCGCGTATCGAGCCCGATCTGCCGTTGATCTCGATCGATACGGCGCAGATGGAACGGGTGATCGCGAACCTGCTCGGCAACGCCATCAAGTTCACGCCGGCGGGCGGCGGCGTGCGCCTGAACGCGCGCACGGTGAGCGACGCGATCGAACTGTCGGTGAGTGACGACGGCCCGGGCATCGCGCCGGACGAATTGCCGCGCCTGGCGGAACGGCACTATCGCGGTTCGCGCAGTCGCGGCATCGAGGGCTCGGGACTCGGGTTGTTCATCGTCCGCGCCGTCGTCTTCGCACACGGCGGCGCCATGCGCATCGCCAGCGGCACCGGCCGCGGGACCACGGTGACCGTCTCCCTCCCGCTCGCCGCGCCGTCGCACCTTGTCGAAGAGTTCCCCGCCGCGCCGCCCGCCGTCGTGCAGGTGCGCGCCGCGCACGTGGGCTAGGGCCCGCCTCCCCCCAGCCCCCCTCCCGACCTCCCCCGCCGCCGGCTCCAGTGCGGAGCGGCGCGCGGGGGAGACGCCCGCCGTCAGCGCCGTGGCAGCCCGACCGGACAGTAGTGTAAGGGAGCGCGATGGCGACGGCGAAGAAGCTGCTCGTGCTGTTGCTCGCCAGCGTGCTGGCGGTCGTCCTGCTCGAGGTGGCGGCGGCACGGCTCTACACGCGCGTCACCCAGCGGCCCTTCGACCGCGCCGAGGCGCGGGCAAGACTGTTGGCGGGTGCGCCCGTCGAGCCGGACGTGCCGGCGCCGGCGGCAGTGACCAATGATCCGCGGGTCGCCGATCAGCACGTCATCATCCATCCGTACTTCGGCTACGTCGTCGATCCCAGCACGCCGCGCGTCAACAGCTTCGG
>Ga0126372_10000446_pt1 | contig 14369 bp, 13 predicted proteins | sample PanSoiMetaPlot_6_FD_92762 | JGI IMG/M metagenome (GOLD analysis project Ga0126372, IMG submission 92762) | Tropical forest soil microbial communities from Panama - MetaG Plot_6 | ecosystem: Environmental > Terrestrial > Soil > Tropical forest > Bulk soil | place: Panama | collected 2016-02-17
GCGAGGCTCTCGGCCACGCGACGCAGGACACGCTGCCGTTCGAACGCTGGCAGACGGCGCGTTGTGCCGAACGCTTTTACTGCCGTGCGGATGGCAGCGTCGGCATGCTCCGCCGTCCCCTGGAATACCTGTGCGATAACGGTTTGGTCATAAGGCGAGCGGACCTCCACGAGTTCGCCCTCTTCGATCCACTTGCCGTCAAGGAAAAATCCACGGGTGATAACGGGGGTAGCGGTTAACTGCGACATCTCCGAGCCTCCGCGGCTGTTTCAGCCAACCGAGATTATAGACTCTTTCCCTATCGACTATGTCTCACCGCGAGTCGTCTCCCGATATACTTTGGCATTCATGAGCATTGTGGAAGTTGCCGAGGAACTGCGCCGCAAATCCATTTCTCCGGTTGAGCTGACCGAGGAGTGTCTTGCCCGAATTGAGAAATTCAATCCGGTTCTAAATGCTTTCATCACCGTGACCGCCGAATCGGCACTCGCCGAAGCGCGCACCGCAGAGGCGGAGATTCAGCGGGGCCTGTGGCGAGGTCCGCTGCATGGAATTCCGATTGGCCTGAAAGACATCATCGACACCCGAGGTGTGCGCACGACGGCCGCCAGCGCCTTATGCAAGGATCGGGTACCGCGAGAGGATGCCGAGCTGGTCAGCAAACTACGGGCCGCCGGTGCGATATTCCTCGGGAAACAAAACCTGCACGAATTTGCCTACGGCGCCAGCTCGATGGTTAGTCACTTTGGGGAAGCACGCAATCCCTGGAATACCGCGCACATTACCGGCGGCTCTTCCGGTGGATCGGCAGCTGCCGTAGGCGCCGGGCTGTGTTACGCCGCCATCGGGACGGATACGGCCGGCTCGGTACGCGAACCGGGGGCGCTGTGCGGAGTGGTCGGCCTCAAACCCACATATGGAGGTGTCAGCACGCGCGGGGTGATTCCGCTGTCTTCCTCGCTGGACCACGCGGGCCCGCTCACCACTTCGGTGGCGGACGCCGGCGCCTTGTTCAATGTGATTGCCCACGAAGGTTGCGCGCCGGCGCCTGGAATAATGAACCGGAGCGAACTGAAAGTCCCGACCGATGTGCGCCAGTTGCGAGCCGCTGTTCCCCGCGCTTATTTCTTCGACGATCTCGATCCAGAGGTTTCCAAGGCAGTCGATGAGGCTTTGTCGATTCTCAAAACGCTGGTGAGGGAAATTCGTGAGGTGATCTTAGCGGTAAACGCGGACCGCTCGCTGCAAGCAGCCGAGTCGTACGCCTACCACGCAGCATGGGTTTTCGAGAATCCCGAGCTCTACGACCCGGAAACCTTGCGCCGGATCCGCACGGGTGAGAAGTTCACCTCCGAAGATCGCCTTCGTTTGTCTCGAGAACTGGCACAAGAGCGCCACCAGATTCGGAGTGTGTTCGACGAAGTCGATGTGCTGATTACCCCGACGGTACCGATCCCGCCGCCGGCGATTGCGGCCCTTAGGCAGAACAGCGAGTCACTTCGTCCCACGGAATTGTTTCTTTTGCGCAACACGCGGCCGTTCAATGTTTGGGGTCTACCGGCGATTTCCATTCCCTGCGGCTTTACGAAAAGTGGGCTTCCGATTGGGCTGCAGATCGCCGGTCCACACTGGGGTGAGCAGGCCGTCATCGGCTTGGCTCATGCATACGAGCAGGCGACCGACTGGCACCACCGGAAACCGACGATCGGGTGAGAAACGGGCAGCCCATTCATCGCGAACCATGCCAAGTAGGCTAAGAGGAAGCAGAACGTTTTCACTTTTTGCGCTCTCGGCGACCCGGCGGTAAAACTTCTTACTGTGCCGCAGGCAACGACTGAGCCATGAAGGCGCCTAAATCCCGCCTGAATTTTGCCAATGACTGAGTGTCCAAATAAACCATATGGCCGGAGTCAAAGGTTGCATAAGAGATGTTCTTACGTAGATTCGCAGGCAAATTCAGGTGGTTCATGGTGTAGTCGGCGGCAAAGTACGGGGTGGCTAGGTCATAGTACCCTTCCATGACCAGGACCTTCAGATAGGGATTTTTCGCCATTGCTTCCCTAAGTTCGGTAGCCGTATCGGGAAAACCTTTCTCCGCCGAACCCCACTCCCATTTGAACTCCTCGGATCCAAATGCGAACACGCGATAAGGCGTATCGGTCTTGTATCCCAGTTCGCTGCGCACATATTGATTGAAGACCGCAGTATACGGCGGGAGCGTCTCGGACATGCTGGGATCGTAAAACGGCGTGTCCAGTAGTCCTTTGGGATCGGGCCCGGTAAAACGGCCATCGAGCCTGCCCACTCGGACCTTCTGGTCCAAGAGCAGGTTGTGCGTGAATTTGCCTACGTCAATGCGCAGATTGGCCTGATCAATGATCTCCTCGGTAAGACCTGTGTAGCGCGACATCTGATGAACAATGGTTTGCCGCTCCTGTGGAGTGAGCACATCGCCCTTGGCGAGCGCCTGCATGTAGTCGGTCATTGCCCAATGCTGGGCGTCGCTGCGCGTCTTCTGAAGATCCTCGAGCAGATCAGGAGCGAGCTTCTTGTGATAGGCCGCAATCATCGTGTATGAGGGCACAATCAACAGGTAGGGCAAATCATTCGCCGCGGTGAATTCGAGAGTCTGAAACGCGAGCGCCGAGGACAGCAGGGTAATTCCATTAAAGGCAATTCCATTGTCGGCCAGATAGCCGGCAATTCCAGCGGCGCGCGTAGTCCCGTAGCTCTCGCCCACAAGAAAAAGGGGTGAGGCCCAGCGCTCATAGCGCGTGAGGTAGGCGCGAATGAATTCTCCAAAGGCTTTGACGTCGCCCGTGACACTCAGGAATTTCTTTTCCTCCTCGGCGGTAGCGGCGCGGCTGAAGCCGGTGCCGATCGCATCGACCAGCACCAGGTCGGTGAGCGCCAGCGCGGTGTAGGCATTATCAGTGCTGCGATAGGGCGGCTCGGGGAGGAAGCCTTGGGGTTGCATCACCACGCGTTTGGGTCCCAGCGCCCCCATATGGAGCCAAACGGTCGCCGACCCAGGCCCGCCGTTGAAGGCGAAGGTGAGTGGCCGTTTGCCGGAATCCTGCCCGTCGAGTGAGTAAGCCACGAAGAACATCTCAGCCAGGATTTTTCCGTCATCACGCTTAACCGGGAGCCGTCCCGTAGTCGCGGTGTACTTCAGCACCTTGCCTTCGACGGTCGCCTGATGATGGGTGACGATGGGCGCCACTTCCGTCATGTCATAGTGCTCTGATTTGTCGTCTTCGGGTTTTTCCGGTTCGGTCCTGTCTTCCGGAGCTTTTCGAGATTGGGCCGGTTGCTCTTCCGGCTGCTTCGTGCCGGACTGCTGCGGTTTCGCCTTTGGTGAGCCTGATTGGGCGGTCAAGCAAGCGGGAATGGCAAGCATCCCCACCAGAAGGCCTACTACGAAGAGTCGCATGAAGTTCTCCGGGATAAGAAATCCAATGCTGAATGCGCGAATACCATAAGTGATCGGAGGCGAGTTTCGCAAAAAGAATTACCACATGTCGTTATCTCGATGTCCGGCAGTTGTTTCCGAGGCTAAGGCGGGCGTGCGGTAACATGGCGCAGGATACAACCACCGCCTAAATCCACCGGGGGAAGATCAGAAACCCCGACTATGGGATTTGGGATTCCGAGTACCCTGGTTCTTTATTGCTACCTGCCTACTGCAGTCGCCAGATCCTGGATTTGCCCACACCTTGATGGCAGGCTTGGTGCTCGTCAAAGGCCGGACCCTAATAGAGTCTATACGATAGGGTTCCTGGTCCGTGATGTCGATCGCCGTTAACTAGCCCAAAATGAACCTTTTACTCACCAGCCAGAAATTTTCTTCTTTGGTAATGAGGTGCACTGGTCTACAATTTGCGCCGACCCGGGACACTCATCTGCTCTGCATCGAAGCAGCAGTGCGTCCTGAAAGACAAGAACAGACAAATCCATAAGGAGCGTTTAGGACTATGAAGAAGCTTCTCACACTGTTGTTCGCAGCTGCCCTCACCCTGAGTTTGTCGGCAGGCGTGTTTGCCCAAGACACCATGTCGCAGGACGCCAGCAAGGACAAGAAGGAAGCGAAGGCGGAAAAGAAGGCCTCGAAGACGAAGAAAACCAAGAAGGAGAAAAAGGCTGATAAGGACGAGACCAAGGCCGACGCGCCCAAGTAACGCCGGCTTTGTCCAAACGTAGACCCCGGCCGCCCGGGCCGGGGTTTTATTTTGCTTTCCCCGGTATCTTTCGTACTTGCAGCTTTTCCGACCTGTAGTAAAATTCGCCGCATCTGTACTGCATTCAGCAGTGTGGGTGGTAAGCGGTGCCGGCATCAGGTGACGACTAAGCGCGCCACTGGCATCGCCCAGATTTTGGTCCGGCGCTTCTCGGATCCTGCCCAATTCAGGAGGATACATGGAATCTAGGGCCCAAGGGACTCCAGCAGCAAGCACGTCGAATTCTCCGTCAGCAATTCATGAAAAGTGTCCTCGTAGTGTATGGGTCCTGACTGCCTACGGCATTTCGGGGCTGGCGCTGTTCGGTGTACTGGCCTATTACTTCGCCTCTTACATGGCGAGGTAGGCATTCGTAAGTAAGATCACAGCGGGTATTCTGACCCCTGCGGTGTGGTTAGTGGCGCGGCAACTATGCCCACCCATGTGAGCTGGTAGGCCCGAGTATCGGCTTCATACCAATTTCCAGCCCATTTAACATGCTAGAATGAGCCGCTCTCGGCAAGGCGAGCGAGATGCCGGAGCAGGCTTCCGTGGTCTCCGAGTATCAACCAACCGTGGCCCAGGACTCGACAATTAGCACGCCGACCACTTATGCCGACGCGGGCGTGGACATCAAACGCGCCGATCGCACCAAGCAACGCATCAAGTATCTTGCTCACAAAACATTCAATAAAAATGTTCTCAGCGAGATTGGCGGATTCGGCGCCCTTTTCTCCATACCGTTGAAATATCGAGACCCGGTCCTGGTCTCCAGCGTGGATGGGGTCGGCACCAAATTGAAGCTGGCTTTCGAGATGAACGTTCACCACACGATCGGCGGCGACCTGGTGAATCACTGTGTCAACGATATTGCCGTGCAGGGCGCGGCCCCGCTGTTTTTCATGGACTATCTAGCCACCGGCAAGCTGAATCCCGAGGTAGCTGAGAAGGTGGTAGAGGGAATAGCAGAGGCGTGCAAGCACAACGGCTGTGCCTTGATCGGCGGGGAAACAGCCGAGATGCCCGGCTTCTACCCCGAGGGCGAATATGATTTGGCGGGGTTTATCGTTGGCGTGGTCGATCGCGAGCGCATCGTTACCGGCAAATCGATCGAAGTGGGTGACGTAATCCTTGGTTTACCGTCGAACGGGCTGCATACCAATGGTTATTCCCTCGCGCGGAAACTGCTCTTTGAGGTAGCCCATTACACGCCCGATTCTTACGTCAACGAATTAAAGGGCAGGGTTGGAAACGAGCTCATGCTGCCGCACCGGTCTTACTGGCCCTTGTTGCGCAAGCTGGTGGATGGCGAGGTAGTTGCCGCGATGGCCCACATTACCGGGGGCGGGATCACGGAAAACCTGCCCCGTGTCTTGCCTCGTGGCGTGGCCGCGGTCATCGAGCTTGGTTCCTGGCCGGTTCCGCCAATTTTTGCTCACATGCAAAAGCTGGGCAACGTTCCGCAAGAGGAGATGCTGCGGACTTTTAACATGGGGTTGGGCATGCTGCTGGTGGTGGCTGCCAAGAAGTTCAAGAAGGTCCAAACCTTGCTCGAGCGTGCGGGAGAAAAAGCTTTTACGGTTGGACGCATCGTCAAGGGCGATCGCAAGGTGATGTACAACTGAGCCGGGGCGCGGTCACTTCGCCGCTGCTTTACCAATCAGGCGCCGTCCGACAATCTCGAAATTCCCTTCGAGAACTATATTGATGGCTTCCGAGTAGGCGATATGTTCCTGCTCGAGGATACGCTCTGCCAGGGTGTGCTCGTCATCGCTATCGAGAACAGGAACCGGCTTCTGCACTACGATGGCGCCGTGATCGAGCTCCTCATCGACAAAATGGACCGTGCATCCTGCGATTTTGACCCCGTAGGCGAATGCCTGCTGCTGAGCCTCCAGCCCAGGGAAGGCAGGCAGAAGGGAAGGATGAATGTTGAGGATGCTGTGAGGAAACTGCTGGACGAACCATGGCGACAGAAGACGTATATAGCCAGCCAGGCAAATCAAGGTTACCTTGTGCCGCTTCAGGACCGCGACCATCTCGCGGTCATGCTCTTCGCGCGATTTTCCTTTGGAAGGGATAACCGCGGTGGTCAAACCCCGCTGGCGAGCCAATTCGATGCCACGCGCCTCGGGAACGTTGGAAATCACCAGGGCGATGCGGGCTTGGGAAATGCGCCCGCTCACAATGTTGTCGGCTATGGCAAGGAAATTCGACCCACGGCCGGAGAGCAGGATGCCGATATTCCTCATCAATGAGTCCTCGATTCGAGTAAAGCTCCATTGCGGCCAGTCCGCGCCAGTTTATGGCAAAGAGCGCTTTGGACTACCCGACAAGTGCAATCCGTTGGGGTCATGTTCATGCGAAAAACATAACGAAACATCGCTGAAGTTTATATCGCACCATCATCACGTGGTCCGATAAGGCCGGCCGACAGGGTTTCTAAATTTCTGGTTCGACCAATATAATCATTTCGCAATGCCTGAGTTCAAACCCGTCAATGAACAACTCGAGTACATCAAAAAGGGTGCCTCGGAAATCATCCGCGAGTCGGACCTGCGCCACAAGCTGGAAAAATCCCGTGGCTCCGGCAAGCCTTTACGCATAAAAGCCGGATTCGATCCGACCGCCCCCGACCTTCACCTAGGGCACACCGTACTGCTGCGCAAGCTGAAGCATTTTCAGGACCTGGGTCATTGTGTCATTTTCCTGATCGGCGATTTCACCGGGATGATCGGGGACCCGACGGGCCGCTCCGCTACGCGCCCGCCGCTGAGTCCCGAGGCAATCATGCGCAACGCCAAGACCTACATGGCACAGGTCTACAGGATTCTCGACTCCTCGAAGACTGAGGTGCGCTTTAACAGCGAGTGGCTAAGCAAAATGAAGTCGGAGGACTGGGTGCGGCTGGCGGCCAAGTACACGGTCTCGCAAATGCTCGAGCGTGACGACTTCCATAAACGCTTTCAGGAAGAAAAACCGATTGCGGTGCACGAATTTCTATATCCCCTGGCACAGGCATACGACTCGGTGGTGCTGAACGCCGATGCCGAGCTGGGCGGTACCGATCAGAAATTCAACCTGCTGGTAGGTCGCGAAATCCAGCGCCATTTCGGCCAGGAATCACAAGTAGTGCTGACCATGCCCATCCTCGAGGGTCTCGATGGCGTGCAGAAAATGTCGAAGTCGCTGAACAACGCCATCGGGATAGAAGAGAAACCGCTCGATATGTACGGAAAGCTGATGTCAATTTCCGACCAGATGATGTGGCGGTACTGGGAACTGCTGACCGATTTGCAACTGTCGGAAATCGAGAAGATCAGGAAGGAATCGCATCCCATGGATGCAAAAAAGGATCTTGCCCGGCGCATTGTCACCGATTTTCACTCGGCGGACGCGGCCAGGCAGGGAGCCGAGGACTGGGCCAAGCAATTTCAAAAGGATGAAACCCCAGAAAATGTCGAAAAGGTGAGGGTCGCTTATCCGGATATTGCGGCTGGCGGTGGAGATGGTCATGCGGTCAAATTGGATAAGCTTCTGGCACGCTGCGGACTGGCCGAATCGGTCAGCGACGCCGCGCGAAAGATCAAGCAAAAAGCCGTTCGCGTTGATGGGGAAGTAAGAACCGACCTCATCTTGCCGCTCGAACTGCCCGCGGAATTATTGCTTCGGGTTGGCCGCAACCTACGCAGAGTAGCCATTGCTTTGTAGCACCGTCGCATAACTTCTAGAAAACCTCCGCCAAGCCAGCTTCGCCGAAGTGAAGCTCTCGAGCGCAAGTAGGTGTGCTTCGTGCAGCAATGCTTTGCTCGGGATCGGCGTCGCGTTAAGCCTGAGCGTCGCAAGCGGAGTATCCCCGCCACAGGCTTCCATTGGTGCCGGGAGCAGGATGACGATTGTGTGTCTCTGTGCTCTTTGGCGGATATTGGGCACGCTCAGGCGAAAGGATGCGCGCATCCGCCATTTTCGGCTTAGGCTCTACAACAAGGGACCTTGAGCCATTCCAGGATGGTTCGACGGTGGCGTGGCATACCGGCCTGCCTGCTTCGGCGAAGCCGATGCGGTTGTGATTTTCGGGGGCGACGGGACTATCCTCGCGGCTCGGAATCGCCAACTTCGGTCAAGCGCTCGCGGCGTGGCAGCGATTTTGCACAGGCAAAATCGTTTCCATGCCGCGGGGATCTTCCACAATGAACCAGTCCTGGCGCCCCCGATAGCTCTGATTACCTCATTGCTGAGGAAGTCGAGCGAGGCCGCTATTTGCTTGAACTTGATTTCACCAACGAAGTGGTCTGACTTCTCCTAGGCTCACCTTTCCGGGCCCCGGCGCCTACCGCGCCACCGAACCGGAAACTGAAGACTCGAAACTGTATTACACTCATCCCAACTATGCCCAACAACACTAAAGGCTCCCGCACGCTGCTGTGGATCGTCATCGGAGGAGGCATCTTCTTCCTGTTTGTGATGGTGGTATTTGCGTTGGTCTACGTTGCTTTGCACACCAGCCAACGAGCATCGCTGGGCAGCGCGTTCGGCGACAAGATTGCGGTTGTGGATTTGGAAGGCGTCATTGTCTCGCCTACCACTGTGGTGGACGAGCTCAGACAATTCGCCGACGACGATTCGGTGAAAGCAATCATCCTCCACGTCAATTCTCCTGGCGGAGGGGTGGCCGCGTCCGAAGAGATTTACCGCCAAGTCAAGCGCATCCGTGACGACAAGAAAAAGCGAATCGTAGCTTCGATTGAAACTGTCGGCGCCAGCGGCGCTTATTATGTGTCCTCGGCTACCAACAAGATTTATGCGGACGAAGGCAGCATCGTCGGCTCCATTGGAGTTATTTCCGAGTGGGTGAATTACGAAGACCTTTTGAAGTGGGCACGGTTGAAGCAGATCACGATGAAGGCTGGCGAGTTCAAGGACACCGGCAACCCTGCTCGGGAATTGACCGCGGCAGAAAAGGCATATCTGCAGTCGCTCATCGACAACATGCACACGCAATTCATTCGCGCGGTGGCCGACGGCCGTCACATGAAGATGGACGACGTGCGTACTATGGCTAACGGTAAAGTATGGACCGGCCAGCAGGCGATGGCCCTGAAGATGATCGATCAGATCGGTGATTTTCAGGGAGTCGTCAAGGATACCGCCAAAGCGGTTGGCATCCGAGGGGAGCCGACCCTGGTTCGGCCAGAACGGGAGCGCAAGACCCTGCTCGACCTGCTGTTTGGTGATGTTTCGGAATGGCTCCCCAGCCGAGAGAAGTTGCTGGAAGACCACATCGGCTTTTATTACCTCTGGAGATAGGCCAGGAAGAACGCAGGGCGGCGTTCCTTAGCCTGGGAGAGGTCGGTGAGCCTAGGGCATAAGCCCAGGCAAAAGCAGCTACCAGCCGAGTGAGCCGGGTCGGGCAACATCGGCCTTTGCCCTAAAAGCTTCTTGCACAAAACACCTGAAATTTGAGAAGTTTATGGGAGCTTTTCTCACAACTTAGCCAAGCATCTACGGAGCGACAGAGATGACCAAAGCCGACCTGATCGATGAAGTCTCACGGCTGGCAGAACTAACTCGCAAAGACAGTGAAGTAATTGTCGAAACCATCTTCGACAGCATCGTCCGTTCTCTGCGGGTGGGCGACAAGATCGAGATTCGCGGCTTTGGCAGCTTTCGCACGCGCCAGCGCAAGCCCCGCGTGGGCCGCAATCCCAAAACCGGGGACCGGGTTGAAGTCCCTGCCAAAAAAATTCCCTTCTTCAAACCCAGCAAAGAGTTGAAAGATCTGGTCAATGGCGAGCATAGTGAGGCCGCCGCTGCTCCGTCAGCTCCGCCTCCGGCGCAATAGACTGTGTATTCCCTCGCGGTTTTTGCGGGTCTCATCTGCCGGACGTGGCGACGGCCGGGTTTGACTCGTCCTGCGAGAAGCCGCTAACATCCTTCCCGATAAGAGCATACCTCTGAATCGAGGTCTCATGAGGATCCCTCGAAGCTGTCGTGCCGTCATTCTGTTCTCGTTGCTCACCAGTCCGCTACTCCGTGTGAGTTCCGCCGAGACACGGGCTTCATCCGATCGTCGCCTGCAGCACGCCTATCGATTCCAGCAGGGTGGTTGGACGTACGTTCACCTCGAGGGTTCCCCGTCCGATATTGGGTACCAACATGGATACCTGCTCGCCCCTGAGATTCAGGACGCATTTCAGGCCATTCAGCTCAACATTGTTCATGGCACAAAACGGGATTGGGAGTTTTACCGGAAAACGGCACGTGAGATGCTTTGGCCTCATATCGATCAGGAATATCAGCAAGAACTTCAGGGAATCACCGACGGGCTAAAAACACAGGGCGTGAACCTGACTGTCGACGACATTGTCGCGTTCAACGCATTCGAAGAGGTTCCTGACTACTACGTTCCCTGGTTGAACAAGAAAGAGAAAGCAGCGAACACCCCTAAGCTGGTGCCACCAGGAAATTGCAGCGCCTTCATCGCAACCGGCAGCATGACGAAGGATCACAAGATCGTCATCGCGCACAATAACTGGACGAGCTATCTTGCCGGTTCGCGCTGGGTCATCATGTTCGATATCGTGCCTGTCCGCGGCTACCGCATTCTGATGGACGGTTTCCCCGGCGTCATTACCAGCGATGACGATTTTGGAATCAACTCCGCTGGCATCATGAGCACGGAGACCACGATTACGCAATTTGCCGGTTGGGACCCGAACGGCAAGCCAGAGTTTGTGCGCTCCCGCAAAGCACTGCAGTATGCCAATTCGATTGATGACTACGTCCGTATCATCAAAGATGGAAATAACGGCGGCTATGCCAACGATTGGTTGATCGGCGACCGCAAGACCGATGAGATCGCGTATCTGGAGCTGGGTCTGAAGAACACGCCCCTGTGGCGGACTAAGGATGGCTACTTCGTCAGCTCGAACTTTGCGCGGGACGCGAAGGTGCTGACCGAGGAGACCACATTTGATTCGAGTGACCTGTCTTCATCGCCCAATGCGCGGCGGGTGCGTTGGGAGGAGTTGATCGAGGAAAACAAGGGCGCGATCGATGTGGACATGGCTGAGCAGTTTCTCGCAGACCACTTCGACAGCTTCGAGAAGCAGCAGCACGCCAATGAGCGCACGCTGTGCGGTCATGCCGAAGTCGTCGCGAAAGGAATTCCCGAGTGGGATTGGAATTCCTACTACCCAGGTGGTGCGGTGCAGGGCAAGGCTAGCGACAGTCGGATGGCAGCGAAAATGAGTCTTCGCGCCCGCGCGGGACATCCCTGCGGCCAGGATTTCATCGCCAAAGATTTTCTGGGTCAGCACCCGGAGTACGACTGGGAAAAGTCGGTACTGCGCGACATGAAAGCCGGGCCTTGGACGACCTTCACTGCCGGCCAGAAAGCTGCACAGTAAGAGCCCAGGCACCTCATGGCCGGACCCCTTCTCCTCTACTACATCACCGATCGGACTTATTTTTCCGGTGATGAGGCTGAGCGCCGTCCGAAATTGTTGGCCAAGATTTCAGAAGCTGCAGCCTGCGGAGTTGATTTCATCCAGCTTCGCGAAAAAGACTTGTCCACCCGCGAATTGGAGACCCTCGCGTATCAAGCGCTCGAAGCCATCCGCCGCCGAGAACCTTCAAATCAGAAGCCCGAAACTCGCCTTCTCATTAACTCGCGCAGCGATCTAGCTCTCGCCGTGGGCGCTGATGGTGTTCATCTGCGCTCGAAGGACATCTCTCTCTCGGATGCGCGAAACGTAAGGAAAATTTCTAAAGACCAGAACCTCAAAGAGGGAAACTGGATTGTGGCCGTCTCCTGTCATTCGGAAGCCGAGGTGCTCCTGGCCGCCGCCGAGGCTGCCGATTTTGTGGTCCTGGCTCCCGTGTTCGCGAAGGCCGCACTCGAGAAAAATTATGGAACCAGCCCTGCAGGCCTCGAAGCTCTCCGCCGTGCCTGCCGACACCCTGTGCCGGTTCTTGCTTTGGGAGGAGTGACGATGGAGAACGCGCGATCCTGCTTTGACACCGGGGCGGCCGGAATCGCAGGCATACGGATATTTCAGGAGAACGACATTTCAGAAGTTGTGCGGCGCCTTCGAGGCTGAGAACACGTCCACTGAGGATTTTCTCGCCAGCCTTATTACCACAGGCAAAGAAGCACGGCCATCGTATGCTACGCTGAATGTTTCATGATGGCGACACAACATAGGCCAATTAGCAGTCCGCCGCCATATCTTGAGCCTGATCTTGTCGCGATTTCGGGTGGCGCATTCCTGATGGGCTGCGAAACCGGACAAGAGAACGAACGCCCCGTGCATCGCGTCTGGGTGGACACGTTCGCGCTCGCAAGTTGCCAGGTTACGAATGCCGAATACGAGTTTTTCCTGAAGGACACCGGTACTCGGCCGCCGCCCTTTTGGGCCGATCCCCATTTCAACCAGCCGCGGCAGCCCGTGGTGGCTGTGTCCTGGTTTGATGCCGCCCGATACTGCGACTGGCTCTCGGCGGTATCCGGCAACGGCTATCGTCTGCCCAGCGAGGCCGAGTGGGAGCGCGCTGCCCGTGGCGGACTTGAAGGGAAGCTGTTTCCCTGGGGCGATGAACCTCCATCATCGCGTGAGGGATATTCCGCACGCTGGCAAAGCGGTCCCGACGAGGTCGGCCGAAGTGTCCCGAACCTTTTTGGCCTATACGAGATGTGTGAGAACGTGCACGAGTGGTCGAGTGATTGGTTTCAGGCCGATTATTACCTGCTCTCGCCGGAGCGAAATCCGCACGGGCCTGGGGCCGGTACCCGCAAGGCTTCTCGGGGTGGCTCCTGGCGTCATCACATCAAGATCGCACGCTGTGCCACCCGCTCCAGCATTCCGCCTGAGTATCAGTATGCCGATTACGGATTCCGTCTAGCCTGCGATCGGACCCGTTAGCGCCGGCTCTTCGAGGGCGTTCGCCTTCAAACGACGGTGTTGCGCGAGGAACGAATGTTTCAGTCGGACCTGCTTCGAGACAAACGGATTCTCATTACCGGTGGTGGAACCGGCTTGGGTAGAGCCATGGCTCAGCGTTTTATGGGGTTGGGAGCAAGCCTTTATGTCTGCGGCCGCAGAAAGGATGTTTTGAAGCAGACAGAATCTGAGCTTGCGCACCTCACCGGGGGTACGATTTTCTCAATCTCTTGTGATGTGCGGGACCGCGAGTCGGTCGAACAGATGATCGAAAACGTCTGGCGCGAGGGTGCGCTGGACGTGGTGGTGAACAATGCTGCGGGAAATTTCCAAGCGCGGACTGAAGAATTATCTCCCCGTGCGTTCGAGGCAGTAATCGGGATCGTGTTGACCGGCACCCCTCAACGTAACCTGGCCTGCGGGCGGAGATGGTTGAAAGAATCTCTACCCGGCACGGTCCTGAATATCAGCGCCACCTATGCGCCCACAGGGTCGGCGTATGTGGTTCCATCGGCTATCGGCAAAGCTGGAGTGGAAGCCCTGACGCGCAGCCTGGCTGTCGAGTGGGGCGGCCGGGGCATTCGCATGAATGCCATTGCACCCGGGCCGATTCGGACCGAAGGTGCCCTCTCACGTGTACTGCCGCGGCCTGACCTTGAGCAGGCTGCAATCGAACGTAATCCACTCGGCCGTTTCGGTACGCTCGAGGAGTTGGCGAATTTGGCCACGTTTCTGATCAGCGACGGATCCGGCTACATCCACGGTGAAGTCGTGAGGATGGACGGAGGCGAGTGGCTACAAGGAGCCGGCGAATTCAGTGCTCTCGGACGCTTGCTAAAAGAAGAGGACTGGCGGGCACTGCGGCCCAAAGAGAAGGCCGGCGGACTGAAGGGCAAAGACCCAATTGCTCGGCGCGAATCGGCCGGGACAAGTTAAGCGATAGTTAAATCCGCTCGCGGCGCGGTTCTACCAGCCAGCGCAGGAACATGTTGACCAGGCTCAAAACGATCGCGCCAATAAAAGCCGCTCCGAAGCCGTGTACCTCGAAACCGGGGACAATCGTCGACGCTAACTCCAACATCGCTGCATTGATTACAAGCCAGAAAAGGCCGAAGGTGAGCAGCGTCAATGGGAAGGTGATGATCTTGAGAAATAAGCCTAAAGTTGCGTTTACAAATCCTATCACCAGCGCTGCAATCAGAGCCGCAGC